>ENA-OROH01003618-OROH01003618.1-human-gut-metagenome-genome-assembly--contig:-NODE-3618-length-9945-cov-2.569869_pt1 | contig 9945 bp, 6 predicted proteins | sample MGYA00242125_ERZ509042 | MGnify/ENA primary metagenome ERZ509042 (study PRJEB26280, sample SAMEA2338738) | human gut metagenome | biome: human gut; feature: human-associated habitat; material: faeces... | reverse complement strand
TGCCGAACGAGCATGACGAGCCTCGGCCCCTTCCGCCCCGGATTCAATGATCGCCAGCAGAGCCATCAGCACATCCTCTTCCTCAACACTGAGTTTCGGCCCTGTATAAAGGATATCACCCCACGGCCCCGAAGAAATGCGTTCTTTAAAGAAGAAAGCCCCTGATGCCGCGATGCTGCCTTTTTCACGCGATGTAATATCGGGATCACGCATGAGAGCGTCCCGGCGTCCCTTTTCAAGGTTATTCATCGGAAAAAATGGCGAAACACGTGCAATACTGGTTGGATAGCCACACCAAAGCGAAGGGCGTTCCTCCTCCTTAGGAGCTGGCAGGGGTGCTGCGGCTGGGACGCTCTCAACCGGGCTAGGCGCAGGGATAGGCTTTGGAGAAGCCGTCCTGACAACCTCGCACGCCACCTCTCGCGCCTGTTCACGAGCAAGCTCCTCAAGGCTCACAGGCGAGGGACGTTTCCGTTCCTCAGGCGCGGCAAGCGGATGACAAGCTTTGGAGGAAGGGCTTCCACTTCTACGCCACTCTTCAATGATCGCAACAATAAACGACGGAACATCCTTCCAGTCGAGCGCATCGATCTGTGCGGCAAGCGTAGGATTATACAGCCTCAGGCGTTCCCGCTCCTCAGCAGAAAGAGGGGGGGGGACAGCCGTCTCAAGAAAGCCTTGCAACGCTTCACCCACGGATTTCATCTTATTGGTCATGGCAACATTCCGCATTAGAGCGCCAGCTTGCCATCCGGACGGCGCAAGAGCCGCCGGAAAGTGCTGAACCCCGGAGGTGCCGGGCACGCATCCATAGAAGAAAAAGGTGTCAAACTCCGCAAAAGGCCTTTCTTCCCTCGGCCCAGCCGTCCATTTCCGACTCTAAAAAACACTGATGGCGAGTATTGCCCGCATCCATTTACCGCTTTTATTGAGGATGATCATTGACTTTTTTTGAGTATCATGCAAAAAATTCGACACATCACACGCAAATTGGAGGATCTCATGGCAGCGAAAGTCATTGCTTTTGCAAACCACAAAGGTGGCGTAGGCAAGACCGCGAGCACTGTTAACGTAGCGTATTGCCTCGCTAAACGCAAACGCCGTGTGCTTGTTGTGGACTGTGATCCTCAGGGAAACGCGTCGCTGACCCTCGGAACCGTATCCCCATACGAGCAACCCCGCACAGTGGCAAACCTCTTTACCGGGCTCTCGTTTTCGGCAGCGGCCGTGCCTTCCAAATACGAAGGGCTGGATCTGATCCCTGCCAATCTGAACGTATACGCTACGGTAAGCACGCTTTCCAATTCCATCAAGCGCTTTTTCGGTTTCCGGCAAGCGCTCGATAAGGCAGCTCTGAACACCTACGATTACATTCTGCTGGATTGCCCGCCCACCATTGAGGGTGCGCTCCTGACCAATGCGCTTATCATTACGGACTATATCATCATTCCGGTTGGGGTTGAGGACACTTATGCCCTTTCCGGCGTAAGCCATCTTATCAAAGTCGCGGAAACCCTGCGCGCTGACACCGAATCGAACCTTGCGATCATGGGCGTACTGCTGACCATGTACGATGGCCGCAATAACGCCGCGAAAACCATCCGTAATGTGGCAATCGGGACCTTCGGCGAAGAAATGGTCTTCCGTACGACTATCCCCAGAAATACTACACTAAATAAAGCTGTTATGAGTAACCTTGCGGTCTGTGACTATGACGACGGTTGTTCTTCCTGCCGCAGCTATCGTGAGTTGGCACAGGAAATGGAAGCCCGCCTTGATCCCAAGAACGCATGATTATTCAAAGATGGGCATGGAACAAAAGATGCCTGTCTTGTAGTTTTATATTCCTAATTTTTCGGATTACAAGTTTACAGTTGGTAACATTCAATTCTTTCCCGGAAGAAACAAAGTGTACACTTATGAGCCAAATTCTATTGTCCCCCGCACATGTTACCTATAAGTAAAACATCCTCTCGACAAGAAAAGGCTCCCTTCCTCTCCGTCCACTTTATCCTCTTCCTTCCGTAAGGAACTGACATGGCTAAGAAATCAAGCATGCCGGACTTTACCTTCGCTCTCGGTGCCGACCTTCGAGAAGCGGCCGCTAAGATGCGCAAAATGAGCCAGCCGCCGAAGCATCAATCTGCCCAGCAATCTGATGAGGCCATAGATGCCATGTCCGACGATGCAGAAATCACCGTCGAATCCTCAGCAGTAGAACCTCCCTTTGCTGAAGAGAGCTTAACGCCGCCAAGTTCTGATGCAACCATTGGCGTTGACGTTTCTTCAACAGATTTACCATATTGTGAAGAGTCGACCGTCACAATCGAACACTCCGGAGAGATTGCTGCACCTGTAGACTCTACTTGTTCTGTAACTGATGCCTTACAGCCTCTTGAAGGGACTACATCCAAGTCCTCCCAAACGCCTGTACAGAAGGAAGTAGACACTCCTGAGATACCTGCTGAATCCCCTGAAAGGGAAAATATGGAGGGAACTCCTCAGGTAGAGCTTTCTACTCTACTCACTGGAGGAGAGAAAACAGAACCTTTTCAGAGTCCTTCTTCTGAATCACGTTCAGTAGAGGCTCTAAACGCTGTTTGTGCACCAGAAACAGGTTCTGCGTACACTCTCTCAGATATTCAGGATGAACCTTCTGATATCCCCGTACAGGCAGCTCAAACCGGCCTGAATTATGATAAAAAACCGTCAATGACAGCTTATGATAGTTATATACAGCAATCAGCAGAAATAGACAGTAAAAAACCGTCCATTACCACTATTTCTCCAAAAACATTCCGTACAGACATGAACTGTCACCGACAGTCTTCAGCGCTTCATAACAGCATATCAGCTGTCAATGACAGCTCTGCGCCAAAACAGAATTACAAAGCCACTGCCCTCAGTTCTGATGAAGTAAAAAAGTCACCGGATGCAGCCAGCCACTCAATGTATTCACAGTTATCTTATAGCCAGTCACAAACAGTCACTGACTATCAAACTTATTCAAGTGCAATAACGGTGTCCCCTTATTCTGGCGGAGAGACTCCTCTTCCAAGAGATCCTTTTCAATCTAAGACTGTTACCACTCCAAGATCCACCGTCGCACATTCTCCGTTGCAAGATGACAGCTTTAAATTGTCACAAGCAGTCACTACAGTGGAGGATGACCATAAACAACCTATTGGCTTTAGAAAAATCCAACAAGAACAGGATATAACCACACAACATGGTATCACCCAAGGTATTTCGCCGTCCATCATTGCGGCCACCCTTCAAGACGCCCACCTTGGCGGAGCCCGCCAGATCCTTTTAGATGCACTCACTGCGCTGAGGCAACAATCCCCCCAGGTCGTCGTTAACCTAAAACGTCTTGCTCCGGCTATCGGGCTTTCCTACGGCACCGTCCGTAACACCATCAGCCGCCTTGTACGTGAGGGCGTCATCTGTACTACACAAGTTCGCACGGGGGACGCTCATGGTGTGTGTGTTGAATTTATTGATGACAATCCATTACCGACAATGACTGCTTCTTCACGCACTAGACAGTCAATGCTCTATCAACAGCAGCCACAGACAGTCATGAAAACTGAGATACCCCCCTCTTTACCACTTGATGACACGTGTATATGGAATATGGATGGGGATCTTATCGCCATTTTGTGGCCCTTCGCAGCGGATGCCGGTTTCGGACCAGCCCATCTGGCACAACTGAAGCGTGCCTATCAGCTACAGGGATGGGAACCGGAAAACGTATCGCGGTGTCTGCGTTATCTTGATTGGGAACTTGCCAATGGCGTCTCATCAGGACCTGAACACGTCACCGCGTGGCTCCGCACCATGCAGCGGCAAGGGCACTATCCTCGTCCAGAAGGATATGTAGACCCTGAAGTTCTGCGTCTTCGCCAAAAAGCCGACGAGGAACGCGAACTCGCTGAAGCCCGTACCCGCTTCAAGTAATTCCTTTCTTTTTCTTACCGGAAGCAACACGATGTCCGTCATCTACGCAGGCATCCCATCCATGACTGTCCATTAGGGCATCATATTTTTATTAAAAACAGTTAATGACAGTTGTTGACTAATACGAACAGTTTCTGATTGTTTGTTGCATTACCTAAATCTCCAAAGCTTAACAAGCTGTTATGAGCAGTCATCAACACTACCATCAACAGACGCTGTCTGTTGATGGTAGTGTTATTTCTCATGAGGAGTCATTCACCTGAGGAATTTCCCACCACACACACACACACACTCTCTCTCTCTCTCTCTCTCTCTCTCTCTCTGCTATTTTCTTCTTTAAGGGCATTTTTGCTTTTTACTGGAAGAAAATATGCTCTTATTGAACTCCTTTGGAATACTGAAATCCTTATGGGGGGCTTCTTGCTATTGCTGCTCAAGGGTTTTGCGGTATCTGCGGTGGGCATTATGCCGTATTTTGGTGGGGGATTGACCGAGAAAAGGTGGGCATTTAACCGTATGGAAGAAACCGTTTTGCCGAAAGTGGGCATTATGACGAATAGGGAAAATGGAATTTTCCCATTTTGGCTCAGCCCATTTTTTCTAGAGCAGAGAAAGGGGTTGTTATTTTTTGGAGGATATTTGTATTTGGAAAATATGTTACTCAAGAGTAAAATATGAACAGCCTTTGCTGTACATCTTGCCTACGCCTTGGAGGTAGAACTGCTTTCAGGGCATGGTATAGGCTTCCCCCCCCCGGAATGGGAGGCTTGCGCATCGTACGTTGAAGGTAATTCCCCTAGGAGACGGACAAGACCCACCGCGGTAAAGAGAGGCGAAACGTCCAGAGCGCGGAGGTTCCATTAATGCGGTTTAGAAAAGCACTTCTTAGTGATGTTGAATTTTCAGAGATATCTCTCCGCAGGGAAGCCTAAAAAAGGCGAGGAAGCGTATGTTTCCCCGCCTTGGTGGTTTTTTCCGGTTCTGTCCGTTATTCGCCGTATACGGCATACCCGCCTTTACCACGGTGCTTTTTGAGATGATAAAGGGCTGCGTCGGCGTGGGAGAAGAGGGTGGGGTAGTCTTTACCGTGCCGGGGATAGAAACTGATGCCCATACTGACCGAGATGCGGTAGCCATTGGGGGAGTCGATCTCGGCAAGACGGGCAGTGATCTGGCGGCAGCGGTTTCGGATGACATTTTCGTCCAGGGCGTCGCGGGCAAAGACAGCGAATTCGTCCCCGCCGATGCGTCCGGTGATGTCCGAGGAACGGAACCCGTCACGCACCACTGAGGCGACGGTGAGGATTACCTCGTCCCCGAACAGGTGGCCGTACGTATCGTTCACATTTTTAAAGTCGTCGATGTCCACGATGATCAGGGCATGGGTGCCCTCGGAGAGCATATCCTCGGCAAGCTGCTTAAAAGTCATTTTGTTGTAAAGGCCGGTGAGCATGTCCGTCTGTGCTTCTCGGCGCAGGCGGTCTTCTTCAAGCTTTTTGTCGTTGATGTTTGATAACCTGCCGATGACATTGGTGGGCTTGCCGGCGTTATCACGCAGGACTTTGAAACAGATCGTAAACCATTGGTACGTGTTTTCCGAGGTCAATAACCGCGCATCGAACCGCATAAAATCGTCCTCCGAGAGCTCGGTGCTCTTCGTACTGGGGAGGAGATGAAGATCGTCAGGGTGGATAATCTCCAAGAAGTGCTTGTCACGCAGGTAATGTTCAATGCTGCGCGGGCGGTTGAACAGTTTTTCAAAGTTCGACGAAAAGGTAAGGGTATCGGTGGCGATATCCTGTTCAAAGAGGATTTCTTCTGTGATTTCAGTGACGACGTTATACCGTTGCTGCTCCATTTCAAGAGCGCGGATGATATTCTTTTGCTGGGTGATATCTATAAAGACGCCCTGAAAGAGAGGGTACCCCTCCCACTCGCCAACACGTTTGGCCCGCAGGTAGATCCATGACGTCCCGCCGTCCTTGCGCAGAATGCGGTATTCCGCCTTGAGGGAGTCATTTTTTTGGGCGTGTTCACGGAAGGTTTTGAGCATGGTCAACCCATCTTCGGGATGGACGACGTTGATCCCACGGTTCCCAACATCGCGGGCGTAGTCTTCCCGTGTACGGCCTGAAAGGGCATAAAATCCGGTGTTCGCCCAGATGACGCGGAACGAGTCGTCGAGCGCGAAACGGGCCACGCCGCCGTCCACGCTGTCGATGAGCGCTTGCAGTTCCCGGTAGGTGCTGGTGGCCCGTGCGCGGGCTTCTTCGGCCTCGCGGGTCTGACGGTTAGCGATTTCAAAGCTGTTCTTGAGTTTGCCGACCATCGTATTGAGAGCCGAAGCCAGTGCGCCGAGCTCATCGTTCCTGCGGATATTGAAGGTCTGGTCGAGATTGCCCTCCGCCACGCTTTCCGCAAACTGGACTCCCTTGCGCATGGCCGCGACCACGCGGCAGACGACAAGGAACATAAAGAACAGCGCAATGCACACGGCAGCAAGGGCCACGGCGGCCGTGCGGTCGCGCATGAGCTGAACGTCGGACATCATGAAATCGCGGGAGACGGTGGCTATGACGGTCCAGCCGTTGGGCAGCGTATTGAAGGTGCTGTAATAGGCCATGCCGTCGCGTTCGTTTTCGAAGGATCCGGCTCCACCGTCGGATATGGCCTCGAGTATGGCCTGTTCGATCATGGCATTGCCGATCATTTTCTGCCTGTCGGGGTGGAGGATGATTTGCCCATTGGGATCGACGACATAGACGATCCCTTTCCCGTGCATGGTCACCGGATCGATGGTATGGGAAGCGATGTAGTCCATGTTGATGGCCCCGACGAGCACCCCCGAGGCTTCGCCGTTCACAAAGACGGGTTCGCCTAGGAAAAAGGCGTAATACCCTTTGGTACGCGTGATGAGCGGTCCCTGCACGGAACTTTTGCCGAGCATGGCCTCACGGTAGTACTCCCTGTCGGAGCGATTCTGTCCTTCGCCCATGTTTTCCGTGGAGGCCTCGACCGTCCCCTGTTTATTGAGAAAAATAAGGGAGTCCACGTAATTATAGATAGCGACGCTTTGGTTGATCTGCTCAAGGAAGATCTTTTGCTCCGGTGCGCTGCGGTCTGGTTTTTTTTGAGTGAGGAGCCATTCGGCGTATTGCTTGACGATCTGCCGCTGTGCGGAAAGACGCATGTAGTTGCGGGTGGATTCGAGCATAAACTCTATTTCACGGCTGACCGCTTCCACCACAGTGGCTTCGATGGTGACGATGTTGGATGAAACGATTTTTTTGGCGTTGTCGTAGGCGCTCCCGGCCACGAACGCCAAAGCGATGCTCATAATCAGGGCAATGGGAGCGAGCATCCGGGTTGTAAGCGGCATAAGTATCCTTTCGGGGAATTCAAAAAAAGCGTTCAGGGCACGAAAATTTTTTTGTGGTCTATCCCCCTATCGACAAGTGATTTTTAGAAACGTATTTTCTGTCAAGATAACGTCTGTCCATTGTTTTTGTCCAGATTTTCCTGCGCCCAATCCGGGTGTCGGCTCCGTTTCGGTTAAAAATGGAAATTCGGATGCAGCTCTGGAGCCCTTCCGCCTCAGGCAGAGGAAATATCATAAAAATGGGCCTCATCCTGATGATGAAGCCCATTATGTTGCTAATCGGTAAAAAATAAAAAAGTCGTTTCGGTATAGCAGAAAAGGAGGCTGAGGGAATCCGGCGGCACATGGTATTTACGATTGAATCCGGAATATGCTTCTTATATCACACTCAGATCCGGAATTACACACATCGGGGGAACCTAAAAAATCTTCACGCTTGAGCGTGCTGTGCCGCCTTTCGGGGTGCCGCCCTTTCTTTTTCATGTTCCGGAAGAGGCTCGCCGGTCTTCAGGACGAGATGGCACAGGCGTTCCTCTTCCTCAAGACAGGATTCCACTTCTTTGGAGAGCGCCTCCCTGAGGCTGGAAAAGGGGAGGGCCTTGTGCTCGACGCGATAGATGGTGCGGTCGAACTGGGCATTGCTCACGCCGACGATGAACAGTTCACCGGCGCGGACTTCCCGCTGCACGATGCGCGGGGAGAGGCAGGAGAGCATACCCGGATTGTGGAGAACCTGCTTGATGGAGTCGTTGTGCTCGAATTCCAGAAGGATCTGCGGGCGCAGGCCGCGCGGGGTAAGCTGGCGCAGAAACGTTTCCCGCGTTCCCGATCCCGGTTCGCGCAGCAGCCAATGGCGGTCGAGCAGAGCTTCGATGGGATATGGCCCGGCCTCGGCCAATGCCTTGTCCGCAGTGACGATCACGAGGGATTCCTTGGCGAGGGGGGTGATTTCCACGGCGAGGTTGTGGACGTCCCCTTCCACGAACCCGACGTCAAGCAGGCCGTGTTCCACATGGCGCACGATATCCGCCGTATTCCCCGACTCACATTCGATTTCGACCTGATGGTGCCGCATCTTGAAATTGTACAGCACTTGCGGCAGCACGAAGTCGGACAGCGTAGTGGACGCGCCGATGCGGATCTTGCCCGCCAGTTCGTCACTCGCCACCAGCGCGAGCACATTCTTGAGCTGGTTATACAGCGGGGCCAGCCGTTCTTCGAGCAGCCGCCCCTTGTCATTGAGCCGGATGCCCCGGCCCATGCGATCGAACAGCGAAACCCCCAGTTCAGCTTCGAAATCCCGGAGCGCGCTGGAGACCGCCGCTTGCGATATGAATAGCTTGGCCGCGGCGTCCCGCATGTTCGGCGTCCTCGCCAAGGCCAAAAAAATTTCCAGATACCGAAGCGTCATGAACCCCTCCTGTCTGCTGTCGGTTGTCTGCGGCAAACCGCAACGCCATTCTTCCGTGGTAACGGATCCGTTATGAGACGGCAACCGGATTGCACCGCAACATATGGAAGATGTTTCTTTTTTCCCATGCCTTTTTCGGCAGGGTTACGCTGTTGAGGAGTGTTTGGACGTCTCCTTGAAAGAAGCCCCGTATATGCCCTCCCGTGCTTCATTCAGGAACATGTTCATGCAACATCATTAAATCACATTTGTTTTTCGTCAAGCGGCGAGAATGTGCCGTCGGAAGTTGCCCGGACAACATTTGTTGCACGTTCTTTTGTGAACGCCGCCGGCGTCCTCCTTCCGTTTGATTCGGCCCCGTCCCGGTACGGAAAGTCAGGCTCCGTGCTGCAAAGAAAAAAGACAGGAGGGGCATTCCTGTCTTTTATGGGAAACTCTGTATGGAGGGTAACGCGTTCGGGAAGAGGGGCCGCAAAGGTTCTGAAAAGGGGAGGGGGAAACGTTTCAATGAACGCTTCCCCCAAAATCTGATACTTTGCCCGTCCGCGCTAGAAGTTGAGGGAGAGGATGAACCGGGTCACGAAATAGCCGCCGCCGATGAGCCACAGGGCGAGCACGCCCGCGAGGAGGAAAGGCTTGGGGCCGACCATGCGGACCTTTTCGAGGCTGGTTTCCATGCCGAGGGCGCACATGGCCATGGTGAGCATGAAGATATCCAGCGAATTGATGACGCTGACGGCCTGCTTGGGGATGATGCCGAGCGAGTTGATGCCGATGCACGCGATGAACAGGACGGCGAACCACGGGAAGCTGCTGAAATTATAGGTGCCGTAGGAAGGCACGCGGCTTTCCTCTTCCGTCTTTTCGGGGAAGCGGTTCAGCCAGAAGCCGAGGCAGATGAGCAGGGGAGCGATCATGATCACGCGGAGCATCTTGACGATGACGGCGGTGTTGCCCGCATCAATGGAAATGGCCTGTCCGGCGGCTACGGCGTGCGCGACCTCATGCAGGGTTCCGCCCACGAACATGCCATAAGCCTTTTCGCTCATGTCGAGGAAGCCGTGGCTGTACAGGAAGGGATAGACGAACATGGCGATGGTGCCGAAAACCACGACCGTGCCCACGGCGATGCTGCTTTCGTAGGATTCGCCCTTAACCACCGGTTCGGTGGCGAGTACGGAGGCGGCCCCGCAAA
>ENA-OROH01003615-OROH01003615.1-human-gut-metagenome-genome-assembly--contig:-NODE-3615-length-9949-cov-2.092480_pt1 | contig 9949 bp, 25 predicted proteins | sample MGYA00242125_ERZ509042 | MGnify/ENA primary metagenome ERZ509042 (study PRJEB26280, sample SAMEA2338738) | human gut metagenome | biome: human gut; feature: human-associated habitat; material: faeces... | reverse complement strand
GCAGATGCAGAGATGATAGCCGCTGATAAGAGGTGGGTCAAAACATACGGACACACCTTGTACGGAATCGACAGTAAGGGGTTCTGCGTAGTCGGTGTGGTAGGCCTGAGCAAGGAAAACTGGGAAGATAAAGAGGCCCGACTCGAATACTTACAAGGCTGGTCGGATGAACTCGACGAGGAAGGAGCTATCTTAGCCGAACAGTTCGAGAAATGGGGGTAATTAGGAAATGGAATCAATGAACTCCGGAGAATTAGTTAGCGTGCTTTTTATTTTGATAATTTTATTTGGGCTTCTCGGAGTAGTTTGTCCCGCTTTTGAATTTTTCTTCTCAAAATTTCCGAAACTGGAAGATAAATTCTTCTCTCTTTTCGGGCTTACAGAGGACGATTTAGAAGACGAACACAACGTTGAAATCCAAGAAACCCAAATTGAAGATATTTCGGACAAAACGGATAGATTTCTTATGCGATAAAAATTGCCAGTCGTTTATATCAATACAACCAATCGGAAATGGGGGCCTAATCATGACAGAGAAAAAATCCACGGTAGTAGTCACAACGTTCGTTTCCAATGATGGAGTAGAGTTTAAGACAAAAGCTGAGTGCTTGGAACACGAACGCTGGTCTGCTGCCTTTCTAAAACGCAAAGCGATCGTAAGCGAGCTTCCGCACTTTATTTACACTCCAGCTTGGGTAGATCCTGATTTCACTTGGGATTGGTACTATGTTTCCAACGCTGAAGAATTTAACGCGGTTCGCGAGGTACTTTTCGCCATAGATGCCAGCGCTTTTGATTTTGTTGTTCCTGGCTTTCCTTGTTGGATAGCCTGTTCGTCCGATTCCGAAGGATACGGAAATATCGAAGGCACACTGGATCAGATCTCGGGAACTTTAGAGAGACTCAGCGATGGGATTAGAAAAGAAGCGGAAGGCACACTTAAAATCTGGAACGACACTCATGCAAAATAACTCATAGGAGGCAGATTCACAGTGAAAGACCGATTTATTGAAATTTTCAATGACAACATCAAGCGGGAGGGGGCTGATGAGCTTCTTTCGTGGCTGGAAAAATCTGATTTCTTCCGAGCGCCGGCAAGCACCCGGTATCACTTGGCTGAACCGGAGGGGCTCGTAAAACACAGTGTCCATGTTTACGAAAGGCTAAGAGATCTTTACAGCTACGAACTGGCTCGTGTGACAGGGGGCCCCGTTATCCTATCCGATGAAGACGAGGAAAAAATTGCTATCTGTGGCCTTCTCCACGATATCTGCAAAGTGAATTTCTACGCCGTGGAGATGCGGAACCGAAAGAACGACAAAGGCCAATGGGAAAAGTACCCGTTTTACGTTATTAACGATACTTTACCGTATGGGCATGGTGAGAAGTCGGTGTATATCATCTCTGGATTTATGAGGCTCACCAGGGAGGAGGCGATGGCAATTCGTTGGCACATGGGAGGTTGGCAAGAAGGCGATGCCAGAAATGCAGGCAACGCCTTTGAAAAATTCCCATTGTCGGTCCTAACGCATATTGCGGACCTCGAAGCAACATATCTGGATGAAGTGGAAAAACAGTAAGTACAAAATGAAAATTTCAGGAGGAACAAAATGAAAGACGTCATTTCGATGGAAGAGATTGATCTGGAAAGAGAGGAAGATGGGTACGAGGAGTTTCTGAAAAGCATCTCTGAAGAGTTTCTGAAGCAGACCAAACACGGAACTCGCCCCATGTTCACAACGGCTGCTGGTCTTTTTGATCTATTCTTGGATAATCTCCCGCAAAACGCACGGCAGCATTATACGTGTAATGCCTGCCGGAATTTTGTAACTCGATTTGGAGGTTTAGTAACCATTGGCGAAGAAACGGGAGCGCAGCACTCGGTGATGTGGAGCACTAGGGTTCCCCCGTTCTTTGAAAAAGCAGTAGATGCAGTTAGAAAAAAGGTGAAAAGCGCAAGAGTCACCGGGGTGTTTGTAACCTCTGAACATTGCCTCGGGATTCCAGTTACAGGCTCCTGGGAGCACATGTCGGTCCAGTTGCCCCATGAAATGATTTTCTCCGATCCGATAAAGACAAGTTATCAGAGGGCCGCCGAGCTGAGAGAAGATAGAAATATGCTTCGAGACGCTATCCGCAAATATGATTTGGAAACTGTCAAGACAGCTGTAAAACTCCTTCGCTCCGAGCAACTGTATAGAAGCGAAAAAGTATTGGGCGTTGCAGAGTGGTTTTTGGGTGTAATCCAGTTAACCCAAGGAAAGCGGAGAAACCAAAATATCATTTGGGCATAAGTAGCTACCGCTCCTGTTGGATTCTGCACATCTCTAGCAGCATGATCGGGACTTTGCTTGATGATATCCAGTCAGGAATGAATTTTGGAGAGGTTAGCCGCAGATTTGCCGAGAAAATGAACCCCACCCAGTACCAAAGGCCACAGGCGGCGCCGACCGAACGGAATGTTGTTCAAGCCGAGAAACTGGTGAAGAAACTCGGGATTGAACGTTCGCTGAGGCGCAGATTTGCCAGGCTGGATGAAGTGAATCTGATTTGGAAGCCGGCGCCTATTGGGTCTAACCGAAGAAGCGGAATTTTCAGTGGAGTAGCCACGAAAACGAACCGTAACATGGGGCGCTTTTCGGATGCTGCTCCAGAGGTTGTTATGACTTGGGAAAAATTCCGAAGGACTGTATTGCCCAGAGCTAAGAACATTGAATTCCTGGTTACTGGGAAATCAGATAGCTACGCGGCGATTCTGACGGCAGAAGATCCTTGTGCTCCCCCTATTTTACAGTGGGATTCTGAGAGGCAACGAAACCCGTTCTCCTGGTATGTTTACAGCGGAGGTTCATACCCGCATCGGTGGAATCTGACTCCCGGATTTGTTAAAGTCACCGGTATTTTGCTTCAGCCAAATATGTGGTACGGAAACAGCGAACATAACGGTAAGGCAGTTATCTTCATTCTGGATGGAGCAAAAGATAAACACTACCGAAACGCAGGGATCGGTCTGTTCCCTGAAATTCTCAAATCTTCCTTGAGAGAGGTTAGGGCTACTATTGAAGCTTACTCTCAAAATGAAACCTTGGGCGGTTTCGATTCGGCTTCGGCCTGTGGAATCCGTTGCCAGAGCAACTCAAAATGGTGGGATTACACATTTAGAGTCACAGATTCTACTGGAACTACCACTTACAAACTGGATCGTTGGGATTGATAGGAGGCTTGAACCATGAACCAGAATACAGGTTTTAGGCCCTGCACGGCAAGGCTTTACAAAAACGGTGAATGGAAATCTGTTACCGGATTGTTTCATTGCTGGGGCGTTGATTACGAAGAATTTGAGGTCGGTGCTGGGAATTTTACCGTTGCTGTTATCGAGCTGCCTAACGGAGAAGTAGTAACCTGTGCTGCTGATAAGGTCGTATTTCTTGATAGAAAAGAGGAGTTTGAAAACCTCAACAAACCCAAGCACAAAGAAAGCGGAGTTTGGATTGTTCACGACCAGTTGTTTTCCAAATGGGTTGAATGCGGTAACTGCGGATTTCAGATTCCTATTCGCACTAGAGCAGACCTCGAAAGTGTGATTCACACTGAACGGTGTCCTTTGTGCCGAACCCCGATATCGGAGTACAGAAATTCAGATACAGGCATCAGTTATTAAGGAAAAGAGGGTATTACAAAATGAGAGTTACTATCGACCTAGAAAATTTGGAGTCCATTGTTCAAACCACGTTGGAGAAAAACTCTGAAGAAGCCATCCACCGAGCTTTGGAATCGGTGGTACAGAAGGAAGTGGATAAAGCTCTTAAAAGCGATATCGACAAGGCTGTAAGCGAAATTGTGGAGGATTACATCCGGGATTATCTCAAAACTGCAAAAGTACAAGTCGGAAATAGCTGGAGCGGGAACGGCGTGAAGGAATACACCGTGGAGGAATACCTAAAATCCCAAGTGTCCGAAATCTTCGATAAGCAGGCCTTCACCGTAAAGGCCAAAGATGCTTGGGGAGGGGCCAGATCAGAGACGGTATCTTTCCAGGACTATGTAAAATCCCAAATCGATGTTGAAAATTACATCAAAAAGGACCTGGATAAGCTTGCAAAGGACGTCAAAACGGATGTGAATATAAAAATCAAATCCGCGTTTGACGATGCAATGCGCCGAACTTTGGCGGATAATGTGTTTTCTATCGTTTCTGCCAGCGAAACCTACCAAAAGATACAGAACGGGCTGAACCTTCTGGGAGGTTGAGATGTATGAGTTTGAAAACAACTACGAAAACTGCGAATTTTGTTACCAATCGTATGTTGAATACGATACGGGATACTCTGAATACTCCTGCTATTTGCTCGAAGATGAGTGTTTGTGTGAATGTTGCCCTCTTTCCTTTAAGTTTTCTGTTTCAGAGACCAAGATTTGAATTTTAACGCAAGGTTGACATCAGAAAACAAAGATCGAAAACTTGTTTAGGAGGTAAAATAGGTGGATCATACAGCTAAGCTTGACGGGAGGATATCGTTAGAATACTGTGCAGAATTTGATCGGCTTCGTAAGGACCGTGTAATTGTTTCCTTCTACAAATATGGTCCCGCCCGAAAGAACTTTGGGGAAGGGAGGGTGGACGCTTTGGCTACCGCCCAGCGCTGCCTGGACGCCTTTGAGAGAGACCACAACCTGGAGCGCCTGCTGGACGCCGCCAACTACCTGATGTTTCGCTGGATGTACCCTATGCTGGGAGATTTCTTCCAGGCTACGGACAGCAGCGGCAGCGTGGGGACGGTTGGCACTCCAATCAATTTAGAAAGACAGTGACGCGATAAACAGACCTGATTTATCTGAATTAAGAGAAACAGGAGGTACTATGGAAGGCAAAGAAAAAGACGTTTATCCAAAACTCGATGATTCCATCGTAAGAAATGAGTTTATCAAATGGTATGCGCGCACTCACTTGGAGACAATCGCACGAGAGACGATAAATGTAATGGAGTCGTTAGGGCGGATAAATCTTCAGGGTTTGGTTACGCTCCTTTCCAAAAACAGGCTTCCTTATTCAAGAATGGATATTAACCTTATTTTTCGAGCACTACAAAATGTAGCAGCGCAAAAAGGAAAGCAGTTTGTGACTATTCCGGTATTGGTTCAAGATATGATTGGAAATATCACATGCACTGATATCGAATTTGAACTGTGCTACAAGGGGGATTACACATGGGATTGACGAAAGAAAAAGCAATTTCAATTTTGCAGCATTTGAGCAAATTAGTCCAATTCGAAGACTATAAAGAGACTTTTGAGTTGGCTATCTCTGCCATACGGCCCTTGACTCGGCAGAAGGTAGAAAAAGTAAAGGCTGTATTTTGTCAACTGTGTGAGGGAGATTTTGAGCAAGACACATGGAGATGCAGCAACTGCTATGTGCAAGAGTTTGGAGACATTCGAGGGATTAACTTTTGCCCTCACTGCGGCTCTCCAATGACAGAAGAGGCTGTCGATATATTTATGAAACGATTGGAGGTGATGAGAGATGAAGCGGAAAGGGTGCCCGCTGTTGATACAGTCTGACACTAACCCGTCTATGACCGTAGAAGGGATGTCTCGGACACGCACATACATGCTGGATTGTGTCAGGGAGAAGTGCGCCGCATATCTTGGCGGACGTTGCGTTAAATATCAGACCTACGTAGAAGTCAGGGAGAGACGCTGAGAGATGAAAAAGATAGAAACAACATTTGTCTGTGATGATTGTGGAGCACCTTTGCCAACAGATTACATAGGAGTAACTAGCAAAGGGGATCAGTATTTCAAAAATCACAGTTACAACAGCGCGCATTTCCAAGTGAATACAGACTGCTGGATTCATGTCGATATAGACATGGAGGTTGTTGTGGATTATGGCGGAACATACAAAGATCTTTGCCCCAAATGCCGTGTTAAATGGTTGAAAAAGGCATTAGGCAAATTTGAGGAGGAGCTTAGTGATGAATGACTGCAAACAAGAAAACTGCCCATTTAGAAACAATGATACCACTGTTTGGGGATGCCAGTATGTTGCTTGTCCAAATAGGGATATGGGGGTGAAAACATGGTATACATCAAACACCACTGGTAAACTTGGTGACGGACTAATGAATGTTTCAAAATTTGGTGGAACGAGTACAAGATGAGGAGGAGATGAAAGATGGCTGATGTATTAATAGTTGTTTTACTTATTGTATTACTGGTTTATATGGGTTTTATTGTGGCGTTTATATCATGGTGCGTTGGCATCTTGGTCGAAGACACCGAAGATTCCGAGGACGAAAAAAGGAGGTGACGAAAGATGGCAGTACGACCGATTGACGCCGTGCAGGTGCTGCATAATATCAACTTGCACCATAGACCAACACCAGTGAGCGAGTTTGAATCCGGATTTAACAATGGCCTCAATCAGGCCATGTGGGAAATCACCCATGCACCCACCCTCGCCCAGCCGAATGATTTTACCCCGGTACAACATGGGAGATGGGTAAAGCCTGTTCCTGGAGATGGAGAAAATTATTGTTCTGTATGTCACGCAGATCAACCGTGGTTTTATGGGTATGGATATTACGACTCTGATTATTGCCCAAACTGTGTGCTTGTATGGATGCAAAGGAGACGCTGAAAGATGGCAAGTCATAAATACGAAATCCGGGAAATTTGCGGGGACTGGGCGCTGGATATTCATTGGGGGAAGGAAACTATCACGCTCTTTTTCAATAGCCGGAACAATGCTGAGCTGGTCAAATCTATCCTGGAATGGGAGGACGCACACCCTAATGCGGCGGTGTCTTATAATCCCACCCTCACCCAGCCGAACGAGCCGTTGACCATTGAGCAGCTACGGGAGATGGATGGGGAGCCGGTGTGGGGAAAATCTCTAATAACGGGCAAGCCGGGAGAGTGGTTTATCTTGCGTGTTGTAGAGATGAGTAAAACGTGGTTCATCGCCTGTGCTGGAGCTGAACAGGGCTTCGGAGATAAAGATACCTACGGAGAAACGTGGGTAGCACACCGCCGCCCGCTGGAGGGAGAGGGGAAGAATTGATGAATAAAGATGACCTTGTAAAGATGGCCCAAGAATCTTTGGATGACGCAATGGAAATGATTGATAATCTTCCAGACCAGACAAATTGTTGGATACCATTTTACATCGGAAAAGCCTGGGGATTGTTAGAGTTGCTCAAAGAACCAGTAGAGCAAGAAAAGAGGTAAGAGAATATGCATCAAATGTCGATCCGAGTTATCTTGAATAGCGGTTCAGAATTCACTATTAAGTGTGATAAGTTTACGCTCGAGCGAAACGGTTTCGGGCAGGCTACCGGATACAACATTGAAGGGATCACGGAAAACAAGCCGGTTTATCTGAACTTTGACCAGGTTGCTGCGATTGTTCGCGTCCAGTCAGATGAAGTCGAGTCAGATGAAGTCGAGGAGGAATCATGATGGAGAATGACGGATTGCGACCTGATACGATCGCTTGTATAAAGATAGCTGAGTACCGTTACAAACACCACCTAAAAACTCCCGCAAAAATCTTTGTATCAAGCGCCGCATTTGTGGAGCTGGCAGATACAGAGGGAAGCGGGCTAATATCGTGCGCGAGCGGAGATTACGAATTGTTTGGGGTACCTGTTCTTGTTTTTGCAAGTGCCGACCCGTTAGAGATATATCTAAGCGAGGAGGAAGAACGTGATGGAGACTGAAAAGCTTGTCAAAGGCGATATCGTGAAGAATCGGTTTGCCGGTGACAAAAATCCACGGAGGCTTATGGTTTACCTTGGAAAAAGTACAATCCGGCAAGGTAGATATTCGCATAAAGGCTATACTTGTCTGGATTATGATGGACAAATAACGCAACTTTTTCGAGACAATGATCCATTAATTGAAGTTGGACACATGGATGAATACGACTCTTTTATAAAAGCGCTACGGAGGCTGAAAGATGGATATTGAAAAGCTGATAAAGCACATGCGAAAAGAAGCCCAGGACTACCGGACTGGCCGCACGCTTGGTCGTGCCTTTGCGGACGCAGAAGATGTTTTGGACGAAGCTGCTACTCATCTGGAACAGTTTCAATCCGAGATAGGCAGGATCAGGAGGGAAAGAGACCTTGCAGTTGAGCTTTTGCAAGGTCAATGTGAAGCGTGTGCTCACTATTTCGAATGCGACCCCGAGGACGAACCTTGCAACAGCTGTGTCCACATAACTTTCTCTGGAGGCGAGGATCACTGGAAGTGGCGAAAGGCAGATGAGGAATGAGCATGGGACATATTAACCAGAAATTCATGTTCGATTTGGACCCAGGGGAAACAGTTATTTTTGATGGAATTGAATGTTGGTTTTTGGGAATCATAGATGGAAAAACCTATATTTTGCCAAAGGAAAGTGTTCCACTAACCTGCGACCAATTCTTGGCCTTAAATGAACTGATGAAAAAGCATCCAGAAGGAATCACTTACGCTGAATATAAGGCGATTCTGAACGGGCAAATTGAATCGTGTGACCAGTATAATTCCCCCGAGAAACACCCAGCATATTTCGAAACGCTCAACCGCTTTTATCTCGATTATGTGAATAATTATCTGAAAGAAGCGATTGTAGAAAATGAGAAAACCACAGAGCAGGCGGTTTTTTTGCATAGCTCTCAGGAGTTGAAATCTGGTAAAACAGACGCCGCAGCAAGGAAATGGTGGGTGAGATCTCCCGGTGTACTAGAAAGATCTATGGAAGGATCGTCTTGGTATTCTCAAGCCGCAAATAAATATGGAGCCAGGATAGTCGAAAAAATGAAAACCGGGATGTTCTACCTACAACAGCTTTTCTCAACTGCTTTTTTAGAGTTCGATTCCTTGCAGAATGCAGAAGATTGTAAAGCCTGGGCAGAAAGAAACCCGGAAAAGTGCGGAGTTGATCCGATTGCACTTGTTGACACTACCGTTGAGGAATCACGAAAACATTGGGAAAATTTTATTAACGAGGAATAATGCGATGTGGTTTGCTTATGCTTGTGTTTGGGTCTCCATGGCTGCTGTAGTCATCGTAGCAATGTTTATCACCAATAGTTGGCTGCCTGCTTGGTTCATGCTTATCCCCGCATTGGTACAGGTATCACGCGGAGAAAAGCAAATACCTCTATCCAAATAAAGCTAACAGAAACGGAAAAGAGCCTACATACGCAGGCTCTTTTTCTGTATGGTATCTGCAATTCTATCTACCGATGGACGTATATCTTGAAACCTGCAGGGCGTTGCACCCAGTCTCTCTAAACCTCGTAAAGAGATGGATCTTTGATCTCCTAACTGTTCGTCTATGAGCTTTGTTGGTACGACATAGAATTTCCACTGATCTAGAACCAGCGGGTTTGCCTTGTTGCGGTTTTCCTCTGCAAAAAGGCAAAATACATAAACATCTGACCGTCTTCTCGGAGGAGATCCGTCCCGGCCTATATAGCGGTAACCGGACTCGGTTTCTTCGATGTCACAGTTAAGTGTCTTTGCGATCGAAAAAACCGGACTCGGCATTGAAGTTCTTTCCCAGGCTTGCAGTAGGGTAGAACATTTGACCTCGATTCTCAACGGCCTGCCGGCATGGGAATACATGATATCGCACTCTCCCCACCCTTTTTTAGGAATGGTTGTGTCTGTTCCTAGAGCTTCGTTTACAATAAACTCGGCGAGATCACCGCGAGGACCATCCCCGATTAGCCGCGACATTGACCATGCCCAAAAGTCTTTTACGGTGGTTTTTACTTTTAACCCCTCTAATTCAAAGCGCTCATCCCCGCTGAGAACCTTATGCTTCATGTCCATTTTACGATTCCTCCCTGGGAGCGGTGTTAATAACGGAGTTTAGGGCATCGGAAGCTGACTCGTTCGAGCAGATAAATTGGACGTTCAGGCCGGCTTCTGATGTGATAGCGATTTTTCC
>ENA-OROH01003606-OROH01003606.1-human-gut-metagenome-genome-assembly--contig:-NODE-3606-length-9965-cov-3.106761_pt1 | contig 9965 bp, 11 predicted proteins | sample MGYA00242125_ERZ509042 | MGnify/ENA primary metagenome ERZ509042 (study PRJEB26280, sample SAMEA2338738) | human gut metagenome | biome: human gut; feature: human-associated habitat; material: faeces... | reverse complement strand
TGTCTGGCTGCTTCACTTATCTGGCTTCGATAAGAGGTTTGCAGACACACCCTAGTCATGACCCTAAAAGATAACGGTAACAGCAAGGCAGATGGCTGAGAAAAAAGTATGGGCACAGCGGTCATATCGGGTTGCGATACGTCGCCAGTCCTTCAACTTGCTGAATGTATTTTCAATAAGATGGCGACCTTTATACAGCGTCTTGTCGAAAGGAAGTTCTTCATTTCTGGTTTTCCGGGGTGGTATGCAGACGGTTATCCCTTTGGCTTTTAGAGATTCCCGCAACCAACTCGCGTCATAGCCTCCATCTGCCAGAAATATGCTGTTATCGGGAAGCAAGTGCTGGAGAATGGCCGCCCCCTTGTAGTCGCTGACCTGTCCTTCCGTCAGCAAAAGCAGGACAGGACGCCCGTGCCCATCACAAACGGCATGAAGTTTGGAATTCAGGCCACCTTTTGTTCGTCCTATGAGGCGCGAAGAATCCCCTTTTTGAGCAGGCTTGCCGCTGTGCGGTGAGCCTTGAGGTGAGTGGAGTCGATCATCAGTGAGCCATCAAAAGACGTTTTGTTGGCCAACTCAGTGAAAATTTTATTGAAAACACCGAGTCTGCTCCACCTGATGAATCGATTGTACAGCGTTTTGTGCGGGCCGTACTCATCAGGTGCATCCTTCCACTGAAGCCCGTGCTTGATGACGTATATGATGCCGCTGACGACGCGTCTGTCATCGACACGCGGAGCACCGTGAGAACGGGGAAAGAACGGTTTGATACGCTCCAACTGGCTTTCGGAAAGATAAAACAGGGTACGCATGCGACACCTCCATGCCCTCTGCATACCCTGTTTTTGTTCCTTTGAAAATAACGAGTCCTGACCCTAGGTATGGCCATTATGAAATAAAGTATCAATCGTTTACTATGACAGAGCCATGATAGAAGAACAACGCTATCAAATTTTGTTCGATAACAACATTCATTAGTACTGTTGTATTTTTATTGACTTTCCTTAGCGACTTGCTAAGATAATAATTAGAGGTGACCCTTATATTTAAGGGATTAAAAGGGAAGATGGTGCGAATCCGTCGCGGGACCGCCGCTGTAACCGGGGAAATCATCCGCATGATCGCGAGATCAGTCACTGTTTTGCCACAAAACGGGAAGACGCGGGAGGATTGCTGATCCGGGAGCCAGAAGACCTGCCTTGAGTATACTTTTCGGCCTGTGGTCTGGCCGAAAGCCGAGCTGCAGTAAAACGGACTTGCGGACTCTTCTTGCTGGAAGAGCCGCTTTTTTGTTGTACGCGCACTCCAACGGGGTACTTATGCGAAACGTGATCCTTTCGCCCTGGCTCCTCCTTTTTCTTTTGTTGACTGTATCCACCCGCCACGCGTTATACCGCGCGGATAGGCCTCCTGTATCGCCCTCTGTTCCAGAGCGTATCGTATCGCTCGCCCCGAGTATTACGGAAGTCCTTTATGCTCTGGGCCTTGGACCAAATATCGCCGGAGTTACCCAATTTTGCGTCTACCCGCCGGATGTGGCAACGAAGCCGCGCGTTGCGGGATTCAGTGACGTCAATTTGGAAGCCGTAGTCCGCGCCTTGCCTGATCTCGTCGTCCTTCCCATAGATAAAACTGCCAATAAAGAACAGCTTGCTGGGCTGGGTATCCCCGTTATTTCTTTCGATACCCGTTCCCTGCCGGGGCTTTTGCGGGCTATCAAACAGCTCGGTGCCGCGACGGGCCGCACCACCGAGGCCGACGCCATTCTCGATCAATTCCATAACGCGCTCAGGAAAGCCAAAGAAAACGCAGCGGGCAAACCACGCCCGCGCGTCCTGTTCTCCATCATGCATTCCTACCAAGGACTCGGCTATATAACGGAAATCAACGTTATCGGGCGGGACGGCTTCTACAGTGAGCTGATTGAAGCGGCGGGCGGGCAAAACGCGTATACGGGGAGTCTTGCCTTTCCCCGCCTTTCACGCGAGTCCGTTATTTTTCTCAATCCGGACGTGATCATCGACGTCATTCCTGCCAATGAGAACCTTAAGTCTGTGCGGCGTGACTGGGAAAGCTTGAAAAACGTCAACGCCGTCCGCCATAACCGTGTTTTTCTGCTGACGGACGGTGCCGATACCATTCCGGGGCCGCGCTCCGTCCTTACTCTGGCAAAGTTGTCTCAGGCTTTCCATCCCGATTTTTCTTCCTCCTTAGAAAGGAATGTGCCATGAGCGGCGTCCTGTCCTGTGAGAACTTCGGTTTCTCCTTTTCCGATGCCCCTATTCTCAAGGGGATCTGCTTCAGCATGGAAAAAGGAACCTACCTTTCCATCATCGGGCCGAACGGATCCGGAAAATCAACACTGCTGAAGTGTTTTCTGCGCTTGCACGAAACAGGGCGCTCAAGCGGTACGCTAAGGATTTACGGTCGTAATCTGGAATCGTTCAGTCAGCGTGAGCTGGCCAGGCTGATAGCCTATGTACCGCAGGCAGGCGGTAGAATCCCTCCGTTCACCGTTATGGAATTTTTGAAACTCAGCCGCTACCCCTACGCCTCCAGACAGTGGGCTCTTCGCGCAGAAGATCACGAGGAGACGGCAATGGCTCTGGCTCTCACGGGAACAGGGCATCTCGCCGGAAAACGTCTGGATGCCCTGTCCGGTGGAGAACGCCAAAGGGCGTATCTTGCCGCCGCGCTGGTGCAGGGAGCGGAGATTCTCCTGCTGGACGAGCCCGCCTCCTTTCTTGATCCCAGACACGCGGCAGAACTCAACGCATTGCTGAAACACCTCAACCGCGACCGGAATCTGACCGTGCTCACGGTAACGCATGACTTGAACCATCCGTTCGACGCGGGCGGCCAGACACTTATCCTGCGGCACGGCGAACAGCTGTATTTCGGGCCGTCGGAACGTCTGACGGGGCGGGGCGTCCTCGAAAAGGCCTTCGACCACACTTTCGCCTATCTTACCCACCCAAAGACGGGCAATATGCTAGTCTTCGCGGATCAACCCTAAGGCTATGCCATGACGGAAACAACACGAAAATGTCTTCTGGCTACGGTCATCTGTCTGTTGCTTGTTCTTGGCAGCCCCTTTTTCGGTATGACCTTTATCTCGCCGTCCGCTCTGCTCCAGCCGGGTAGCCCGGATGCGGAAGTCTTCTGGCGCTTGCGGCTGCCGCGTACCATCGCCGCCTTTCTGGCAGGTGCAGGACTCTCCATAAGCGGCTTGGTCTTTCAGGCGATGTTCAGAAACCCTCTCGCGACGCCCTTCACACTCGGCGTGTCCAGCGGCGCGGCTTTCGGCGCTTCCGTCTATTTCCGGCTCGGCATCACTCTGTCCGTACTCGGCATCGCGGGAAGCCTTGGGGCTGCACTTCTGGGCGGCTTTCTCTCCATATCGCTGGTGTATATGATCACCCATGCCCGAGGCGGTTTTTCCACATCCGTCATGCTTCTTGCCGGGGTCATCATCAATTTTTTCTTCTCCAGCCTTGTCATGTTCATCCAGTACTGGAGCAACGCCAACGACTCCCTGCAAATCATACGCTGGCTCATGGGGTCGCTCACCGGCCTGGAAACCGCCCGCCTTGCAGATCTGGGATTCATCATTCTTTCCGGTGCGTTGCTCATCCATAGCCTGTCGTTTGAACTCGACCTACTTACAGCAGGGGAAGAGCTGGCGGCAAGCCGGGGCGTGTCGGTCAGAAAAACCAAAATTACGATATTTGTGATTTCATCCGTCATCGTGGGTGCGGTCGTGTCCCTTGCCGGCCCCATTGGTTTTGTGGGCATGATGGTACCTCATGTCTGCCGCCTCTGGTTCGGCTGGAGCCACCGCCTGCTTTTACCCATATCCTTTGTTCTCGGGGGCTGCTTCCTTGTCCTCTGCGACCTTATGGCACGCAGCATTCTCGCTCCGGCAGAAATTCCCATCGGCATCATCACTGCAATGATCGGCGGCCCCTTCTTTTTGTGGACGCTGTTCAGAACCAACAGGACTGGCGAACTTTTGTAACACCCACAACCGACACATGGAAAGGAGAGAAGAAATGCGCTGGATTATGAAAACTTTTGCATTTGTTTGTATGGCCGCGACGACCGCCCCGGTATGGGCGGCGGAGGATCTGGAGAGCGCGAAAATGATGGAGCCGGTAATCGTTACGGCGGGCAGGACCGAAGAAAAAACAAAAAATGTTACTCAGTCCATGACCGTGATCTCCAATGACGAGCTTGAGAAGAATCAATACTCGGATCTTGGCGATATGTTGCGCAACTACGGTGTAAGCGTCAATACATACGGCTCCAACCAGTCTTTGTCGCAGATATCCATCCGTGGCATCAAGACGCCGCTTATGGGCGATCCCATGGCCAGCCCCATCCTGATCCTTATCGACGGGCATCGCGCGGGCACGGCCAATATTTCCATGATCCCCATGGTAAGCATTGAAAGGATTGAAATCCTCCGGGGGCCAGCCTCGGTACAATACGGCACATCCGCCATAGGGGGCGTGGTGAACGTCATCACCAAGCGCGGCGGCAAAGACCTCAAACTCACCCTTGAAGCGGGCGGCGGCAGTTGGGAAACATGGAAAGGCCAAGCCGGAGCGTCCGGTTCCATCGGAGCCTTCGACTTCGCGGGCGGGGTCTCCTATACGGCTATTGACGACAACTTCAAAACAGGGAGCGGGGACACCTATTATAACACCAAGGTCAATCACAAGACATCGTATTTAGCCAATCTGGGGCTGAATTTTCTTGAAGGACACCGCCTCGGCGTATCCGTTCTCGGATCGGACAGCGACAGGATGGGTATGCCCAACGCGCTGCCCAGCAACGATCGCGATGCCTACTCGGATCGTTCCAACTATACTGTGGACGTAAATTATGAGGGGGGGATAAAGAACTATGGCCTGAGCTGGCAGCTGCGCTATTTCAATGCGAACGAGGACTACAAGGCTGTAACTCCGTCGAACGCCTCGTGGGGGATCGATCCGACAAGCAAAGCAAAGTCCAGCAACCAGGGGAGTCAGGCCCAACTGTCCTGGACTTCCGGCATCTTCACCCTGACCGGAGGTCTTGACTGGTTGGATAATAAATACAGGGCGCATCAGGACCAGAGCAAAACCAAAACGGAAAACATCGCTGGCTTTTTATTGGGCAAGGTGGCTCTCTTCGACGAGCGGTTCATTCTCTCTGCCGGCCTGCGCTACGATGAATACACCCTCGAATATGAAGGCGATAAACGGGATCTGGACAACGCGAGCTATTCTCTGGGGATGGCCTATCATCCGTTGAAATGGTTGACCTTGCGCGCCAACTATGGGGAATCGTATCGTGTTCCCACCGGCATGGAAATCGCGGGATACACCGATGCCGCTTGGGGTACGGTCTACTACGGTGATTCCAATCTGAACCCGGAAAAAGGCAAGGGCTGGGATGTCGGAGGGGAGATCAACTACAAAAGTCTCAATATGGGCCTGACCTATTTCCAGATCGATTATGAAGACAAAATAGCCACTCGCTCCTCCGGCTGGGATTATCAATATTACAATATCAGTGGCAAGACCAAATATCGCGGTATTGAGGGGACGGCCAGCTTTGATCTTGGCGACTTTTTCAACTGGCCCTTCATGCTGCGCCCGTACATCAACGCAACGCATCTTTTCGAATATAAGGATTCCAGCGGAAACACGCTGAAAAACGTCAGAAACACCGACATCGCCTACGGCGTCAACTTCCAATACCCGTCCATCGGGCTAGATACGGACCTGCGCTTCACATACCTCGGCCACCAGCTGGAAAGCGACTGGTATTACGATCCGGGGACCGAGAAGAAGACCGGTGGGGATACCGTGGTTGATTTCTTCCTCAGCAAGACGATCCATGAGTGGGAAGATGCGGGCAAGCTGTCTGTCAAAGGCGAGTTGCGCAACATCTTTGACGTCAACTACTCCACCATTCTGGGATATCCCATGCCTGGCCGGTCGTTCTACATCGGCCTTCGCTACGACTACTAAACAGGATAAAACCCATGACCACCCGTCGTTCATACGCACTCGTCGCTATCTTTATGCTGCTCGGGTTAACCGCCTGCCGTCCGGGCAGCATGAGCGGCGTTGCACCTGATCCAGAAAAGAATATGGGGTTCGTCAGCCCGCCCCGGCGGGTGGTCTCCCTCTGTCCGGCAGCCTCGGAAATTTTGGCCGCACTGAAGGCCGCCGATCATCTGGCAGGCATCACCATTCATGATAGCACTCAGCCCGGCCTTGAGGCCAAACCGTTGATCGGTGGTTTCGCGCATCCGGATGTGGATCGTATCCTCAAGCTCGATCCCGACTGCATAATTGCCGCCCCGTTCCATGCCGCCATAGGGATTTTGCGAAAAAAAGACATCCCCATCCTTCTGTTTGATACGGATTCCCTTGCTGGTTGTGAATCCAATATCCGTCAGCTCGGCAGGCTTGTAGGCCAGGAAAAGGAAGCGGAGGATATTATTGCAAGAGAACGGGGATTGATAGAGCTTGCCACTGCCAAGACCGCGAAGCTTGCGGCAAACCCTCGGTACGTTCCCCTGCGCACTGTGTGTATCATGGGGAGCTCCGGCGGCAGGCTTCTTGTTCCGGGAGATGATTCCTTTCAAAACGAACTGATTAAAAAGGCGGGCGGGGAACCGCCCTCCTTTGGCAAAAGAGGAACGGTCATAACCATTACTCCCGACGAGTGGCGAGCTTTTGATCCGGAATTCGTCTATTTTTGCGGGGAAGTCCCGAAAACCGTCCGCCAGAGCCTCAGCGAACCGCCGTGGGGCGGGGTTACCGCTCTGAAAAAAGGACGCGTTTTTTTGTATCCATGTGATATTACATGTAGAATAGCTACACGCTACGGCTATTTTAGCCTGTGGCTGTCTTCCGATTTATATGGGGAGGAATACGGCGATTCAGAGAACCAAGTGTCCCCTGACACGGTCCTCTCACGCAGAAGCCTCGACGTGCCGTTCGCTTTCGTGGGAGACGCGGAAGTCATGGAGTCTCGGCTTTTCGATATGCCAGCAAGAACCCTGCTGCTTCGTTTTACCGGGTCGCAAACCGTTCTGTCCTCCCTCTCCGGCTGGAGTGAGGGGATCCACGCCGTAGGCAACCACTCCTCGTCCTCGCTGACATGGTCCATTACGCATCACCTTGGGCTTGCAAAGACCAACGCCCGCGTATTGGCCCTGTTCGGGCTACACCAGGAGACAAGTGCCTTTTTGCATACCGGCGCGGATGTGGCCAATCTCGCCTATGCGGAGCGCGGTTCCGATGGGATCCGCGTGGGGGTGCTCGCCACGGCGGGCGTCCAGGGCAACGCTATGCGCTCCTCCGTTGATGCCGGCAACTATGTGGAACCGGGCACGATCAACCTGATTATCCTGACCAATCGCAAGCTGTCCCCCGCAGCCATGGCGCGGAGTCTCATCGCGGCGACCGAGGCCAAAACGGCGGCTCTCGAGGATCTGGATATCCGAAGCGCCTACACGGGCACCGCAGCCACGGGAACGGGAACGGACAATGTGGTCGTGGTTTCTGGTAGCGGTGCCCCGGCATCCATGAGCGGCGGGCATACAAAACTTGGTGAACTCGTGGCAAAGGCTGTTTATGTCGCGGTGCGCGAAGCGATAGAAAAACAAAACCGCCTGCACGCTCGCCGCGATATATTCCGGCGGTTGGCGGAGCATAAGATATCCCTGCCCACCCTGTTCGGGCAATGTGGCGGGAGCCATGATGAAAACACACGGGAGATGTTGTCCGTCGAACTTGAAAAAACACTTCTTATCCCACGGTACGCTGGTTTTCTAGAGGCTGCGCTGGCACTTTCGGACAGTTATGACCGAGGCCTTGTACAGAATACAGAGACCTTCCTGCGCTCCTGTTTATCTATAGCGGGAGAGTTGGCCGGGAAAGACATTACGGAGCTTGATCCGATTATTGCAGCCCCCCATGTGTCCCCCATCATGCGGAAAGCCCTGAACGCCCTTGCGACGGGGATTTTGCGTCGGTAACGCGATCAATTCGCTTTATAGTTATGAGGAAAATGTTATGTGGGAACTGTTTCAGGCTGGCGGCCCGCTCATGTGGCCCTTACTATTGTGTTCCGTCGCATCGCTCACGGTGACGCTGGAAAGAGCTTGGTTCTGGATCTTCTTGGATCTGGACAGGGACAAGGCTGCAATTGAGAGTCTTCTGGAAAATTTCTCGCAGGAGGAACGCAGTGTACCTGTCCAAAAAGACAAATGTCTTGTTCTGAAAATGTTGAAGTCCGGCATCGCACACCCCGGATCCTTTTGCACGAAGGCCATGGAAGCCGTTGCCATTGACGCCGTCAAGAGCATGCGACGGGGAATGCCAGTCCTTGATACCATCATTACCATTGCCCCGATGCTCGGTATTCTTGGTACGGTTCTCGGCATCATTTCGTCTTTTGAGATGCTTGGGCAGGCGGGTGTGGAAGATCCCAAAACAGTTGTCGCGGGCATCGCCGAAGCATTGATAACCACCGCTGCCGGGCTCAGCATTTCCGCAGCCACGGTTTTTCCCTTCAACTATTTCAACACCCGGATCGAAGAGGCTCAGGACACCTTGGACGCCTACGGCACACGCCTTGAACTCGCGCAAGAAAACTGCCGTCCAGCTGGAAAGGATACGGAGGACTAGAGATGCGTCTGCGCAGAGCCAAGAAAAGCCCACGAGTGGAAATGCTGCCGCTCATGGATGTCGTTTTTCTGCTTTTGGTGTTTTTTATCTATTCAATGCTGATTATGGCCGTACACAGGGGGATGAAAATCACGTTGCCGACCTCGGATTCCGCCGAACGGGAAAACGTCAGCGTCCTGTCGCTGACCGTCAGGACGGATGGAGGCCTTTTCCTCGACAGAGATCCGGTTACGCTGGCACAGCTCACGGAACTCCTGAAACAAAAACAGAAAGCTCTGGAAGGTGAAGAGTCGCCTGGGCTGCACGTTTTTGCCGAAGCGACTCTCGCTTATCAGGAACTATATCGTGTGCTGGACGCGGTTAAGGCGTCTGGCGTCCGTAAAATTTCTCTACAGGCGAGACAGGAACCTTCGCAATGAGTACCACTTATCGAATAGACGCAGACTGTCCGCAACAGGCAAGGATGTTGAGAACGATGGCGATCGTTGCCACTCTTCTGCACGCCGTCGTGCTGTACGGTGTTGATCCTCCTCCATCCCCAAAGCCGACATCGGTGCGGGAACAGGGTGTCACCATTGAGCTGGCCCCTGTCCTTCCGCATCGCGGCGAGCGGCATAAGGTCGCAGCCCCCGTCCCGTCTGAGTCTCCCGCGCCGCCAATGCAGCAACCCAAATCTGAATTCCAGCCCGATCCTGTACCCACGAAGCCCACGTTCGCCCCCAGAAAGGCACGTCCGGTTCAGCGCCAAAAACCGAAGGCTACAACGGCAACACAGATAGGCAAAAAAAACACGCCATCGCAAACGGTGGACGCTCCACAGTTTCCTGCTCCCGCTGAGCAGAAGGCTTCCCGTACGGTCACAACCTCGCCAGAGCCCCTGCCCTCGTATTCCAACCCCAAACCGGTCTATCCCGAACTCGCTAGAAAACGGGGACAGGAGGGTCGGGTTCTTCTGTCAGCGGATATAGATGAAAAAGGCGAACTCACGGAACTAAGAGTGGATAAAAGCAGCGGTTTTTCTTTACTGGATGAAGCTGCACTAAAAGCGGTTCGCCGCTGGCGTTTCAAACCAGCGCTCCGAGCAGGAATGCCGGTGAAAGGAACAGCTCTCATTCCCATTGAGTTCCTCCTCAGGGGATAGATCCGACATCCGGAATTCCGGTCGGAACCGAGATTACTTGACCTTCCAAACTATGGCCTTTATGGAGATATAACTTAGAGAATGTCCGGCATACACCTTGCTATACCAGTTTTTTCCAAAGGATACAGGCA
>ENA-OROH01003605-OROH01003605.1-human-gut-metagenome-genome-assembly--contig:-NODE-3605-length-9966-cov-1.972657_pt1 | contig 9966 bp, 6 predicted proteins | sample MGYA00242125_ERZ509042 | MGnify/ENA primary metagenome ERZ509042 (study PRJEB26280, sample SAMEA2338738) | human gut metagenome | biome: human gut; feature: human-associated habitat; material: faeces... | reverse complement strand
GAGATAAGATCGACTTTATTCAAAACAGTAATGATAGGAACATCTTTCCCTTTAATCATTTTCAGAGCTGTTTGCATCGAGTCTTTATTCTTATTTTGCTGATCTCTAATATCTCGAATTTCTAAAATAACATCTGCTTTGGATATCTCCTGCTTCGTCCTTTCGATACCAATCTGTTCAATTCGATCTTCTGTTTCACGAATACCAGCTGTATCTACAAAGTGAAAAGGCACTCCGAAAATAATAAGGTCAGTTTGGATCTTATCTCTAGTAGTACCGGCAATATCAGAAACAATAGCAATTTCTTCGCCTGCTAAATAGTTCAAAAGACTGGACTTACCGACATTGGTCTCGCCAACGAGTGCGACTCTCAGACCGTCTCGCAAGATCTCGCCCTGACGTGCGGAATCCAAAACGCTCTCTAGTCTATTCTGGATATCTTCTAACTTTTTCTGACTCTGGTATTCAGACAAGAAGTCAATCTCTTCTTCAGGAAAATCTAAAATAGCTTCAACTTCAACTCGAAGATTAATTAACGCTTCATTTAATACGTTAACTTTATTGGAAAATTCTCCCGTCAAAGAACGAGAAGCAGCTTTTGCCGCATTCCTGGAATTTGCTTCAATAAGATCTGCGACCGCTTCAGCCTGAACTAAATCAATTTTTCCATTTAAATCTAGCATGGCTGTATCCATATTAGTATCTTGATTGAATTCGAGAATAATAAGACTGTTCCGAGTACTAGCACTTCCTGGACAATCCAGTTGAGAAGAACTCTGCCGCCGTGAACCTGCAGTTCAAGAACAGATTCTCCGGTATAAGAAAAAGGTGCCCGAAAATATAAAACAATACCGGTATCCAATATTTGACCTTGAGTATCTCGGATTGGAAGCAATTCTGCATAACGGGGTTTGATTTCTTTTCCTGGGAACATCTTCTGGAAAAGAGCTTTTACATCATCTTCCCCGCCGGAAATTCTAACGATACCAACGCCAGCGTTTCCGTTTCCGGTCGCTATTGCTATGATTGGTGAAGTTTTCACTAAAGACATTTAGATACCTAAGAATGAGTTTGAAGCAGAATAACAACGAATTGTCTCGCCTCGTCGGAGCCGCCATCGCTGTCCTAATCGCACTCCCGATCGCTGCCTGGGTCGGCAGCTTCATCGGTGACTCCTACACTGCCCGAGCAACGGCCTACATTTTAATCCTTGCATGGTCTGTGCTTGGTGCAGGAATACTTTGTTTCATTACCCGAAATTCGACCAAACCTGTGACCGTTGTCTCCTTAATTCTTTGGATCATCAGCGTTTGGGTTTGGCCGATCCTGCTTTTGGTTTATTGGCAAAAAAGATAAAACAAAAAATAAAACAAAAAAATTTCGGGTCCGACTCAGAGAGATGGACCCGATTTTTTATTAGTTAGACTGCCGTTTTATTCTGTCTGCCTCTATTTGTTTGTTCACAACATATTGCTGAATGATCGACAAGATATTGTTGACAAGCCAGTAAAGAACCAAACCGGAGGCAAAGAAGATAAACATAATACCGAAGACAAACGGCATAATGGCCATCATTTTCGCCTGGACAGGATCAGGAGGGGTCGGGTTCAGTTTGAACTGAATGACCATCGTGATGATCATAAGAATCGGAAGAATGAACCAAGGATCAGGGGCTGCCAAGTCAGTAACCCAGAAGATCCAGGGAGCATCTCTCAGTTCAACAGAGGCCAGAAGCACCCAGTACAAAGCTAAGAAGACGGGGAGCTGCAATGCAATCGGGAGGCAGCCGCCGACAGGATTGATCTTCTCTGTCTTATACATCTCCATCATTGCCATGTTAAGGCGCTGCTTGTCGTCGCCATATTTTTCTTTGAGCGCTTTCATGCGCGGTCCAAGATCTTTCATCTTGGCCATAGAGCGATAGCCGGCCAAGGAGAGCGGATAGAGAATGGCTTTAACGATACAGGTCAGCAGAACGATGGCCCAGCCCCAGTTACCGACAATTCCGTAAAGGAAAGAAAGAAGCCAGTAAATCGGTTTCGCTAAGAAAGTAAGCCAGCCGTAATCCACAACTAAGGACAGTCCCGGAGCAATAGCGTCTAAACGAGTCTGATCCTGAGGACCCGAGTAAAGCGTAGCTTCAATTGTCTTGGAGGAGTTAGGGGCAATCGTATCCATCTGCTGGATGCTGCCTACGGCATAAAGCTTTTCACCTACCGTATTCGTATAGTTTTCACGCTCTACGCCTTGTGTCGGTACCCAAGCAGAGACAAAGTAATGCTGAATCATAGCAATCCAGCCGTTATCCGCCTTTGCCTGGAAATCTTTATCTCCGTCGGCGATGTCAGAAAAACTAACCTTCTGGAACTTATCCTTATCGGTGTAGACAGCAGCACCGGTATAAGCGTTGACCATAGTGCTTTCGCCTTCAGGTTTTTCACCGTCACGGGTCAGCTGGTAGTAAACAGAAGGCTTGATCTCGGATGCAGTGTTGTTAACCACTTCATGAGAAACTTTGATGCCGTAATGACCGCGTTCGAACGTAAAGCTCTTAACGACCTTAACACCGCCGGATTCGCCTTCGAACTTAACGGTAAGATTATCCTGCCCGTCAGCCATCTTAAGCGGGCCGGGGACCAATTTAAATTGAGTCTTGTGCGTCGGGTACGGACCGCCGATTAAACCGGTCTGCGCTAAATACGTTCTTCCTTTTTGTTCGGTGAAAAGAACTACATCAGCAGGCGTATCAGCTTTGTTTCCGAGAATCATGCCGACAAGGCCGGTATCCGTCCAAGGAATGGTCTGCTTTTCTTTTCGAAGTTCAGAACCGATGATAACGGCACCTTCCGGATCAAAGGAAAGCTTGAGGAGGTCTGTTTCAACCTGAATCGGTTCAGCCTTCACTGCTGTTTTAGCTTCAGCAGGCAGAGAAGCCGTCTGCGACTGGCTCGGAAGGGCTGCCTCATTCTTGGGTGCTTCCGTCGTTGCAACCTGCTGGGTTTCAGCCCCGAAGAAAGACGGGCGGCCGTTGTAGACTTCCCAACGGTCGTACAGCATAAAGGCGGAAAGACCGAAAAGAATCCATAGGAGGGCTCTTTGAATATCACTTCCCATGATTTGATTTCTCTAATTTAGATTGAAAAAAATACGCCTGAGATTCCTGATCCGAACAATCCCGGCACCAACAATTCCACTTGAATTTGTCAGGAACTTCGTCAATCCCGCTTCCTCCGAAGGGATTGCAGCGGAGGATCCGAAAAAACGTAAGCCAAACTCCCCGGATGGCACCGAATCGCTGTATGGATGTGTAGGAATATTGAGAACAGGTAGGAAGAAACCGACAGTTGTGGCCAACCCAAGGCGAAAAAAGAAACTGGTAACCCCTGATCATGAAAAGACAGAGATTTTTAATCATCTTTTTTTCCTTGATCAAGAACCTGAATTCTTGCCTCTAACTGGCTCAACAGTCGGTTCGCATCCTCCGATAATTCTTTTTTAAGAGAGTTTAGACGGGCGCCTTCAGCAGGCACCGGAACTTTCTTTTTTAAGCGGAGAACGAATGTTCGGCTTTGGAGTGCGGAAGGGGACTCAGCGGGATGAGTAAGAACCGAGTGCCTAATGGCTTCCCTCAATATTCTTTTCACCAGATTTCGATCTACTGAACGTTTAGAAAAATGTTTTCCGACCGTAAGACCGAATCTTGAGGAGACTTTTCCTTGGGTAAGGACTGCCTTCAACTCGAACCATTGTCCAGAAAGTCTAACGACTCCTTTCCCTCTTGCTTTTAAAACGTTCAAAAAATCCTGAGACTTCTTGATTTTTGCTTTTTGAGGAAAAGAATTAGCCCGGCCCCCTAACGCCATCGTTAATTTGAATAATCCTTAAGGATTAAAGAGCTAAAACGTGACGTCCTTTGCGACGACGAGCAGCAAGCACCTTACGGCCGCCGCGAGTGCGGCTGCGAACGAGGAAACCGTGTGTACGAGCACGTTTAACCTTAGAAGGCTGGTATGTACGTTTTGTTGCCATTTTTATTCCTTTTAAATCGGCCAGGCGAACGGCCGCAAAAACTAAAATTACTAATGCTTTTAGGGGACCGATCCCCTAATTTGAGAAACCACATATTAGACTTCATAAGAACGTAACTTGTCAAATTAAAAGAAATTATTTTGTTACGGCTTTTTATGGAGCCCTCCTTTTTGAGCGCTCTTCTTATTCGTAAACAGATCTGTCGCAAAAATTACGAAATCGGGGCTTAAGGCGTTTTAGACGGTGTTTAGCGCCTTTTTATTTGTGCCTGCTATACCCCTATTATCTTAATAGGAGATAACGCCAAATAAGGTACAATGATCGTTTAGTTTGAAAATAGACTCAGAGTCGACAAGTTATTCTCGGAAACTTAAATGCGTGAAGTTTGGAAGTCGGTGTTAGCCTTCCTCAAGAATACTATTCCTGAAGAAGTCTTCGTTCCGTGGTTTGGAAAGGTTGAATTCACTGAGGACAGCGAGCCTGACATTATTAATATTAGTGTACCTTCTGTTCCACATAGTAAATTCATCAAGGCTCAGTATGAAAAAGATATTGAGGAAAAAGCCTCCGAAATCTGCGGCCGTGAGATAAAACTTAAAATAACGGTGAAAGATCCCAATAAAGGCGCGATGATTTCCGAGCCTTTGCCCGGGCCTGCCAATACTTTCCCGGAAGAGGAAAAAGCTCCAAAGTCCATCGATGAAATTGCGACTAAATGCGGCCTCCACTCCGGTCTGACTTTTGATACTTTTGTCATTGGAAATGCCAATCGCGTCGCAAGAAGTTCGGCAATGTTAGTTGCAGAATTTCCCGGAGAGCGCTGCAATCCCTTGTTTATCTACGGCGGTGTCGGCTTAGGAAAAACTCACCTGATGCACGCGGTCGGCCGAAAGATCCTCGAGGATAATCCGAACACCAATCTTTTGTGCATTTCAGCGAATCGTTTTATTAATGAGGTCGTTTCCCTGTCTGCTGGCGGCCGTTACTCTGACGAGAAGATTCAAAAGTTTGATAATAAATACAGAAATCTCGATGCTCTCCTGATCGACGACGTTCAGTTTTTATGCAAACGCGGCGGGACACAGCAGCGTCTCTTTAATATTTTTGAAGCACTGCTTCCAAAAAACAAGCAGATCATTTTGACCTGCGATACCTATGCTCGTCAGTTATCTGACTTTGATGAGCGTTTGATTTCAAGATTCGGAGCCGGTCTATCCGTCTCCATTGAGCCCGCCGAGTTTGAATTAAGAGCCGCGATTCTTTTACAGAAGGCCAAACAACAGGGCGTCAAACTTCCGTTAGAGGTCGCTTACCTCATTGCTACTCGTTTAAATACGAATATTCGAGAGCTCGAGGGTGCTCTTAATAGCGTGATTATGCGTGCGGAAGTCTTTAAAAAGCCTATTACCGAGGAGCTTGCTAAAGAGGCTCTGCAGGGAATTACGGGAACAGGACGTATCTCAATTGAAAATATTCAGCAGTCCACTGCTGAACATTTCAATATCAAAATCGCGGACATGCACTCAAAGAGAAGGGTGGCCAATGTCGCATATGCGCGCCAAATAGCGATGTATCTTGCAAAAGAGCTGACTCAAAAGAGTCTTATTGAGATCGGATACGCATTCGGCGGAAGAGACCACGCTACCGTTCTATATGCTGTTAAGAAAATCACAAAAGAACGTGCTCAGAACCAAGAACTGAATCACACGCTTCATTTGATTGAACAAGATTTAAAAAATTGGAACTAACGGAGATCGATAATGGATGAAACTAAGTTAGATAACGGATCTGCTGCCGCGAATGAAGGCATGGATAAGGCAGCCGGAACGTCTGTATTCATTAACTCCAAAAAAGAGAATATCTTTAAGCCTATTCAGGCAGTGAGCGGTGTCGTCCAGAGAAAGCAGCCTTTGCCGGTCCTTTCGAACATCTTGTTTGTTCAAAAAGGGAAGCAGGTAACCTTAGTCGCGAACGACCTTGATCTCCAAATCCTGACCGTTGCAGAAATAGGTGAAGAAAATTCAGAAATGTCCACGACGATTTCCGCAAGAAAACTGACGGATATTCTGGCGACGCTTCCCGACACCAATCCGCTTTCTTTCTCCAAGAAAGGGGATCACGTAGTACTGAGCTCCGGCAAGAGTAAGTTCGAGCTCCAAACAATCAGCGCAGAAGAGTTCCCTGTTATTACTGAAGTAGATTTGGAACATGCTTTTACGATGAGCTGCCTTCGTTTCAAATATCTTTTGAACATGGTCTCTTTTGCCTGCGCAGTCAACAATGTCCGTTACTTTTTGAACGGAGTTTATATCTGTGCTGAAAACAACAAAGTAAGAGGCGTTGCAACCGACGGCCATAGACTGGCACTTTGTGATGTCGAAGCGGAAAAAACGGCAGATAAGAAGCTTGATGCCATTTTGCCGAGAAAGACAGTTAAAGAATTAGTCCGGCTGATTCCCGATTCTCAGGACCCCATCGAAGTCTACATTTCCGAACGTCAAATCAAATTTAAATTCGTCGGAATCGAGATTTTATCCAAGCTTGTTGAAGGACGTTACCCGGACTATCAGCGAGTCATTCCCGAACACAATGAAAAAGAATTCAGAGTCGGACGTCAGGAACTTCTGAGCTCCCTGCAGCGTGTCGCAACCCTAACAGCCGACAAACTTATGGGAGTTCGCTGGAACCTCACACCGGGGCACCTTAATGTCGCGGCCAACAATGCGGACATGGAGGAAGCCGAAGACGAAATCTCCGTTGAATACAGTGGTTCTCCGATTGAAATCGGTTTTAATGTCGCCTACCTCATCGAAGTTTTGAATGTGTTGAAGAACGACTCCGTCAGAATTTCCTTAGGCGAACAGAAAAATCCGGCTTTAATCAGAATGCCGGATAACGACAACTTCAAGTTTGTCGTTATGCCCATGAAAATTTAACTTTGAAATTCACGGTCAGAATATTAGGTAAGCCAAATAATGAGTGAAATGCAAGACAAGAATTACTCTGCCGAGGAAAGCTACGGAGAGGACGCAATTCAGGTATTAGAAGGTCTGGAGGCTGTTCGTAAGCGTCCCGGCATGTACATCGGCGATACGTCTGACGGAACAGGGCTTCATCACCTTGTCTTTGAGGTCGTCGATAATTCTATCGATGAAGCCTTGGCAGGTTATGCTGATCACATCAACGTCACCATCAATCGCGATGAGTCCATCACCGTCGTTGATAACGGACGTGGTATTCCGACCGATGTAAAGATGAGCGATAAGCACGAACCAAAAAGAAGTGCAGCAGAAATCGCTCTTACAGAGCTTCATGCAGGCGGAAAATTCAACCAAAACAGTTATAAAGTTTCCGGCGGTCTCCACGGCGTAGGTGTTTCTTGCGTTAACGCACTTTCTTCCTGGTTAAAACTCACCGTACGCAGAGAGGGAGTAGAGCACTATTTAAACTTCAAAAAAGGTGTTCTTCAGGACAGACTCGTTGAGAAAGTTCAAACTCCTAACGGTCCGGTCGAAGTTTCTCCGATGCATGTCAGCGGAGCTACCGATCGACGCGGTACTGAAGTTCAATTTTTGCCGGATGCAGAAATTTTCGGTACGGTGGACTTCCACTACGAAGTTCTTTCCTCCCGTCTCAGAGAGCTTTCTTTCCTGAACAACGGCGTTAAGATTCATTTGGCTGACTTAAGAAAAGGAAAGGATGAAGTTTTCCAATTTGCCGGCGGCGTAAGCGGATTTGTCGATTTCATTAACAGAGACAAAACAAAGATCCATGACAACTGTTTTTACACCAACAAGACAGTTACAGTGAATCCGGAGGAAAACATCAACGTCGAAGTCGCCATGCAGTGGACCGACGGCTACACGGAAAATTTCCTCGCATACACAAACAATATTCCTCAAAAAGACGGCGGTACGCATGTCAATGGTTTAAGAAGTGCGATGACAGCCGTCATCAAACGTTATATTGAGGAATCGGAATTTGCCAAGAAAGAGAAGATTGACCTCACCGGTGAGGATATTCGCGAAGGCTTGACCTGCGTTTTATCGCTGAAAATGCCTGAACCGAAATTCAGTTCTCAGACAAAAGATAAGTTGGTCTCCTCAGAAGCACGTCCCGCAGTAGAGCAAGTGGTTAGAACCGCCTTAGAAAGCTACCTTCAGGAAAATCCTAAAGACGCAAGAATCATCTGCGAAAAGATTATGGACGCTGCCCGCGCCAGAGAAGCGGCCCGCAAAGCGAGAGAAACGACACGCAGAAAAGGCTTGCTCGGCTCGGCAGGGCTTCCCGGCAAATTAGCCGACTGTTCAGAAAGAGACCGCTCTCTCTGTGAAGTGTTCCTCGTGGAAGGAGACTCCGCCGGCGGCTCTGCAAAGCAAGGCCGTGATCGTTCTTTCCAAGCGATCCTGCCTTTGCGAGGAAAGGTTCTCAACGTTGAAAAAGCACGAATCGAGAAACTGATTTCCAGTGAGCAGATTGCAACTTTAATCGCGGCCTTAGGCACCAGTATCGGTGACGAATTTGATTTGGATAAGCTGCGTTATGACCGTGTCATCATCATGACCGATGCTGACGTGGACGGTGCTCATATCCGCACTCTGCTGCTGACACTTTTCTACCGTCAAATGCCGAAACTCATTGAGGGAGGACATGTCTATATCGCCCAGCCTCCGCTCTACAAAGTTGAATACGGTCAGAAGACGAGATACATCAAAGACGATAAAGAACTGTATACCTTCCTTGTAGACCAAGGTATTACAGGAACTAATCTTTACGTTTCTAAAGAAGCCTTTGAAAACAAACAGGGAATTTCAGGCGACAAACTGAAGGAATACTTCTTAGCCTACAGCGACGCCCAGAATATTATTTCTAAATTCTCTCGTTTTGTTGATGCCAGCGTCCTAACCGCGATCGCTGCCGGCGCGACGATTGACTTATCTTCAGACAAAGCAGCTGCTGATTCAATAGAGAAGCTGGTTTCTAAAATAACTGATCCGGCTATTTCTCTCGGTTACGCTGTGGAAGAAAACATTCCGACGATTATTGTTAAACGCACTCATTTTGGCAATATCATCGAAAGCAGAATTACACCGGCTTTCATTGAGACGCCGGATTACCTGACTTTGACAGCAGCATCCGTCACATTTAAGAACCTGCTGCATGAGGGTGCCTGCCTGGTACGAACGACCAACAACAAAGAAACAATCCAGCCAATCTCCAATTTCAGTGAAGCTATTTCGTTCATCCTGAAGATCGGTAAAGCCGGTGTTAAAAAGATGCAGCGTTACAAAGGGCTGGGTGAGATGAAGGCTGAAGAGCTGGAAGAAACCACAATGGATCCGACTAAGCGCAGTCTGCTTAAGGTGAGGATTGAAGACGCTATTGCGGCCGACCAAGTCTTTACAAAATTAATGGGAGACGAGGTTGAACCAAGAAGAAGATTTATTGAGGACAACGCCTTGTTAGCGGGAAATATCGATACCTAATCTCTTTTGTTACCGTGGAAAGGCCGGCAATTGCCGGCCTTTTCTTTTAATTTTAAATAATTAAAGTCAACTTTAACTATTTAAACCAATCACACATCTCATCTTAAACTTCGATTCAAGTAAGTTTTTTTTTCAGACTTTGCATCTTGCCAAATAGTTACTTTGACTTCAACCGGTGAAAATTGTGTCTCTTGAACCTCGTTTGCCAAGTCGCGCCAAATTACTTCCTGTAAAACACAGTTTCCAATCCAATTGATTATTCGGAACTTCTTTTTGAGAAATTGTGAATAACTTCTGTCTTTAGTTGTGAATAAAAACAGCCGACCCTATCTTGTTAACCACTCTTAGCTAGTAGTCAGCAGTTTTTATAGTTCCTTATCAACACTGCAATCGTTTGTTTATTAAGTACGAATCCAAGTTATCAACAATTATTTTGAAAGCTATTAATACT
>ENA-OROH01003592-OROH01003592.1-human-gut-metagenome-genome-assembly--contig:-NODE-3592-length-9995-cov-2.271127_pt1 | contig 9995 bp, 9 predicted proteins | sample MGYA00242125_ERZ509042 | MGnify/ENA primary metagenome ERZ509042 (study PRJEB26280, sample SAMEA2338738) | human gut metagenome | biome: human gut; feature: human-associated habitat; material: faeces... | reverse complement strand
TTAAAAAAAATTCATAAATGTGATCTTGTTCTTCTCATCATTACTTTTATTTTTACACTTGGTGTCTATTTTTTTCATAGTCAGGTTTATAGTCCTGTTGCAATTCAAAATTCGTCATCTTTAAGTTATAGTAAAGCTAAAGTACTGCGTGTAATTGATGATCAATCAAAAAAAGATGAAACAACAAATAGATATTATGGTGTACAAAGTTTATATGTTGAGATACTGGATGGATCTTATAAAAATAAAAAAGTTTATATCGATAATTATCTTTCAACAACACATAATGTACGTCTTAAAAATGGAGAAACATTTATTGCTTGTATTGATAATCCCGAATCTGATAATACTTTAATTACAGCTTATAATTATTATCGTACTCCATATATTTATGGTTTTGTAGGTTTACTTTTAATCATTATTTTAATGATTGGCAAATCAAAAGGAATGCGAACGATTATCAGTTTAGCCTTTACTCTCTATGCCATTGTAGGTTTATTGCTGCCAATGATTTTTAGTGGCTTTTCACCAATTATTTCAACTATCTTTATTGTTATTTTAACAACCGGATATTCATTATTCATGCTTAATGGAGCTTCTATAAAAACTTGGGTAGCTGTAATCGCCACATCGCTAGGTGTTATTATTAGTGGACTTTCTTTTTTAGTATTAAGTCAGCTTATTCATATTTCAGGATTTAATACTGATCAAGCTGAAGCCTTGATTATTATTTCTCAACAAACAGGACTAAAAATTAATGAAGTTTTATTTTCTGGAATCTTAATTTCTGGATTAGGAGCAGTCATGGATGTAGGTATGTCAATCGCTTCTTCTTTATATGAAGTTAAGGCACTTAATCCACAAATTACTAAATCACAATTATTTAAATCTGGTATTAATATTGGAAAAGATATGATTGGAACGATGTGTAATACATTGATTCTAGCTTTTACTGGAAGTTCAATGACAATTTTACTTGCATTTTTTGCTTATCAAATTCAATATCCTCAATTAATGAATTCTGATTTTATTGCAATTGAAATAGCTCAAGGAATTACAGGAACATTAGGTATTATTTTAACCGTTCCGATTGGTGCACTTCTTTGTAGTTTACTTTATCATAAACATTTAAAAGCCTCTTAAACGAGGCTTTTAAATGTAATAATCGATAGCAGTAACAGTTTTCATCTCTGGACCTTCTTTTAATAATCTTTGATGTTCTTTAGAAGTTGGATAAGCTTTCAAATCAGCTTCGTCTTTAAATTCAATAATTTGAATAATATCCCCAAAATGAGGTCCTATCGCTGGTTGTTTACTGATATTGCACCCAACTTCACTGTTTACAATAAGTGAACAATCATTTCCTACTTCTTCTAATAAAGTAATAAAATGATCTATTTTCATTTTATCTTTTAAAGTAAATACTGACACATGTTTAATCATCTTTTTTCCTCCTATGCAATATGCATTCCACCATCAATAAATAGTTTTTGTCCTGTTGTATGACTTGCTTCTTCACTACTTAACCATAAGACAGCGTTCACGACTTCTTGAGTCGTCGCTAGTTTTTTCATAGGAATCACATGTTCTTTCAACATTGCTTCTTCATGAGGATTAGTTGAAAGTGAATTTTTGGTAAGTTCTGTTCCCATGGTTGGACCTGGACAAATGGCATTGACACGAATACCAAATGCCGCATTTTCTAAAGCTGCCATTTCTGTTAAAGCAATAACTGCTGCTTTAGCTGGACCATAAGCAGCAAATCCAGGTGCCATTTTATACCCTCCAATAGAAGCCGTATTAACAATTGTACCAAAACCTTGTTTTTGCATTTGTAATAATTCGTATTTTAAACAAAGAAAAACACCTTTCATATCCACATCAACTACTAAATCCCATGTTTTTTCAGAAATTTCTGTTAATGATTCATAAGGCATACGTACACCATCTGGTCCAATACCCGCATTATTAAATGCACAATCAAGACGTCCATATTTTAAAACAACTTCTTCAATAGCTTTTTTTTACATCTTCTTCTTTAGAAACATCACAATGAATATAAGATGCATCATTTCCTATTTCTTTAATAGCTTCCTTACATACTTCTTCTTTATCTACAGTAAAAGCAACAACATGGGCTCCTTTTCTTGAAAACTCAATAGCTGCTTGCTTTCCAATACCACTTGTTCCTCCGGTAATTACAACCACTTTATCTTTAAAATTCATTTTTCTTTCCTCCTTTAAAAGCAAAATATTGACTTAAAATAACAATATTAATATTAAACATTAAAAAAATCAAAACAAACAATGCACCTCTATTTGTCCCATCATATAAGTTTGTTCCTTGTTGTACAAACGCTAAAATAGTTGCTGTAATGGATGTTCCTATTCCCCCTGAAAGTTGCATCAATGTTTGTAACGTAGCATTCCCATCTGCCTGTAGATTTTTTGGTAAATGAGACATCGCAGATGTCATGGTATTACCAACAATTAAACCAATGCCTAAACTATAAATAAAATAGAATAAGATACATGATTGGTATGTAAGATTTTTAAAAAAGAACAAGAAACAAAATGTGGCAATAAAGCTACAGCATAACCCTAGAACAATTGGCTTTTTAGCACCAAGTCGATCAAGTATCAATCCACCTATTGGCGCAAACACAGCACCAACAATGGCTCCTGGAAGTAAAACGACCCCTGCATCTGTTGCTGGTTGTTTTAAAACAATTTGAACAAATGTCGGTAACAATAAACCATATCCAAGTGTTGTCATTTGTAGAAACATAATAGCTAAAGTATGAAACGTAAAACCTTTATGATTAAATATTTCTATACGAATTAAGGAATTTTTAATATGCAGTTGTCTTTTAGTAAAATAATATAAACTGATTATTCCAATAATAAAGCAACCCAAAACAAATACTAAATCATCAACTATCTGATTTAAATTAGAAAACCCTATAATTAAAGAAACAAAAGCTAACGCTACCGCTATAAAACTTAAAAGATCAAATTTTTCATGTTTATTAATTATTTGTTCACTCATACAAAAATAACATATAAAACTTGCAAGAACAATAACTGGTAAAACGCAAATAAAAATATAGCGCCAAGTAAAATATTGTGTCATAATTCCCCCAAAAGTTGGTCCAATAGCGGGTGCTGCAGCCGTCACAAAAGAACCACATCCCATCATTAAACCAAGAAGCCTTTTCGGTGATTCTTCTAAAATGATGTTGTACATCATAGGAAGCGCAATTCCTACACCTGCTCCTTGTATCAATCTTCCTATAAGTAATAAAGTAAATTGCTGTGCAAAGACATCAACAATCAACCCTATTGAAAACAAGAATCCCGCTGTCAAAAATAATTTTTTTGTTTGAAATCTTCTTTTTAAATAAGATGAAATAGGAATCATAATACCCATCATCAATAAATTTCCTGTTGTCATCCATTGAACAAGTGATGTTGAAATATGAAACTCATTCATCAATGTAGGAAAAGTAATATTTGTCGCAGTTTCAATTAAAACACCACAAAACGAAAACAAACCTGCGGCTAAAATAGCGAATAATTGTTTAATAGTTAATTTTTCTTCCATAAGCCCTCCTTATGGATTACTTTACTTTAAAATAAATAAATTTCTTTTCTTTTTTATATTTCATAAACTTTCTTGACAAGATGAAAAAAATGTGCCTTAAGCACATTCTAACTCAAAGTAACGTGATACCAACATATCTATTAAATAACGAAAAAGAAGTCTTCTTTCTTTCATTTCTAAATGATCGATAGATACAAGCAAAGTCCCTTCAAAAGATTTCAACATTGTTTGATCAATCAATTGGGTTGAAAGCAAAAGTTTATTTCCTTGATTTCTTAAAAGCTTTCGTAAACAACGTGAAGATTGTTTACTTAAAGCATCTTCTTCTACACCAATAACAATCAATAAATCATCCTCTTTTAACCGATCAATAGCTACCTCATTTTCATCTAAAACAAGAATATTTTTTTGAAAAAGATCTCCTTCGTATTGAACATATTGACAAAGTAAATGTGAATAAGCAACTCCATAAAGATAAATATGCTTAGCTTCTTTTATTTTTCTTACAAAGTAATCGATTTGACTTTGTTCAATCTTCATTAAATTCTTTTCAATCCAAGATAATGAATCATGAAGATGCTTCTTTGCAAGAAAATAGTTGGTATTTGTTACTTGTTTTCTAATTTCTAATTCTAATAAACAATCATCTTTAAAGGCAATATAATTATCATAACCTAATTTTTTGATAAATTTAGAGATCTTTGCTTTTGAAACATAGCTTTTTCTTGCAAGTTCTTCAATGGACATAAAAGCAACTTCTTTTAAATTCATTTTAATATAGTTACAGATCGTATAATCGATATCACCTTGTTGACTGTTATTTAAAATTGTATTGATTTTATTTGTTATCATAATATCACTAGATAAAGTATAACATAAAAACCGCCTAAGCGGTTTTTTGTATGAGTTATAGAGAGTTTTTATATTTGAAGGAAAACTGATCAACAATTTTATTTATGTTTTTCTTACCACTGTAAATAGCCTTTCCAACAAGGATAATCGCTAATATAGATATTATTATTAATATGATTGCAAAGATTTTTACAAATAGGATATTTGAAAAATAATACATCAACAAGACTCCCAGAGAGGAAAGGAAGAACAAATTGCGTAACCATTTTATAAGATTATGAATCATTTTCTTTTGATAATTAATTTCATCTATATATCCTTGTTTTTCTTGACTATTCCCAGCCACAACCAGACCGATTATCTGTTTGTTATTCATCTTTTTTCTCCTTTTAATAAGATAATCCTGGATTGAAGAATCCAACAAATACACCAATAAAGGCAACAACAACTAATAATAACATTACTTTAATTGGTGACATTTTCTTTTTAGATAATAAATACCAACATCCAACAACAAAGACTGCTGTTAATAATCCTGGATAAACACCATCTAATGTTTTTTGTAAATCTATGAAAGGTTTTTTAGCTCCAGCTGCTGTCATCGTAAATGAAGTTGTTACTGAAATCCATGTTGCTGATACAGCACCGATAACAATACCACCTAACATTGTGACTGATTCTCTTAAAGCTTCCCCTTGAGGACCAACTAAGAAATCAACCGCTTTTCCACCTAATTCATATCCTTTGAAATATAAGAATTTCATTCCAAAGTAAGCAAATAAGTTCCATACAATGATGTACATGATAGCTCCAAGAGGAGAACCTCCTGTAGACATACCTAAAGCAATACCAAGTAAAATAGGAATAACTGTTCCTACAACTAGGGAATCCCCAATACCGGCGATTGGCCCCATTAAACCAGCTCTTAAACCGTTGATTGTTTCATCATCAACATCTTCTGCTCCGTTAGCACGTGCTTCTTCTAACCCCGCTGTCATCCCAACAATAACAGTACCAAGTTGAGGTTCTGTATTAAAGAAAGCAGTATATGTTTTCATTGATCTTGCTTGATCTTCTTTTTTATCATAAAGTTCTTCTACTACTGGTAACATAGAGCATAGATAACCAAAAGTTTGCATATGTTCTTGAGAGAAGCATGTTAAGTTTCCATAATACCAATTGTGGAAGGATTTAGTTAATGTTTTTTTAGATAGTTTCTTTTCCATCTTAAATATCCTCCTCATCTTCATCATCAAAGTCTCCTGCAGGTGCAGCTACTCTTTGATTTTGTAACATTTTTAATTTGTAGTTAATTAAAGCAAACATACCAGCAATCACTGTTGCTGCAACTAAATTGATTCCCATTGAAGCAGCAAGAGTAAATCCAAAGAAAAATGGAATGAAATCAACTGCTTTTGTAACGATTTGTTTTAATAAGATTGCAATTCCGACACATGGTAATAATGATCCAACTGTAAATAAAGTTTTCATAGCTAAACCATCCATAGGTAATGTTGTTTTAATAAGTTCAACAACATCTGCCCCTAATTTACACATAATTAAGGCTGGAATAAATGAACATAAAATATGTGAAATCCAAGGTAATACCATATCTACAAGATATAATTTATGATAATCCCCTTTTTCAACAGCTTTCCATCCTACATGTTGCCATGCTAAGTTGATAGTTGCTGTTCCATAGAATAATACTGTACCTAAAGTACCAACCATTGTTCCAAATGAAGTTGCAAGAGCTGCTCCATCTTTTGTGGCAGCTGATAAACCATAACTATTTAACGCTACCATTGCAAGTGGAATCCCAATGTAACTTACAGCACGAACGTCTGCTGAAACGGTTCCACCTGGAGTAACTAATGCAATGTAGACAACTTGCATTGCTGCTCCTACTAAAATACCTGTTTTGATATCTCCTAAGATAATCCCACAAACAAGTCCCCCAATTAAAGGACGACCTAATGTGTAGTTACCAAAGGAAGTACCACCTAATCCTGGCATACTTGATAAACAAGCAAATAAACCAAGTAGGGCCGCTTGTAACCAACTAATTGTCATAATTTTTCTTCCCCTTTTTATTTATTTGTTAAAAACCAAATTTATCTTTAAAATCATCCCATGTTCCAATTGAAACATCTGGTAATAAAGCAAATTTGATTGTATAACCTGCTTTAGCTAAAGCTTCAAAAGCTTCGGCTTCTTCTTGTGTAATGGATTGATTGTTTCCTAGTTTTGTTGCCCCTTCACGATCATTACAAGGTCCAACAATAACTGTTTTAATACCACAATCAAATCCTTGATCAACAAGAATTTTTTTCATATCAATAGGATTTTTAGTAATTAAGAAATATTGATCTTGACTATCTAAAACCTTTTGACTTTTCTTTTGCCAAGCATCCATTGTCCATACAAATGTTTTCTTTCCACTGGCTGATTTGTAAGCTGCTTTTAATACTGAATTATTTGCTGCTTTATCGTTTACAGCCACCAAACCATCGCATGGGTATTCTCTTGCCCAACGTGTACATGTTTGACCGTGAATCATACGATCATCAATTCTAATAAATGATACTGACATCTTTCTTCCTCCTTAAATATCATCTTCGTCGTCTTCTACGACTTTAAATTCTTGTAAAGCTGTTGTTGCTTCACTTAAGACAGCTTGTACAAAGGAATCCCCTTGTAAAGTATCTTTCATTAATACTGAAGTAAGGGCTAATGGTAAATTCATCCCACCAATTGTTGTTGTCTTTTCCATTAAACCTTTTTCAGCTAAAACATTTAAAGCAGTTGTAAGTGGTGATCCTCCTACAATATCCGCTAATAAAACAATTTCATCATCTTCATGAATGTCCTTAACACTTTCTTTAAAGATTTCCGCAAATTCATCTGCTGTCTTTCCATCAGGTAAACCCGAAGCAATCACATCATCTCTTTGTCCTGCCAACATCATTAATGATGTTTTTAAACCAGCTGCAAATTCACCATGACTTACCAATACTAAATATTTCATGTCCTTCCCTCCTTGCACCTATAGAATACCAAATATGAAAGCACTTGCAACGTGTCTTCAATCATGACTTTTAAGTGACAAAAATCATAAAAAAATTGACAAATATCATTCCTACTATGACATTTGTCATAAATAAAAAAGATAGCCAAAAGCTATCTATTTCAATTCATTTTCTAATTTCTTCTGTATCTTATTAAGATCATTATCAATCGTTCCTTGATCAATACTTTGATTAATCAAATAATCTGCTTTTTCTAGAATATTTTCATATTCTTTAAACTTTGGTTCTACTAACGTGTTTTCTAAAATCTTATTTAAAACATCTGAATCTAAAGAAGCATAGGAAACTGTATCTTTTACTAAGATTTCCTTTGTTTTCTTTGATAACATGACCTTCTTTAAAGGAGAGGCTCCCTTCGAATTATCAAGTAGGGATTGTTGAATATCTTCATCCATCGTCAACATTTTTAAAAATTCCCACGCTATTTCTTGATGCTTTGTTTGTGAAGACATTCCTATTAACGAAGTGTCTAAATGTGTTGTAATCGTATTTGATTTTGTCCCCGGCATTGAAATACAGCTCCATTTAAAAGATGTATATTTACTAATACGATAAGGATAAGGTTGGTAGGTACGATATTGAGCAAAGGTCAAAGGACAAAAAGCAACTTTCCCTTGATCAAAATCTTCTGATGAAACTTGATAGCCATTTGATAAAGCTTTAAGTTTTGTCAAATATAAAAACGCTTCTTTGACTTCTTTTTTATCAAGATGACAATTATCTTCTTTAAAAACTTGTAACCCGTAACAATCAAGAACATCTTGCCAATCAAAGCCATAATAGCCATATTGATCGATGACACCATCATTATTTGTATCCTTTGTAACTTGATTACTAATATTATAAAAATCATCAATAGTCCAATTACTTGAAGGAATAGCAATACCTTCTTTGGTAAGTAAATCATGATTGATACACATAATTGTTGGATTGATTTCATAAGGAAGTGCATATTGACTTCCATTATTTCCAGCAAATAAAGCACTTTGATAAAAAAGAGAAGTATCTATTCGTTCTTCTTTAATAAGTCGATCTAAATTCTTCAAAATACCAATAGAAGATAACGTATTAAAATCATCAGGAAGTACCATAAACACATCAGGTATTGTTCCTTTGGTAATTTCATTAGCAAGCCATGAAGAATAATCATCTTTTATAATTCCACTTTTATATTCAATATGAACATTGGGGTATTTCTTTTCAAATTTCTTGATTGCTTGATCAATAACTTGATAACTTTCCCCATTAGGCACATCCCAACTACTTCCTGCATAAAGTCCTAAAGTAAGAGTAATATCACGACTTGGATCATTGATCAAACAATAAATAAGAACTAAAGAAAGACTTACTAATGTTAGAATACCCTTTTTTATTCTAGTCATTATCGTCACCAAATTCTTGCATTGTGACTCCTGTTTGAACAGCCCAGATGGCAAGTTGCGTACGATCACGTAATTCTAATTTTGACAAAACAATGCTAACATAATTACGCACAGTTCCTTCTGATAAATAAAGTTTTTGAGCAATTTCTTTATTAGATAAACCAAAACCAACTTGTTGAATGACTTTCAATTCAGCCTGTGTCAAATCTTTTGATAAAGAATCATCGACTTGGATAGCATAATTACTCATAGACATCTTGGAAAAAAGTTTAAATACTTTTGTCGCAATATCAGGATTGATCATCGCTCCACCATTATAAACTGTACAAATGGCATGATAAAGTTCATCCATGCTGACGCCTTTTAATAAATAACCGCTTGCTCCATATTTTAAAGCACTAAAGACAAATTCATCATCATCAAAAGTGGTAAGGATAATGATTTTAATATCTGGATATTTTTCTTTGACCGCCTTTGTACAATAAACACCGTCCATTTCTGGCATACGAATATCCATTAAAATGACATCTGGCCTTTCTTTTTTTATACTCTCAAGAACTGCAAAACCATTTTCAACAGCATCTACGATTTTTAAATCTTCATGTGTTGATAAAACAATTTGTAAAGACTGTCTAATAAGTTCTTGGTCATCTGCAATCATCACTTTAATCATCTTTTTTTCCTCCTATTTTTGGTATTTCTACAACTGTTCTAAATCCTTCTTCACTATAAAAATATATCGTTCCATTTAATATGGCAACACGTTCATGCATTTGTTTCAAGCCATATCCATAATGTATTTCCTTACAGCCACTTCCATTATCTTGCATAATAATCATATATTTTTCCTCTTCGTCAAAAAGATGAATTTCAATATGAGAAGCATGTCCATGTCTTAAAGCGTTTGTCATCGTTTCTTGAATAATTCTAAAAATAATATCTTCTTTCGTATTTTCAAAATCAACATTTTCCCATTCATAATACAAGTCAACATTTAAATGAGAAACACTTTGAAATTCCTCAATCATTTTAATCAAACCATCTTTTAAAGTTCTTTGATCAAGTGCT
>ENA-OROH01003589-OROH01003589.1-human-gut-metagenome-genome-assembly--contig:-NODE-3589-length-9997-cov-1.989238_pt1 | contig 9997 bp, 9 predicted proteins | sample MGYA00242125_ERZ509042 | MGnify/ENA primary metagenome ERZ509042 (study PRJEB26280, sample SAMEA2338738) | human gut metagenome | biome: human gut; feature: human-associated habitat; material: faeces... | reverse complement strand
GCAGGCGCAGCTCTGAAGCCTTCTCTGCGGTGGACCAGTACAACGCTTTCGGCCTTGCTGACGAGGTTTAGACACCAATCAAGGCCGGAGTCTCCGCCGCCGCAAATAACGATGTTCTTGCCTTCAAAAATCTCAGGATTCTTGACGCGGTAGTGAAGCTGCTTGCCTTCGAACTGCTCAATGTGTGGAACTTTGAGGGTACGAGACTGGAAGCTGCCGACACCGGCTGCAATGAAGACAGCCTTGGCTAAGAATTCGGTGCCTTTGGAGGTTTTAACGTAGAGACGTCCGTCGTCAAGCTTCTTAAGAACCTGAGCTTCCTCACCGTAGTGGAAGGTCGGTTTGAACGGTTCAATCTGCTTGAGCAGGTTTTCCGTCAGTTCTTTGGCAGTGCAGACAGGAACGGCCGGGATGTCATAGATCGGTTTGTCGGGGTAGAGCTCAACGCACTGACCGCCCGGATGGTTTAAAGAATCCAAAACATGGGCTTTCATTTCCAGAAGGCCCAATTCAAAAACTTGGAAAAGTCCGACAGGACCGGCACCGATAATGACGGCATCGGTTTCAATCGGATTGTTCATCTTTATTTCTTCAGTCAATTTATAACCTTAGATCTTAAAAAGTTAATTCTGATAATTTTCTCACTAAATGAGCGCGCGTTAAGCCCGAAAAAAGTAACTTTTGACAACGATAGTGCCGGCGAACGACCGTCAGTGCCCGATGTCGGCTGTCAAAATGACTAATTGGAATGCTTTCGATCAAAGTCTTCATCTCGACGAAGTTCTCTGAGTCGAGCATCAATTTCGCTCATGGTGTAGAAGTCTCCGTCGTTGGCTTTTTGAGCAAGCGAAAGCTGCTGGATCGCAGCAACTCGCTGACCTTGCAGTGCGTACATCTCGCCGATCGCCTGATGGCTCTGGCTGACTTTGCCCAGTGCTTCGTAGGCTTGTCCGAGGAAAGACTGGTACTCAACTGTCGACTTGGATAACGCGTGTTGTCGGCGCAGGAAGGTCAGAAGATCGTTGTATTTCTTATCCTTGAGCAGCAGGTCGCCGTAATTAAGGACGAGCATCGTGGATAAGGGCGCTTTTTGCTGAGCGTTTTTGGCAAGCTGCAGGCCTCGAGCGCGGTTGGCCGGAGAAGACTCAAACACGAGATTTGAGTGCAGTTTGTTGATGATGGCCGAGTTTTCTCCGGCCATCTTCTGTGCAATTTCAATCTGTTTAAGCGCCTCGGCCTTGTTTTTCATTCTTTGTGCAGCAACAGCCAAACCGTAGTGGGCTCCGATTGCCTGATAACCGGTGGCGGTTTTCAGCTCGTTTTTGAAGTAGTCTGCGGCATCCGACCATCCCTGGTAACGGTTGGACTGAAGAACGCGAAGACGCGCACGAATGAGAAAGAAGTCCAGAGAGTCTTTGTGATTTCTTTTGCCGGCCATGCGGGAACGGTTCTGAGCTTCGCTCATACGATCAATGGTCAGCGGGTGCGTGCGCAGGTAAGCCGGTGCGGCGCGCGAGCCTTCATAAGCGCGGTTATTGAAGTCCAGGCGTTCAAAGAAGTTTTCCATGCCTTTCGGATCGAAACCGGCACGGACTAAGGAATTAAAGCCCACACGGTCTGCTTCGCGTTCGGCGTCGCGGGAGAAGGATAAATAATTCTGAGCAAGAGCGGCCTGGGTGCCGATGACCGAGGCTGCAGCGCCGTCTGCCGAACCGGCGCGTGCCGCCAAAATGGCGACCAGCAGAGAGCCTAGGGTTGCAGCCCAATTGCCTTTTTGGTTTTCAATCATTCGGGCAATATGGCGCTGCGTAACGTGTCCGATTTCGTGAGAAAGAACGGAAGCGAGCTCGCTTTCGCTGGATGCTGCAGTGACAAGTCCTGTATGAACGGCAATGAAACCTCCAGGAAGCGCAAACGCGTTGATGGAAGGATCACGAATCGGGAAAAAGAAGAAGGAATAGCTGGAACCCGGACCGGCAGAGACGAGTTTGTAGCCGAGACGCATCAAGTAGTCGATGGTCTCCGGGTCATTCAGATAGGTAGGATCGGAGCGAACTTCGACCATGATCTCTTCGCCGAGCTGATGTTCCTGCATCGGAGACAGGGCCGAACCACCTGCCGCACCGAGGTTCGGCAGATTGTAGTTCTGTGCATAGGTTCCCGCGATCGGCGCAGCAGCCAGAATACAGGAGAGACACAGAGAGAGCAGCGGTTTCAAAGTCATTCCGTTTTTATCCAATAATATTTATCATTCAAGCAGTAAGGAAAAATATAACAGTAATCCTGTTTTTTGCTGTAACTAATTCTAAAAAGGTATTTATATGTCCGAGTTGACTCATTTCAACCAGGCGGGCGAAGCCCATATGGTGGATATTGCCGATAAAGATCAAACCCATCGCATCGGTATCGCCGAGGGCTGGATCAGCATGCATCCGGAGACTTTTGCCCTGGTGGAAAAGGGGAACGCTAAGAAAGGAGACGTTCTGGCGGTTGCACGTATTGCTGCCATCATGGGTTCGAAGAAGACACCGGATCTGATTCCTCTTTGCCATCCGATTGCCCTAACGCATGTGAACGTTGACTTTGAACTCTATCCGGAAGAAAGCAAAGTGCGCTGTGTGGCGACCTGTGAAACCAAAGGCAGAACCGGCGTTGAAATGGAAGCCCTAACGGCTGTCCAAGTCGGCCTTCTGACCATCTACGACATGCTTAAAGCTGTAGACCGCGGAATGTGCATGACCGACATCCGTTTGCTGGAAAAGCACGGCGGCAAGAGCGGCGACTGGGTTTTGAAGAAATAGAAAACCAGCTGAAAGAAAAAGCCGAAGGTGCGAGCCTTCGGCTTTTGTCTTACATGGACGGAAGAATTCCAAGCTGGGCGGCTTCGTAAACCGCTTCCCCTCGGGAATGTACTTGAAGCTTGCGGTAAATCTTCTTGATGTGCGCCGTGACCGTGTGACAAGAGATGTTTAAGACCGAACTGATCTCTGCGAAGCTCATGCCTCGGGCAAGAAGATTGAGAACTTCGGTTTCTCTTGGTGACAAGGGATTTGCAACGGCAGGCTGACTTGCCGCAACGGAAACGACCGGCTTGACGGTCGGCTTCCGGCGTAGGGCATCAACTAAGACCCTCGCTGCGGTTGGGCTGATCGGACTTCCATGCGCACGCAGAATGCGGATGTAGTTTCCGACATCGTGAAGGTCGGAGTCCTGCTTCATGATATAGCCGACAGCGCCGTTTTCGACGGCAGCAGCAATATCGGCAGCTGAGTTTTTGGAAGTGACGGCAACGATATTTTGAACCGCGAGATCTTCGGAGGCGCGGCGGATAAAATCCAAGCCGTCCTCGTCCGGAAGGTTGAGTTCCGTGAACAGGATGTCGCAGTTTGTTTGAGCAAGCAATGCAGTCGCAGAGGCAATGCTTGAACAAATGCCAATCAGTTTAATGTCAGGATCATGAATAAGACGCTGACGATAGACTCGCTGTGTGTCAAGATCCGGCTCCACAACGAGAACGGTTGTCTCCCCAGTGTTCAAAATTACCCTCCCTCCGGCAACTTAATCGTAATCGGCTTGTGTTATTTGCTGTTGTAATGTGTAATCGAATCCGCTGTCTCTATCGAAACAGGGTTTTTCGCAGCTTCTACCTTATTGTAATTATTCTACGGAAAAATAACCATAAGTAATTACTTTATTGATGTTACCCCCCTTGCAATAACTACGGGATTATTTGTCATTTTTTTTTGAAGTCGATATTCTCTTCCTGCTCAATTGCCTTGTCTTCCACGAGTTTCTCAGCGGGGTCGCGCATATTTCTAACGGAGTAGCCGATTTTTGCACCGGCTCCGACCATTAAGGCCCCGGTTGCCCAAAATGCCGATGCGGCTCCGATCACCGAACCGCCGAAACCGAAGAGCAAGGGCAAAATCGCATGGCTGGCGTTCATCAGCATGGTTCGGATTCCGATCGCTTCGCCTACGCGGCCGTCAGGAGTTACCTGATGGAGCAGCGAGAGAACGTTCGGCTGAGAAGCTCCGAGAGAGGCGCCGAGCCATCCGCAAAGTAGGAAGAGAAGCGTGAGCGATGTCGTAAAAGGAAAAACAATATAAGTCAGACCGGCTGAGATCATCACGAAAATAATGATGGACCATTCTTTGAACATCTGAGAAAGGATCGGCATGAAAACTCGGACGGCAAACGTGCAGATGGAGAATGTACTTAACAGCCAGCCGATGGCGACGGCGTCTAATCCGATTTCGGTGCCGTAAACCGGAATCATGAAGGCCTGAAGATCCCAAGCCATAGAAACGAAGGCAGACGCAAGCAGAACGTTTCTGACTTTCTCATCTTTGAATAATTCAAAGGCACTGTGATGCCGATTATCTTTAGCCTGAGATTTGTTAAAGGCCGAGGGTAGGCCGCGTGCCTGGAGCAGAAAGATTCCGCCGCCGAGGAGCGCAAAAGTCAGCGCGCCGCCGAACGCCCAATAGTAACTTCCGTGATCGATCAGATAGCCGGCGACAACTGGTCCGGTTGACCCCGAAATTGAAAAGGCGATGGATTGATAGGTAAAAGCCGTTGCCCGATTTTTATTATTTGAGAGATGTCCGATTAAGCCCTGGCCGCTGATGAGCGTAAAAACAAATCCTGTACCCGCAAGCAAAGACGTCACGATGATAGGCCAAAAGCCAAACTGCTCATACGGGAAAAGAATCGGCATCAGGCACGCCGCCGAGATCATCAGGAAAGAAACCGTGATCGGGATACGAACCCAGATCTTATCGATGAATTTCCCGACATGAATTGAGATCAGTACCGGAATCGCCGCATAAGTACTCAAAATCACGCCGACCATCCACGCAGGCTGCCCGTAATGCAGGGCATAAAGGGTGGAAATAACGCGCGAAGAAGTAAAACCGCAGTGCAGGAGGGCCATGAAGGCGACGATTTTGAGGATTTTTGTCATTTTTATAATGAACAAGGGCGCCTCGATGGACGCCCTTGAGTAAGTGTGGTTTGTTCTAAACGTCCGTCGGCGTTAGTTTGCCTGAATTACCAACAGAGGCGTGTCACTGATCGCGGCAATACGCGTAGCGGTCGAACCGAGGACGGCGGCTTTGAAAGCGCCGTAGCCGCGTGTTCCCATGACGATGAGATCTAAACCTTCATTCTTAGCGAAAGCTGCGATTTCGTCGCCGGGATTGCCGACCAGGCAGATTTCTTCTGTCTTGAAGCCTTTGTCTTGGAAAGCTTTACGGCTCGGGCCGACGGCTTCATCAAAAGATTCCTGCTGCATGGCGCGAACTTCGGATTCATTCATTGTCGGGAGCGCCATACCGGCCATATCCGGCATAACGACACCGGCGTAGTCACTGACGACGTTCATCAGATAGAACGTCGGATGGTCGCCGAAAATATCGTGGTTCTTAAGAATGTGTTCGACAGCGGCTTCACCATACTTGGAGCCGTCGATCGCAACGCCGACCTTCAGAGAGTCATTAGTGGGCGCCGGTTTGTTGCGCAGGATCAGGACGGGTTTGTCGCAGAGCGCCAAGACGGAATTGGTAACCGAACCAAGCAGGAGGCCCTTCAAGGCAGAGCGGCCATGAGAACCCATGATGATCAGATCGGCGCCGGATTCTTCAGCAACTTTTGCGATTGTCGGAGCGGCTTCGCCGACAGCATAGCGGGCGGTAGCTTTGACGCCTGCGGCTTTCAGTGCTTCGATTGCAGGTTCAAGAATGACGTTGGCTTCCTCGTCGTAATAACCGCTCAGGGAGCCATTGCCGATTAATTTGGAGGCTCTTGCGGGAACGGGGGCCTGCACGCTCAGCAGTTCGATTTCAGGGTTGTGCCCTAAGAGCGTTGCGCGTGAAGTGACAAATTCAATTGAGTGTTTACTGAACTCGCTTCCGTCGATGGGAACTAAAATCTTCATTTAACCTCCGATAATCATTGTTAGTAAGCTTGTTTTTCTTTCACGAGCTTTGTTGACATTATGAATTATCCCATCTGTAATTAAAAGAGTTATCAAAGAAACATTAGGGCAAGACGAAGTTTCTTTTGAGGACGGTGTCTGACGAATAGAAGTTGAAAATGGCTGAAGAGAACAAATATCCGCTCGATTACGAAAGACGCTTTGGCGGCGTTGCAAAACTCTACACCAAAGCCGGTGCCGAACGCTTAAAAAATGCTCATGTCTGTGTGGTCGGTTTAGGAGGCGTGGGTTCTTGGGCAGCGGAAGCTTTAGCTCGTACGGCCGTTGGCCGCATCACTCTGGTGGACTTAGATAATGTCGCAGAGAGCAATACGAACCGTCAGTTGCAGGCGATGACAGGGGTTTATGGTAAACCGAAAGTCGATGCGACGGCAGAAAGAATCCACGCGATCAATCCGCTCTGCGACTGCAGGAAGATTGAAGATTTCATCGAAGTAGAAACCGCAGAATCGCTTCTGCCGGAAGACGCCATCATTCTTGACTGCATTGACAACGTTAAAGTTAAAGCAGCTATGGCGGCCGTCTGTAAAAAAAGAAAGCAATACATAGTTGCGTGCGGCGCGGCCGGTGGCAAGACGAGTGCCATGAACATTATTCACGAGGATTTAGCCCGAACGACCGGAGATCCTCTTTTATCCCGAATGCGTTACGACCTTCGCAAAAAATACGGGTTTCCTAAACTAAAAGCAGGAAAGAGAATTGAGAAGTTCGGCATTCCTTGTGTTTACACCGCAGACCCCGTTAAACGTCCGGAAGGAGTGTGTGACGTCGGCGCCGGCCTATCTTGTGCCGGCTATGGATCTTCCGTTGTAGTAACAGCAGCTTTGGGCTTGGCCGCCGCCTCTGTCGCGATCAACCACATTACGGGGATCGACACTAAATAAAACTTAACGGAATGTAACAAATCCTATTACACTTATGGGTAAATAAAATTCTTAAAAGGACGGTCAGCTATGTATAACCGTATTTTGGTTCCGACAGACGGATCCGAACTCTCTGATAAAGCGCTTGAAGCTGCGGCCGATTTTGCCAAGGCTCTGGGTTCCTCTATTGTCATCATTACTGTTATTGAGCCTTACAGCTATACCAATCTCTCTGAGTACAGACCTGAAAGTATTGATCAATACGATTCCAGAGTTAAGGAAATGGCTCAGGAACGACTGGAAATCGCTCGAGAACTGGTTGAGAAAAAAGACATCAACTGCGAAGTTGTGGCTTTCAAATCCTTCTCTCCGGCCGAAGCGATTATTGACGCCGCCAATGAATACAACTGCGATTTGATTTTCATGGCCTCTCACGGCAGACAGGGCTTTGCAGCCGTGCTTTTAGGCAGTGAAACTCAAAAAGTTCTGACTCATTCCAAGATTCCCGTCATGGTTTACAGATGATTACGGGAAAGAGGCTCTGTTTGAGCCTCTTTGCAAATCCGGAGTCAAATCTCGAGTCAGAATACACAGAATAAAATTTGAGGAGTAATAGATAAATGACTGAAGAAGTTAAGACTGAAGCCGAAAAGGGCCAGGAGCAGATGGATGCAGCCAACCTTTTCCGCGAAGAAATTTACACCGACCGAAAGATCGGTGTGATTCGCTGCCTGGTGCCTGTAACAGCAGATGGCAAAGTGGACGAGAGCCGCAAGGTTATTTACACCGGCGAAGCTCAGATCATGACTCAGACGGGCGCTCTTCCGATCTCCTTTGATATCGAAGCCGACAACTTGGCAGCCGCTGTCGCAAATTATCGCGAAGCCGCTAAGGCCGGCGTTGAAAAGACCATGAAAGAGCTGCAGGAACTGCGCCGCGCAGCCGCAAGCAAGATTGTGGTTCCGGGTCAGCCCGGCTTCACGCCTCCTGAAGGTGCCGGCGGCAGCGGTTTAGTCATGCCGTAAGCTATTTGTGATATTTAAGACTGCCGGGATTCCCGGCAGTTTTTATATGGGAAGAATTCGATGAAAATCCAAAAACTTCTGGAGGCGCTCAACGAACTGTTGGAGCCGGAAAAATTTCGAGACTACTGCCCCAACGGACTGCAGATCCAGGGCAAAAAAGAGGTCAAGGATATCGTCTGCGGCGTCTCGGCCTCAGAGGCTCTCATCAATGAGGCCGTGAAGAGGGGGGCAGACACAATTATTGTTCACCACGGCTATTTCTGGAAGAATGAAAATCCGAGAATTACCGGAATAAAAAGAGTCCGAATTAAGAAGCTTCTTGAGCACGATATTAACCTCATTGCCTATCACTTACCTCTTGATGCGAATGAGAAAGTAGGTAATAACCACGAGCTCGGGCGCTTGCTAAAAATAAAAGATGTAACGCCTCTTCCGGACGAGCCCCTTGTCTTGCAGGGAGAGTTTGACTCACCTGTAACAATTGAAAAACTCACTGACAAACTAACCGAGGTTCTCGGGAGGGTGCCTTATGTTTTGCCCGTAGACTCTCCCCCTTCAATACGAAGAGTTGCTTTTTGCAGTGGTGCGGCACAAGACTATCTCGAAAAAGCGGCAGACGCAGGCGCTCAGGCCTACCTGAGCGGCGAGATTAGTGAGCGCACAGTTCTGGAAGCAAGGGAATTAGGGGTTCCGTATTTCGCGGTCGGCCATCACGCAAGTGAGACATTAGGGATTCGAGCACTATCGCAATGGTTAGCTTCTCGTTTTCCACAATTAAATGTCAGCTTTGTGAACATCGACAACCCGATATAGATTGAACGCGGGGCTGACTCTATACGGAGCAGCTACATGCCGCGAAAAAATATTTCGGACATGCTGCATCGGTCTGTTGCCGGTGCAGTTCTTTTTTCTATTTGCCATTTTGCAGCCGCAGAAGCGGCCAATACCAAACCTGAAAAGTTTAACTTTTGGGAATTGGAGGATCTGACTTGGTGGACAGAGGAAAGCACTGACGAAGAGATCGATGAATTCCTTCTCGCATTTTCTGAGGGAAGACCGGCCCTCACAAACATGGAGTGGAATATTGCAGACAGACTGATAGAGGATGCGTCTACCGCTCTTCCAAAACTACAGTACGGTTTTATCAATACAGGGACAGAATCAGCTCTCCTGACTTTTAGCTCCATACATGCGTCAATTTCTAATCCAGAATCAATTACGATAAATCGGGAACTTGACCTAAGAATATTGGATGCAAATCGCGAAGGCTCTCGTGTTCTAGGGATTTGGACAATACCTGACAGCCAGTTTCAAGTAAATTTTGAGAAGGCCGTTAATCTAGAAATTCAGAGGTTGAACGACACAGGATCTCTCGCAATAAGTATTGCAGAGGGCACGGCTCTTCATTTTTTGGACCAATTTACTGTCAAAGACTTCAGTCAAACTCCTGCTTTGCTGGTTCAAGTCGGAGGAAACACACGGGGAGCCGATGAGTCTCTCCTTCAATTGAGCGGCCCTTCTTCGTTCAAGACGCTTGGAACGGCCTTCAATCTCGAATCCTCAGCAGTGCTAGTGCTGAAGGCATCTTCCTCGTTTCATGTTGAAGCCGGGAAAGTTTTCACAGGAAATGGAAAGGTCATAGCTGATGGCGCAGACGTTTATTTAAAAGGGGATCTCAGCGGCTTCGGAGGATCTTATCAGCAGATAGGCGGAGCTCTTGAAATCGTTTCTGAAACACAGTTAAATCCGGCGAATTGGAATCTTTCAGTTGTTCAACTCACTTCAGAATCGAAAAATATTTTCACGGTATCTGCCAAAGACTTTGTATCCGACATGTTGGTGGGCGGCACATTGTTAGCTGGAGAAATAACTGAAAAATGGTCCAAACCTTTCTCAAAGATAACTCTGACCGATGAAAAAGCTTCTCTTGAGTATCTCAACAAAGCCTCCGATGCTTATAAGGGCGCCGAGTTGATCTTTACCGGAGAGGTGTTTATCGACGAGAGCAGCGGGTACATTCACAAAGTTACCCTTAAGAATCACTATGGTCTGCTAGATAAGCCGAATATAGCTCTGGCCTCCGTGCGATTAGATTTGGAAGACAGCACAGA
>ENA-OROH01003584-OROH01003584.1-human-gut-metagenome-genome-assembly--contig:-NODE-3584-length-10014-cov-11.199518_pt1 | contig 10014 bp, 6 predicted proteins | sample MGYA00242125_ERZ509042 | MGnify/ENA primary metagenome ERZ509042 (study PRJEB26280, sample SAMEA2338738) | human gut metagenome | biome: human gut; feature: human-associated habitat; material: faeces... | reverse complement strand
GCGCAGCAACAGCAGGTCCGGGACCCGGTACAGCGGGAAAAACGCAAGAAGCGCCGCCTGACCCGCGCCGCGCTGAAACGGCGGCGGATGCTGCGGCGGCTGATGGCCTTTGTGACCCTGCTGGCCGTGATCGCCGCCGGTGTTTACCTGACCATGACCATGCTGTTTAAGATCGGCACCATTCAGGTGCAGACGGCGGACGGCACCGTGGTGCAGGAGGTGGGCGGCTATTCCAGCAGCCAGATCCTGCAGGCACTGGGTGTGCAGACCGAAGAGAACATTTTCAGCTTTGACCCCGCCGCCAAGGAAGCGGAACTGGAAAAGCAGTTCCCGCTGCTGGAATCCATCAGGGTGGTTCGGGATTACCCCAACACGGTGGTGGTGCAGGTGACCGAGGCGGTGCCTACCTATGCCATGCAGACGAAGAGCGGCTGGCTGACCCTCTCGGATCAGTTCAAGATCCTGGCCTGCGAGTCTGCCCAGCCGGAAGAACTCAAGACCCTATACGGCGGCGAGCCGGTGTCGGTGACACCCGGTGACCAGCTGACCTTTGCAGCGCAGGCAGACCCGGCGGCATCGGATGCATCCGGTTCGGCAGCAGCTTCGGCAGCGGTGCAGACGGACGACCGTCTGGATGCGCTGAATGAGCTGCAGGCAAAGCTGGAAGAGTATGGGATGCTGGACGATGTGACCCGCATGGAATTTGCGGACACCGACCAGATGGCATTTTTGTATCAGGATCGTGTCAGTGTGCTTCTGGGGACACGGAACGATCTGGATTATAAGCTGGACCGCGCACGCTATGTGCTGACCAATGCCGACGGCAAGGGTTGTGCCCCTACCGACACCGGCAGACTGGATTTCAGCCATGTCAGCGCGGGCAGCACCCGTAAAATTTACTTTGCACAGGGCCAGCCGACCCTGCCCTCCGGTTATGTTGTGCCGGAAAAGACCGTGCCGGAAGAGCCTGACACCTCTGCTGCCGAGGATACTGCGGCAGACGGTGCAGAGGATGCCGCTGCGGCTCAGCCTGCGGACGATACGGCGGCAGCTGCGGAAGAAACACCGCTGACCGACCCCGCCCGCTTGACCGCAAATAACGAAGAAAATCCCATGTAACAAAATGTTTTGAGGAGCGTGTGCAGTATGAAACTGGAACAGTTACTGGAAGGCGTGCCCTTTACCCTTGCGCAGGGCAGTCTGGACACCGAGATCTCGGATATCATCTACGACAGCCGCAAGGCGGCACCGGGCCTTTTGTTCGTGTGCATCGTGGGCACCCAGCGTGACAGCCATGAGTTTGCCGCCGACTGTGCGGCAAAGGGTGTCAGCGCACTGGTCATCCAGCACGACATCGACCTTTCCGCCATGCCGGGCGTGACCGTGGTCAAGGTGGAAAGCAGCCGCTATGCCATGGCTCTGATGAGCGCGAACCTCTTCGGCAACCCGTCCCGCAAGATGACCATGATCGGTGTGACCGGCACCAAGGGCAAGACCACTACCACCCACATGATCAAGAGCGTGCTGGAAGCTGCAGGCCGCAAGGTGGGCATGATCGGCACCAACGGCATTTATTATATGGGCCGCCACAAGGAAACTGCCAACACCACCCCCGAAAGCTACGAACTGCAAAAGACCTTCCGGGAGTTTCTGGATGCAGGCTGCGACACCGCGCTGATGGAGGTTTCCAGCCAGGGCCTGATGATGGACCGCGTGGCCGGTGTGCACTACAATGTGGGCGTGTTCACCAACCTTTCGCCGGATCACATCGGCCCCGGCGAGCACAAGACCTTTGAGGAGTACCGCAGCTGGAAGGGCCAGCTGTTCAAGCGCTGCGACGTGGGCGTGGTGAACATTGACGATGAGAACACCGAAGCCCTGCTGGAAGGCCATACCTGCAAATTGGTCACCTATGGCCGCGCTGAGCAGGCGGACTACCGCGAGACCGGCTTTGAACTGCTGCGCACCCACGATTTTCTGGGCGTGAAGTTCCATGTGACCGGCAAGGACGAGATGGATGTAAAGGTGAACATGCCCGGTGAGTTCAGCGTGTACAACGCGCTGGCCGCGCTGAGCGTGGGCAAGGTGCTGGGCCTGCCGGATCAGGCAATCCACGACGGCCTTGGCAAGTGCGTGGTCAAGGGTCGCGTGGAGCTGGTGCCCATCAGCAAGAAGTTCACCATCCTGCTGGACTACGCTCACAACGAGGTGTCCACCGAAAGCCTGCTCACCACTCTGCGGGCCTACAAGCCCCACCGTCTGGTGGTGGTGTTCGGCTGCGGCGGTAACCGCTCCAAGCTGCGCCGCTATGGCATGGGCGAGATCTGCGCCAAAATGGCCGATTTCTCCATCCTCACTGAGGACAACAACCGCTTTGAAAAGGTGGAGGACATCCTTGCTGATATCCGCGTGGGCATGAACAAGGGCAACCCGGACGCAAAGTTTGTGGAAATCCCCGACCGTCTGGATGCGCTGCACTACGCAGTGGATCACGCGCAGGAGGGCGACCTGATCGCCGTCATTGGCAAGGGTCACGAGACCTACCGTGACCGCGAGGGTGTCAAGACCCCGTTCCTGGAGCGGGAGCTGCTGGAAGAGTATGCACAGCAGATCGGGCTGGAATAACAGATAAAAAATAACGCCGTGTCGAATGTTCAGACACGGCGTTATTTTTTGCGGTAATTATGCTTTCAGCTGCGGAGCCTTGTTCTCCGGCAGGAGATTGGTCATGCTCTTCAGGCTGATGCCGATGGTGGAGAGATTATGCAGCATGGCAGAGGAGGCCGGCTGCAGGATGCCCAGAGCACCCAGCGCGATGAGGGCCGAGTTGAAGGTGAGCACGAAGCGGTAGTTTGCGCGCACGCGCTTTTGCAGAGAGTTGGCGATGGCCTTGAGGGCCACCAGTTCCTCCAGACTGTCGGCTTTGATGGTCACGTCTGCGATCTCGCGGGCGATGGCAGCGCCGGAGTTGATGGCAATGCCAATATCGGCAGCAGACAGGGCAGGCGAGTCGTTGATGCCGTCGCCGATCATCACCACGGTGTGGCCCTCGGCCTTGGCCTGCTGGACGAAGTTTGCCTTATCCTCGGGCAGCACCTCGGCAAAGAAGCGGTCCACGCCCACCTGCTTTGCAATGGCGGCGGCGGTGCGCTCGCTGTCGCCGGTCATCATGACGGTGTTCCGGATGCCCAGCGCACGCAGTCCGTTCAGCACAGCGGCGGCTTCCGGGCGCAGCGGGTCGGAAATGCAGATCACGCCCACCAGCTGCCCGCTGGCAGCCATGTACAGGTGCGAATACGCGGGCTTGAGGGCATCGAACTTCTGCTGCTCGGCTGTGGGGATGGTACACTTTTCATCCTCAAAGACGAAGTGGTGGCTGCCGATGACCACGCGCTGGCCGCCCACGCGGCTTGCAATGCCGTGGGCCACGATGTACTCCACCTCGGAGTGCATCTCCTCATGGGAAATGCCGCGCTCTTTGGCGGCACGCACCACGGCGTTGGCCATGGAATGGGGGAAGTGCTCTTCCAGACATGCGGCCAGCTGCAGAACTTCGCGCTCGTTGCAGCCGGAGAAGGGCACGACCTCCACTACCTGCGGGGTGGCACGGGTGAGGGTGCCGGTCTTGTCGAACACGATAGTGTCGGCCTGAGACAGCGCTTCCAGATACTTGCCGCCCTTGACGGTGATGTGGTAGCTGCCGCACTCGCGCATGGCGGAAAGCACTGCCAGCGGCATGGAGAGCTTGAGCGCGCAGGAGAAATCCACCATCAGGCAGGAGATGGCGCGGGTGGCGTTGCGGGTGAGCAGATAGGTGACCACCGTTGCGCCCAGACACCATGGCACCAGCTTGTCGGCCAGCACCAGCGCACGGTTCTCGGTGCTGGACTTGAGCTTTTCGGATTCCTCGATCATGGCCACGATCTTATCGTAGCGGTTGGAACCGCCCTCGGCCTTGGCGATAAAGACGCACTCGCCCTCCTCCACAACGGTGCCGGCATAGAGGGTGGACCCCTCTGCCTTGCGCACCGGCATAGCTTCGCCGGTCAGGGCGGCCTGATTCACCATGGCTTCGCCTTCCAGCACGGTGCCGTCCAGCGGGATCATGTTGCCGCTGCGCACGACCACCTCATCGCCGGAGCGTACTTTGGTCAGAGGCACCAGCACTTCGGTGCCTTGGCTGCGCACCCACACCTTGTCCACGTTCAGGGCCATGCTGCGGGCCAGATCGTCCAGACTCTTCTTGCGGGTCCACTCTTCCAGCAGAGAGCCCAGATTCAGCAGGAACATGACAGAACCGGCGGTGCCAAAGTCGCCGCGCAGCAGCGAGACACCGATGGACAAAGCGTCCAGCACCTCCACTTCCAGCCTGCGGCTCAGCACGCAGCGCACACCCTTCCAGAGAAAGCGGATGGAGCGGAAGGCGGTGTAGGCAGCGTCAAGGGGCGCGGGCAGGAACAGCTTGCGCAGGCAGCGGCCTGCCACCAGATCGAACATCTTATCCTGATATTCCCGGTTCAGCCTGCGGCTGTCGGCGGAGGTGACCAAAGCGTCATACTCGGCCACATCGAACTTATAGCCTGCCAGAATGGCAATGGCGGCGGTGCGTTTGCCGGTATAGGTAATGACCACATCGCCGGTGCGCTCGTAAACGGCGGCATGGACGATGGCATCATGGTGGTTCAGATAAGCTTCCAGCACATCGGCACGGTGCAGGGTCATGCGGACTTTTTCCACATGCACACGCATCCGGCCTTTGCCTTCATGCAGAATGGTACATTTCATATATCAAATATCCTTCTCTATCTTTTTGCCGCAGTGTCAGGCTGCTATACCCTGCACGCCTGCGGCCCCACTCTCACAAAAAAGAGCCGCCCGAAGGCGGCTCGAAAGCCACGTTGGGGCTTTCAGTGCTTTACGAACCGAAAATTACTCAGCGGTCTCTTCGGTGGTCTCCTCGGCGGCATCCTCGATCACAGCAGCCTCGGCTTCAACAGCACGAGCCTCGTTGATGGCCTTTGCATCGGCCAGAATGTCACCGGCCTGCTCCTGCACCTTGCTGACGGTCTCCATGGTGGAGTCCTTCATGCGCAACACAGCAGCAGTGGTCTGGGTGTAGACCTTCTTGGCGTCCTTGCTGGACAGCAGCTTGAAACCGGCAGAACCGAACAACGTACCGGCGGCAAACAGTGCGATCTTCTTGATATCCATAGTAACTTCCCTACCTTTTCTATTTCCTGTCAGAGACCCTGCATCCGCAGGACCTGTAAGATGAATATACCGGCCCAAAAGCCGGAGAACAGGGTGGACATTTCCCTTCTGTCGAGCCTATTGTAGCACAGAATTTACCATTTTCAAGCTTTTTCTTGAATGTTAATACATGTAAACTTTTTACGATGCGTAGTTAGAAAAAGCTATCTTTAACGCGTTTTTTAAGACAAACTACAGTTCGTAAATGGAAACTAACCGGCAGATGGGACGAGAAAGAATTTCCAGTTTGTAAAAAATCCTGGTTTGGAAATGCAGGTTGCCGCCACGGCCCTTCTCTGTGAAAAAGCAACCCGGAAAAATCCGCAGACTTTTCCGGGTTGCTAAAATAAAAATCGTTTTCCGCTGAAGATGCCAAGAGCGACACGGCGGGCATTTTAAACCGTTTTGCTTTACAGGATGCGCACCCGGATCACGGCGGGGATGGCAGCCAGCTTTTCGGCCAGCTTCTTGTCCACAGCACCGGTGGCATCCAGCATGGTGTAGGCCATGTTCTTTTTGCTCTTGTTCACCATGTTCTCGATGTTCAGGCCGGCTTCGGTGGTCAGGGCGGTGATCTGGCTGATCATGCCCGGCTCGTTTTTGTGGATGATGCAGATGCGCTTGCCGCCGGCGCGGGGCTGGTTGACCTCCGGCATGTTCACCGAGTGAATGATGTTGCCGTTCTTCAGGTAGTCGCTCAGCTCCTTTGCGGCCATGACAGCGCAGTTGTCCTCGGCTTCCGGGGTGGAAGCGCCCAGATGCGGGGTGCACACGATGCCGGGCTTGCCCAGAATGGCCTCAGACGGGAAGTCGGTCATATAGCCGGACACCTTGCCGGTCTCCATGGCTTCCAGCAGGGCTTCGGTGTTGACCAGTTCGCCGCGGGCATAGTTCAGGATCTTCACGCCGTCCTTGCACAGGGCAAGGGTCTGGGCGTTGATGGTGTCCTTGGTGGTGGGCAGGTAGGGCACATGGATGGTGATGTAGTCGCACAGGGGCAGCATGTCGTTCAGGTTCACGCAGTGGTGTACCTGACTGCTCAGGTTCCAGGCGGCATCAATGGAGATGTAGGGGTCGTAGCCGTAGACCTCCATGCCCAGCTCAATGGCGCAGTTGGCCACGCGGGAGCCGATGGCACCCAGACCGATGACACCCAGCGTCTTGCCCTTGATCTCGTTGCCCACGAACTGCTTCTTGCCCTTTTCCACGGTCTTTGCCATGGCGGGGTCGCCGGTCAGGCCCTGACACCACTGGGCAGCAACAGCCACATTGCGGCTTCCGGCGATCAGCATGCCGATCACCAGCTCGGCCACAGCGTTGGCGTTGGCACCGGGGGTGTTGAACACCACGATGCCCTGCTCACTGCAGCGGTCCAGCGGGATGTTGTTCACGCCGGCACCGGCGCGGGCGATGGCCAGAAGATTGTCGTTGAAGGTGGTATTCAGCATGTCGGCGCTGCGGACGAGGATGCCGTCCGGGGTATCGGTGTCCACAGCCACGTCAAACTGCTTGTTGTTCAGCTTTGCCAGACCCACCGGGCTGATGGCGTTCAAAGTTTTGATGGTGTACATAGTCCAGATTTCCCTTCTATTATACAGGAACCCTCTCAGTCACGGCTTGCGCCGTGCCAGCTCTCCCGAAGGGCGAGCTTAGAAAGCGGGTTCGATCAAGTTGTCCCTCTGATAAAAAGCTCCCCCATCGGGGGAGCTGCCGAACGAAGTGAGGCTGAGAGGGTTTTATGCGTTCTCCTTGCGGAACTTCTCCATGAAGTCCACCAGCTTGTCCACGCCCTCGGCGGGCATTGCGTTGTAAATGGAAGCGCGCATACCGCCTACCAGACGGTGGCCCTTCAGGTTCACGAAGCCTGCTTCTGCAGCTTCGGCGCAGAACTTCTTGTCCAGATCTGCATTGGGGCTGGTGAAGGTGACGTTCATGGTGCTGCGGTAGCGATGCTCCACAGGATTCGTGAAGAAGCCCTGACCGTCCAGATAGTCGTACAGCACTTTGGCCTTGGCTTCGTTGATCTTCTGCATGTTGGCAAGACCGCCGATGTCGTTTTCCAGATACTTGAGCACCAGACCGGTCATATAGATGCACCAGCAGGGGGGCGTGTTGTACATGCTGTCCTTGCCCAGCAGGGTGGTGTAGTTCATCATGGTGGGCACATTGTCGGCGGCATGGCCCAGCAGGTCGTCGCGGACGATGGCAATTGCCATGCCGGCGGGAGCTACATTCTTCTGCACGCCGAAGTAGATGCAGCCGTACTTGGTCACATCCACCGGCTTGGAGAGGATCATGGAGCTCATGTCGGCTACCAGAGGCACACCCTCCACCTGCGGTACCTCTACAAACTGAGTGCCGAAGATGGTGTTGTTCTGGCAGATGTGGATGTAGCTGGCATCCTTATCATAGTTGATGGCGTTCACGTCCGGGATGTAGGTGAAGTTCTTGTCCTTGCTGGAAGCAACGATGTTCACCTCGCCGAACTTGGCGGCTTCCTTGGCGGCAAGGTTCGAGAAATTGCCGGTGACAAGGTAATCTGCCTTGCCGGTGGTCATGAAATTCAGCGGGACCATGGCGAACTGCTGGGTCGCACCGCCCTGAAAGAAACCGACCTTGTAGTTGTCGGGAATGTTCATTACCCGGCGCAGGGTGGCCTCGGTGTCCTTAATGATGGCATCGAACCACTTGCTGCGGTGGCTCATCTCCATTACGCTCTGACCGCTGTCGCCATACTCGAGCAGCTCTGCCTGTGCCTGCCTGAGCACCTTCTCGGGCAGCATGCTGGGGCCTGCGCTGAAGTTGTAAACTCGTGCCATAATGAACTCTCCCTTTCCTGTATCGCACAGCACCGCGGTTTTCTGCGGTGCGTTCTGTTGATTGCTGTAGCCGTAGTATACCGGTTTTGCAGGGATGAAAACAAGAGCATCTTTGCACAAAGATACGGCGCAAAAGCCCCTGCGCGGGCACAAAGCACACAAATGTCCTTAATAGAAAAACAAAAACAAAGACAAATGTAAAATTGAGCTGAAAAAGCCTGATTTCATCGGCGTTTTCGGCTCTTGCACTTTGGCGCAGAAATTGGTATAATAATAAAACAAAGACAAACGTAAAAGAAAAAAGATGCCAAAAGGAGGGAGAACAGCAGAATGTACGGCATCCCGGACAGTGTAAAGCCGCTTTCGGCGGCAGAGGAGCAGGTGATGCTGGCGGTGTGGGCCTGCCGTGCGCCCGTCACCCGACGGGACATCGACGCAAAGCTGCGCGCAAAGGGCTGGGCACCGGCGACCGTGCTCAACTTTCTTTACCGGCTGGAGGAGAAAGGCTGGGTGAAAAGCGGCAAGGATGGCAACCGCAATACCTACACTCCGGCCATCACCCAGCGCGCCTATAATGTGTGGAGTATGCGGGAACGGCTGGATACCCTCTTTGGCGGCGACCTTGCGGCGGCGGTGCGCGCGCTGGTCAGCGAAAGCGGCTGCGGCCAGAGCGAGCTGGAACAGGCCATGAAGGTGCTGGAGGAAAAGCATCTGGAAGCGGAAGAATATGATCTGTATGACCCTTATGGGTAAAAAGGAGAGCGGAAGATGGATTGCAAACTGCGTGCCAAAAACTGCGGCGGCTGCCCGATGCTGGGCATGGACTACGCCGCACAGCTGAAACAGAAAGAAGAGACCGTGAAAAAGCTGTTGGGCAGATTCGGCCCGGTGGAGCACATCCGGGGCATGGAAACGCCGTACCACTATCGGAACAAGGTGATCTCCACCTTTACCACCGGCTGGGGCGGAAAACTTACCTCCGGCATCTACGCGGCAAACAGCCACAAGGTGCTGCCGGTGGAAAGCTGCCTTTTGCAGGACGAAGTGCTGGATAAGACCATGCTGGCCGTGCGTGCGGCAGCGGGCACCTGCCATTACCAGCCTTTCAATGAGGATAAGGGCACCGGCCTTCTGCGTCACTGCCTGCTGCGGCGGGGCGTTATGACCGGGCAGGTGATGGTGGTGCTGGTGACAGCTCAGCCGGTGCTGCCGGGGGCCAAGAACTTTGTCAAAGCCCTGCTGACCGAGGCAGAAAAGCAGAGTGTGACCATCACCACCATCGTCCAGAACGTGAACGACCGCAAAACCAGCGTGGTGCTGGGCGATATGGAAAAGGTGCTGTACGGCAAGGGATTCATTCTGGATACCCTCTGCGGCAAGACCTATGCCATCAGCCCACGCAGCTTTTATCAGATCAATCATACCCAAACCGAAGTGCTGTACGGCCTTGCAGTGGACGCGGCGCATCTCACCGGCAAAGAAGTGGTGCTGGATGCCTACTGCGGCATCGGAACCATCGGCCTGACCGCCGCCGACCATGCAAAGCAGGTAGTGGGCGTGGAGGTGAACCGCGAAGCGGTGCACGATGCCATAGGCAATGCAAAGCACAATGGCGTGAAGAACGCCCGCTTCTTTGCCGCAGATGCCACCCGGTGGATCGGCGAAGCCGCTGCGGCTGGTGAACGCGCAGACGTGATCTTTATGGACCCGCCGCGGGAGGGCTCTACGCCGCAGTTTATCGAAAGCGTGGCCCGCATGGCCCCGAAGCGTGTGGTCTACGTGAGCTGCAACCCGGTCACGCTGGCCCGAGATCTGGAGCTGCTGACCCGGAAGGGATACAAAGTGGAGAGCAGCACGCCGGTGGATATGTTCCCTCACAGTGAGCATGTGGAGACGGTTGTCTTGCTTTCCAAGGGCGAGGTCGACTCGAAAAAGATTCGGGTTG
>ENA-OROH01003578-OROH01003578.1-human-gut-metagenome-genome-assembly--contig:-NODE-3578-length-10028-cov-5.760353_pt1 | contig 10028 bp, 10 predicted proteins | sample MGYA00242125_ERZ509042 | MGnify/ENA primary metagenome ERZ509042 (study PRJEB26280, sample SAMEA2338738) | human gut metagenome | biome: human gut; feature: human-associated habitat; material: faeces... | reverse complement strand
CGGGCACCGCCCGGGGCACCGAGCCGTGCTTGATGTGCAGGTCGCTGGTGCAGATGCTGGACAGGGTGACCCGGACGATGGCGTCCCGGTCATCCAGCAAGGTGGGCTTGGGTTTCTCCATCAGGGCAAAGGTACCTTGTTTTATGTAGGTGTAGGCCAGCATGGCGGGATTCCTCCTTGCAGAATGGAGGCGGCCTTCTGGCCGCCATCATATTTGAGACCAGTATACCACACAAGGAAAAAACTTGCACCTTCTTTGCCTTCTCTCTTGACAATATCGATATTCGATTATATACTGAACGTGAAAATAACGATATTCGATATAAGAGAGGTGAGGGTGGTGCCACGGGCAAAGTTTCAGACGTTGACGGAGCAGATGTACTATATTCTCCTGTGCCTGAGCCGGGAAAACTGCGGTATGGATGTGATGGACCAGGTCCCCGCCATGACCGGAGGACGTGTCCGGGTGGGACCGGGTACCCTCTACAACCTGTTGGAGCAGTTTGTGGAGGCGGAGATGATCCGGGAGACCCGCTGTGAGGGCCGCCGCCGCAGCTATATTTTAACGGAGAAGGGGCGGGCGCGGCTGGACGAGGAGTACCGCCGCATCTGCCAGCAGCAGAAAGACTATGAGGCCATGTTCCGAGAGGAGGGTGCATCATGAAGAAAACCCGAAGAGATTGGATCCCGTTTTCTTTCTACGACCACACGGGAATGGAGAAGCATCTGGAGAAGATGGCACAAAAAGGATGGATGCTGGAGGAGCTGACCAGTTTCGGATGGAAATACCGGGAAATCCAGCCCCAGAAGCTGCACTTTTCGGTTTCCTTCGATACCCGGGCCTCGGAATTTGAACCGGAGCCCACAGAGGAGCAGTATACCTTTCAGGAGTTCTGCCAGCGTTCGGGGTGGAAGCTGGCCGCGGCTTCGGGGCAGATGCAGGTCTTTTACAATGAGGAGGAGGACCCACTGCCCATCCAGACCGACCCGGAGATGGAGGTGCGGATGGTGGGCAAGCTGGCCCGACGGATGGTGCCGGCCTATTTGATCCTCCTGGTGCTGGGCTTTTTTGTGGGAGGTTCTTGGTGTTACTCGCTGATCCACACACCCATCAAGCTGCTGACAACTCCCGGCTCCACCTTTATGGGGCTATGTTGGCTGGGCTTGTTCGTTTATAGCATCACCGATTTGATCACCTACTTTGCCTGGCGGCACCGGGCGTTGGCCGCCGCCCAGCGGGGAGAGTTTTTGCCTACCCGGGGATGCCACAAGCTCATGTATGTGGTGCTGGGAATGATCGTTTTGGGATTGATGTATTGGCTTGCTACCGAATGCAGACCAGGTATGCGTTTGGTAACGGGCGGGATACTGCTGGCCTATGTGGTTGTTTTCTTGTCCGTAAATGGTACCAAACGAATCTTGAAGCGCAGGAAGGCGTCTGCTGGAGTAAACCGTGCGATAACCCTCAGTTTAGATGTGATCTTGTCCGTGATCTTGGTGGGTACGGTGATGTTTCTCTTTATCCGAGGACTCCAAAGCGGGGCAAATTCTATGGAGCAAGAGATTCGCGCACCTCTCTCTGCCAGTGAACTGACCGGAGTGGACGAAGAGAAGTATCTCACCACGGTCAGCACGGATATGTCCCTGTTCCTGGACCGGAAGGAAGTGCAGTGCCGGACCGGATTTGACCAGATGACAGAAGTGCCGTGGATGAACTACACCTTGGTGGAAATCCATATCCCCATTTTGTATGATGCCTGTTTCCAGGAACTGTGCCGGGAGAAAGAGAAGCGGATAGCCACCTATGTGGATGGGAGCATCGTCCATGCCCAGTATCAGATGGTAGATCCAACCCCATGGGGAGCCGAGGAGGCCTATCAGCTCAATTTGGCCGGGGAATTCCGGCAGGAGTACGTCCTGTGCTGGAAAGACCGGATCGTCCAGCTGGGAGCGGACTGGGACCTGACGGCGGAACAGATGGCCGTGGCCGGGGAGAAGCTGCTAAACGCATAAGTAAGAAAAATCGGTGGAGTTTTGAAAACTCCACCGATTTTTTTAGTGTTTGGGCCGGGCTTTGAACAGCAGGGCGGCCAAAAAGCCGAAGAAGATGGCGGCAGCTACACCGCCTGCTGTGGCGGCGGCTCCCCCGATAAAAGCCCCCAGCAGGCCGTGCTGCTGTACCGCCTCCCGAGCCCCTTTTGCCAGGGTATAGCCAAACCCGGTGAGGGGAACGGTGGCGCCTGCTCCCGCCCAATCTACCAAGTACTGATAGAGGCCGGAGCCCCCTAAAATCACTCCGGCTGTGACATAGCAGACCAGAATTTTGGCTGGGGTCAGTTTCGTGCGGTCAATGAGGATCTGACCCAGAGCGCACAGCAGCCCGCCGCACAAAAAGGCATTGAAGTATTCCATGGAAGGTCACCTCTCAATTGGTGTTTGGACGCTGGGCCGACAGGGCCACGGCGTGGCAGATCCCCGGTACCGACTCCCCCTGAAGGGAGGAGGTAGGGGAGTGGAGGGCTCCGGTGGGACAGAAGAGGATGTTCTGCCACTTGCCGCTGCGCAGTCCCTCCACCAGATAGCCGGTGAGCACGCTGGCGCAGCAGCCGCAGCCTGAGCCTCCGGCGTGGACGTCCTGGTGCACCCGGTCGAAAATAAGCAGGCCGCAGTCGGTGTGGCGGTCGGACAGGTCGATCCCGTCCCGCTGGAACAGTTCCAGCAGCAGCGTGCGGCCCAGCTCCCCCAGGTCGCCGGTAACGATGAGATCATAGAAGTCTGGGGAGCGGCCGGTGTCCCGCAAGTGGGCGGAAATGGTCGAGTAGGCGGCGGGCGTCATGGCGGCTCCCATGTTATTGGTGTCGGTGACCCCCTTGTCCACAATCTGACCTGGCGTCACATGGGTCACATAGGGGCCAGGCCCCTCCTGGTCCAAAATCACCGCGCCCGCCCCCGTCACGGTCCACTGGGCCGTTGGGGTGCGCTGGCTGCCGTACTCCAGAGGGGTCCGGTACTGCCGCTCTGCCGTACAGAAGTGGGAGGAGGCCATGACCCCCGCCCGACGGCCAAAGTCTCCATCCAAGGCCATAGAGGCCAAAATTAGTCCTTCGCCCATGGTGGAGCAGGCCCCGTACAGGCCAAAGAAGGGGATATGCTGCTCCCGAGCGGCAAAGGAGGAGCCAATACACTGGTTCAGCAGGTCCCCGGCAAACAGCCAGTCCAGAGTGGAGGCCCCCTGTCCCAGCTTGTCCAGCGCCAGGGTGAGCGCCTTTTTCTGCATGGCGCTCTCCGACTTTTCCCAGGTGGACTCCCCAAAGGTATCGTCGCTGTCAATGAGATCAAAGGTCTTTCCCAGAGGGCCCTGCCCCTCCAGCTGTCCCACCACATTGGCGCAGGTCAGAAAAGAGGGGGGATGGGAGAGAACCACGGTCTGCTGTCCCAGCTTTTTCTTGCTCATAGATGCCACCTCGCAACAAGGATGGTGCTAGGATTTCCAGAATGGGAAAAGTTATGCTCTGCCCCTGGAAAAAGAAAACAAGGTGGAGTATAATACAATAATTAACCATTTGAAGATAAACGGAGGAACTCCAGTATGAGTCAGGAAAAGACCCGCTTTTTATCCTATATTTGTCCCCGCTGCCGCCAGTCGGTGATTGTGGAAAAGGACGTGTTCGCGCTGGCCGCCTCGCCTACCCGCATCCAGTGTCCCTGCGGCCACTCTGAGCTGGACGTGGAGTTTCTGCCCCAGCGGGTGCGGCTGAAGGTACCCTGTCTGTACTGCGGCCGGGAGCATCTGGTGTCCTGTTCGTCCACCGCCTTCCTGCGGGAGAAAGCGCTGGCCTTCTCCTGCGCCCAGTCGGGGCTGGACTGCTGCTATGTGGGCGAGGAAGGGCCGGTGTACGCCGCTACCGCCCGTCTGGAACAGGCTTTGGATAAGCTGGAGGACGAAGGCGGGGAGCGGGGCGTATTCCTGGACGAGATGGTCATGGAGGAGGTCCTCTCCGAGATCCGGGATATCGCCGCCCGGGACGGCATCTCCTGCACCTGCGGCAGTCACAGCTGGACCTTCCAGGTCAATTACAGCTCGGTGGACCTCATCTGTAAGGAGTGCGGAGCCCAAATGCGCATCCCTGCCGGCACTGCCGACGATATTGACGATATCTGCTGCAAAACGCGGCTGCTGATCCGTGGAAAGGAGAACCAATGAGCCAGTTTTATGAGATGACCCTGCCCATCGACTCCCGGGATGTGGACGGAAGAGGACACTGCAAGGCCGGGCCTCTGCTGGGACACCTGCAGGAGGCGGCTACTCAGGCCGCGGAACACGGCGGGTTTACCCGGGAAATCATCGTGAAGCGCTACGGTGCGTTCTGGATGCTTACCCGGGTGTGGTACCGCCTGGAGCGCCCCCTGCACTGGGGAGAAAATCTCACCATCCGTACCTGGCACCGGGGAGGCCGGGCGGCTACCATGTACCGGGACTATGACCTGCTGGTGGACGGCGAGCCGGTAGGGGAGTGCGTATCCATCTGGGTGCTGGTACGGGCCAGCGACCGGAAGATCTTGCGGCTGGAGAGCGTGGAGGAGCTGCAGAATACCGGTGGAGGAGAGCTGTGCAAGACGAAAAAGCTGACCAAGCTGCGTCTGCCCCAGGAGATGGAGCCGGTCTGCCATCGCCGGATGCAGTACAGCGACACCGATATCAACGGCCATGTGAACAACTGCCGCTACGCCGACTTTGTCTGTGACGCCATGGAGATGCAGAATCTGGAGGAGGACAAGTTCCTCTCTCAGCTGCAGATCGGGTACCTGGCGGAGTGCCGTCCGGGGGATGAGCTGGAAATGCGGTTGGGGCAGGAGGGAGATATGCACTTTGTCCAGGGTATGGACGAGGAGGGCAAATCCCGCTTTGAGGCCTCGGTGATTTTTGGTGAAGTGCTTCCTTGACAAGGAATTCAAGGACAGGTACAATAAATCTATTACAGGTGTTTTTTGAGCCGATTTGCCCCTTTTTGGGGCGAACGAAAGGAAAAGGAGTTGTAGCTTATGGTCAATCAGGATGCTGCGCAGAAGTTCCTGAAGCAGGGCCTCACCTTTGATGATGTTCTGCTCATTCCTGCGGCCAGCGATGTGCTGCCCGCCGACGTGGACCTTCACACCCAACTGACGAAAAAGATCCGTCTGAATATTCCCCTCATCAGCGCCGCCATGGATACCGTTACCGAGTACCGCATGGCCATTGCCATCGCCCGTGAGGGTGGTATCGGTATCATCCATAAGAATATGTCCATCAGCCAGCAGGCTGAGCAGGTGGATATGGTCAAGCGCTCTGAGAACGGCGTTATCACCAATCCCTTCTGGCTGGCTCCCGGCCACACTCTGGCTGAGGCCGACGAGCTGATGGCCAAGTACCGCATCTCCGGTGTGCCCATCTGCGACAACGGCAAGCTCATCGGCATCATCACCAACCGTGATATGAAGTTTGAGACCGATATGAGCCAGCTCATCGACAACGTGATGACCAAGGAGAACCTGGTCACCGCCCCCGAAGGAACTACTCTGGCCGAGGCCAAGGAGATCCTGCGCAAGCACAAGATCGAGAAGCTGCCCATCGTGGACAAGGACTTCCACCTGAAGGGCCTCATTACCATCAAGGACATCGAGAAGGCCGAGGTGTATCCCAACTCTGCCCGTGACGAGAAGGGCCGCCTGCTGGTAGGCGCTGCCATCGGCGCTACCCACGATGTACTGGACCGTGTGGCCGCTCTGGTTGAGGCCGGCGTAGACGTGCTGGGCCTGGATTCCGCCCATGGCCACACCCAGAACGTGCTGGAGACCGTCAAGCGCATCAAGGCTCTGTATCCTGATGTTCAGCTCATCGCCGGCAACGTGGCCACTGCCGAAGGCACCCGGGCTCTCATTGAGGCGGGCGCTGACTGCGTGAAGGTGGGTATCGGCCCCGGTTCCATTTGTACCACCCGTGTGGTGGCCGGTATCGGCGTGCCTCAGATCACTGCCATCTATGACGCTGCCCGCGTGGCCGCCGAGTACGGCGTGCCTGTCATCGCCGACGGCGGCGTGAAGTTCTCCGGTGATATCGTCAAGGCCATTGCCGCCGGCGGCAATGTGGTCATGATTGGTTCCCTGCTGGCGGGCTGTGAGGAGTCTCCCGGCGACACTGAGATCTATCAGGGCCGTCAGTTCAAGACCTACCGCGGCATGGGCTCCTTGGCTGCCATGAACCACGGCTCCAAGGACCGCTACTTCCAGGAGAACAACAAGAAGCTGGTTCCCGAAGGTGTTGAGGGCCGTGTGCCTTATAAGGGACTGACCAGCGAGACCATCTATCAGCTGATGGGCGGCCTGAAGGCCGGTATGGGCTACTGCGGCTGCCACACCATTGACGAGCTGCAGTCCAAGGCTCAGTTCATCCAGATCACCGCTGCCGGTCTGCGGGAGTCTCACCCCCACGATATCTACATCACTAAAGAGGCCCCCAACTACACCATCAGCCCCGACTGATTCCTTTCATGAACGAAAAACTCCGCGCTCATTGCGAGCGCGGAGTTTTTTTGTATCAATGAGATGTGGTTTAAAAAGGGAAAAATACGAAGATCAAAGCAGTGTGCCGCCGTTGTTGGTCAGTGCCTCCAGCACCTGATAGCGGTCCATCTGGAACTGCTTGGTCATGGCCAGAGCTTCCTCCATATCCAGGTCCACGATGTGGCCGTCCCGGGTGGCGATAATGCGGTTGCCCCGGTTGCTCAGCAGGGTCAGCACGGCCTCGTAGCCCATGCGGCTGGCAGTCTCACGGTCACGGGCGGTGGGGGAGCCGCCGCGCTGAATGTGGCCCAGCACGGTGACACGGGGATCGATACCCACCTCGTCGTGGATGCGCTTGCCGATCTCAAAGGCGCTGCCTGCGCCCTCAGCCACTACCACCATGTAGTGGGTGGAACCAGCCAGACGGGCACGGCGGATCTTCTCCACCACGTCCTCCTGGAAGTCGACTTCACGCTCGGGGATCAGCACGGCCGTAGCGCCCACAGCAATGCCCACATACAGGGCCAGATAGCCGGCGTGACGGCCCATGACCTCAACCACGGAGCAGCGCTCATGGGACTGCATGGTGTCGCGCAGTTTATCGATACACTCAATGGCGGTGTTGCAGGCGGTGTCAAAGCCGATGGTGTAGTGGGAGCAGCCGATATCGTTATCGATGGTGGCAGGGATGCCCACCACGCTGATGTGGCTGCCCGCCTCAGCAGCCTGGCGGGAGAGAGCCAGTGCGCCGCGGAAGGTGCCGTCGCCGCCGATGGCCACAATACCGTCCAGACCCAGCAGCTTGCAGGTATTCAGAGCCTTAGCACGGCCCTCAGGATTCATGAATTCCATGCTGCGGGCGGTGTAGAGCATGGTGCCGCCCTTATTGATGATATGGCTGACGCTGGAGCCATCAAGCTGGACAAAATCGCTGTTAATAAGACCGTTCCAGCCTCTGCGGATACCCACACACTGGATCCCGTGGCTTACTGCGGTACGGACGACCGCACGGACGGCTGCATTCATGCCAGGAGCGTCGCCGCCGCTGGTCAGAACACCAATACGCTTCACCTTATTCTCCATTTGGAGCTCCTCCTTCGTCTGGCCGTGGCCAACATGTTCTCAGCATTGCTGCTAATTGTTTCGTAGTGTAAAAGTTGGCGGATATCAAGGCGCTTACAATCGTCTTAATTATGTCACTGTACACGGCTTTGTGTCAAGAATATCCCGGCGCTTTCTTTCATTATTTCATAGAGTAGAAACAGATAGTCTATCCATTTTCAGGATAAAACAGGGGCTCGAAAAAAACTTTTAAAAAATTTCAATTTACCTGTTGACAATGGGCCGAAAATCTAGTATACTAGCGAAGCCGTCGCAAGTGAGACGCACAACTCGGGAGCATAGCTCAGCTGGTAGAGCACATGCCTTACAAGCATGGGGTCACAGGTTCGAGCCCTGTTGTTCCCACCACTTCCCCCCATGACTACCTGGCTCGGTAGTTCAGTTGGTTAGAACGCCGGCCTGTCACGCCGGAGGTCGAGGGTTCAAGTCCCTTCCGCGTCGCCATTTTTAAAGTTCCAGCCAGAGAGCTGTTTGAATAGCCCCCGGAAATATCCGGGACGCCTTGGAAATCCCAGGTTTGGCCTGTTCAAAATAGTTCCCATTTGGGAACAGCCATGCTGCTATAGCTCAGTCGGTAGAGCGCATCCTTGGTAAGGATGAGGTCTCCGGTTCAAATCCGGATAGCAGCTCCAGAATAACACCTGAAATTCTCGGATTTCGGGTGTTTTCTTTTGCTTTTCGCAACTTTTCGGGCGAATACAATTTTGCGGATTTTCGCTGACCACATAGAATACCACAGACAGAACGAAGCGGTGTTTCCGATGCCTTGTCGGGAACACCGCTTCTCTCGTTTTGTGGTTCATGCCGGGGTTTGGAGCTGCTGCCGCTGGGCGGCGATCTCTGCTTTCATCTGGACGATCAGCTCTGCCAGCTTCTGCTCACATTCTTCTTCACTGTGTGCGTAGACATTCCGGGCGAGGCGAGTGCCGTTGGGGAGCCGTGGGGAGTATCGTCCTTCCCAGAGGTTTTCGTTGATCTGGCTGATGCACCCAGTGCCGGGTTTGCGGCGCTGGCCTTTGTAGGGCTGGAAGGTGGAGGGGGATGGCTTTCTTGGGGTTGTGTCTATATCCTGCGTGGTTTCCGATTTGGCGATCCCACGGTCGATCTTCGCCGCTGCGGTTTTCCGCATCTCGTCCGTGACATGGGCGTAGACGTTCAGTGTTGTTGCGGTGGAAACATGACCAATGATGGTGGAGAGAGTCTTGATGTCCATGCCGTGCTCCAGAGATGCGGTGGCAAAGGTGTGCCGTAGATCGTGAAACCTGACGTGCTTGCAGTTGGCTCGTTCCAGTATGGTGGTCAGCCGCTTGCGGACGGCAGTGGGATCTCTGGGTGAGTCGTTGTTCAGCGGGGAGGGGAACATCCATACAGAGTTTATTTCGGTTTTGCAGTCATTCAGCACCATCAGAACAGGGGTGGGGAGGATGACGCTTCGGTTGGATGCTTTCGTTTTCGGCTCGGATACCACCAGTTCGCCTTTGACCCGATGGACTTGCCGCTTTACCTGAAGCTCGCCGGTGTTGAAGTTCAGATCGTCCCATTGGAGCGCGCAGATCTCACCACGCCGGAGTCCGGTGGACAGCTCCAGCAGGAGCAGTTCGAAGCATCCGTCCTCTTTGGCTTGGATGAGCAGTCGCTGGATCTCCTCCGGGGCCAACACCTGCATTTCTCTTGCCTTGGCGGAGGGGAGACGGCAGAAGTCGGAGGGATTTCTTGGGATGATCTTCTCGGAGACTGCCTTGTCCAGCGCCGCATGGAAGGTGGTGTGGATACCACGGACAGTTTGGTCGGAGAGTCCGTCGCCGTACTGTTCCTGCCGGAGCAGGCGTCCGTTTTGCTTGAGCCCGGTGTAGAACTGCTGGATATCACCGGTGGTGAGTTTGCTCAGTGGGATTTGACCCAGATTTGGGATAATGTGCTGATAGATCCGCCGTTCATAAGACATCTGGGTGTTTGGACGGAGGTTTGGCTTTTTATGGATCTGGTACCATAAGTCCAGCCATTGGGCGACTGTCATAGTCTGCTGGGGTGGTTGCGGATCAGATTCTTTTTGGGCGGCAATCAAATTTTTGAGTTTTTTCTCGCATTCGGCCTTTGTTTTTGCCAGTACATTTTTGGTTTTAGGAAGTCCTTTGTCATCGTAACCGATGACCATTCGGCCCTCCCAGCGGCCATCGCTTCTCAGGCGGAGGCCTCCGCTGCCATGCTTTCGCTGCTTTGCCAAGGTTTCATCTCCTCTCCAAGGTAGTCGGTCAGGAATCCCCCCACGATCTCGGCGGCGCGCTTCTGCATATCGCCGGTGGTGTGCGTATAGGGAACCTCTGATTTAATCCGCACTACCATAAAAGCTCCGGATGTGGGATAAT
>ENA-OROH01003536-OROH01003536.1-human-gut-metagenome-genome-assembly--contig:-NODE-3536-length-10159-cov-12.823040_pt1 | contig 10159 bp, 7 predicted proteins | sample MGYA00242125_ERZ509042 | MGnify/ENA primary metagenome ERZ509042 (study PRJEB26280, sample SAMEA2338738) | human gut metagenome | biome: human gut; feature: human-associated habitat; material: faeces... | reverse complement strand
GACCGACATACACACCCAAATTCGATGTATTCAAATTTTTGTCATGTACTTAAATAAATATCAGTAAAACGATATGTCATAAAAGTAACCGGACAACTTATAAAATCCCTATTTTCATCTTTCATATAGAATATTTTCCACACAAAATAGTTACACTTTTATCTATTAATATTTTTTATACTGTTAAACTTTCATTCTCATACAAAATATTTATAAGAAGTAGTATCTTTACACTTTTGAAAAAAGAATATAAAAATATAACCGATTCTAATTTTAAAGTCAATATGTCAACACAAAAAGTAGCACAACGCGCGCCTAAAAGCGCCTGCAACTTCGCTCCTTCCAACGAAGCGAATATGATGGGCATGAACGACCGAATCAAACGGTTACGTAAAGAATCGTTCGAAGCTCAACCTTCTTTGTCTATTGAAAGAGCTTTGATCGAAACGAAGTTCTATAAAGAAAACGAAGGAAAATATCCTATTCCTATTCTGCGTGCTCTTAATTTCTATGAGATATGCAAACAGAAGACAATTTATATCGGAAAGGATGAATTGATCGTCGGAGAACGCGGACCACGTCCAAAGGCTGTTTCTACATTCCCGGAATTAACTTGTCATAGTGTAGAAGATTTGCACGTTCTGAATACACGCGAATTACAACGCTACACCATCAGCCAGGAAGACATTGACACTTACGAACGCGAAGTTATTCCTTATTGGAAAGGTCGTACACAACGCGAACGTATCTTCAATCATGTCCCGAAAGAATGGAAGGAAGCTTACGAAGTAGGTATGTTCACCGAGTTTATGGAACAAAGAGCTCCCGGCCATACGGCTCTCGACGGAAAAGTATATCGTTACGGATTATTAGACTTAAAAGACAGAATCCAAAAGCATATCGAATCACTCGACTTTATGAATGATCCGGAAGCTACCGATAAACAAGAAGAGTTGCAGGCAATGGCCATTTCGTGTGATGCAGCTATCTTGTTCGCCAACCGGCATGCAGACCTGGCAGATGAAATGAGTATGACGGAAAAAGATCCGAAACGTGCAGCAGAACTTCGTCGGATTGCGGAAGTATGCCGTTGGGTTCCGGCTCATGCGCCTCGTGATTTCTGGGAAGCTATCCAAATGTATTGGTTTGTTCACCTGGGAACCATCACAGAACTGAACGGCTGGGATGCCATGAATCCGGGACATTTCGATCAGCATCTGGCTCCTTTCTATGAGAAAGGTATTGCTGACGGTACGTTGACCCGCGGCCAAGCCAAAGAGCTCATGTCTTGCTTCTTCATCAAAGTCAATAATCATACTGCTCCTCCTAAAGTAGGTATCACAGCCAAGGAAAGTGGAACCTACAACGATTTCACGAATCTGAATATCGGAGGTGTGAAATCAGACGGCAGCGATGGCGTCAGTGAAGTATCATACATCATGCTCGAAACTATCGAAGAGCTACATATCCTGCAACCCGGTAGTGCCATTCATATCAGTGCCTGCACTCCTGAACGTTTCCTGCGTGCCGGTTGTAAAGTCATTCGTCAAGGACATGGTTATCCTTCGGTATTTAATCCGGATGTATATATTCAGGAATTGATGCGCCAAGGAAAGAGCCTGACCGATGCCCGCGAAGGCGGATGCAGCGGCTGTATCGAAGTTGGTGCCTTCGGAAAAGAAGCATACGTCCTGACAGGTTACCTGAATGTTCCGAAGATTCTGGAAGTAACACTGCACAACGGTATCGATCCGGTTTCCGGCAGAAAGGTCGGATTGGAAACAGGTGAAGCTGATTCATTCCAGACATTCGAAGATTTATATGCAGCCTTCCTGAAACAAATCCATTATTTCGTGGATATGAAAGTGCGCGTCAGCAATTATATCGATCGGATGTTTGCCAAATATGCTCCGGCTACATTCCTTTCTCTTTTTATCGACGACTGCATCGCGAAGGGAAAAGACTACTACAATTGCGGACCACGATATAATACTACTTATATCCAATGCACCGGCTTAGGTACTATTACGGATAGTTTATGTTCATTAAAGAAGCATGTCTTTGAAGACAAACGGTACACCATGAATGAAATGCTTCAAGCAATGAATGACAACTTCGTGGGTCATGAAGTAATGCGTCAGTATATCTTGAATCATACTCCATTCTTCGGAAATGATGATGATAAAGCTGATTCCGTAGCTGTCCGGGTATTCAATGATCTGTATGATGCCATCGAAGGCAAACCGAATACGAAAGGTGAATGTTTCCACCTGAATATGCTTTCTACTACTTGCCACGTTTATTTCGGTAAGGTAATGGGTGCAACACCGAATGGCCGTCTGGCAGGTAGAGCTATCTCCGACGGTACTTCTCCTTCTCACGGAGCAGACACTCACGGGCCATCTGCCGTTATCAAGTCTTTAGGCAAGTTGGATCAGGTAAAGAGTGGCGGTACTTTATTGAATCAACGTTTTATGCCAAGCTTGTTGAAGCGTGAAGAAGACGTTGCCAAACTGGCTTCTCTGATCCGTACTTACTTTGCTTTGGGCGGACACCATATCCAGTTTAACATCGTAGATACAGAAACTTTGTATGCTGCCCAAAAATGTCCGGAAGATTATCGGGATTTGCTGGTACGCGTAGCCGGCTACAGCGATTATTTCAACGACATGAATGCCGACCTGCAGGCCGACGTGATTGCACGTACTGAACAGGAATCATTCTAACGTATGGGACTGCTGTTTGATATCAAACGATATGCGATTAATGATGGTCCGGGCATCCGGATCACCTTATTCTTGAAAGGTTGCCCGATGTCTTGTGTGTGGTGCCATAATCCGGAAGGCATCGGGAAGAAACCGGTCAAACTTTATACACGGAAGAAATGTATCGGCTGCCAGACATGCGTGCATGCGTGTCCTGAAGGAGCCTTGGAACTGACACGCTCTGGCATCGTCACGGATGAAACCAAATGCAAGATGTGCGGAACGTGTGTAGAAGTTTGTCCGGCTTGTGCCTTGGAGATTTCAGGACGGGAATGGACGGTAAACGAAGCCATGCGCGAGATTGAAAAGGAAACTGCCGTCATGGATCGATCGGAAGGCGGAGTTACCTTCTGTGGTGGTGAACCGTTGATGCAACCCGACTTCTTACTGGAACTCTTAACCCGATGTGGGCAGGAAGATATTCACCGGGCAGTCGATACCACATTGTATGCCTCGGAAGAAGTCGTTCGGCGAGTCATCCCGCTATGTGATTTATTCCTAGTCGACCTGAAGCTAATGGATTCAGAGAAACACCGGCATTATTGTGGTGTACCCAACGAACGGGTCTTGGAGAATCTCCGGTTGGTAGCCGCTTCGGATGTTCCTTATTGGATTCGTATTCCACTTATCGATGGAGTCAATGCTGATGAAGAGAATATTCGGAAATCGGCCGAATTTCTTGCCAGTCTGCCCAAACCGCCCGAGATGATCAACCTGCTGGTGTATCACGATATTGGAAAAAACAAGCATGATAAACTAGGAACGACCTACAATCCGCATCAATACGCAATGCGTGCTCCTGATGAAGCAACCCAACAACGGTGTTTAGACATCTTTGCCGAACATCAGTTAACGGCTAAAATCGGGGGATAAAAACAATCGGGCTTCCTGAAAGTCCTTCTTTTCTCAAGAAGAATGCTTTCCAGGAAGCCCAATTTATTTACTTTTATTCATATGAATAATATCCGAAACGCTCGACAGGGCTTCCCCCGCAAAAAATGCTTCGTCGAGCGGCTCGACAGAACTTCCTCCGCAGAAAATGCTTCGTCGAGCGGCTCGACAGGGCTTCCGCTCCTCAGGAAGCTCCGTCGGAGCGTCGGACAAGGCTTCCTTTTCTCGGGAAGCTCCATCAGAGCTTTATTTCTAATTGATCCATCATCACACCAGTCTTACGACGAGCTTCTTCTACATTCTCGGCACGGGCCAGCAACACTGCCATACGACGATGCCCATTGACCGAAGGCTTACCAAACAAACGCAACTGCGTGTCGGGCTGTTCCAAGACATGCTCCAGATTACCAAAGCTCAACTGCGAACTTTCCCCATCAACTACAACAGCACGCGAAGCTCCTGCTCCCAAAAAACGGATATTTGGTATCGGTAAACCCAATACGGCACGGGCATGAAGGGCGAACTGAGACAAATCCTGGGTAATCATCGTCACCATACCGGTATCATGCGGACGCGGAGAAACCTCACTGAAGATCACGTCATCACCCTTAACAAACAATTCAACGCCAAAGATTCCCCGGCCACCTAAAGCATCTGTAATCTGCTTGGCTATCTGGCGTGCCTTTTCTTTTGCTACCGGGCTCATCACCTGAGGCTGCCAAGATTCGCGGTAATCGCCATCTTTCTGTACATGACCAACCGGTTCCAGGAAAGAAGTTCCGTTGATATGACGAACTGTCAACTGTGTAATTTCATAATCGAAATCCACAAATCCTTCAACAATCACCTTACCGGCACCGGCACGACCACCTTCTTGTGCATAATGCCAAGCCGGATCAATATCTTCTTCCTTACGGACAACACTCTGGCCGTGTCCGCTTGAACTCATAATCGGTTTTACCACACATGGCATTCCAATCTCTTTTACGGCAGCCTTAAACTCTTCTTCAGTTGCAGCAAAACGATACGGAGAAGTAGGCAAGCCCAATTCTTCAGCAGCCAAACGACGGATACCTTCACGATTCATCGTCAACCAAGTAGCCTTAGCCGTAGGAATGACATGGAAACCTTCCTGTTCCAATTCCATCAACGTAGTTGTTGCGATGGCTTCTACTTCCGGCACAATATAATCCGGCTTTTCCTTTTCAATGATTTCACGCAGTGCTTTTCCATCCAACATTGAAACCACATACGAACGATCGGCCACTTGCATGGCTGGCGCATTCGCATATTTATCCAGTGCAATGACTTCTACGCCATAACGCTGTAACTCGATTACAAACTCTTTTCCTAATTCGCCACTACCGCAAAGAACTACTTTCGTTGCAGTAGGTGACATCGGTGTTCCTATTGTTGCCATAGTATATTATTTTAAGTATATTGTCGAGGATATTTAAAGATAATTGCCAACAATGCGCCTATACCCAACAAATACGGATAATACAAATACTGCATGATCTCCAACGGAGAAACATTTCCTAAACCGGAAGCCATGAGCATTTGCGCACCATACGGGATAATACCTTGTACGAAGCAAGAGAATATATCCAGCAAACTGGCACTTCGCCGCGGATCTATATGGAAACGTGTGGCAATATCTTTCGCTATCGGACCTGCCATAATCAGGGCAATTGTATTGTTGGCCGTACACAAATTGGCAAAACTGACTAGTCCGGCAATACTGGCTTCTGCTCCACGGGCCGAATCAATACGGGCCGTCAGCTTCTGGATGATCCATTCGATTCCACCATTATATCGGATCATTTCCAACATGCCACCAGCCAGAAGCGTCACGATAATCAATTCGCCCATGCCGGTGATACCATTTCCCATCGCAGCATTCCAGGCCCAGATATCAAATGCGCCCGTCAGCAAACCGGTGATACCCGATAAAAGAATGCCTAAGAACAAGACCAGCATCACATTCATACCGGCAATGGCAGCAACCAAAACAACCAAATAAGGCAAAACCTTTACCCATTCGATATGTTCCGGCTGATAACTCTCGTGAACTCCTAAGCCCAACCAGACATATAAAACGGCCGTAAGTATAGCCACCGGCAATGCAATCCGAAAATTCACCTTAAACTTATCAGACATCTCACAACCTTGTGTCCGGGTGGCCACGATAGTTGTATCGGAAATAAAAGAAAGGTTATCACCAAACATGGCACCACTCACCACCACGCCTAGCATCAACGCATCCGGCATTCCGGCTTTTTCAGCAATTCCTACAGCCACCGGAGCCAAAGCGACAATGGTTCCAACGGAAGTTCCCACCGAAATCGAGATAAAGCAAGCGGCAATGAAAATACCGGCAGCCAGCAAATTACCCGGAAGAAGAGACATCGTCAGATTAACCGTAGCATCTACCGCTCCCATTTCCTTGGCTGTCTGAGCAAATGCTCCAGCCAAGATAAAAATGACTACCATCAACATAATGTTGCTGTTGGCAGCTCCTTTGCAGAACTGCTCGATCCGGCTATTCAGTTTTCCACCTTTTGAGATAGCAATTGCCACAACGGATGAAAGGACAAACGAGACCGTAATCGGCATTTTGTAGAAATCTCCGGCAATACAAGAAACCGCCAGATAAGAAAGCAGAAATACTCCTAACGGGAGCAAAGCCCACACGTTAGGAGTATGTTGAAATGTTTTATTTGTATGCTGAGTGTTTTGTGTCATTCTTTGCCTGTTTTAGAACGAGAAGCGCAACGCTATACGAACGCCTCCTTTCTTGATTCCCGGATTATCCAAATACGTTAATCGGCGATAATAATCTATACGTAAAATCTTCAGGATATTTTCCAAACCGATACTGGCTTCCATATATGGCTGATTTCCCATTGGCATGGTTCCTTCCGGCAGCTGGAACAAACCCGGTGTCAGTGTCGGATTGTTCTTATCCGTTAAGTTTCCGTAAATACCACTGAAAGAAACAACTTCACGCAACTTCAACCATTTAATACCAGGAATACGGTTCAAAATCCAACCCTTCAAATAATAAGTCACATACCAGGAAACATACTGGTCGGTTACAAATTCCATGGCATTCATCATATTGAAAGCTTCCGGCTGAATTGTCAATGACTGGTTGGTATTCGGCAGAATCAACAAGGGGAAAGGAACTTTATCCCATACCTTACCGGCTTTTACCTTCGCATCAATATGACCGAACGAAGACAACCAAATACGCTTTTCTGCACTTACCTCTGTATGATTGTATTGGTAATCACCACCCAATCCCTTAAAGCCAAACTGATGAGAGACTTTGAATACCGGAGCGTCTTTCGAAAGGTTGAAGATAGATTCCCGACCGGCACGTCCGTTATAAGCACGCTCGCCCGGAGCAAAACGGAGTTGTAAGCCCAATTCGGTCTTGTTGAAGTCTGGAATATGTGTCAACGAACCATCCGTATTCATCAAATCATAACTCAATGTTCCGGCTGCCTCGTTGTTCTCATGTCGAACCCAACCTAAAATACCCAAGTTATTCAACCATTCTTTTTCGTATTGCAACATTGTCTTCCGGATATATTGCATATGCGTTACCGGAGTTCCGACCTTAATAGCAACAAACATGTTATCCTTGCTCGTAAACAAGAAGTCCTGACCCGGCGTATAAACATCATATTCATGAATCAACGAAAGATTATTCCGCGGATATTCTCCCGGATGGTATTCTTTCTTATTGAAACTATGCGTTAAGGTCGCATTGTATTTCAATTTACGGTCGTCTACACCATAAGCCAGATAGCCATCGGCGAACCAACGATCGCTCAAATTAGCGGTTGTCATACCACCAACACGGAAACGAATACCTTCCAAGTTATTCGCACTGATCGTCGTATTCATCGGACCAAAGTCAAATTTACTGCTATTCCGGCCTTTTCCGGTCTGGATATATCCCGAGATCAGGATTTCGGCTGTCTTGATAATCACATTGAAAACAGGTACTTTTCGCATCTGTGCCAGCAATTCATCCAAGGCACTCTCCTTCTCTTTCAACGGTATATGACGATGATTCACCCAAAACGAGTCTGGTTGCGTATTAGCCTGCGGGACAAAATGATTCTCTCCCAACAGACCAAAGACAGAATCCCTATTGGCCACTTCAAACGAATACTTGTCATAACTCCTCAACTGATGGGCATAGAACTGTTGCGTTCCTTCCACGATATAGAAATTAATAAAGGTATTCTCCGTATCCAATACCCATGTGCTATCCGGCATCTGTTTAAACTCCTGGTCGATTCGAAGCCGGTCTACGAAGTTCAAATTGATATGCGAAGGGACGTTCAACGTGAATTTCTTTAACGCGTAGTTGCCATCAAGGGTTACGTATAAACGACCTGTAAATCCGTAACTTTCACTATTAACAGGGACAAATGCCAAGTCCACACATTTCGTTCCGCTCACATCAAGCGTATCCATGATGTAATACTTATAATAAGAAACAGCTAACGCAGATGACAACGGACTGACAAAACGGTTCAACAGGATATTGATATTATTGTCGAAGATATTGATACCCTGAAAGATTTCCTCCAAGTTTGCACTAATACCACCTTCGTCCAAGGTTTTATCCACACCCTGCATGTGCTTACCCTTGATAATAATCTTTTCCGCTTTAGGCTTCTTCCGGTAATAACGGTCGGCCAAGGTCTCACGCACAGAAAGTGTCAGGATCGGTTTTCCGTTGAACTCCGATGTATCCAGATAATTCTTGATGAAGCTGAATTTCTTTCCCAGCTTACTGTCCAGATTCGGACTGAAATTATCCAAAGCCAGACTCAATTTCTCGTAACTCTCTACCTGATATTCATCCTTAGCTTCAATCCGGTTATCATCTTTGTGCTCGATCACCTTTTTGATCAACTCAACAGCCGGATTATTCTTTCGCGAATATTTCTCGCGCTTCGGTTTTACCACTACTTCCGTCAGCTCGTACGAAGTAGGACGCAACATAATAGCTAAAGCGGCATTGTTCTTACCGGCTTTCAGCTTAATTTCCTTTTCTGTATATCCCATGGATGAAACCACCAACGTTGTATAGCCTTTATCGTTCTGCAACGAAAAAGCACCGTTATCATCTGTCATGGCTCCTATCGTCGAATTCTTAAACAATACCGAGACATACGACAAAGGTTCTCCTGTAATCGAATCTTTCACAATACCCGACACCGAAGTTACCGTCTGACTTGATAACGTATTATACAAGCTGCCCATCATCCAGAAGAATAGCAGCAAGCTAGTCAATCGTACTATTTTAACCATCGTATTTATATTCCTACACGAATTAGAATTGTGCGCAAAAGTAGATCTTTTCACGTATAGAACAGGAACATCTCTTATTAATAAAATATAACCGCCCCACCCGGATCTGACTTTTATACCATTAATTCTGTCTAATTGAACAAAAACGAAACCACTCTCTCCAAATATAGAACATCTGTCTTGTCAAAACTATCCAACTGATCACTATCAATGTCTAATACAGCCGTGATTTCACCCGCTTGATTCCGGACAGGCACTACAATCTCCGAACGGGAAGTCGAATTACAAGCAATATGTCCCGGAAATTGATCGACATCCGGCACTACAAGAGTCTTGCCTTCTTTCCAGGCAGAACCACAAACACCCCGTCCACGCCGGATCCGCGTACAAGCAATCGGACCTTGGAACGGTCCTAAAACCAACTCCTCATCCACTACACGATAAAAACCAACCCAAAAGAAATGAAAAGTCTGCCATAAAGCCGCCGAAATATTAGCCATATTGGCTATCACATCTTTTTCATTTTTTACAAGAGCTTCCAATTGAGGCATCAACTCTTGATATTTTTCAGCCTTCCCAGCCTGCTTGTTGATCATTAATTCTTCCGCCATAAGTTCCTGTTTGGAGTTTTGCATGGCAAAATTACAAAAATCTTTGGGAGAACAAGTTGAAAATTCCAACTTAACCTATCAAAAACACAAAAAACGTCAGTCTAAACCTACGGAAGATAATTTACAAGTATAAATGTACTACTGTAAATATAGGAGAGATTAAAAAGAATCTAAATAACGTAAACCCAACAAATACTAAGTAATACTTAATTTACATGTTAGAAAGTTCATTTTTTATATTATTGGGGTTAGAATTACCTATTGCTTATTTGTATATTTCGAAAAATATTATGAATATTGTATTTTGTATTAAGATTATATATACGATAGGATTTGTAAAAGATATTTTATCGTTTTATTGGGTTACATTATTATAGCTTTAATATATAAGCATAATAAAATAGAAAAGTTTCATACCAATATTTATTGATTGATATAAGATATAAATAAAATAAGACATGAAAAGATTTGTCATAATTGAGATATTTGATAATCAAATTGATAGGGTGTCCAGTTCGTTGTACCAATTTTAGCTCACTTTCCTAAGCGTTTTGG
>ENA-OROH01003534-OROH01003534.1-human-gut-metagenome-genome-assembly--contig:-NODE-3534-length-10162-cov-6.097358_pt1 | contig 10162 bp, 9 predicted proteins | sample MGYA00242125_ERZ509042 | MGnify/ENA primary metagenome ERZ509042 (study PRJEB26280, sample SAMEA2338738) | human gut metagenome | biome: human gut; feature: human-associated habitat; material: faeces... | reverse complement strand
GACAAAAACCTGGACATCCAGCAGGAGCGGGCCGTGCTGCTGGGCGCCATGGGCCTGCCCGAGGACGCCCTGGACCCCAAGCCCGCCTGTCCCCTCTGTAACGACACCGGCTGGCGGGGGGCACAGATGTGCCAATGTTTAAAGGAGCTGTGCGCCCAGGAGCAGATCCAGGAGCTGTCCAAACTGCTGGACCTGGGGGAGCAGTCCTTTGACACCTTCCGTCTGGACTATTACAGCCAGACTCCCTGTCCTGGTCGGGGCACCTCTCCCCGCTCCAACATGGATTTGGTGTATGAGGTCTGTCTCAACTACGCCCAGAAGTTTGGCCGCTTTGCCATCAAAAACCTGTTTCTCACCGGAGCGCCCGGCCTGGGCAAGACCTTCCTGTCCGCCTGCATCGCCCGAAGTGTCTCGGAGCAGGGGTTCTCGGTGGTCTACGACACAGCCGGCAACATCTTCTCCCAGTTTGAGACCCGCAAGTTCCAGCGGGACACCCAGGGGGTGCAGGAGGCCCGGGACGAGACCCGGCGCTACCTCACCTGCGACCTGCTGATTTTGGACGACCTGGGCAGCGAGCTCACCACCCAGTTTGTCCAGTCTGCTCTCTACGAGCTGCTCAACACCCGCCTGGTGGGTGAGAAGCACACCGTCATCTCCTCCAACCTCACCATGGAGGAGGCCGCCCGTCGCTACTCCCCCCAGATTGCATCCCGCCTCATGGGAGAGTACCATGTGCTCCACTTTTTCGGCGACGACATCCGTCTTCTGAAGAAAAGTCAGTTTTAAGGCCCAAAACCTCCATGCAACCGAAAGTTTACGACGAGATCGGCAAATGCAACCTCAATTTGGTTCCGGTTGCGCCGCTGTTCTGGTAAGCTGGAGCCACCTTGAAAGGAGGATCTCGCCATGAGCTTTGGTGAAAACCTGCAATTCTACCGCGCCCGGGAGGGCCTGACCCAGGAGGAGCTGGCCGAGCGGCTGGAGGTATCCCGCCAGTCGGTAAGCAAGTGGGAATCCAATACCAGCTTTCCCGAAATGGAGAAGCTGATGACCCTGTGCAGCCTATTCCAGACCGATCTGGACACCCTGGTGCGGGGAGACGCTCAGGCGGCATGCCAGGAGGACGCCGTCGGCTACGACCAACATATGAATGCCTTTTCCAATGCAGTGGCCGCAGGAGTAGGGTTGATTCTCCTGGGGGTGGCCGCGGCTCTGAGTCTATATGGTTTGGCGGGCATACCCGATACCTGGTGCGGGGCAGTGATCCTGTCCGCCATTGCCGTGTCAGTGGCTATCCTGGTGGTGGCCTTTATAAATCACGACCACTTTGCCCAGCAGCATCCCACCCTGCCCCAGATCTATACCCCCGCCCAGCGGGAGGTCTACGCCCGCCGCTTTCCCTACCTCATAGCCCTGCCCATTGCTGCTATTATCATCGGCGTGGTGTGGCTGATGCTTCTCTCCTCCTGGGCCGAGGCGGGCGGCGACCGCCGGGAGGCCGCCTTGGTCTCTGTCTTCCTGCTGGACCTTGCTCTGTCTGTCTCGGTGCTGGTATGGGCAGGCATGCGCATGGAGAAGTATGAGATTGAAAACTGGAACCGGGAGCATGACCCCAGGCCCCAGGCCAAAGCCCGGCGTAAGAAAATTGACCGGATCTGCGGGGCCATTATGCTGGTAGCCACCATTCTCTTTCTGGCTGTCGGTTTTGGTTGGATGGCCCTGGTCAACGATTATAAAAACTACCTCGGCTGGCGCTGGGGCTGGATCGTCTACCCTATCGCCGGAGTGCTGTGTGCCCTGGTCAGCCATCTCATGGATAATGGGGATGAAGAAGAATAAAGGCAGGAAGCCCTCCACCAGGTGGAGGGCTTCCTTTTTCTGAAAAAACACAAAAAAATCTTGACCTTCCCCCTTGTGGAAGGTATACACTGAAGGAGCAAAGGGGGAACAACCTGTGAAAATCAATGAGGTGGAGGCCCAGGTGGGCATCACCAAAAAGAACATTCGCTTCTACGAGGAGCAGGGACTCATCGCCCCCCGGCGCAACAGCGAGAATGGCTACCGGGAGTACGGTCCCCGGGAGGTGGACCAGCTGCGGCAGGTAAAGCTGCTGCGCAAGCTGGGCGTCCCTCTGGAGGAGATTCGGAAGATGCAGTCGGGTACCCACACCGTGGGCGATGGCATGCGCCGCCATCTGGTCACCTTGGAGCGGGATAAGAAAAATCTGGAGCAGTCCATCCAGCTCTGCCGCACCCTCAGCGACCGGGATGAGCGGCTGGACGACCTGGACGCCGCCGCGCTGCTGGAACAGATGGACCGTCTGGAGCGGGAGGGCACCACCTTCCTCAACAAACAGGTGGAGGACACCAAGCGCCTGCGGTATGTCGCCCCGGCGGTAGTCACGGTGCTCACGGTGGCTCTGATGGCAGGGCTTATGGCTCTGATGATCTGGGGCTTTACCATTGACGCCGAGGAAGCTCCACCCCTGCCCCTGGTGGTAGTTCTGGTGGCCATTCCCGGTGTGATCATTCTAGGCGTCCTGCTGGCTCTCATCCAGCGGGTGCAGGAGATCGAGAAAGGAGAGGTAGACGATGCAAAAAAGTACTAAGGGCCGCGGCCCGGTCATCGTCGCGGCGTTGGGAACCGTTGTGGTGGCGCTGCTGTTTTTCGGCTCTCTTCTCTGGGTCATGCTGGAGGAGGAACCCATCCCCGCTGTCATCGGGATCATGGTCGTGTACGGCCTGCTGGCCGTGGCCATTGTAGTTGGTGTGCTGTACGCCATGGTGCAGCGTCTGCGGGAGATTCAAGGAGGCGAGGAAGATGAAGCACGAAAGTACTGAGGCCCGTCAGGCCCGGCGCAAGCGGGACGCGGTGCGGGGGATCTTGTTTTTTGCCATGCTGCAGATCATTACCTCGGTAGCCTGCGCCTCTCTGTGCTTTATTCCCGGTATGCCCCGGTGGGCCATTATATTGTGTCTGGTCCTGGCTATCCTGTGTCTGGCCCTGATTATCCCCGCCCTGTTTGTGTTAAAAAGCAGATTCAAAGAAATCGAAGGAGGAGAATTAGATGCTGCTGGTAAATATTGATTACATTCCCGGAAAGGAATTCGAGGTGCTTGGTATTGTAAAGGGCACCGTGGTCCAGTCCAAGAATTTTGGCAAGGACTTCATGGCTGGCATGAAAACCTTGGTGGGCGGCGAGATCACCGGCTACACTGAGATGCTCAACGAGGCCCGTCAGATCGCGGTCAAGCGCATGGTGGATGAGGCCGAGGCTCTGGGCGCTGACGCTATCATTAACATCCGCTACGGCTCTTCTTCCGTCATGCAGGGCGCAGCCGAGGTCATCGCCTACGGCACCGCCGTCCGATACTTTTCTTGAAAAGAAAAGTATCAAAAGAATTTTATGCGAAACTTCGTTTCGCCCCATAGAGCAGGAGCAAACTTATATAGCCCTCCTGCAAGGAGTTCCGCCGCCGCAGCGGCGGAATAAAATAAAATCCCATCATTTCCGGGGGCGTGTACCTCGGAAATGATACTTCTCGCCCAAGACAGGCCGACTTTTCCACAAGGAATCGAGGCCTGTCTTGGGTGCAACTTTCTCAACAAAGTGCTTGCCACTTTGTTGACCACAAAAAAGGAGACTGCCAAAGCAGTCTCCTTTTTGTAATTAAATGGGGAACATTTACTTTGCGTATTCAATTGCCTTGGTCTCACGCAGCAGGTTGACCTTGATCTGGCCGGGATACTCCAGCTCGTCCTCGATCTTCTTGGCGATGTCCCGGGCCAGCAGCACCATCTGGTCCTCGCTGACCTGGTCGGGCTTGACCATAATGCGGACCTCGCGGCCGGCCTGGATGGCAAAGGACTTCTCCACGCCGGGGAAGGAAGAGGTGATCTCCTCCAGCATCTCCAGACGCTTGATATAGTTCTCCAGGTTCTCGCGCCGGGCGCCGGGGCGGGCGGCGGAGATGGCGTCGGCCGCCTGGACCAGGCAGGCCACCACCGTCTGGGGCTCCACATCGTTGTGGTGGGCGTGGATAGCGTGGATGACATTCTCGCTCTCCCGGTACTTCCGGGCCAGCTCCACACCGATGGACACGTGGGAGCCCTCCACCTCGTGGTCGATGGACTTGCCCAGGTCGTGCAGCAGACCGGCACGCTTGGCCTCGGCCACATTGGCGCCGATCTCGGCGGCCAGCAGGCCGGCAATGTGGGAAACCTCGATGGAGTGGTTCAGCACGTTCTGGCCATAGCTGGTGCGGTAGCGCATACGTCCCAGCAGCTTGACCAGCTCTGGGTGCAGGCCGTGGACGTTGGTCTCAAAGATGGCCCGCTCGCCTTCCGCCTTGATGGTGGCGTCCACCTCGCGCTTGGCCTTCTCCACCATCTCCTCAATGCGGGCGGGATGGATGCGGCCGTCCAGAATGAGCTTCTCCAGAGCCAGCCGGGCGATCTCCCGGCGCACGGGATCAAAGCAGGAGACCGTAATGGCCTCGGGGGTGTCGTCGATAATCAGGTCCACGCCGGTCAGGGTCTCCAGCGTGCGGATGTTGCGGCCTTCGCGGCCGATGATGCGGCCCTTCATCTCGTCGTTGGGCAGGGGCACCACGCTGACAGTAGCCTCCGCCACGTGGTCGGCGGCACAGCGCTGGATGGCCAGAGAGATGATCTCCCGGGCCTTGGTGTCGGCCTCGTCCTTGAAGCGGGCCTCGATCTCCTTGATCTTCATGGCCGACTCATGGGTCACGTCAGCTTCCAGCTGATCCAGCAGGTAGGTCTTGGCCTCCTCGGCGGTAAAGCCGGAGATGCGCTCCAGAGTGTCCACCTGCTCCTGCTTGATGCGCTCGGCCTCGGCCTGGGTGGCCTCCAGCTTGGCAAGACGGTTGGCAAGGTGCTCTTCCTTTTTCTCCATGTTCTCCGTCTTGCGGTCCAGGTTCTCTTCCTTCTGCTGCAGGCGGCGCTCCTGCTTCTGCAGGTCGGCGCGGCGCTCTTTCTCTTCCTGTTCGTACTCGTTGCGGGCCTTCAGGATCTCCTCCTTGGCCTCCACCAGAGCTTCCCGCTTCTTGCTCTCGGCGCTCTTATAGGCCTCGTTGACAATGCGGGTGGCCTCTTCCTCGGCGGAGCCGATCTCACGCTCCGCGGTGGCCTTTCTCCGCTGGTATCCAAACAAGCTGCCGACGATAAACATCACCACAGCCACCAGAATACCTTCGATTACATAATATATCATATTGGTCTCTTACACCTCCAAAAAATTCAGCATCATATCTTCGCGGCGGACGGCCGCGCACTGTGTTTTTGCCGGGCATCCCGGCAAAAGACTTGACAGCATAAAATGAGCCGCAAGGCAAAGCCGCTCACCGCGTCTTTCATCCTTGCGACAACTGAAAAACGTCCCCCAAGTTTTTCATTTTTGTCCTGTACATATTGTAAAGGCAAGCTGGGTTTATGTCAAGATTTATTCATATTTGGAACAAAACCTTTCCCTCTTTCCCCGAGCAGCCCGCCCTCTTCCGGGTTTCTCCGGGCCGCTGGGTTAAAATTGGCAGAAAAATCAGTTTTACGCCGGAAATTTGGCCGTTTTTTCTCAAATAAATCTCTGTTCTTTTGTCAGGGAGTATGATAATATGATACCCGAGTATTTTTCGCTTTGGGCGCGGGATCGGACCGCGCCGGCGCAGAGAAGAGAAGGAGCGTACCATGATCACTGTTACCGATCTGGGCCTGCAGTACGGCGGGTCCCCCCTGTTTTCCCACGTGGATCTCCAGTTCACCCGGGGCAACTGCTACGGCATCATCGGCGCAAACGGCGCCGGTAAGTCCACCTTTCTGAAGATCCTGTCCGGAGACCTGGAGTCCACCTCCGGCGAGGTCTCCATCCTGCCCAACATCCGTATGTCCGTTCTGAAGCAGAACCAGAACGCCTACGACGCCTACAACGTGATGGATACCGTCATCATGGGCAACCAGCGTCTCTACGATATCGGCAAGCAGAAGGAAGCTCTGTATGCCAAAGAGGAGATGACCGACGAGGACGGTATGCTGGCCTGCCAGCTGGAGGAGGAGTATGCCGAGCTGGGCGGCTGGGAGGCCGAGAGCGACGCGTCCCGCATCCTCCAAGGCCTTGGCATCGGCACTGACCTGCACTACAACGACATGGCCACCCTGGACGCCCGTCTGAAGGTGAAGGTGCTGCTGGCCCAGGCTCTGTTCGGCAACCCCGACCTGCTGATGATGGACGAGCCCACCAACAACCTGGACATCGACGCGGTCAACTGGCTGGAGGACTTCCTGCTGGACTTCCCCGGCACCGTCATCGTGGTCAGCCACGACCGTCACTTCCTGAACACCGTGTGTACCCACATTGTGGATATCGACTACGGCAAGATCAAGATGTACGTGGGCAACTACGACTTCTGGTATGAGTCCTCCCAGCTGGTGCAGCAGCTCATCAAGAACCAGAACAAGCGCAACGAGGAGAAGATCAAGGAACTGCAGGACTTTATCTCCCGCTTCTCCGCCAACAAGTCCAAGTCCAAGCAGGCTACCGCCCGCCGCAAGCTCCTGGATAAGCTCACCGTGGAGGAGATGCCCGCCTCCTCCCGCCGCTATCCCTGGGTGGCCTTCTCTCCCGACCGTGAGGTGGGTAAGGACATCCTCTTTGTCACCGACGTGAGCAAGACCATCGACGGCGTAAAGGTACTGGACAAGGTGTCCTTCATCGTGGGCCACGGGGACAAGATCGCCTTCGTGGGCGACAACGAGAATGCCCACACCGCTCTCTTCAAGATCCTGGCCGGGGAGATGGAGCCCGATGAGGGCACCGTGAAGTGGGGCCAGACCGCCACCTTCTCCTACTTCCCCAAGGACAACACTCCCTACTTCCAGGACAACGACGACAATCTGGTGCAGTGGCTGCGCCAGTTCTCCCCCGATCCCCAGGAGCAGTACCTGCGCGGCTTCCTGGGCCGGATGCTCTTCTCCGGCGATGAGGTCTACAAGGCCGTGAAGGTGCTCTCCGGCGGTGAGAAGGTGCGCTGCATGCTCTCCCGGATGATGCTCTCCGGCGCCAACGTTCTCATGCTGGACCAGCCCACCAACCACCTGGACCTGGAGTCCATCGCCGCCCTGAACAAGGGCCTGGAAATGGTCAAGTGCAACGTTCTGGTGGCCTCCCACGACCATCAGCTCATCCAGACCGTGTGTAACCGCATCTTTGACTTCACCGCTGACGGAAAGCTCGTCGACCGTATGATGACCTATGATGAGTATCTGGAGAGCCAAAAGCCCCAATAATCTCCAAAAATTGCCCATTTCTTTGGCGAAGCCAACCCCCTCCGGCATGGTCCGGAGGGGGTTTTTTGTCAGATTGGAGAAAATATTAAGGGCAGATGAGATTTTTGTAAAATCGGTTGACGCGGACCGGTTTCTTTCCTATAATGCTAGATGTAGGAAGTTGCGAGTAAAGAGTACAGAGAGGTAGAAATGCCATGGGAGCATCTGTGCCCAGGTCGGCGGGGATCGGCCTGATCGGACAATGGAATATGAAAAAACAATGACATGACCTGCGCGCCCTGCCGGCACGTGGGCTATGTCTTTTTTCTTTTTTATCCCTGCGCGGTTGGAATACGGCACGCCTCTGCTCCGCCGTTTTCCAGCATGATTTACCCCAAAACGCAAAAAATGTTTGTAAGAGAGAAAGAGGAGGAATCCTGAGATGCAAATGTCAGACTTTCTGGGACTTCTGGGCGGCCTGGCGCTATTCCTGTACGGCATGCAGATGATGAGCTCCGGCCTGGAGGCCGCAGCCGGCAGCCGTATGAAAATGATTTTGGAGCGACTGACTGCCAACCGCTTTTTGGGCGTGCTGGTAGGCGCGGCCATCACCGCCGTTATTCAGTCGTCCTCCGCTACCACAGTCATGGTGGTTGGCTTTGTTAACGCGGGCATGATGACCCTCAATCAAGCGGTCTGGATCATCATGGGCGCCAACATCGGTACCACCGTCACCGGCCTGCTCATCGCCCTGGACGTGGGCGAGCTGGCTCCCCTGTTCGCCTTTGTAGGCGTGGCCCTGGTGGTCTTTGTGAAAAAGCCCCAGCTGCAGCACATCGGTCAGATCCTGGCCGGTCTGGGCGTGCTGTTCATCGGTATGGACATGATGAGCTCCGCCATGTCTCCCCTGCGGGAGTCTGAGGCCTTCATCAACCTCATGTCCACCTTCTCCAACCCCCTGCTGGGCATCCTGGCCGGCGCCGGCTTCACCGCCGTCATCCAGTCCTCCTCCGCCTCGGTGGGTATCCTTCAGGCCCTGGCCAACAGCGGCGTGATCGGCCTGCCCAGCGCGGTGTTCGTGCTGTTCGGTCAGAACATCGGCACCTGTATCACTGCCGTGCTGGCCTCCATCGGCACCAACCGCAACGCCAAGCGTGCCACCATTATCCACCTGATGTTCAACGTCATCGGCACAGTGATCTTTGCCATTTTGTTCCTTGTCTTCCCCATTGCCTATGTGATCGACGGCTCCCTGACCCTTCCCGGTGCCCTGGGACAGACCATTGCGGGACTCATGCCTGCCTCCCACGCCGGACAGATTGCTCTGGTGCACACCAGCTTCAACATCATCACCACCATCATCCTGCTGCCTCTGGGCAACTACCTGGCCAAGGCTGCGGTGAAGATCCTGCCCGAGCGTCCCGAGGACAAGGCCGACCAGCTCCACCTGGAGTACCTCACCCCCATCCAGATCAGCAGCAAGGACGGCGGCCTGGGTGTGTCCGCCATCTATGTGGATCAGATGCAGCATGAGCTGCGCCGCATGATGGAGATGGCCAAGGATAACGTGGAGGCCAGCTTCCGCTCCGTCCTGAACCGTGACGAGGAGGAGTTGGAGCAGGTAGAGAAGACCGAGGAGTACCTGGACTTCCTGAACAAGGAGATCTCCCTGCACGTCTCCCGCCTCATTACCTACGAAACCAACGAGAAGGCCTCCGCCGTGGTCAGCAGCTTCTTTACCATCTCCGGCAACATTGAGCGCATCGGCGACCACGCCGACAACCTGGCCGGTTACACCCGGATGCTCAACAAGCGCAACATCTCCTTCACCGGCGTGGCTCACGATGAGATTTCCGCCATGCGGGATATCTGCCTGGAGGGCATCAACGACCTGCTCTCTCTCAACGCCGGCAATGTGGAGTGGCTGGCCGATGTCTCTGCCCTGGAGCAGCGCATCGACGACATGACCAGTGACTACCGCCGCAACCACCTGGAGCGTATGCGTGACGGCCAGTGCTCTGACGAGGCCTGTATCCTCTACTCCGAGCTGCTCACCGACTTTGAGCGCATCGGCGACCATATTCTGAACATTGCCCAGGAGATGGCCAAGGTTCAGGAGCACATCTGATTTCCCCACAAAAAAATCGCCCGTCTTTGGACGGGCGATTTTTTCATGCCTGAGGCAGCTTCCCAATAGGAAACTCCAACACACCGGCGGCCCCGGCGGCGATCTCATACTTATCAAAGACCACCACCACGGTGCCGTCCTCCTGGAGATAGAAGTCCTCCTTCTCCTCCAGCAGCGCCTCCAGGTCTACATCGTCAAAGAGCAGGGCCTTCTGCTCCTGGTCCCACTGGGACAGCTGCTCTTCCACGGCTGCCGCACCCTGGGCGGCCCAGTTGGGGCCCAGAACATCCCGCAGGGTCAGACTCTGGCCGGTCTCCAGGTCCAGGTTGTAGAAGTACTGCCGGAAGTAGGCGCTGGCCAGACTCTCCGTCTTAGTGACCACAAAGGAGGCCCACTGATCCGTGACCGACTTCACCTGATAGTCCACCTGGATCTGGATGGGCTGGAAGGTGTCCGGGTCTCCTCCTGTGTCCAGGTAGGCCTGGTAGTACTGCCGGGCCCGCTCCTTGCTCTCATCCACCTCCCGGCTGAGCACCGCGCTGATCTCCAGATTTACCCGCTGCTCCAGGCTGCTGTCCCCGGTGTTTTCGATCTGGGGCAGCTGGACCTGCACGTAGCTGGTCTCCTCCCGGCTCTCATAGACCTGCCCGGTGAGGATCCGGCACAGCTGGCCTAATACCGGCACATCGTCCACCGCCGCGGCCACCGCCGGGGATGTGAGCACCACAAAGCAGGCGCACAGTCCGGCCGTGGCCG
>ENA-OROH01003527-OROH01003527.1-human-gut-metagenome-genome-assembly--contig:-NODE-3527-length-10170-cov-2.594760_pt1 | contig 10170 bp, 9 predicted proteins | sample MGYA00242125_ERZ509042 | MGnify/ENA primary metagenome ERZ509042 (study PRJEB26280, sample SAMEA2338738) | human gut metagenome | biome: human gut; feature: human-associated habitat; material: faeces... | reverse complement strand
TGAACACAGGAAACGGAAAATGGTATTACTTAAACCCGGATGGGGATATGAAGACTGGTTGGGTGAACACAGGAAACGGAAAATGGTATTACTTAAACCCGGATGGGGATATGAAGACCGGCTGGCTGTATGATAAAAATATCTGGTATTATCTAAATAACGATGGATCTATGGCAGTAAACCGTTCTCAGGACGGCTGGTACCTTGGAGCAGACGGCGCAGGCCGAAAGGAGTAAGAAATATGAGTTTAGCACCGATAACAGGAGATGGGGGAAAGTTAGCTGCACAGGCAGCGGATCAGACACAGAAGACAACACCGGTCCAGGAATTTCAGGGGATACTGAAAAATGGGCTGAATGCCATAAAAGAAGATATGGATTCTATTTTCGAAGAAGCTTCTGCTTTATATCAGATTCCTTCTAAACTTCTCAGGGCGGTGGCAAAGGCAGAGTCGGGGTTTAATCCAAAGGCTGTATCCAAAGCAGGGGCTATGGGCGTGATGCAGCTGATGCCGGGAACAGCCCGTTCTCTTGGAGTAAGCGATCCTTACAATGCCAGACAAAATATCCTTGGAGGGGCAAAATACTTAAAACAAAATCTGGACCGGTTCGGAGGAGACGTAAGCCTTGCACTTGCAGCGTATAACGCAGGTCCGAACAGTGTGACCAAATACGGAGGCATCCCACCATATAAAGAAACCCAGAATTATGTAAAAAAGATCATGGCGGATTATACGGGAAACAATACGATCCTGGCAGGACGTACGGTGAGTACCGGAACATATGGGAAAACATCCGGCAGTACAGCAGTGAGCAGCCTTATAGGAAGTGGCCTTACAGGAAGCAGCCTGACAGCAGGCAGTCTTTTAGGCAGCTTTGCGGGAAATACAGATCTGTCCGGCGCTGGCAGCCTTGGTACACTTCTGGCAGCAGGAAAGGGAGAGAACCTTTCCGGGGAAGACTGGTCTAATATGGTGCAGATCCTCCGTCTTCAGATGATGATGAATATGGGTAAGGATACGGGTACGCTGATCTGACAGACAGATACCGGATTGCTGCGTGCTTTGCACTCCCGCAATTCCGGCCTTTTGACCCTGATATCAATAAAATAAGGCATTTTGCCGATAATAAAAACAAATGGTTATTTGATGATATTCTCATAGAAGATACAAAGGAAGGTGAAACATCATGCAGGTGCAGAATAACATAGCATCCATAAATGCTGCCAGAAATCAGGGGATCGAAACAGGAAAGCTGAAAAAGTCCCTTGAAAAGCTGTCTTCCGGCTTTCGGATCGTCCGTGCAGGAGATGATGCAGCTGGACTGGCGATCTCGGAAGGTATGCGCAGCAGGATCAACAGCCTGAACCAGGCGATGAGAAACATTGATGACGGCATCGGACTTACCAATGTAGGAGATGGCGCTTTGACAGAGGTCCATTCCATGCTCCAGAGACTGAAGACTCTGGCTTTAAAATCTGCAAATGGAACTTACGATCAATCCGACAGGGAAACCTTGAACATGGAAAAAGACCATATCCTTGAGGAGATTGACAGGATTGGTTCTACCACTAAATTTGGAGAAATCTCCCTGTTTTCCAGGGCAGATGCCAATACAAATACAGATCCACCGCTTTGGCAGCCGCCAGAGCTGGACGATACGATCCCGCTCCAGATCGGCGGTTCTACTCAGGCTGGAGAAGTTCTGGATGTAGAACGCTATTATATAGGAAGCAAGGAACTACAGCTGGATCAGACAGATTTTTCCGATGTAAAAAAGGGACATGAATCTGTGGGATACATTGAAAACGCGATAGAGGCTGTTTCTAAGGTCAGGGCATCCTTTGGAGCTGCTTATATGCATCTGGATCACACCCACAATAATTTAAGCGTTACAAGTGAAAACATGCAGGCGGCAGAAAGCCAGATCCGTGATACCAATATGGCAGAGGAGATCACATAATATACCAGCAGTAACATCATCCTACAGTCCTCTAATATGATGCTTACAAATGCAAATAATCTCCCTCAGACCATACTTGAACTTTTAAAATAAAAATGAAAGAAATAATGAAAAACAGGCTTATGTTTTTTTAACATAAGACGATATATATATATAGAAAGAAAATTCTGCTGTTCCAGAAAGGGCCCTTGGGACAATAGAAGACAGAGGAAAGGAGTCCACTGCCATATTTTCTTTTATAAAAGGAGGAATTCATTATGGTAATTCAGCATAATATTGCAGCGATCAATTCTTACAGAAACTTAAGTATCAACCAGAACGCACTGAGCAAAAACTTAGAGAAGCTGTCTTCCGGTTACAAGATCAACCGTGCAGGCGATGACGCAGCAGGTCTGGCTATTTCCGAGACCATGCGTTCCCAGATTAATGGTTTAAACCAGGCTGTAAACAACGCAAACGATGCGATCGGTCTGATCCAGACAGCAGAAGGTGCTATGACAGAGACCCACTCTATGCTTCAGCGTATGAAGACTCTGACCACTCAGGCAGCAAACGGTACTTATACCGAAACTGCAAGAAAAAACATCAAGGCTGAGATTGATGCACTGAATAAAGAAATTACCCGTATCGCTACTACTACAGAGTTCAATGGTGAGAAACCTTTAAGTCCTGATAAAGCAGGTAAGGCACTTACCTTCTTTATCGGTGCTTCTGCAGATAAGACCAATGCAATGACTGTTGGACAGCAGATTATGACAGCGAAAGCATTGACCATTGAGGGGATTGTGGTAGATAATACAACTAATGCATTCAAGGCAATGAAGTCTGTAGATGCTGCAATTGAGAAAGTATCTACTTACCGTGCACAGCTTGGTGCTGCCCAGAACCGTCTGGAGCATACGGTAAACAACCTGAAGGTAACTTCTGAAAATATTACATCAGCGGAAAGCCGTATCCGTGATACTGATATGGCAGATGAGATCACAGCTTATACAAAGAACAATATTCTTTTACAGGCTGCTCAGTCTATGCTTTCCCAGTCCAACGCTATGCCTCAGGGTGTATTAAGCATGCTGCAGTAATCTTGAAATTGATTCTGCATCTTTTAGGGGATCTGCTTTGCGCAGATCCTCTTTTTTTAAATATGTCCTTTAGAACTTAAAAAGAAGGTAACAGATGATGAAAAAAACCATCTCACAATGTATGATCGTGAAAAATGAAGAAAAAAATATCCGCCGCGCCCTTTCCTGGGGGAAGGATATTATGTGTGAACAGATCGTGGTAGATACAGGCAGCAGTGACCGTACCGTGGAGATAGCCAGGGAAATGGGGGCAAAGATATTTTTCTTTCCATGGATCAATGATTTTGCTGCTGCCAAAAATTTTGCCATTGACCAGGCAAAAGGAGACTGGATCGCCTTTCTTGATGCAGATGAAAGCTTTACTCCGGAGGATACAAAGAAGATCCCGGAGATATTGGAATATGTTGGAGACGATGTAGATGGTCTTCTTACAGGGATCGTAGATCTGGATGAAAACAACCATATCACAAGCGGCGGCACCATGATCCGCTTTTTTGTAAACCGGCCGGACCTGCGCTATGTAGGAAAAATACACGAACACCTGGTCAGAAAAGGAGAATCCGGACTGCATCTGACAGATGCTACAAAGCAGCTGGCTTTCCTCCATACCGGATACCAGGAACAGGAGAAGAGGGATAAGTCCAAATTTGAAAGGAATCTGAACATCATCCTGGAGATCCTGAAGCAGGATCCTGAAAATTGTGATTATCTTGGATATCTGGGAGATACCTATTCTTCAGACGGAAAAAATGAAGAAGCAAGGGATGCATACAAAAAGGCGGTGGCAGCCATGCCGGAAAAACTGGGGGTATATGATCAGCGAAGTTCTTATACCTATACAAACCTGTTAAGGGTCTCCCAGTGCCTGAACGCACCGGAAGCCGAGGTGGAAGCTATTTACAAAGAAGCAGTGGAAAAGCTTCCGAAAGAGCCTGATTTTGACTGTGTTATGGGGGACTGGTACTGGAGAAAGGGGCAATATGAAAAAGCGGTACAGATGTATGAACTGGCTATAGCAAAGCTGGAAACCTATGGAACAGTGAACAGGGGGATCATTACCACCTCCATGCTGATCCAGATGTATGAGTGTCTGGGAGAAGGCTGCAGAAGGCTGGGAGATTACCAGAAAGCGGTCCGCTATTGTGTGATCGTACTGAATACTGACCACAAAGATATGAATGCGCTGCTGACTCTGATCAACTGTTTTACAGAGAGCAATGTCAGCGCAGAAGAGGTAGTCCAGTTTTTAGGAAAGATTTATGATTATTCTGATATAAAAGACAAGGTGATCCTTCTTCGGGTGGCTATGGCAATGGGCAGAAAGGATCTGGAGAGGATGTTCAGGGGAATCCTCCTTCCTCAGGAGAGGGAAGAGTTTGATGCAGCCATGGAAACGGCCCAGAGCGGGGCACCGCTGTCATAGACTTTTTTCAACTCTCCCATAAGAAGAGGAAGTTCCCATTCACAGGTGCTGTTAGCAAAGCTGTTAGGATCTGCGATAGAAACATTTCCGTCAGGAAGGAGCTTTGTGATCAGGACAAAGTGACCGTTTTGAGTCAGGCTTCCCTTACCCATAAGGGCGACCAGGATATGACCGGAAGAAAGAAGGGAAGCTGCATTCTGGGGAGAATGGTCTGTTACAGATTCCACCTGAAAGCCATATGCAGTAAGGACAGATGGGATCAGACTGTGATAGGAGCCGCTCTGGGGGGCATAATAGCCATTGGCAGAAGACCAGTCTGCGATCGTTACCGGGGTAATGGCTTCTCCGTCATTTGTGAAGCTGGAGATGAGCATGGCTGCAGCAGTAGGACCACATCCATACTGCTGCATGGGATCTGAACCGCCGTAGAGATAACTGCTCCAGCGGGTATCTCCCTGATTATAGTAGTACATCGGTCCCATACTGGTATCCAGGATGGCAGCATCATAAGAATTGCCATCTGATCCCGTCTGAGCCTCCATATGCAGGTTTTCTGCTTTTCCAAGGATCACAGGAGATGTATTTGCAGTCACAGAAGATGTATCTGGGATTCCCTGTGTCCCGGAAGTATCCTCTGAAAGCTCTGTTTGTCTTTGGATTTTTGGTTCTGGCTGGGTCTGCTTTTTAAGAAAGTCTTCCAGTTCATGAAATTTCTGGCCACTGGCAGTCTGTACAAAGGAAATAGCGGATCGTGCGTCTTTTATGACCTGGGAAGAAAAGCCTGGGCAAAAATAAAAGCTCAGGCTGGCAGTGATCACTGAAACTGTACCGGTAATGGAAAGCTGGATCAGCCTTTTCGCAAGCCGGAACTGTTTCAAGGTTTTATTTATATGTTTCTTTTGGTTCTTTAAAGTTCTATCTTTCATTTTTTATCCATTTATTTCTTATCCGTTAACGAAGGGATACACGGGCCAGGACAGTCTGACCAATGGTATTTAAAGGACACTGGTGGCATACGGCGCCGATCTTATGTGCCTCCATAGGCATGCCGTATACAACACAGCTGTTTTTGTCCTGACCAATCGTATAGGCGCCGTTTTTGCGCATGCGCAAAAGACCGGCAGCTCCATCTGCTCCCATTCCTGTGAGAAGAACGCCGATGGCGTGTTCCCGCACATGTAATGCAACTGAGTCAAAAAGCACATCCACGGAAGGTCTGTGTCCGTTTACCTTTTCTCCTTCCTGTACACTGACTGCATAGGAGTTTCCAAGAGGTACCACGCGCATCTGCAGACCTCCGGGAGCTAAAAGCATGAGACCTTTGCGGATCCGATCCCCATTTTTCGCCTCCCGTACTTCCATTTTGCAGATCCTGTTTAAGCGCTCTGCATACATGGCTGTAAAACCTGCAGGCATATGCTGGGTGATCACAACACCTGGGGTGTTTTCTGGAAAATTCTTTACTACCTCGAGAATGGCTTCTGTACCTCCGGTAGATGCCCCGATAGCGATCACGGTTTCAGGGGAAGCACCCAGAGGAATCTTTGGTTTCTGCAGGAAAGTATTTCTGGCAGGAGGTAAAGAAGAAACCTTGCGGATACCACCTGCCTGAGGGTCTGCAGGAGCAGAAGGAAGGTGTACGTGGGAAGCAGCCGCTACCATGAGTTTGGAACGGAGCATAGAAAGAAAGATCTCTTTAGACAGTCCATTGGCTTCATCCGGTTTCCGTACAAAATCCACAGCTCCGGCTTCCAGGGCATCAAAAACCCTCAGGTTCAGGGAAGATACCAGGATTACCGGTATAGGGTGGACCGGAAGAAGCTGCTTTAAAAAATCAATGCCGGACATTCCCGGCATTTCAATATCCAGGGTAAGCATATCCGGCTGCAGCAGCGGGATCTTTTCCTGGGCGTCAAGGGCATTTACTGCATATCCTACAACCTGGAAGCGGTCATCCTCAGAGAGAGAACGGATCAGCCAGGTGCGGAACAAGGGTGAATCATCCACCACCATTAATTTTAATTTATGATCCATGATCATAACGCCTCCTTAATAAGATAAGTGTAACAACGTATGAGATAACCTACGGGATCAGATCTTTCGGTAAATAGCCGGTTCAATATAGGAAAACGGGCAGCTTTCCTTATCCAGGCTTTCAGAATGTCCGATAAATAAGTAGCCCCCCGGAGCGGTAGCATCATAAAAGCGCCTTACCAGTGCCGCCTTCGTAGGACGATCAAAATAGATCATCACGTTTCTGCAGAAGATCAGGTCAAACTTTTTGCGGAAATGGATGGGATCCATCAGGTTAAAGGAACGAAAGATCACATTTTTCCTTAAAGCATCTGAAACAGTATAGGTTTTATCTCCCATGGGAACAAAATAGCGTTCCTGCCAGGAAGGCGGAAGCTCTTTTAAGCTTTCAAGGGAATATCTTGGATCCATGGCAGAATCCAGAACACGCTGGGAAATGTCCGTAGCAAGGATACGGGTATCCCAGCTTCCGGGAATAGCGGAAAAATATTCTTTCAGATACATAGAAATGTTATAAGGTTCTTCACCGGAGGAGCAGCCGGCACTCCAGATCGCAATAGAACGGTCCCGGGAATGCTTGTTTGCAAGCTCAGGAAGAATCTGCTTCTGGAGAAAGTCAAAATGTTCTTTTTCCCGCATAAAATAGGTATAGTTGGTAGTCAGCTTGTTTAACATAACAGAAACCATCTCAGGATCTTTACCTGAGATGATCTCATCTATGTATTCTGTAAAACTATGAAACCCTTTCTGCTGCAGCATATTAGTAAGACGGCTGGTGATCAGCTGTTTTTTGTGGCTCAGATTGATACCATAGTGCTGTTGGATATAAGTGTAAAGACGGTTAAAATCCCCGTCACTTAATGTAAGCATTGTATGACCTCCTTAGGAATCGGATGTACTCTCGGAGTCTTTCCTGCACCTGCCTTTGCGGCTGACAAAAAATCTTCTCGCAAAATCAAGTACAAAAAGATTCCGGGAGTACATTAAGAGCTGACCAGGGACTTGCAGTCAAAAGACATAAGCACAGTCCCATTTTCAAGTGTGATCATACCATCTAACAGCTTCTGTCTGCGTTTGATAGGGATCGGACGTACATCCTGAAGATCAATATCGATCACCTGCTGCACAGAATCCACAACGATGCATACAGGAAGATCGTCTACATTTAAAACGATAAAGCAGGTCTTACTGTTATATTCCAAAGCAGGCTTGCCCATATAGAGCCGTATATCTACTACCGGAAGGATCTGACCACGCAGATTGATGATTCCCTTAATATAATCAGGTACCAGTGGAAGATGAGTGATCGCACAGTCATTGATGATCTCCGTTACGTTATTGATACTTAAAAACAGAGTCATATCTCCCGACTCAAAGGTAAGACAGCGTTCAACGGACTGGTTTTCAGCCGGTACGTCTGTCCGGATATTTGTTTCTGTTACTTCAGCCATTTTAAAACCTCCTGTTTACGCATTCTCTACAGCTATGGAATATAAGCTGAGGATATCCAGAATGATGCTGATATTGCCATCACCCATAATGGTACAGCCGGTGATGCCGTGGTCTTTCAGGTTAAATTCACTGAGAAAAGCAGGAAGCGGCTTTACTACCACCTGCTGCTCGCCGATCAGATCATCTACAAACAGGCAGTAAGAACGGTCATTTGCTTCCACCCATAAAAGGATACCGTCTTCCATCTGGGTAACCTCAGTTGGAAGGTGATAGAAGGAATGGAGGCGGACGATAGGATAAAAATGGTCAACACGTTCTACCATTTCATTGCCATATTCATCTTTGATCACCTGATCTGCTTTTACCTTAAAGGACTGACGGATATTGGCGATAGGTATAGTAAAAATAGAATCACCTACCGTTACTTTCATTCCATCTACAATAGCCAGAGTCAGCGGGATCTTCATGGAAATCGTAGTTCCTTCACCGTAGGTACTGGATACAGAAACGATACCGCCTAAGGATTCTACATTTTTCTTTACAACATCCATTCCAACACCACGACCGGAATATTCAGTTACCTCTGTATTGGTGGAAAATCCGGGAAGCATGATCAGCCCCAGGATCTCCTTCTGGCTGTATTCAGAATCAGGCTTGGTCAGCATGTTCTTTGACCGGGCTTTTTCAAGAATCTTATGGGGATCCATGCCATATCCGTCATCTTTAACGGAGATAACAACCTCACTGCTGGTATGGGAAGCGGAAAGTACGATCTCGCCCTGGGGATCCTTACCGGCAGCAATACGTTCCTGGGCTGTTTCTTCAATCCCATGATCCATGCTGTTACGCACGATATGCATGATAGGATCCTGTATATTGTCTACGATCGTCTTATCTACCTCTGTATCTTCACCTACAATGGTCAGACGGACGTCTTTTCCCAGGCTCTGCTTCATATCACGCACAATACGGTTCATTTTCTGGAACACGCCGGAAATCGGGACCATGCGTAAAGACATGGCAATATCCTGCAGATCATTGGTGAGTTTACGCAGCTGGCGTGCTGATTTCATAAAATTATCCCTGTTGTCCCTTGGCAGCAGGTTTAATTCAGGGGAAGATGTGACCATGGATTCAGTGATCACGATCTCACCAACAATATCCATCAGGCTGTCCAGCTTCATCAGGTTGACGCTGATCAGATTCTGCTTGACCGGGGCATGGGAAAGCATAGGAGCTGCTTTCCCGGCAGCTGTATCTGTGGATGCAGGTGCTGGTGCCGTGGGTTTGGAAACAGATGCCTTTTTTTCCTCAGCTTTTGCAGGAGGAGCGGCTTTTGGGACATTTACAAGCTCATAAGATCGGATGTGGTTCTGGGTTTTTAAAATCCCTTCAGCCTTAGAAGCGTCTTCACTGGAGTCAAAAGCAAGGAAAAAACCATTTTCTGCGATCGTCTGGGAAGTATCCTGATCTGTTTCCATATCACTGGGGTAAAAACGGAAGTTTACATCACATTCCTTTACTGCATTTACGATCATATAAGCCCGCAGATTCTCCATTCCCACGCCTTCTTCCAGAAAAACATGGAAAAAGCAGGCTGCATCCTTATCATCAGGAAGAGAAGAAGGAGCAGCAGCACCAGAAGCTGCAGGTGCAGCCTGTGAAGCTTCCGGCTGTGCAGGTGCAGCGCCGCTGATCTTCTTCAAAAAAGAATTGATCTCATTGGAGAACGCATCAATATCAGTAGAAAGAGGTACTCCCTGTTCTACTTTCTCGATTTCGCTTCTTAAATAATCCTCTGAACGGAACATCAGGTTGAAAAGCTCTTTCTTATGCTCAGGATCCAGAGTTTCTATCCCTTTATCACGGATATAAAAAAATACATCTTCAATATGATGGGCGATCGTGGAGATCGAATTAAATTCCATCATTGCAGAAGAGCCTTTGATCGTATGCATGATACGGAAGATCTCATTTACGTCATCGGTGGAAAAATCACCGTTTTTCTCATCAGCAACCAGCATTTCGTCTAACTGGTCTAAAAGATTGTTTTCTTCATAAAGGTATGTATCCAGAATACTGCTGTCCATACCACTGCTCATATTGTACACCGCCTTTTTTCATAATAATCAGAATAGTATTTCTTTAAACCTTATCGGCGGTGGTTGAAAATGGATAAGGGAAATTCAAAAAAGAAACAGTGAATTGATAAAACAGT
>ENA-OROH01003519-OROH01003519.1-human-gut-metagenome-genome-assembly--contig:-NODE-3519-length-10194-cov-5.885788_pt1 | contig 10194 bp, 8 predicted proteins | sample MGYA00242125_ERZ509042 | MGnify/ENA primary metagenome ERZ509042 (study PRJEB26280, sample SAMEA2338738) | human gut metagenome | biome: human gut; feature: human-associated habitat; material: faeces... | reverse complement strand
GCGCCCCGGCGACCGGGTGACCGTCAATGTGGAGACCTTCTGCGGCGAGTGCTTCTTCTGCCAGCACGGCTGGGTCAACAACTGCACCGACCCCAACGGCGGCTGGGCGCTGGGCTGCCGCATCGACGGAGGCCAGGCCGAGTATGTCCGGGTCCCTTACGCGGACCAGGGACTGAATAAAATCCCCGCTGGCGTCACCGACCAGCAGGCCCTCTTTGTGGGAGACATCCTGGCCACCGGCTACTGGGCCGCTGACATTGCCCAGATTGGCCACGAAGATACGGTGCTGGTCATCGGAGCGGGGCCTACCGGCCTGTGCACCCTCCAGTGTGTGCTGCTGAAAGAGCCAAAACAGGTCATTGTCTGCGAAAAGGACCCCCAGCGCCGCTCTTTTGTACAGGAGCACTACCCCCAGGTGCTGACCGTGGAACCGGAGCAGGCCGCAGACTTTGTCCGTGCACACAGTGCCCACGGAGGGGCCGACCGGGTACTGGAGGTGGCCGGAAGCGAGGACACCTTCACTCTGGCCTGGACCTGTGCCCGGCCCAATGCCATTGTCACCGTGGTGGCCCTGTATGACGCGCCCCAGGTGCTCCCGCTCCCGGACATGTACGGAAAAAACCTCACCTTCCAGACCGGCGGAGTGGACGGCTGCCGCTGTGAAGAGATTCTCTCCCTCATCGCCCAGGGCAAACTGGACACCACGTCCCTCATCACCCACACCTACCCACTCAAAGACATTGCCGCGGCCTACGATCTGTTTGAACACCGCCGGGACAATGTGATCAAAGTGGCCATTGCCCCATAACTTTTTATTTCCCGGGAGGGCGCTGCCCTCCCGGTTTTCAGGAGAACCTCATGACCTTTGCTCAGTTCAAAACCCAATACCACTTAAATCTTAACCCCCAGCAGGAAGAGGCCGTTCAGGCCCTCTCCGGACCGGTTCTGCTGCTGGCAGTGCCGGGCAGCGGCAAGACCACGGTACTGGTCTCCCGCATTGGCTACCTCATCGCCCAGGGCGTGCCGCCGGAGAACATCCTCACCATGACCTACACCGTCTCCGCCGCCCGGGATATGTCCCGGCGCTTCGCCGCCTTTTTCGGCCAGCCCCTGGCCGACCGGCTGGAGTTTCGCACCATTAACGGAGTATGCAGCCGAATCATTCGGGCCTATGAGCGCACCCAGGGCCGCCAGGCCTTTCAGCTGCTGGAGGACACTGGACGCCAGGCGGCCATCATCGGAGAGATCTGCCGGCGGCAGAGCGGGGAATTTGCCTCGGAGAGCACCGTCAAGGCGGTACAGACCGCCATCACCTATGTGAAAAACAGCATGATTTCCGGTGAAGATCTGGAACAGGTAGAGGTGGAGGGGGTGGAGTTTCCTCCCATCTACCAGGAGTACTGCCGCCTGCTGCGCACCCACCAGCTCATGGACTACGACGACCAGATGATCTACGCCCACCGGATTTTGCGCCAGTTCCCTCAGCTTTTGGAGCAGTTCCGCCGCCGCTACCCCTACCTCTGTGTGGACGAGGCCCAGGACACCTCCAAAATCCAGCACGCGATTCTCCGACTGCTGGCGGGACAAAACGGCAACCTCTTTCTGGTGGGCGACGAGGACCAGAGCATCTACGGCTTTCGGGCCGCCTATCCCCAGGCCCTCACCCAGTTTGAATCCATCTATCCCGGTGCAAAGGTACTCTATCTGGAGCAGAATTACCGTTCCACTCGTCCCATTGTGGCCGCCGCTCAGAAATTCATCGAGCAAAACAAAAACCGCCGTCCCAAACACATGAAAGCGGTGCGTGGAGAGGGACCGGCCCTGAAAGAGATCTGGGTCCAGGACCGCAGCGCCCAGTACCGCTATCTGGCCCAGGTGGCCCAGGACTGCAAAGAGGAAACCGCGGTCCTCTACCGGGACAACGATAGCGCCCTGCCCCTCATCGATCTGCTGGAACGCCAGGGCATCCCTTACCGCTGCCGCCAGGTGGACAGCGGTTTCTTTACCCACCGGGTTGTGCGGGATATTGTGGATATCCTTACCCTGGCCCAGGACCCCTGGGATGGAGATGCCTTCCTGCGGGTCTACTATAAGCTGGGGGCAGGGATCAGCCGGGCGGCGGCCGAACAGGCGGCGGCCCAGTGCGGTCCGGATACCTCTCCCATTCTGGAGCTGGTTGCCTCGCTCCCCGGTACATCCCCCTGGACTCGCCGCCAGTGCAAGGCCCTCCAGACCCACATGGCCAACCTGCTCACCCAGCGGGCTGACCGGGGCGTGTACCGCATCGTCCACTTTATGGGATACGGGGACTATCTGGAGCAGCGGGGCATGGATCAGAGCAAAACGCAAATTCTGGAGGCTCTGGGAGCCAATGAGCCCACCCCGGGCGGCCTGCTGGAGCGACTGGAGGTGCTACGGGAGCTGGTACGGGCTGGATCGTCCCAACATGACTGTCCCTTCATCCTCTCCACCATCCACTCCAGCAAGGGTCTGGAGTACAAACGGGTCATTTTAATGGATGTGGCCGACGGTCTGCTGCCCAAAACACTTCCCGGCCCCGACGCCTCTTCCCAGGAACTGGATGCCTACGAGGAGGAGCGGCGGCTCTTCTATGTGGGCATGACCCGGGCCAAGGAGGAGCTTTGGGTCATGCGTTTCCGCCGCAGTGAGCTCACCAGCCGCTTTGCCTCCTCCCTCTTCCCAAAATCCAAGGAGGAGGCCAAAAAGGCCGTTTCTCTCTCCCCCCGGGCGGTGCCGGACCTGGTAGCCATAGAACAGACCTCCCGCCGCTGCGTCCCCGGCGCTGCCCTGTGCCACCGAAGCTTCGGTCCGGGTCAGGTGGTATCCCGCTCCGGTGACATCGTCTCGGTACGCTTTGCCGACGGCGTCGAGCGGCGCTTCTCCCTGTCCGCCGCCCTGCGGCTGGGACAGTTCCAGCTGGCGGATTCGGAGGAATAAAAATTTTTCTCCGGTGAATGGATCCGCCCTCCTCAGTCGTATTGCTTATGAGGGGCAAAGAGAGCCCCACTTTGATTGGGGAGGTTTTTGTATGAAAAAGATGGTTACCATTTTGCTGGCCAGCGCCCTGGTGCTGGGCCTGCTTGTCACCGGGACTCTGGCCGCAGGCCACTTTGGACATGGTACCGGGATCTGCCAGAACTCGGGAGCATGTTACCAGGACGCCGATGACGACGGGATCTGTGACTACCATGGCAGCAATTGCAGCTATGTAGATGCCAACGGCGATGGCATCTGCGACAACCACGGCGCCAACTGCAGCTATGTAGACGCCAACGGCGACGGTATCTGCGATAACCAGGGCCAGGGCTGCGGCCAGGGACTGGGCAACGGTCAGGGCCACCACGGCGGTGGCCACCACAGGGGAGGCCGCTGGAATTAACGAAGTAAAAGGGTGAGGACATGCGCAGCGAAGAGGAGGCCAACCGCGCCATCGACCGCTATGCCGACATGGTGCGGCGGCTCTGCATGGTGCATCTAAAAAATCCGGCCGACACGGAGGATATCTTTCAGACCGTGTTTCTGAAATATATCCTCAGCTCCGCTGTGTTTGAAAGTCCTGAACACGAAAAGGCCTGGTTCATTCGGGTCACTCTCAACGCCTGCCGGGATCTGCTGAAACGGTTTTTCCGCAGCCGCACCGTCTCCTTGGACGAGCTGGCCGATCAGCCCGACCAGCTGTCTCAGGAGCACCGGGAGGTACTGGAGGCCGTCCTCTCTCTGCCCGCAAAATACCGGGATGTGGTGTATCTTCACTACTATGAAGGCTACACCGCCAAAGAGATCGGTGCGATCCTGCACAAGAACACCAATACCGTCTACACTCTGCTGACCCGGGCCAGGGAACAGCTGCGCAGCACGCTGGGAGGTGAACGCATTGAACCGACCGATCCATGATGCCTTTCAGGCCGTCCAGGCCAGTCCGGAGCTGAAAGAGCGCACTCGAGCCTATCTCCATGCTCGTGCTCCCCGCCGTCCCCGCTATCGCAGCCTGCTGGCGGCGGCCGCCTGTCTGCTGGTCGTTTTTCTGGGGGCAGGCGGTGCATTGGCCTGGTTCACTCCGGTGTCCGCCGTCAGCGTGGAAGCAGGTCCTTCCTTGGAATTGACGCTGAACCGATTTGACCGGGTACTCCAGGTCCAGGGTAACAGTGCCCAGGACCAGGAACTGGCCGACAAGCTGGAGCTGAGCTACCTCAGCTACACCGATGCGCTGGAGGCCATTCTGGGCAGCCAGGAGGTATCCCAGGCTCTGGACAACGGTACGGAGCTGGCAGTTACCGTGGCGGGACAAAACCAGCAGCACTGCCAGGACCTGATGGAAGATACGCAGTCCTGTGCGGGACACGGGAGCTGTTCCAGCGCCGACTGGTCCCAGGTCACTGCGGCCCAGAAAGAGGGGCTGTCTCTGAGCAAATATCAGATGCTGCTCCAGCTTCAAGCCCTGGATCCCTCCATCACGTCAGAACAGGTAAGCGAATGCTCCATGCACCAGCTGCGCCAGTGGCTGTCCGATCTGTCATCCGGCCAGGACGCCAGCAGTTCCTCTGACTGTGGACAGAATACCGGCAGTGATCAGGGCTTCGGCAACGGAAATTCCGGCGGTCACCACGGAAGTGAAGGCCATCATGGAGCCAGGTAATCCCTCTTTCGCCCCAATTTGGCATATGTCTCAACTTCCGATTTCCTTCTCCCTAAAAATCTGCGAATTTTCCCTTGCCTTTTTTATTTCCCTGTGATATAGTACTTCTCGCGTGAAAAGGGAGTAGTTGCAAGCCGCCTTGTCAACATCTCGATTGTCTTCGGATAATCTGGCAGGGTGGCCCCCCATATTTTGGTGGTAACAAGACTTTTCGGCAGTATTTCCATACTGCCGGAAGGTCTTTTTTGTTTCTTCCGGCACAAACTATTCCTCACAACAGAGAAAGAAAGGCGACGTGTTATGGATCAAAACTTCTTCCAAAAGACACCCAAGCAGACCTTGGAGCACCTCCAGGTCACCTCAGACGGTCTCACCAGTGCCCAGGCCGCCCAGCGCCTGGCTCAGTACGGCCACAACCAGCTGGCCGAGGGCAAGAAAAAGAGTGTGCTGGCTGTCTTTGCCGAGCAGTTCAAAGACCTGCTGGTGGCTATTCTGATTGCAGCCGCCCTCATCTCCATGTTCTCCGGCAACATGGAAAGTACCCTGGTTATTTTCGCTGTGCTCATTATGAACGCCATTCTGGGCACCGTACAGTATTTTAAGGCTGAAAAGTCCCTGGAAAGCCTGAAAGCGATGAGCGCCCCCTCCGCCAAAGTGCTGCGTGACGGCCAACGCCTGGAGATTCCCAGCGATCAGGTCGTCCCCGGCGATATCATCGAGCTGGAAGCCGGCGACCTTGTGGTGGCCGACGGCCGTCTGCTGAACTGCTGGTCTCTTAAGGTAAATGAGAGCTCCCTCACCGGTGAGAGCGAAGCGGTGGAAAAGACCAATGAAGCCATTGAGGGCGAGAAGGTCGCCCTGGGCGACCAGAAGAACATGGTCTTCTCCGGCTCTCTGGTCACCTACGGCCGTGCTGTCATGGTAGTTACCGCCACCGGCATGGACACCCAGCTGGGCCGCATCGCCACCCTGATGAATCAGACTCAGCAGCGCAAGACTCCTCTGCAGAAGAACCTGGACGACTTCTCCAGCAAGCTGGCCATGGTCATCATGATCATCTGCGCCGGCGTCTTCCTCCTGTCTGTCTTCCGCAGCCACATGACCATCCTGGACTCCCTCATGTTTGCCGTGGCTCTGGCCGTTGCCGCCATCCCTGAGGCTCTCAGCTCCATCGTCACTATCGTGCTGGCCATGGGCACCCAGAAGATGGCCCGTCAGAACGCCATTATCAAGGAGCTGAAGGCGGTGGAGAGCCTGGGCTCCGTCCAGGTCATCTGCTCCGATAAGACCGGTACCCTTACTCAGAACCGCATGACGGTCCAGAACATCTGGGCCGACGGCGTCCTCACCCGCGGCACCGACCTGGAGCTGGCCAACGATGCCCAGCGCACCCTGCTGAAAATCGCTCTGCTGGACAGCGACGCCACCATGGACCACGAGACCGGCGCCTCCGTGGGCGATCCCACCGAGGTAGCCCTGGTTCAGCTGGGCGGACGCTTCGGTGTAGAGGAGCGTGCCTACCGCACCCAGCACCCCCGTCTGGCCGAGCTGGCCTTTGACTCCGACCGCAAGCTGATGAGCACCCTGCACAACACCGACGACGGTCCCACCCTGTACACCAAGGGCGCCATCGATGTGCTGCTGGACCGCTCCACTCAGCTGCTCACCGCCAACGGCCCTGTCCCCATGACTCCCGAGCTCCGCGCCCAGATCCAGCAGGTCAACCGCCAGCAGTCGGAAAATGGTCTGCGGGTGCTGGCCTTCGCCCTGCGTCCCATGAAGGAAGCCCGTCTGCTCACCCTGGAAGACGAGACCGACTACACCTTCGTGGGCCTCATCTCCATGATTGACCCGCCCCGGCCTGAGAGCATCCAGGCTGTGGCTGACGCCAAAAAGGCCGGTATCCGTACCGTCATGATCACCGGCGACCACAAGGTCACCGCCACCGCCATTGCCAAGCAGATCGGCATCTTCGGTGAGGGCGATATGTCCCTGGACGGCGTGGAGCTGGACTCCATGAGCGACGAGGAGCTGGATCAGAAGCTCCCCCACATCGCTGTCTACGCCCGCGTCTCTCCCGAGCATAAGATCCGCATCGTCACCGCCTGGCAGCGCCGGGGCTGCATCGCCGCCATGACCGGTGACGGCGTCAACGACGCCCCCGCCCTGAAGAAGGCTGACGTGGGCGTAGCCATGGGCATCACTGGCACCGAGGTCAGTAAGGATGCCGCCGCCATGATCCTGGCCGACGACAACTTTGCCACCATCGTGAAAGCGGTGCTCAACGGCCGCAGCGTCTATGCCAACATCCGCAACGCCATTCAGTTCCTGCTCTCGGGCAACATGGGCGCCATTCTGGCCGTCATCTACGCCTCCATTGCCGGACTGAGCGTCCCCTTCCAGCCGGTACACCTGCTGTTTATCAACCTGCTCACCGACAGTCTGCCCGCCATCGCCCTGGGCATGGAGCCCGCGCGCCCCGGTCTGATGGACCAGCCTCCCCGCGACCCCAACGCTTCCATGATGGATAAGCCTATGCTCACCCGGGTGTTTGGTCAGGGTCTGATGATCGGCATCGCCTCCATGGTCGCCTTCTATATCGGTCTGAACCAGTCCGGCCCCGCTTTGGCCAGCACCATGGCCTTTGCCACCCTCACCCTGGCCCGCCTGTTCCACGGCTTTAACTGCCGCGGCAAGGAGTCCATCATCAAGCTGGGCCTGGGCAGCAACGTGTACTCCCTCATGGCCTTTGGTGTGGGCATCCTGCTGCTGGCTCTGGTGCTGTTTGTCCCCGCCATGGAGAGCCTGTTCTTGGTCTCTCCCCTCAACGGCTTTGACCTTCTGTGTGTGCTGGGCCTGGCCTTTGCTCCTACCCTGCTCATCCAGCTCACCCGCATCTTCCAGGGCCGCTGAATTCCAATCTAAAAGTTTCCGTTGCTTTCACGGAAATATCTTAAAAAAGGCAGGCAGTGCAATTGCACTGCCTGCCTTTTTTTCCTGTGGAATGCATTGCACCCAAGCACTCGGGAAGATAGACATTATCAAAGCAGAACTCCGTCTTTTAAAGTCAATATTCTGCTTCCAGCTTTCGCCACATTGCTGTCATGAGTGATCTGGATGATGGTATTGCCCTGCCGGTTCAGATCACGAAACAGTGCAAGAATTTCCTGCCCGGTTTTGGAATCCAATGCACCGGTCGGCTCGTCGGCCAGCAGAACAGCCGGATGGGTAATCAGTGCCCTTGCAATGGCAACCCGCTGCTGCTGGCCGCCGGAAAGCTCGTTGGGTTTATGAATTTTCCGCTGCTCCAGGCCCACCATCTCCAGGATCTCCTCCGCCTTTCCCTGGGCGCTTTTGCGGTCTGTTCCCCGGATCAGCAGCGGCATCATTACATTTTGCAGCACCGAATACTTTGGGATCAGATGATACTTCTGAAAAATGAACCCGATCTTTTCGTTTCGAATGGCGGCCAGCACATCCGGTTCACTTTGCTCCACAGAGATCCCGTCAATGGTATAGCGCCCTGTGTCCAGGGTATCCATGCAGCCGATAATGTTCATCAGCGTGGACTTCCCGCTGCCCGATGCACCAAGGATGGATACAAACTCCCCCCGTTCTACTTGCAGTGATACATCTTTCAGCACATGCAGGGAATTTTCACCCATCCGATAGGATTTGTTGACATCCTCCAGGCAGATCATGTTACATCACCATCAGCTGCTGCACCACGCCGGTGGTTTCATTTACGATCAGCTGCACCAGGCTGCCCTTGGTCACATTGTCAAAGCTGACCTCTTTTCCCATTGCATTGGTGATTTTTGCTCCGGCAGGGATAGTAAACTCCCGCACTTCTCCGGTAAATTCGATGGGAAGCTGCTCTGCGGGAGCCACTCCAGCACTGCCCTCCGTTCCGTCTCCGGCAGCATCGTCCGGAGCCGGGACCATAATCATTGCGCCATCGCCTGCGCCAACATCGTTTCCGTCTGACGGACGGGTTTCTCCGTTTTCATCTACATAGTAGGATTCCCCGGATCCATCACCGCTGTCCAGAACGATCTCGCCCAGGCTTACGGTAATATCATTGCCCACCTTATCCGACACCTGCCCCATATAGCTCTGGATCGCTGCGGTGTCCCCCGAAGAGGTTTCTGTTTGCTCGGGAACGGAACTTTCGGGCGTCTTCGTCTGTCCTCCGGAACAGGCAGCCAGAGCAAAGGTCAGGGTCAGGGCAAGTACAGTTACAATCCGCTTTTTCATCATTCTATCTCCTTCACGTAATTTTGTATTATTCTTCTGCCAACGCCTGGACCGGCATCAGCAAAGAAGCCTTGTACGCCGGGTAGAACCCGAACAATGTACTGGTGGCAACCGCAAACAGGCACGCCACAACTTTGCCATCCCAAGAAGGATAGACAGGAATCTCGGTAAAGCCCATCAAAGTGATGGCGGGGAAACTCAACGCCACGCCTACTACACCGGAAAACACACCGATGCAAAAGGATTCCAGCAGAAACTGAAAGAGGATGTCTTTTTCTTTGGCCCCTAGTGCTTTCAAAATACCGATTTCCTTCGTTCGCTCTTTCACCGTTACAAACATAACATTCATGATCCCGATTCCACCTACCACAAAAACGATCACGGCCACCGATACCAAAAGCAGCTTCATGGTGGTAGCCGATGCGGTGGCAGCTTCGACTCGTGTGCCTGCGTCGGATACGGTATAGACGCTTGCCTCAGTCATGTAGTAGTTCAGGGTGCTCATGATTTCTTTTTTTGCTTTTTCGATTTCACGGATGCTGAACGCCTTCCCAACCGCCTGTGTTGTGGCATAGGGGTCTAGCAGTTCATCTTTCTCCATGGCAGAATAGGGGATAAAAATACTACTGTCCGTATCCACGCCCTGCAAACCATCCTCGCTGCGTTTCAAAAGGCCTATGATTTGATACCGGGCATCCCCAATTTTTATGTAACTACCCACTGCTTCCTCGGTTCCAAACAGTTTTTCTGCGATTTTGCTGCCGATGACAGCGACACGCTCGCCATCCTCGAAATCTATCTCTCCGAAGTCAGCACCCTGCTCAAACGAAATATTGGAGATTTCCGCATAGCCCGGGGTGACGCCCACCAGATTGGCGGATTGCTTTTTGGAATTATACGTCACTTCCTGAAAGCCGCTGGCCCGCAGGTACATGCCTTGCAAAGTAGTGCTTTCTTCCATGATGGTTTCCATCAGCTCCGGTGTCAGTTTTTCCACCGTGGTAATGTCTTTTCCAGTTCCCAACGCTGTGTAATCCAGATTCACATAGATGGTGTCGGCGGAGAGGTTAGAAAATTGCTTTGCCGCCTCCTGCTCGCCGCCTTTCCCGATGGCGATGACCAGAATGATGGTGATGGTGCCGACGATGATGCCCAGGGTAGTAAGCAGGAGGCGAAATTTATTTTCGATCATATTGATGGTGACAATATGAAAGATTTCACTTAGGGAACCTCTGATTTAATCCGCACTACCATAAAAGCTCCGGATGTGGGATAATAAG
>ENA-OROH01003511-OROH01003511.1-human-gut-metagenome-genome-assembly--contig:-NODE-3511-length-10218-cov-2.960445_pt1 | contig 10218 bp, 5 predicted proteins | sample MGYA00242125_ERZ509042 | MGnify/ENA primary metagenome ERZ509042 (study PRJEB26280, sample SAMEA2338738) | human gut metagenome | biome: human gut; feature: human-associated habitat; material: faeces... | reverse complement strand
CCATGATTGCCTCCTAAAGCCCGAACATCTCTTTTACTACTGCGTTGGAAGTAAAGATCATAACAGTAAGCATGACCATATTAAAAGCTACATCTTGCAGATAGCTCCAGACCATGCTAACAGCATCTCCGCCCCCTACAGATGGTGTGGTAGAGGCTACTGCTGAAAAGATTACACAGGACAATACGATCACCACGCCTTCTAAGCATAGACCAGCGTAGGATTTTAAGAACGTCTTCCCCACAGAAGACGTTGATTCTCCGCCAAAGGTGGCCAAGGCCAGCGGAGACATTGCCGTATAAATATAGATTTTAAAAAACCGTCCATAGACCACTAAGATCAAAATAAATGACATCACGGTTATGGCAAGAGTCCCTAAAAGGGAGACCAACCATAGCGGGATGCTATCCAAGAACCCCACATCGTTTATAGCATCCAGGATCTCTTGTGGCATCGTTGCTGAAGCACCACTCATTCCCCCTAGACGGCTCATAACTGTATTGACAATACCGGCCCCTATCTCGAACACTGCCTCCATCAGCTCCATGCCATAGGTAATGGCTGCTTTGGCTGCTACAAAATAGATAAAGTGCCGCAATGCGTATTCCGGGCGGCGGAAATCCCGGAAATTGATGGTGCTGCGGCAGATACCCAGACAAAAAAACAACACCAACAGCGCATACCCGATAGCTTGTACTGCGCCGTTGATATTGACGATAGTACCCCAGACCGCACCACCCTTGAATTCGTCCGGGGATTGGGTCAGCAGCTCCCAGATCATATCCAGTGTCTCATTCCACCGGTCCAGTGCCCCATTTAGTAGTTCTGCTGTCCAGCTCAATTTACCGCCTCCATTCCTTTCAGAAAGAGGGGCCTATTCCGGCCCCTCTTCAGATCTGCTTTCCTCATTAGCCCGTGATGAGATCCAGGATGTCCTTGGCGAAATAAATGACCAGGCCGCCGAACACGCACAGGAAGCCTTGGCTCCGCTGGCTGGCATCGTGGCTCTGGATGCTCAAGCCCACTTGCAAGACGCCAAAGCCCAGGATGATCATACCGATCGCCTTGAGAGCCGAAAAAATAAAATCAGAGAGGTTGTTGATCGAGTCCAAGGCAGAATTGGCAAAAGCAATAGGCATGGTGCTGCTGCAAACAGTCAGCACCAGCAATGTCAGGCGGAGCGCTGTTTGCAGTCGCTGGCTCCGTTTTTTCCACTTAGCAATGGTCTCTTGCTGTTCTTTCCGATCTTTCTTATTCATGTCCTTCTTCCTCCGTTTCGTCTGTTTCCCCTTCTTCATCAGGGTCTTCCATTATCTCGATGTACTCCAGGTCTTCCTCTCCATAAGGCAGGTCAGGTAAACTGTAATCTGGCACAGCCCTCTGGTGGGCGTAGGCTTCCGCCCCGCCATCCTCTGTCCTCTTGATGTTCGGATGTTTCATAATGTCATACTTCCTGTCTATTACAGCCCGTTCCCCTCGCACAAAGAGCAGGGCATAGTCATTATCCAGCAGCCGCACCTCATCGCCCGTCAATAGCTCCCGGCCGCTGTTTTGGTAGTTGGTAGAGTAAGATCCCGACCGTCCCTTGGTCTTGCCGTGGGTCCGCGTATCAATGGTCTCCTTCCCCAACATTTTGGAGATGTATTCATGGGTCCCTTGCTCATTGCCGCCCAGATACAGCAGTTCATCGCAGTTGCCGATGATCCCTTCCCACTCATCCTTATACAGCGCCTTGATGCTGGCGATATTTTGCACAATGATGTTCAGGAAGATCTGGCGGCTGCGGCAGGTGGCCAAAATTTTAGGGTAGCTGTCCGGCTGGGCCACGTTGGCCCATTCATCTTGGATCACGCGCACCGGCACAGGCAAGGCACCCTTATGCTCATGGTCGGCACAGTAATACAGCTCCTGGAATGCCTGGGTGTAGAGCATGCCTACCAGGTAATTCAGACTGGTGTCGTTGTCTGGGATGACGCAGAATACTGCCCGTTTCCTCTCTCCCAAACTGCCCAGATCCAGCTCATCCTTATTTGTCATCCGGGCGATCTGTGGCAGATTAAAGGCTGCCAGCCGCACGGCAGCGCTCACGATGATGGATTTCGCTGTTTTGCCCGCCGCTTGCTTGAAAACATGCCATTGCTTTACGGCCACATGGTTCGGCGCCTCCTCTTCCAGCTCTGCCATCAGCTGATCCATAGGGCTCTGGTATTCTTCGTCCTCCTCCTTTACGGTGGCGTTTTCCATCAGGTACATCATAGTGGCGAAATTTTGTTCTTCGGGCGGCGCTTGGCTCAACAGATACAGCATGAGTGCGCTGTCCAGGGCGATCTCTGCTTTTTCCCAGAACGGATCATTGCTTTGACTGCCCTTGGGTGTGGTATTGCGGATCAGGTTTTCGATCAGCTTCAGCACATCTTTTTCGTCCCGGATGTATGAGAAAGGGTTGTACCCGTCCGATTCATCCGGGGCGATCAGGTTGAAGACTTTTACCTCATATCCCTGCTCCTTCAGCAAATTGCCCGTAGCCCGCAGCATCTCTCCTTTTGGATCAGTAATTAGATAGGAGCAGTTGCAGGACATGATCCCCGGCTTGCAGAAGAACCGGGTCTTGCCTGCGCCGGAGCCGCCCACTACCAGGGTGTTGAGATTGCGCCGGTGACGGTGTACATCCATACCCATTTGGACATTTTGGGTCAGGATGATGTTGTTTCCCGGATGCTTCTTATCCCGGTATTTTGCGTTTAGCTGCTTTGGGTTCCCCCATTGGGCGCTGCCATGTTCTTCGCCGGGACGCCTGTTTCCACGCCAGGCGTAATAGCTGGCCACAGCTGCTCCATAGCAGGCCAAGGCCATACACAAAACGGGCAGTGTCTTCTCGTTCCATCGGATGGCAAAGGGATGGTTCAGGGCTTCTGTGAACCTGCCCAGCCAATCCAGCAGGCCGCTGCCTTCTTGGTAGCAGCCTGCCAGCAATACTGCGCCCCAAAGCACCGGAACGGCCAGCAGCCCCCAAAATAGGGGGCTGCTGGTGTTCTGTCGGTTCATTTTTTCATTCCTCCTCTCTTATGGCCGTCGGGTCTTCCCGACCCAGCGTGCCGCTGGATCCGTGCCGTGGCAGGCCACCGGGAGCCCGAGCGCTCTGCCTCATGTGGCTGCGCTGTCGGGGCTTCCCGTCATGGCCGTCGGCCCTGCCGACCCGACTAGAAGCCGGTTTGGGGCAGCTGGGGAATGATGTTCTCATAGGCATAGACCTTGGTGACCCAGCGTGTCACTGCCATGATCCACTGGCCGTTGTACAGGCCGCCCACATCTGCCACATTGGTAAAGCTGCTGCCGTTGGCCAGGTTTTGCAGCGTGGTGCCACAGATCACCGGTGCTTCCACCTGGGCAAAACCGCCTTTGACTGTACCGAAAACAAACATGAACTCGGTCACCCGCTCGTTGGCCGCCAGGTTCAGGGCCGCCGGGCTGGCATCTAAGGCATAATTCTTCTGAGTGCTCAGGTTGTCTGCCAGCACACGGTAGGTATCACCGGACAGGTTGGTCTTATAGACCACCTTATAGGTCAGCGCCTGGTTGTAAGTACCTGTGACGATCTGCTGCAAGCGCACCTGCCAGGCCGGGAAGGTATCCCGCCAATAGAAGCTGTCCAGCGGCACGGTGGATGTATTCCCGATGCCGGTGAAGGTGTATTTAACCGGCTGGTTCGACATGGCTTCTTTAGGCCCGCTCTTCTGGATGCTGACGCCGGTACCCACGCTGGTATCCCGTACCTCAAACTCCACGATCTGGCCGGGGTACTCTAAATAGGCCGTCATTTCCGTGGGGTTGATGCTATAGTAGTCCGGTGCTTGCACTTCCCGGACAGTGTATCGGGACAAAGGCAGCTGTTTGGATACCGCGCGGCCATCCTTGCCGGACACGATGGTGTCTACCTTATTGCCGGCCTTGTCGTAGATCTCAAACACCGCGCCTTCCAGCAGGGTGCCGGCGGGCAGGCCGTTGATCGGGTTGTCATCCGCCGACTTCTTCACGATCTGGATCTGGCCTTTTTCCGCTGTGTTCTCCCAGCGAATCTCGCTCACCCGGCCATATTCCACATAGAAAGTCTTCAGCTCTTCGTCCCGCAGGTAGCCATCCGGCGCTTCCATCTCCCGGATGTAATACTTGCCGTCTTCCAGGCCGTCCTCGATGTAGACATACCCGTCCTGGTCGGAAGTGTATTGGCCGATGGGCCGGTGGTTTTTGTCATACAGCAAAAAAGTGGCGCCGTACAGGCCCTCGCCCGTGTTGGCATCCACCTTGTGCACTAAGATGTTGGATTCCTTCCGGTTGGTCAGCTCCACCGTGACCGTGTGGCCGTTCTTCACCTCCACCTGCTGCGGTGTATCATCCAGCAGGTAGCCATCTTTGGCCCGGAGCTCTGTTACGGTGTACCACCCGTCTTCCAGGTCCGGCAGGCGTATGACGCCGTACCGGTCTGTGGTATAGGTGCCCACGATCTCACCGTTCATCTTCCGCACTTCAAACTGCACGCCGCCCAGGCGGTCTCCTGTCTCTTCATCCTTCTTGATGATCTGTAACCCGCCCAAGGGCTCATTATAGAAGGTTAAGGTCTGGGTGTCTTCCGGGTTGACCTTCACGGTCTGGGGCGTGCTGTCCAGCAGATAGCCATCCTTGGCACGGACCTCCTTGGCCACGATCGTGCCGGTAATACCACAAATGCGGATCTCACCGTTTTTGTCTGTGGTATACAGGCCCTTGCTGGAAAGATGCCCGTTGGCCGCGTCCACATAGCCGCCGTCTGCATAAGTCAGTTCAAACTCCACACCGGCCAGCGGTTTATGGGTCTCCGCATCCAGTTTGCGGATCACCAGGCAGCCCTTGGCACGGTTGTAAAACCGGAGGGTCTGGGCTTCCCCTGCTTTGATCTGGATGGATTTCGGCGTGGTGTCCAGCACATACCCTTCCAGCGTCTTGGTTTCCCGCGCGATGACCGTGGTCCCCGGCTCCAGCCCATCGATCACGATGCGGCCGTTTTCATCCGTGATGAATTCGCCGTTGCTGTTGCCTACCACTGCCCCGGAGCCGTCTGTTAGCATGAACGTGACGCCCTTCAGCGGTGTAGTAGTACCCTCAATGTATTTTTCGATGATCAGACTGGTAGTCGGTGTGTTTTTGATGACCACGGTCTGGGTGTCTCCCCCTTCCCCAATGACTACATTGGTGGAGGGCGTGTCGATCACATACCCCGGCGGCGCTTTGATCTCCGTGATCACATACGCCCCCGGTGCTAAATTGGCAATGTGGATCTCGCCGTTTTCGTCCGTGGTGAAGATGCCGTTTTGAGTCAGGGTGCTGTCGCCGATCACACCGTCCAGCCCCACTTCGCAGCCTGCTGCTGTAGTCACGCGGAATTCTGCGCCTGGCAGCGCCTCGCCTGTCACGCTGTCCCGTTTCTGAATGATCAGCTCGCCTTTCGGCTGGTTCTGGAATGTCAGGCTCACTACGCTGTCCGCTTTGATCTGGACCGTCTGCGACTGGCTGTCGATGATATAGCCCTCTGGGGCCCGGGTCTCCGTGACGATCACGGTCTTGCCCGGCTCCAGCCCGTCAATGCGGATCTCGCCATGCGCGTCTGTGGTGAAGATACCGTTGGAATTCCCGATCAATGTACCATCTGCATAGGTGATCTTGAATTCTGCTCCGGGAAGAGTCACGCTTGGATCAACCGAGCATACCTTGCGGATCAGCAGCTGTCCTTCCTTCTTCGGCTGGTTACGGAACTCCAATATCACCGTCTCGCCTGCCTTGATCTTCGCAGTCTGGGGGGTATCGTCCAGGATGTAGCCTTCCTTGGTGCGCACTTCCGTGACGATCACCGTGCTGTCCGGCTCCAAGCCAGAGATCAGCACGGTGCCCTGGCTGTTGGTGGTGAATTCGCCGCCTTGGTTGCCAATGACTGTACCATCTGATGTGGTCACTTTGAACACCACGTCAGAAAGAGGTTCCCGCGTCTCACTGTCGATCTTCTTAATCAGCAAGCTGCCTTCTGGTTTGTTCCCGAAAGTCACGGTGACGACATCCTGGTCCTTGCCCGAAAGATAAACCGTCTGGGCCGTGCCGTCGATCACATAGCCGTCCGGCGCGCTGATCTCTTCAATGATATAGGTGCCCTGTTTCATCCGGGTCAATACGATGCTGCCGTTTTGGCTGGTCTCATATTCCCCGATGATGGTACCGCCGCTGCCCGAAGTACCGCCCAGGTACCGCACCCGGAACCAGGCCCCGGCCAGAGGCTTTCCTGTCTCGCTGTCCACTTTTTTGATGATGATGGCACTCAGCGGCGTGTTCTCAAACGTCAGCACCTTCCGCCCGCCGCTCTCGATGAAACATTCTTGGGTGGCCGGGTCCTTGATGGCATAGCCATCCGGTGCTTCCAGCTCGGTCACCTTGTACCAGCCGTCTTCCACATCTTCCAGACGGATGATGCCGTTTTCATCGGTGTAATAGGTACCCAGATCCCGCAGGTCTCCAGTGTCTGTCTTGCTGGCATACCAGATCTGAAATTTAGCGCCCTTCAGCGGATCGCCGGTGATGCTGTCGATCTTACGGATCTCCAAGCTGGGTTTTTGGTGGTTCTTAAAGTATACATCTGCATCCCGGTTGGGCCACAGTGTCACCAGCTGGCTGTCTGCATCCAGCAGATAGGGCTCCGGCACGCTCTTTTCCGTCACCTCATACACGCCGGGCAGCAGGTTCTCGATCCGGGCAGTACCATCCGGGCCCGTCTCTACTTCGTCCACCCAGTGGCCATCCACGGCCCTCACTTCGAAGATGGTGCCCGGCACCGGCTCGCCGGTGTCCGCATCCCGCTTGTGGATCGTCAGGTTGGGCCGCTTATCATTCTGGATGATCAGACTGCTTGTTCTTCCCGGAAAGAGCTCTACTTTGTATTCCTTGGGGTCGATGATGTGGTCCGCCGTGGTGGCCGTCTCCTTCACCGAATAGACGCCCGGCTCCAGATCACTCACCAGGATCTCCCCTGCCTCGTTGGTGGTGCGGTCCAGGTAATGGGAGCCATCCTCGATCTTGGCGATGCGGAAAGTGACGCCTGCCAAAGGCGTGCCGTCTGCGCTCAGCTTTACCAGACGCAAGGAGGGCTTGATGCTGTTGGTGAATACAAACTCACCTGTCTGCCCGGGCTCCAGGTGAATGATCCGCTGGGCGTCATCGATGACATACCCATTGGCTAGCTTCTCGGTCACACGGTAGGTGCCCGGCTCCAGCTTGGAAAGGTCGATCTCACCGTTTTCATCCGTGGTGAACTCTTCCGGGCCGAACTCAATGCCGTACCCTTCGATCTCGAATACCACATTGGGGATCACCTTGCTGGGGTCTGCCGAATCCACTTTCACCAGGTGCAGGCCCGGCTTCTTGTCATTGAAGAACACCAGCTCCAAAATGCCGTCCCCGGCCTTCAGCTCGATCTCCTGGGGCATGATATCCACTACATGCTCATCATCGCTGGCCACTTCCTCTACCCGGTAGGTGCCAGGCTCTAAATCGGTTAGCAAAATTTCGCCCAGCCGGTCTGTCTCAAACGTGCCGATCAGGTCGTTGTCTTTGTAGATTTTAAAGGTGATGTCCGGCAGCGTCTCATGGGTCTGCCGGTCGTATTTGATGATGCGCAGGCCCGGCTTGGCCGAATTTTTCAGCGTGAATGTCACAGTATCCTGGGCCGGCACGTTGACGGTATAGGTCTGGCCATCCTTGATCCAGCCATCCGGTGCTTCCAGTTCCATGAGCTCATAGGGGCCTGGTTTTAGTTCATCGAATATGGCCACGCCTGCTTCGTTGGTAACCTCTGTGTAGATAGTCCCGGTCTCGATGTGCTTGATCTGCACCCGGGCTCCAGGCAGTGTGTCGCCGGTCTCCGCATCCGCTTTTTCCACCCGCAGGTTGCCGTAGGGCGCATTCTCATAGGTGACGGTGGCCACTGTGTCTTCACTTTCCACCCGCACCTGCTGCACCGGCTCCTCTGCTGGCAGATGGCCTTTGGGCGGCTGCTTTTCTGTAATGGTATACAGCCCCTTTTTTGTCAGCCCGGTGATGTTGATCTCACCTTTGCTGTTGGTGGAATAGGTACCCACCGGCGTGCCGTCCGGGTCTTTGATCTCGAATACCGCACCTTCCAGCAGCGTGCCGGTACCCGTCTCCTTCTTGATGATCTTCAGGCTGTATGTACCAGGCTCAGGCTCGGGATCGGGGCCCGGATCAGAACCTCCACCACCAGTGTCCTTGTACTGGAACATGGCATTGGTCCACTGGGTTCTTACAGGGTCTGTATCTGCAATGTAGTTTTGCAGCTGGCCATAGGTGCCGGTCTCCTGGCAGATGGCATAGAAGGCGGCATACTGATTTACGTTGCCTTCCAACAGGAATTTTACATTGGTGCTTTTCCCCGCCGATTCCTTGGGGCAGATGACCTTGAATTGGCCTTGGTATCCGCTGCTCTCAATGGGGATCTTGGTGATCTCCTGGTTGTTCATGTCCACGATCTTGGTACCTTCCGGCACATCCTCGCTGTCGAACCAGATGCTCACTTCCAGGCCATCTACCCAGGTGCCGCTTTTCAAGGTGTACACCTGCTGCAAATATGTCTGGCCGTCGATCTGCACCTCGTAGGCTTGATCCTGATCCGCCGTGACCGTAAGGCCCGGGATGAGAGTGTCTGTCCAGCCGCTGCCGCGGTTGTAGATATCCTTGGTGGCCGCCAGGATGCGCTCGGCGATCTGCTGTTCATGCTCGGACAGGCCCGGTGCGATGGTGACCTTGTCGATGCTCCAACCAGGCACCAGGTAGCACCACAGGGCCACTTTAGTGGCGTAGTATGCCTGCTGCACATTGTCCAGCCCCAGTTCTTCCAGGCTGCGGTGGGGATACCCGTTGCCCACAATGCCCACGATCTTGGGGTCTGAGGCTTGCTCTTCGGCCAAGTATTTGACGGACTGGCCCTCTCCCACTACCTGTGGGACACCATCTGTAGTGGGGTTGACACAGTAGGCTGGAATTTGTTTATCTCGGTACTGAAAGTATACATAGTTCAATTTTTGTACCCGACCATTAACAGCCAGATAAGCCAACTGCTCTCCACCGTTATAAATGTGGATCTCCCCCAATGCTTCATCTGGGGTCTCTGCTGCCATTGACACCGCCGGGAACAGCCCGATCACGGTGACGATGAGCAGCAGGATCGCTGTCAGTCTTTTTATTCGCATAATCTTCTCCTTTGTCTTGAATTTTAGGCATGAAAAAAGGGATGCGGAAAGCATCCCTTTGTCAAACCTTATTTACTTAGCATCGTATTCTGTATAAACGTATCTGCCATTAATATAGCAGTCATAGGCATCCACCCAGACTTTGCTTCTCGGCCCCGAAAGATACATATCTTGCAGCATACCTTCGTGCCAGGGCCACTCTACGCTTGGATCGCCAGGGCGGCTTCCTTCCAGTCCCAAATGAATCTTTGTACCTGGCTCTGCAACTTCGAAAAGAGAATACTGCATCCGCCGGATCTCGTGCATATTCCGAATCATAATGGTTCCATCATTATAAATCATGACTTTTGGTTCCGGCAGCTCATCTTGCCAGAAAGAAGAGGCATTGGCCGGTACCGTCAGCTCAGGCTCCGGGTCTTTCGCTTTGGTCACGGTCATCGTCTGGCCGTTGCCCAGGTCGATCACCGTACCCACCGGCGGGCACCAGCTGGCGTCCCCCGTCGGGATGCTCACCGCCCCCGGCACGCTGGGTTTCTGCTCTTCCACATACCCGCTGTTCGTGTCGATCTGTACGGTCCGTGTCGCGTTGTCCCAGGTCACGCCAAAGTCCACCGCTTTTCCCACATCGCGCAGCTTAAAATAGCTGTTGCCATTGATGTTGTACCCTTCCAGGCTCACTTCTTGCCCGTCCAGCGTCACCTTCTGGCTCGTCTCGCTCAGCGGGGTGGCCACTACGCCAGCAGCGTATCCGGCTCCCCCAAAGATCACCGCTCCGCACATCAGCCCCACGGCAAACCCTGCCCAATTCTTTCTGGTCTTCATTTTCTCTCTTTTCCTCCTTCGTTTGGCCTTGGCCTATTGGTTATGATACCCAATTTGCGTTTCTTTGTAAAGTCCCTTTCACCTCACCGCCCGGGCCTGGACACACCACCGGTAG
>ENA-OROH01003509-OROH01003509.1-human-gut-metagenome-genome-assembly--contig:-NODE-3509-length-10221-cov-2.246901_pt1 | contig 10221 bp, 12 predicted proteins | sample MGYA00242125_ERZ509042 | MGnify/ENA primary metagenome ERZ509042 (study PRJEB26280, sample SAMEA2338738) | human gut metagenome | biome: human gut; feature: human-associated habitat; material: faeces... | reverse complement strand
CTGCGCGGTGCGCAGTATGAACAAAGCTTTGGCTGGAGAAATGATCGACATTCTATAAGCACGTCAGCTGCAGAAAACTGTAAAGGGGACCGTTGCCCTAGGCAACGATCCCCTTTTTCATTCTCTCCTCGCGTGATGAGCCGTCTCCGATCGCAACCGGTTACAGCTGCTCATACTGATTTTCCAGCCACTCTACCGCCTGAGCCAAGCCCTCTTCGCTGAGAGGGTATTCCCGCTGTTGCTTTTCCTGGGCCACGTCAAAGCAGACGTCTTGTGTCCAAGCGTACACCTGCAAGAGGCCCTCTTCCTTTTGCGGCTCCACAAAATAGCGAAGCAGAAGTTTTCTTTCCCAATCTTTTGTCTTCTGGCCAGCGTAACTATTGCCTTCCTCAAAATAGTGGTATTTTTGCAGTTCCAGCAAAATCCATTCCTCCTTTTGTTCACCCTGACACAGCAGGCGGTTCCGCCGGCTGGCGCAAGACGGTGCTCATCAACCGGGTGCCGGAAATGCGCCCGTAGAGATAATCTCGCCCGGATTTAGACGAGCGGTTTAAGACGGTTTCCAGTAAAAACAGGAAAATACCTGCCAAAAACCAGAGTGCAATGAAAAACAAGTAAACCAGCCGGGAAGTTCCCGTTGCGGCAAAAGCCAAGGAGAGCAGCTGGGCCACGCCCCCATACGCAACGACAAAAGCGCACAGCAGCCCATAGCGCAGCAAGCACCTCCAAAGCAAAACACGGGTGCCGTCTCGGTTGACCACGCAGATCTTTGTCAGCCGCTTGCCCAAGCTTTTCCCTTTCCAGGCCCATTGCAACAGCCCAAAATACAGCAGATACGCCAAGGCAAAGCTCCAACCGCCAAAGGGCACAAACACAGCCAGCAAAGAGCCCAACAGGCTTACAAAAAGCAAATCCACAAAAAAGGAGAGGCAGCGCCGGGTAAAGGTGACCCGCTCTCCTTTACGAAACGATTTTTCGTCAATCTCGTCCCGATTCGGGAGAATCCGCAGGAGAGGCCCTGTAAGGACATACCCCAAAAAGCCGCCCAGGGTGTTGCAGAGCAAATCGTCCACATCGAACAGGCGATAGGCCCGGGGATACAGCCCATACAGGCCGGAGAGCTGGGTCAGTTCAAAAAACAAGCTGACTCCCAAGCTGATGCACACAGCCGCCAGCATCTTCCGCCGAAAATAGTAGCGTAGATAGAATCCCAAGGGCACCAACAGCGCGATGTTGAACACAAACTGCAAGGTAAAATTGCTCAGCAGCGCCGGCAAGTAGGTGGAGGGATCGGTGAGAAGAAAGCCGGTCTCCTTGGAAAGGTCCCGAAAAAAGCTGAAGGGAAGCAGCTGCACACTGGGACCCGTCATCTGGGCCACAGCCTCCCGGCTGGGCAAGGGAAGAATCACCAAGAAGTAGGCGCAGATGCTGTACAGCACAAAGGAATAACTTAGGAAGAAGCGTGCAAAGGTCATGCTTCCATATTTTCGATAGTGATGAATGAGAAAGGGCAGCGCAATCACCGCGGCAGCCACAGGAAAAAACAGCAGCGCCTGGCCCACCACCCGTACATAGGATTCCATAAACATTCTCCTTTTTCACAAAGAGGCCGCCTAGTGCGGCCTGCAGGCTGTCGAAACCGCCGCCCATGCAAAAGTTTTTCCCTTTTTCCCGGCCCGCTTGGGCTGTTGTTGGATCACAGCCTGCAAGGACGGTGCAGCTTTTTTCGACATATTGAGAGCCGCCGTGTGCGGCCCTACAGAGTTTTTTTCTGATACAGATAGGCGTTTCCCCGTTTGCCCACGCGCTCCACAGCGCCGACACTCCACAGGGTGTTGGCGGAGCAAGATCCTTTTTTGGGGGAAAGCCCCACCGCTTTTCCCAATTCCCGAGAGGAGAAGGGTTCCGGCAGCTCGGGGGGAATCAGCTGCGCGTACTCTCTGGGGGAGCGGACCCAAACCTCGTCCAGCAAGGCAAGTGGAATCCGGTCATAGCGGGTGGATCCCCGTTTGCGGTTCTTGCTCCACCCATTGAGCAGCCGGTATTCCGCCACCTGCAAAAGCAGCACGCAAAGGCGAAAGTTTTCGTGGGTTAGGAAGGTACGAAGCTGGTAAAGCTCTCCCAGCACGTGGCCTGCCTGGGGCTTTGCAGGACTTTTTCGCGGCGGGGAAACGGTCCCGTCCTCCGAAATCCAGGAGACCGTCTTCTGGGCCGGCACAGGATAGACCAAGGTCACAGGCCCCTGGGACAAAAACGCCTGCAATTTGGGCCGAAGCCGCTGAAACGAACGGGTCTGCACCTCTACAATTCCCTCCGCCGTCCAAGCGTCTGCCACATAGGGGCCTACAGGCACCTCCCGTTTGCCGGGATCCGGCTGGAAATAACACTTTACCGCCAAATGCAGGCTTTTCTCCCCCAAGGCGCCAATACCGCCGGAAAGGGCCTCCCCCGCTACAACACGGCGGCAGGTTTCTGCAAAGCGCTCCGGATCCATCAATCTTGCAGCCGGAACAACTGGGCAAAGTTCCCATAGAGCATTTTTCGGTTGTCCTCTTCCCCGTAGCCCAGGGCAAAGAAGCGCTCCAACTCTTCCTGTGGGGACCACATGGGAAAATCTGTCCCGAACAGGGTGTGGTCCACACCAAAATGGGCAATGCTCTTTCGAGCCTGCTCCGGCGTCACCGCAAACAGGGAGCTGGAGGTGTCGATGTAGACGTTGGTCCCTGCCAGCTCCCGCCGGGCGTCCTCCCATTCACTGTATCCCCCCAAGTGGGCGGCAATACAGGTGAAGTCCGGGATCTTCTCCAAAACCCGCATCAGCCGGCGAGGCGTGGAAAAGTCGGTGCGGCTGTCCCCTGTGTGGAACAAGACCGGTAGTCCCCGCCGGTGAGCCTCCTGGTAGACGGGCAGCATCCGTTGGTCATCGATGCAAAACTGCTGAAAGTCCGGATGCAATTTGATGCCCCGCAATCCCCGGCGCTGAATATCGTCCATTTCCCCGGCAATATCCTGCACGTCCTGGTGCCACGCGGCAAGGCCCAAAAACTGCGGGTACTTTTTGCATTTTTCCTCGATAAACTGATTGATCGAGCGCACCTGCTCCACCTTGGTAGCCACAGAGCACACCAAGAACCGGTCGATTCCCGCCTGGCCGCCCAGCTGAGCCAGCACATGGGGCAGGCCCACATTTTGCATGGGTATGTGATAAAACTGGCCCACGGAATCCGTGGCTTTTTCCGCAATTTTCCCCGGGTAAATGTGTGCGTGGGCGTCCGCCACCCGGTAGACGACACCCTGATGAACCACTGGCATTCAAGCATCCTTCCTTTCTTCCTTTTCCCGCTGGCGCTGCGCCTTGGAGAAGACACAGCCGCAATAGTCCTGCCGGTAGAGACCGTAGACTTTTGAGAGCTCCACGGAGCGCTTATAGCCGTCTTTTTTCTTAAAGTCAGAGGGCAGATGGGCCACCCCGTATTTTTCCCCCATTTCTTCCCCCAGCTGATTTAACAGCCGCGCGTTTTTCAAAGGGGAGATGGACAAGGTGGTGGTAAAATAGTCGAAGCCCCCCTCCTTTGCCAGCCTGGCGGCCTCCAGAAGGCGCAGCCTAAAGCATTCCGTACACCGGGCTCCTCCCGCTCTCCTTCCAAGCCCTCCACAGCCTGGCAGTAAGCTTGTCCATCGTAGCTGCAGGGAAGCAGCTGCACAGGATGGACAACGTCCATTTCCCGGACAAGCCGCCGCAGCTCCGCCTCTCGCTTTTCATATTCCTCATAGGGGGCGATATTGGGGTTATAGTAGAGAAGTGTAATGGCGAAAAAGCGGGAAAGGTACTCCAGCACCGCGCTGGAACAGGGCGCGCAGCAGGCGTGGAGAAGCAGCGTCGGCACCCTGCCCTGCTCCTGGTTTTTTTCTATAAGATACTCCAGCTCTTTCGCATAATTCCGGTTTGGTCCCGGCATGGCACCCGCCTCCTGCAAAAAAGTCCTTTTCAAGTTTAACACAGCAAACCAAGGATTGCAAGGGCGTGACTTTCCCAAGGGGAACGGGAATTCCTGTTGACCCTCCCAGAGGGATATGGTATCATTATACTACTAGAAAAAGTGCGGATTGCGGGGGAAGTGGCTTTCCCCTTTTCTTAAATTTTAGCTTGTGGTAAGGCGGTATAGGTATGGACTTCTCTTTTCTCCTATCCAACTCGTTGATCAATATGGGCGTGATTTCTTGGATTGTGGCCCAGCTTATTAAAACGGGGCTGGATGCTGTGAAGCATCGCGCTTTTAACCGGCAGCGTTTATCCGGCGCCGGCGGCATGCCCAGCTCCCACTCGGCTGTGTGCTGTTCGGTGGTGTTGACCTCCTACTTCTTGTATGGCTTTCAATCCCCCGTTTTCGCTTTGGCCGTGATCATGGCTTTGATTGTGATGTACGACGCCACAGGGGTCCGCTGGGCTGCGGGCCTGCATGCAAAGGCCATCAATCAGATTGTGGAATATCTGGAAAGCGAGGATCCCAACAATAAGAAGGAATCCTTAAACGACATGATTCCACGGCTCAACGAATCCCTGGGCCACCGGGTGATTGAGGTCATCTGCGGGGCCTTGCTGGGAATTGTCATTGCCATCATCGGCCAGCTGGCCCGTCAAGGAGGGCTTTTCGTTTCCTGATGCAACCCTCTGCGCGAAGGTGGGATATCGGCTGCCCCTCTGCCAACAAAGCATCTCTGCGTTTAAAAAACACCTGCAGAAGAATGCATCTGGACTAAAGGCGGTCCCGCCGCCTTACGCAGGCGGAACAGGTCTGCACCCCATGGCTGCTCCTGCATCAGCCTGGACAGTGGTTCACTGCCCAGGCTGTTTTCTGCTTTTCTCACCTGCGGTGGAGAACCACGACCAACCCCGCTGCCGCCACCGCTGCTACAACGTAAACAGCAATCCAAACCAGATACATGCCCCCAGCCCCTTTCCCTCCAGAAATATGCAGGGGCAGGCATTTCTTATGCCGTCTTCAGCTTGCGTTTCTGCGGTGGTTATGGTATAATACTTTGGTTTTTGACCAGATTTTGTAAAGCGAGGGAGTCCCCATGTAACCTGCCCGCCTTCTTGAAAGATTCAGAATCCAATTTGAGAAAGGATGGCTTATTTTGCCTGATATGAAAAACGAAATTCAGCGCCGGAGAACTTTTGCCATTATCTCCCACCCGGACGCCGGCAAAACCACGTTAACGGAAAAATTCCTGCTGTACGGCGGGGCCATCACCTTGGCGGGCATGGTCAAGGGCAAGCGCAATTCCCGCCACGCCGTCTCCGACTGGATGGAGATTGAAAAGCAGCGCGGTATCTCTGTGACCTCCTCGGTGATGCAGTTCCAGTACGACGGCTACTGCATCAACATCCTGGACACCCCGGGCCACCAGGACTTCTCCGAGGACACCTACCGCACGTTGATGGCAGCCGACTCTGCGGTGATGGTCATCGACGCCAGCAAGGGCGTGGAGGCCCAGACCCGCAAGCTCTTTAAGGTGTGCGTCATGCGGGACATCCCCATTTTTACTTTCATCAACAAGATGGACCGGGATTCCCAAAGTCCCTACGACCTTTTGGACGAGATCGAAAAGGAACTGGGCATTGGCACCTATCCCATGAACTGGCCCATTGGCTCGGGCATTGACTTCAAAGGCGTGTACGACCGGGAACGGAAACAAGTGCTGCAGTTTGAACCGGACGGGGACAACGCCGGCCGGAAAGAAGCCCGAGAGCACGACTTTTCCTTAGAGGATGAAGGCCTGCGGGCTGCCTTGGGGGACAATCTGTACGAGACCTTGCTGGAAGATGTGGAGCTGATTGACGGGGCAGGCTATGACTTCGACTTGGAGAAAGTGCGCCACGGCAAGCTCTCTCCTGTGTTCTTCGGCTCTGCTTTGACCAACTTTGGCGTGGAGCCTTTCCTGGAGAGCTTCTTAAAATTGACCACGCCGCCTCTGCCCCGGAACACGGCTCAGGGCGTGGTGGATCCCTTTGATCCCAACTTCTCCGCCTTTGTGTTCAAAATTCAGGCCAACATGAACAAGGCCCATCGGGACCGGATTGCCTTTATTCGCCTGTGCAGCGGCAAGTTCGAGAAGGGCATGGAGGTGGAGCACGTCCAGGGCGGGCGGAAGATGAAGCTCTCCCAGCCCCAGCAGCTGATGGCCCAAAGCCGGGAAATCATCGAGGAGGCCTACGCCGGGGACATCATCGGCGTGTTCGACCCGGGCGTGTTCTCCATTGGGGACACCCTGTGCGCCCCGGGCAAAAAAATCCTCTTCGAAGGCATCCCCACCTTTGCTCCGGAACTGTTCAGCCTGGTGCGCCAAAAAGACACCATGAAGCGCAAACAGTTTGTCAAGGGGGCCACCCAAATCGCCCAGGAAGGCGCCATCCAGATTTTCCAGGAGATTGGTGCGGGCATGGAGGAAATCATTGTGGGCGTAGTGGGCAGCCTGCAGTTCGACGTATTCCAATACCGGATGGAAAACGAATACAACGTGGATATTACCATGCAGACGTTGCCCTATTCCTATATCCGGTGGATTGACAACGAGGAAATTGACCTGAAAAAGTTGAACCTGACCTCCGATACCCGGAAGGTGCAGGACATGAAAGGACGCTACCTGCTGCTGTTCGCCAACCAGTGGAGCATCAACTGGGCGCTGGAGCACAACGAGGGGCTGCAGCTTTCCGAATTCAGCCGGAATTGACAGAGAAACATGGGAGAGGGTTGTTTCGGACAGGCCTCTCCCCTTTCCATACACAGAGAAACCCCACGGCCCGGCAAGTAGTCCGGGCCCGGCCAAACCACAGAATTGGGAGGTGCAACACATGGACTTCGTTCAGATGGAAGAGGTGCAAGCCGGCTGGTCCGGGGACAAAAAGTACCACGCCTGGGGAGAAGACGGAAAGGAATACTTTCTGCGGCTCTCCTCACCGGAAAAATGGGAGCGGATGCAGCAGGCCTTTGGCATGCAGGAAAAAGCCTTTCAAAAAGGGCTGCCTGTAAGCCGGCCTGTGGAACTGGCTCGGGAAGCAGCCCAGATCCGCTTTGTGGAGGAGTGGATCCCCGGACAAATGGCGAAAAACGCGCTTCCGCCCCTCTCCCAGGAAGAACAGTACCACCTGGGATGGGACGCGGGAAAAATTTTACAGGCGCTGCACAGTGTCCCGGCTCCTGCAGACACGGAGGATTGGGAGAAGTGCTTTTCGAAAAAGATCGACCAGAAGATCGCCCTGTACGAAGAATGCCCCTATTCCTTCGAACAGGGACAGGTATTCCTCCAGTGTATCAGCGCCAACCGGCATCTGCTCCAAGGCCGGCCCCAATGCCTGCTCCACGGGGACTATCACACAGGAAACATGATGATGTGGAAGGGGCAGCTGTATATCATCGACTTTGACCGACCCAAAACCGGGGATCCCTGGCTGGAGTTTAACCGCATTGTCTGGAGTGCCCAGCTCTCCCCCGCCTTTGCCAGCGGCACCGTAGACGGCTACTTTGACGGGAAGCCTCCCCTGGATTTTTGGAACCTGTTGGCTCTGTACATAGCTGTGAACACCCTTTCCTCCCTGCCTTGGGCCGTGCCCTTTGGGGAAGGGGAAATCGCCACCATGCAGGCGCAAGCCAAGGAAGTGCTGGAATGGTACGATGGCATGAAACGGAGGGTGCCCCGGTGGTACACCTCCGGAAAAACCTTGGAACCATAACCTGGAAGGAACGGAAAAGAGGCTGCCGCAAAAAAGCGGCAGCCTCTGGTTTTGTGCGGAGGGCAAAGCCCTCCCTCCAAGGGACAGACCTGCTCCGGTATCCAAATCCAGGCGTTAAAAGGTCACAGTCCGAGGCTCCTCGGTAAAGGAGGAGAAGGTGGCGGTACCATGCTCCAGAGCAAAAATCTGGGTGTTGCCGTCTCCGGGCTGATAGCGGTTTCGCAAGCCAGGATAAGCTTGCAGCATGTGCTCTTGGGCTTCCAGCCGGGGATCCTCCACCACCGTTGCGGCCACCCGCAGCCATGTGCCCTTTTGGAAGGCGCACAGTTCGACGCGAGGATTTTTCAGCATCTGCCGGGAGACGTCTTTAGAAGCTCCGGTCTGGATGGTCAAGCGGCCGTCAAACAGGTCGATGGTGCCAAAAGGACGCACCCGGGGCTGGTCCCCTTCTACGGTAGCCAGGTAATATGTACCGCACGCCTTTAAAAATTGGTAGACCTCTTCCATGGGACATTCCTCCTCTCAAACAAAAAAGCCCTGCGAAGCTTTCGCCGCGCAAGGCTTTGGAAACAAATTTACAGGATGATTTCCCCATCCACCGTGCCGGGCAGGGCAGCGGCGTTGGACTCATCGGTATCTACATGCATGGCCAGAGCGTACTTGGGGCTGACACGGCACACCACATCCCCAAAGATCAGGCTGCGGCCGTTGTAGTCTACCTTTACGGAGACCACCTGCTTGTCCTCCACACCGGCCTCTTTGGCTTCCTCCGGGTTGAAGTGAATGTGGCGCTTGGCGGCGATGACGCCCTTCTCAATGGTCACTTCCCCGGCAGGGCCCCGCAGAACACAGCCAGGGGTGCCTTCCAAATCGCCAGACTCCCGAATGGGAGCGGTTACGCCCAGCTTGCGGGCATCTGTAAGGGAAATTTCCACCTGGGTCTCAGGACGGGTGGGGCCCAAAATCGACATCTTCATAGAGCCCTTGGGACCTACCACTTCCACCTTCTCCTCGCAGGCAAATTGCCCGGGCTGAGAAAGATCTTTTTTGTTGGTCAGAGTTGCGCCTGTACCGAAGAGAGCCTCCAGATCCGCGTCGGAAACGTGGACGTGGTGGGCCGATGTTTCAACCATAACTTTCATGGGAAGTTCCTCCTTTAATGGTTCTCGTTTTCACCATTATTGTACTACCCTTACCGAAAAAATTCAACCGCAATTTACAATCTTTCCCCCCTGTGTTATAATGGGGAGAAGATCGAGCCAGGGAGGGATTGCCTATGTTTCACCATTGGAACGAACTGGAAGAAGCCTGCTTGCACTGCCGCAACTGCGGCTTGTGCGAGACAAGACACCATGTGGTGTTTGGAGTGGGAAACCCCAAGGCAAAGGTGATGTTCGTAGGGGAAGGCCCCGGAGAAAACGAGGATTTGCAGGGAGAGCCCTTTGTGGGACGAGGCGGACAGCTGCTGGACAAAATGCTGGCCGCCGTTGATTTGGATCGCAAGTCCAATGTGTACATCACCAACATTGTCAAGTGCCGGCCTCCTCAAAACCGGGATCCAAAACCGGAGGAGCAAGAGGCTTGCATTGCCTATCTGCGCAACCAGTTTGCTCTGCTGCGGCCGAAAATTTTGGTCTGTCTGGGACGCATTGCAGGACAAAAGCTTATCAAGCCGGATTTGAAAATCACCAAGGAACACGGTATTTTCTTTGGGAAGGGGGACACGCTGATGATGGCCACCCTCCATCCCGCTGCCCTGCTGCGCAATCCTGCCCAAAAACCAGCGGCCTTTGAGGACTATTTGAAGCTTCGGGACAAAATGGACGAGCTGGGATGCGATATTGCCAAGCAGTGAAAGCTCGTGCCACACTCCTCTCCCAACAAAACGGCAGAAAAAAGGACATCCACACGGGATGCCCTTTTTCTTTGCCCTTCTTTTCAGATAGCCTGCAGGCTTTGGAACTCCTCCGCCGTCATAGAATAGCAGCAAAGGTCCTGTCTCGTCCCGTCGTAAAGCAGGGTGCCCTGCCGCAGCAGGCCTTCGTAATGAAACCCGCACTTCTCAATCACCCGGCGGGATCTCTGGTTGTGGGGATAGTGATCGATGGCGATCAGAGAAAGACCCATCTCTTGAAAACCGTAGGAGAGAACCGCTTGGGCAGCCTCCGTCATATAGCCTTTCCCCCACGCCTCTTGAGCCAGTACATAGCCCATGCTGCGGCACCCTGGAACATGGAGACGGCGCCCATCCTCTTCCAAGGCAATCGATCCGGACACGTGGCCGGTTTCTTTGGGAACAATGGCCCAAGTGCAGGACTTCGTCTCGTCTTCGTTGAGCCAGCCCTGCAAAATATCCTGGGACTCCTGCAGGCTTTCATGGGGCTTCCAGCCGGCGTTGGGTCCCACGTTGGGATTCTTGGCGTAGGCATACAAATCCTCCACGTCTTCCCTGCGCCAGGGGCGAAGAAGCAGGAGCTCTGTCTCGA
>ENA-OROH01003508-OROH01003508.1-human-gut-metagenome-genome-assembly--contig:-NODE-3508-length-10227-cov-13.745379_pt1 | contig 10227 bp, 8 predicted proteins | sample MGYA00242125_ERZ509042 | MGnify/ENA primary metagenome ERZ509042 (study PRJEB26280, sample SAMEA2338738) | human gut metagenome | biome: human gut; feature: human-associated habitat; material: faeces... | reverse complement strand
AGACATTGGCAAAGCGCAGCACGACGTAGTCGAGGCCGTAGAGCGCCTGGTAAAGCGCGAGGTAGCGCTCGGCCACGACCTTCGTCAGCCCGTAGAACGACATCGGTGCCAGCGGCAGCTGCTCCTGCAGCGGCAGCACATCCTCTTCCACATCGCCGTAAGCCGCCGCCGTCGAGGCAAAGATCACGCGCTTCACCCCGCTCGCGCGCGCCGCCTCCAGCACATTGACCGTGCCGAGCACATTCTCGCTCGCATCAAAATGCGGGTCGCGGATCGACGCATCGACCATCGTCTGGCCAGCCAGATGGACGATCGCATCAAAATGCCCCGCCACGATGCGTTCCCGCGCCTCCGGCGCCCTGTCGTCGAGCTCCCAGAACGCAAAGCCCTCCTCCGGCAGATGCTCCCGCACCCCCGTCGACAGATTGTCCAGCACCGTGACCTCATGCCCGAGCGCCATCAACCGACGAACAAGATGCGAACCAATAAAACCAGCACCGCCAGTGACCAAAACCTTCATCCCAAATACCTCTTTTCCCGACATATCGCACGGCTCAAAGCCTACTTTTAATAAATTGATAACTCATTATAACACAATGTGCTCTGAAAGAAAAGCCTTTATAGCGCTCATGCAAAAACCGCCCTGCAACACAGCAACTACAGAGAGGTTCGTCACGCGAGGCCCAAGTCCTTCTCCACTTCGTCCAAGGTAAAAGTCTCCGGGTTTTCATGATATTCCCCCCGCAATGACGAGCTCACCTTTCAGCACGCCGTTCTGACGCTCCATCTGGATAGCCCGGTGCGGGATGATGAGTTCCTCGTTCAGTCCAACGGTCACATGCATCTTTCCCTGGGTCCATTCTTTGACAGGGTCGATACAGCGCTTTCCCAAGGGAGCCGCCATCGTGCGTGGATTCGTGCGGTTCTCTGCTTTGCTGAATCGATTCTCCGCATATGTTGTATAGGTATATACCGTCTTTATACGGATTCCCAAAGCTGTACACAGAGCCCGTATATCCAGATAGCTCGCTCGATTCTTCAAGCGGACATCGAACCACTTCCGATTATCCATGCGGCCCTTCATCTCAATCATATGCAGAATCCAGCCATCGTCCGTGTGTTGCAGAATGGCATGATCGACGCATTTGCTCAGGCCGTTCCGCGAATCGCGATTCCAGAAACCGCAACGGCTCTTCTTATCGTACTGCGCGATGCAAAGATTTTCACCCTCAATATGCAATGTCAGCTCTGTATGACCAGAATCCTGATCCTCGGTCAACAGGTATTCCGAGCTCTCAGTTTCCACATACGCAGGAGCGATGAATTCATGCAGCACATAATTCAGCTTATCATCGTGCATCAGTCATCCTCCCCCTGGAACGCGTAGACTTCATCGAGAATGCGCTCTAAGGCGTCGTTGAAGCTCGGAACCTCGAAGCCGTACTTCTGCGGCTTCAGTTCTTGGACAACCGTCTTCCCCTGCTCTGCAGGATCACGCAGTTCTTCCGATTCCTTCGAGAACTGATACATCCTGACCTGGCGGTCCTGGAGCAGGTCTACTGCTTCATAATCAAACCGTTCCATGAGCTGCCTACGCTCCGCAGCAGGACGCTTTGCCAGCTTCAGCATATTGTTGACATGCTGAAGTACCGTATCGCTGTGCGTCGTGACCCATACCGACTTCTTGTTGTTCACCAAGCGGACGATGAACTGCGCCATCCGCTTCTGCAGTGCAGGATGGAGATGCGCCTCAGGCTCCTCGATGATGATCGTCTTGAAGTTGATGCCGGACTGAAGCAGCAGCGACAGCGGTGCCAATTCCGTGATGACCGACGATGTGATGTAAAGCGGCATATCCGCCCCCACATCCTTAGGCGTATACTGGAAATCCGGGAGAATCATGCGCTTGATCTTGAAAGAACCATCCGTCATGTACGTCTCCAAGAACGGCATCAAATGATCTGCCAACGCATTCGCCCGAGGGGACTCAAACTTCGTAATGAGCTGCAGGAAGTCAACATACGGCAGAGTCAGTGCTCCTCTGTCCCCCACTGCCGTCTGGCTGAAGTTCGCCTGGATGGACTGTTCCAAGAGCTGCTTGTAGGTGAGCATGAAACCCGTCCTAGATGCCGGCAGATACACCGGCTCGCCATTCCGACGCCCTCGCATCACCGGCGTGTAAAGAGGCGCCGCGATGTCCCCCATCAGCAGATTCCAGCAGATGTACGTATTCATCCGCAGCAGTTCCTCGCGCGTATACGTCTCACTCTGCGGGAAACTGATGTCACTCCCCGCATGGAACGCATATCGCTTGCCCTCGCGGAAGTGCAGCTTCAACGGCTTCTTCTGCCGATAGTCCCGGACCTCCATCTTGCCAGATTCCATCACGTAGTTGAACAGATGGCACAAGAAGTCCTTCTTCCGCTGGATCAGCAGCTCATTGAACCAATCGAGATAAAGCGCGACAACAGCATCGTCGAGCATACTCTCCTTGTCGACATGCTCACGCAGCCAGTCCTCACAGCGCTTATACGCCCGGCTGTCCGAAGAGCGAGCAGGGAAAAGGTTCTTCCCCAAGAACAAGAGCCCCCATAAGATTGTCATCATATAGGATTTACCGCTGTTGTTATCACCAATGAAGAAAATCAACGGCGCAATCCGGATATCCGCCTTCGCGATCTTCCCGATCCGCTCGACATGCAAAGTCCATTCCTGATTCATACGCTCCTCCCCCTGAATCACAGATATTCTCCCTCATTATAACATGGATACCCTTCACCGCATAGCACAAAACATCGTCCCTCATACCAAGAACCGCCCTGCAGCTACTGTACTGCAGGGCGGTTCTTGCGTCAATCAAAGGCAGCCCTCAAAACCGACAAGATCCCACGAACCATCGCCTTCTCCCCTGGAGAAAAGGGACCGCGAAGCGGTAGACGTGTGTGAGGGTGTAGGTCGTGTTCACATATTCTTTTCTGCCGTCATTCTCCCAAGATGGTATCCACAATAGCTAATGCCCGTTGGAAGAGGTCTTCCGGGCAAGGTTCTAAGAACTTCCAATCCCTTGACTGATAATCAAGCGATTTAAGCTGCTCGCACAGGATATCTCCATGCACGCTAGTCCGGTCATCAAAAACAACATGCAGGGGAAAATCCCGCTGCGTCGATGTGATTGGGCAGACCATCGCCAATCCTGTCATCCGGTTAAACGCATCATTCGAGAGCACAAGAGCGGGCCGCTTCTTCTGGATTTCGTGCCCGCTCTGTGGATTGAAATCCAGAAGGATGATGTCGCGGGCATGTGGATAGCGCTTCATTCAAAACGCTCCTTCCCCACATCCTCTCCCGTGTCACTTTCCTGGCATCTCCAATCCCCTTTATAATCGCCGAAAAGCTCCATAAAGCGTTCCGCCTTCGTTTTCGGAAGACGACGAAGGAGAATGGAGTGATCCTTCTGCACAATGACATCCAGCTTATCCGACACCGAAAGACCGGCTTCCTCCATCACACTCCGTGAGAGACGGAAACCATGCCCGTTCCCCCATCTCGAAATCGTAGCTACCATGACAATCACCTCCGTATATACATAGTATATACAACGAGCAAAGAAAAGTCAATCAGACCTCATCTGCCTCCCAAAGCCTTCTCCCCTGAAGAAGGGGGACCACAGAGCGGTGGATGTGGTCCCTCAGCCCCGCCGCGCCCACACGGCATATTTCCAATATGGATTGACAGCTCAATATTTCTTCAGCAACTCAATCAACCGTACCAAAGTCAAATGTTTCGGATTCTCCCCTGCCACCTGCACGGGATTGGAAGCTTTCATCAATTCCTCAGTCTCTTTTACAGCATCTGCATCACCTGAGGACCATTTTGAGCGAATGCGTGGCTCATACCTTGCCTTGCCCTTCCTTGTGCATTTCATGATCTGTTCCATTTTTGCCAGGTATTGCAACGTTACCTCATAATAATGAACATATCTGCTCAAACAAGAATCCATATCATGCTCTCGAAAAAAATCACGATGCTGGATTGCTTCTCGACGGGCTCGATGAATCAAGGCCTCAGCTAACTGCTTTGACCTTTTCAACTCTTTATCATGACATGCCCTAGATGCTTCCTTATGTGCAGTATCAGCTAAATCAGCAATCAGCCAAGGATCCAAGTTTCTGACCATGCCAGAACGATACAACGCTTGCAAGCTCCGCGATAGAAATACGAAAAAATTCTCATAATGATTCCAATTTTCACAAACGCTTAAAGTTGATAATTTCGTAACAACCTCAAGGAAGATCTCTGGTATACGAGCAGGCATTCCATCCCACAACGGAAGCAGTTCATCGAGCAGTCTTTGATTAAAAACATCAATAGATTCTTCTTGAAAATAAAATGAAATCAAGGCACAATAATTTTCATTCCGTTCATCCTCACTCCAATACTTCGAGGCAATCGCAAATGCATGAAAAAACGACCACCAGACAGAAATGCCGAAACGTTGGATTGTCTGTATCCCCCGTTCTTCCCGGTACATGCGCTGCACCAAAGTATGAAAGGCGCAGTGCCGATCCGCTTCTGGCTGTTGCAAGACCTCAGTAACCATTTTTTTGGCATAATAACGATAATGGTTAACCGATGTCGTTCCTGCCGCTAAGATAAAACGAACACCCTGCTCAATATCTTCATAATCCAGATGATCAACTGCACGAATTTGTCTGGTATCTCTTCGATAAAATTTAGGAAGATCTACAGATTCCCCTGTCTCTATCTGCTCGGGCTCCTCTTCACGACACACACCATCCAAGCCCAGCATGCGCCATACGAGATATCGTTCGAAGTTTTCAGGATATTTATCTTCATTGAGAACCATATCGATAGTATGATGATCATGTTCTTGTTTCAAATCAAATAAAGATATTTTCCTTGTCTCATTTTTGACGTTGTAGTGAAGCGAAAACACATCTTTCAAATTCACTCTACGCATATCATCATATACATTGGGGAAAAATTGTTCCACATATCGCATTACAATCCATGTATTGCGATTGGGCTGCGATGTTCGAAAATCAGATGGCAGAATATGGGTATCGCCCACTAAGGTCTTTATCATATTTTTGGCACGGCGGATTGTCATGCGTGAATGAAGATAATGCGCAGCACGTACCTGCTCATCAGGCAACAGCGCCGCCCGGCCTAGATAAAGATACGGTGCCAGCCCATCTACATCCTTGTCTGTCAATACAGCATCCTGCATTGGATACATGTGTCTCTGTATCTCAAATAACAAGCGACGAAGCGGAATATCCGTCAGGCTTATTTTCTGGTTGCAGAACTTCTCCAAAAAATCATTCTGAAAGCCCAATTTTTTCATATGTTCCATCGAATATTGGAAAATCACCTTAATTCTTCCTGGAGAATCAGCACGATTCTGCGATGTAAGCTTTTCAGAAAGGTACAAGATGGTTTGAATGAGCTCTTTATTATCAGAACGGTCGATATCATCGTAAATCAGAATGATATTCTTCCCCTGTTGCAAGAGTTCTCGCTGAAAATCATAGAATACCTCGCCATAATGCTTCTTCCCCTTTCCAAAAATCATGGAAAGCATATCCGCATGTGCCCGTTTCATTATGGAGCGAAGCAGATTTGAATTTCTTGAAAGATATCCGCAGGAAAGAAGCGTCCGATCCAGTTCATAAATCAAATACTCTTGAAAATTATCTAAACGCAAAGACAACACATCTATGACAATAACAATATCGCCCTGTGTTTCTCTGTCCTCTTTAAATTTCTGCAGAAGGAAACTCTTCCCTTGCCCCCAGGCAGCATCCAATGCCAATAAACTGACATCTGTCTTATCCACAATCTGTTCCAGGCGCTTCAGATCATCTTCGCGTTCCGCAAAATAATTCTTCCATTCTCTCTGTTTTATCGCAAATTTCTTATCGTCCTTATATCCTTTATAGCATAATGTAAAAACAAAAAGTATCAGGAATGGAATAATCTCTACGAACTGCACCCAGATTTTGGAAATATCTGCGGACATATGGTAGTCCGTGCTCATCTTCAGGGCAAAAACACCAAATAATAAAAGAAGTAGCTCTATGTAGGTATTCAGATTTTTTAGAAGTCTGCTGTTCAGAAGTAGAATAATGACGCTGAACACACCGAAAAAATATAGCTCTAGCCAAGAAAAATTACCGAACTTCAAGAAGCATGCTGATAATACAACTCCCAACAAAATGAAATTATACCACTTCCCCTTTAACATAGTTTTGTGACCTCCAAATTATCTAGGAAACTTAGATAGTATCACCGTAAAAGTTCCATTATACGTATACTATCATTCAGCCAATCAACTTATGCCATTATTCTTCAAAATGTAATCAATTGTATATAATATTTTCTTACAGAATTTTCTATGTATATCGGGAAGTATGTCATTGACTTTTATATATTTTCCGTAAAATCTATTTCTGTTAATCCATGTATCTAAATGTCCAGCCGTTATGTCTGGAAATAAGGCATATCGTTCCACTATTTCATTTCCTTTTTTTCGATAAAACACTGCTGGAGTTGAATCAAGAGATCCATTATGAATGACTTGATTCCTGATATTTACAATCAACCGTACTATTTCATCGTACTCAAATATGGTATTTTTTATCTGTTGAATTCGAAGAGATTTTCTATTTCCATAAGTTTTATTTCGTGATATAAGCTTCGGCATCTTTGAAAAATCATCATAGCGATGCTGTAATTCAAGGCAAAGTTTGCAAAAATAATCTAAAACAGCGTTCGCCTTTATAAAATAATTTTCGATGGCATATGATATCTTTCGTGCTCTAGCAGAGGATTCTCTATATTCGCCATCAGCAAAATCATCCCTTTCGGTTAATTTTACAGTTTCAACCAAGATAAGATAGACATCCACAAATGACATATCAAAAGCTTCAATGATGTTCTGTAAAGAATGAATCATAGCATGGATATCATTCAAAAACAATATCCTGTTCAAGTCAGGAAGAATTGAACGCCAATATTCATATTTTGGATCTTGACAAAAATTATAATAAAACTTTTCTACCTCATCTTTTGTTATCCCATTATCATCCAATCCTAAAATAGACCCTAACCCGGCTGAATATAACGTAATAGGGACATTGGATAATTCACGTGACCAGTTATCATGATCAAGAATATATCTGTCATCTATCAAATCGTAAACAAGGGCTAATTTATCTTGTATTGTCTCTAAAAGGTCATGACCTGGATACATATAACTAGTTACATCATCACTAAGAAAAAGGATATAAAATTGACTTTGATTGATTTGAGAAAATGTATCTACCTCTATAGTTACTCCATTTTGCAAATAAACCTTCATCGATTTCATTTCTCCTTTATATCGCATGGTTTCCCTACGTAGTCCGGCCACATAGGGCCATCGAATTCACGCTTGAGCGCCAACGGCACTTCATCCCTGCGTTATGCATGTGCACGCTGAAATTGCTCTGTAAAGAAGTGGTATCGGAATCATGTTGAGCAGAACAACCTTACCATGCACACCCGCCATAAGCCTGAAATCGTATACCATCAAAATCGACAAAGAAGTCTCCATGCGACAGCACCACACAATAGACTGAGTATCTTCAGTCCGCTGGTCAGGGTCATCTGCTGTGTCCATTCACAGTGGATGGCTCTCACGAGCGGATTGAAGATTTATCTTGAATCGATCAAGTGGCTCTCACGAGGAGATTTGGTGGCGCTCAAACGCCGGTATATTCACCGTTGATGGACTGCGCTAAAGAAGCAGAGATTCTTGAGGAAGAGCAGATTAACCAGCTGCTCAATCTGTTCGTGGCAAAACTGCCCAATTTATGGGGAAAGTGCCTAAAATAGTGTGCATGATGTGATGATGATGGATGCCTGAAAACCTGATAAAGCCTTGTCTCATAAGGGTTTCAGGTGTGCGAAGTTTGAGTATATAATAGGAAGTTTTTGTTCAGTTTCTTTAAGGATTCCCTTCCTTAGCTTGCCATACTGATTTTAAATCCGTCAACTCCTGGTAAAATACCTTGAAACTAATGGGGCATTTCTTCTGTAACACTTCAAGATCCGCAGCATCTGCTAGTCGCACAAAAGTATCCTGATTTGCTGCTTCACCATAGCAAGACAAAATTCGATTGAGCTGGCATTTAGGATAGTTGCTCAAAGCATTGTGCTTATCACCCCATTCTAATTCTGGGGTCTTCGGGAAAATATTTTTCGTCTGCTTGCCACGCCCCCCACGCACACTGCCAAAAGTAGCGGAAAATGCCTCAGGGTCTGCCATCAGCCAGCTTTCAATCATTTTCACCGGAACAACAGCTAAGTCCAAAACCTCGGGATGTTGAGCACGGTGGAATCCCTCTTCAATATTAGATTTCACTTCCTCGAAACGTTTACGACAAGCCACTTCGTTCCTGGCATCACTGCCGCCCTCACGATCCGAATCACTGTAGAAAACTACTGCATCAAACAACCGTTCTGCAGCTTGCATCTTTGCCCACCACGAATATACTCCCTGTCCACGCAAACCCTTAATAGAACGTTGAAAATGCTTTCCTTTTAATTTCTTGCGATCAGACTTATCTAAAAGTTGCATCTCCACAGGACCGTCTAAGACTTTGCGGATCATGATAGGTATGGGCCCTTCAAGAAATTGATCTGTCTGATAATCTCGTTGACCGACATCAGTGGGGCCCTCTCCCCAGATCAGTATTCTCATCATACCTCACCCCTGTTTCCCCAACAAATCTTCTGGACTCGTATTCAAAAGGATTTCACCTGGATAAAGAAAATCCAATTGCGATTTTACATTTTCCAGTTCAAGGAATTCTTTGCAACGTGTAAAGCCGTTCTCATCACGATACAGATAGCGAATACATTCTGGCTCGACATAATCCAGCACAACAGTACTATGCGTTGTCAAAAGAACTTGTTGTCGATTCTCTTCAATATACTGCTTCAAGGATTTCAAAAATAATTCCACATTTGCACTATTGATGCCGTCTTCTACTTCGTCCAGCAAAGTCATGCCATTTTGTTTCTGCAAAAAGGACAAAGAAAACAGCGCCATTAGCCGCAGTGTCCCATCACTGATGCCAGAGGTCGGAACCTTCAAGTGCCGGCTGCCATAGTCTTCCATGGTCTCCAAATGCGTCCAGCCAGCACGCCCCATGATGGAATCTACACGAGTCATATTCGGTAGTGCTTTCCGAATCCTGCTCATCAATATATCTCGTTCTTCCGGCGACATCTGCTGGATCAAGGCTGGCAATTTCTCTCCACGTATCCCTAGGGTGCGCTCCTTCCCCCGCACTGTCTTACGCATATTATGCGGAGTCAGTAAATCAAGCGGTATCGTCTTCTCAAAGAACTGCTTGATCTGGAACAATTTCGGATAATATCGGCCAGCTGTTCGATTATCCAAGAATTTCAGCTGCGAACATGGATACGCGCCACTCATGATAGGCTCCCGATCAATTTTGCCAGTTCGTGGATGAATGCGCATGCGATACCCTTTACCATTCAGGTAATCTAGAAGCAATGTTTTCCCATCCTGCAAGACCTGCTCTGACCGCAGCATCAATTGATTATTCGTCTTATCCGCCAAGAATGAAATCTTCCATACAATTTTCAACGAATCAAATTGAAAATCGACCTCAAATGTCATAATTTTTTAATTTTTGTCAATCCTTTGGAAGCTAAATCATCTACCGTTACATTGCGATCTCGCATATAATCTTCCACTGTTGCAGTCGTGGCATATTTCAAAAATACCACAGCTTGGAGCAGTGAGCTCTTACCGACAGCATTATTGCCAACTACTGCAGTCAATGGGGTCATATGCATGGAGAAGCCATTGAAGTTCTTGAAATTATCAATGGTAATCTTTGTCATCCCGAAATCTGACATATTCGAATCCCCCCAAAACTTGCTATAGGTACAAAATATCTACTATAGCATATAAGACAGTTTCATTGTAACACACCTCTTGGAAGTTTACAATAAATTGTAAGCGCCCAGCCACCCAGTGCATGAATTGTTAATTCCATAGCAGGAGCTTGTCGAGGTGCTCGGGATGCCAATCTCTTTCCGCTTCCGTTCCTGTCGGTAGAGCGGCATGGACTGATAAGGTAAAATATATTTCGCAAATTCAATTTCATAAAAAATAGACATAGTCTA
>ENA-OROH01003490-OROH01003490.1-human-gut-metagenome-genome-assembly--contig:-NODE-3490-length-10274-cov-1.933849_pt1 | contig 10274 bp, 11 predicted proteins | sample MGYA00242125_ERZ509042 | MGnify/ENA primary metagenome ERZ509042 (study PRJEB26280, sample SAMEA2338738) | human gut metagenome | biome: human gut; feature: human-associated habitat; material: faeces... | reverse complement strand
TCTCTTTTCTTATCGGCTTGTGATAATAGCGACGAGTTGACACCCCGTATAGAGGATGTGTTTGATACAAATATCGTTATTCCCACTTCACGATTAACTTACGAGGAACAAGACGCTCTTGAGGCGGAAAGAGCCATTTTCGATCAAGCCGTGGCAGATCGGGCGGGTGAAGAATAGTTGTGAATTTATAAAACAGAAGATCATGCGAAAAGTATTGTTTATATTGATAGTGGTTAGTTGCTGGGTTGGGATGACAGGTTGCTCGGACGATGGTAATAAAGGACCGGATGTTTCTTTTAGAAGGCCTTATTATATTCTCCCGGCCAGTGAATCTTTGAATGTGGAGGTTCGTTTGTCGGAGCCCGCACAGGCAGATATTACCGTTCCTTTTACCGTGGCGGGAACCGGGGAGGAAGGGATTGATTATTCGCTTTCTGCTCATGAATTTGTCGTGCAGGCCGGGTTGGATTCGGCCATCATAACGATCACCCCGGTGACAAATATGACCGAGGGAAGGGAGATTCATTTGACATTGCAAGAGGTTGCCGGATATGTACCCGGTATTTACAGGCAAACGATGATTCCGATTGAGACTAAAAGTCCGTTCACGTCGTCTTTTCTTTCCACGGAGTATAATTTATACACGGAAATGGAGGTCGCTGCTTTGTTGCATATCGGAGGCAGCAAGTACACGAAGCCTTCTTACGATATTTCCATCCCTTTTGAAATTGATCCGGCCTCCACGGCTGTATTGGGAACCCACTATGAAATAGAAGGAGGGGAGAAACAGTTTGTTTACCAGAAGGATGACTATATGGCTCGGGTGAAGCTGAAGTTCTTGAAGAAGGAGGAGGGAAAAGATAAAGTTATTCTTCGCCTCGTGGAAACAGATAATTTTATGATTTCACTTTCTAATAACCGGGCATATATCACGATAAATGGACCTGTTGGTTTTGATGATCTTGTCGGATCATGGAAATTCAAGGAGTTTTCGAGCAAGGATTACGTGACAAGTACAGCCAGTATGGCCGGAGATACGGAGGGTGTGAAGAATCTGCCCGAATGTGTAGCGAGCGATATTTTAGTATTCGAGAAAACGGGGGGTAAGCATGTTATCCGGACGGATAAGCTCACGGGTGATCTGGTCAACTATTTTTGTGATGGGGCAGAGGTGACGGTTCGGGATATTGTGAATGAACAAATTTATTTACCGTCTGAAATGAATGAATGGGGATTACATCGTTCTGTTTTGAGGACGGATTTCAGTAAGGTAAATCTGAACTTTTCTCCGGACTACCAGAATTATGCCCCGGCAGAGGTTGATTTTCGAATTTTGGAGGACGGAGATATCTTGGAAGTGAGGATTGTACAATATGTTCCCAAGGACTTTTTGCAAGAGACCTATGATTATGTCAGTGATCCGTTCTATTCCGGGGATCGTAATTTTGACAAGAATATTCCCATGAAGGGGAACTACACGCTTTCTTACAGGTTTTCACGGATCGCGGATTAAAAGGGAATGAGGATTACCGAATCAACCCTCCCCCTGTGTAAGCAGGAGTTGGAGGGGGTAGTTTGGTAATCCCCATTTCTTTTGTAAAAGGAGAAGGTGCGATGCTACTTCTCTTTTTTTTCTGCTTTTAAACTTGTTTTTTCTGAATAAATAGTTGTCAAAGAGAATGTGTATTTAATTTTAATAAAGAGCGGGAAATCTTGTAAAAATGCTTATATTTGTGTAGTTAGGTGCATGAGGATGGGGGATGGGTATTGTCTAATTAAAATTTGATACAATGGAAGAATGGTGGAGTTCTCTGGGATTATTTATGCAATCGGTGTGGTGCATCACGCTATTTGCCAGTTTGGTATTTGTTATACAGACTATCATGACTTTTATCGGGATGGATACGGATGGGGGGATGGATGTTGACGTGAGTGCGGATACAGCGACTGATGGGGATAGCGGTCCTTTCCAGTTATTTACTTTTCGTAACTTCATCAATTTCCTACTGGGGTTCGGTTGGTCGATCATCTCTTTTGAAAAAGCGATAGAAAACCAGTTCGTGTTGATTCTCGTGTCGGCTGTGATCGGTGTGTTGCTAGTGATGGCCGTGATGGCTATTTTCAGATTCATGAGCCGCATGGAGCAAAACGGGACGATTAACATGGCAAATGCCGTGGGGTGTAAAGGGAACGTGTATTTGAAAATTCCGGGAGAAAAACGGGGAGAGGGGAAAGTACAAATCTCGATACAAGGGGCTATCCGGGAATTTGATGCCCTGACAGCAGGCGAGGAATTGGAGACGGGAGCACCGATTCGGGTCGTGGAAGTGATAAACGACAACACCTTACTGGTGGAGCGTTTTTAAATGACTATTTATTATTAATCTTAGGAATATATGGAAAGTATGGAAGGTAGTTTGTATTTGATTGTCGCCATCGTGGCGGTGTTGTTTGTTACGTTTGCGGCGATATTGTCCCGTTATAAACGTTGTCCGTCAGACAAGATTCTTGTCGTGTACGGGCGGACCGGTAAGAATGCGACCGGGGGAGTGAGTTCTGCACGTTGTATTCATGGTGGGGCTGCTTTTATTTGGCCGGTGTTCCAGAGTTATTCATTTTTGGATCTGACGCCGATCTCTATCGAGTGTAATTTGACGAATGCTTTAAGTAAACAGAATATACGAGTAGATGTGCCTTGTCGTTTTACGGTGGGTATTTCTACCGAACCGGATAGCATGACGAATGCGGCAGAGCGTTTGTTGGGGCAACGGCAGGAAAATATTCAGGATTTGGCCAAGGATATTCTTTTCGGGCAGTTGCGTTTGGTGATAGCCACGATGGATATCGAGGAAATCAATTCCGACCGGGATAAGTTCTTGGCTAACGTGAGTGCCAACGTGGAAGCGGAGTTGCGGAAGATCGGTTTGAAATTGATTAACGTGAATGTGACTGACTTGCGGGATGAATCCGGGTATATCGAGGCCTTGGGAAAAGAAGCGGCAGCGAAGGCGATCAATGATGCCAAGAAAAGTGTGGCCGAGCAGAATCGGTTCGGTGAAATTGGTAAGGCCGAGGCGGATCGGGATAAAGATATTCGTATCGCGGAAACCGTGCGGGACACTCGTATTCGGACGGCAGAAGCTAATGCAACCGCGGTGGAAGGAGAGAATAACGCAAAGATATTGATTGCCGACTCAGACGCCATCCGTCGGGAGAGGGAGGCCGAGGCAGCCCGTAAGGCTATTGCTGCAGAGAAGGTACAAGCAGCGAAGGCTTTGGAAGAGGCTTACATGGCAGAGAAAGAGGCTGAAATTGCCCGTGCCGAGAGAGAGAAAGCCACGCAGGCGGCCAATATCGTGGTTCCTGCACAGATTGATAAAGAGAAAGCTATTATTGATGCAGAAGCTGAGGCCGAACGTTTGCGCCGGTTGGCAAAAGGAGAGGCTGACGCCATCTTTGCCAAGATGGATGCCGAAGCACGAGGGTTGTACGAGGTGTTGACGAAACAGGCGGAAGGATATGCACAGATCGTGAAGGCCGCGGCCGGAGATCCGGATAAGGCGGTAATGATGTTAATTACCGATAAGTTACCGGAATTGGTGAAAACGCAAGTGGAGGCTGTTAAGAATATAAAGATTGACAAAATTACAGTTTGGGATGGTAATAATGCCGGTAACGGGAATACATCCACGGCTAATTTTATTTCCGGGATGATGAAATCGGTTCCACCGTTGAATGATTTGTTCAACATGGCAGGGATGAATTTGCCAACATTCCTGAAAGGAGCCGCCACGGAAGATAAAATCACGGATGCCGGACAACAAGGTGAGATTGTTGAAGAGGTTGAGAAGTAGGGGAGATTCTAACTTTTAGTTTCGTTTTTTCGTTTACTTATAATTACCTTTGTGGTATACTTCAATCGTGTATATGACAAAGGTAATTAATCGATTCATAAAATAGAGAAAAGTTTATGCGCTGGATAATTGACAGTGTTGATGATTTGAAGCGGGTTGCAAAGGAGTTTTTAGAAAGTACCGGGGACAACAAAATATATGCTCTATATGGGCCTATGGGAGTGGGGAAGACCACTTTCGTGAAGGCTGTGGCCGAATGTTTGGGAGTAGAGGATGATGTAAATTCCCCAACGTTTGCTATCGTGAACGAGTATTTGGCTGCAACGGGAGAGTCGCTTTTTCATTTCGATTTCTATCGGGTGAAGAGTATCGAGGAGGCAATGGATTTCGGTTACGAGGAATATTTTTATAGCGGGAATCGTTGTTTTATCGAGTGGCCGGGGATGGGGGAGGCTCTGTTGCCGGAAAACACGTTGATTTGCAAATTCTCTGAGTTGGCAGATGGCCGGAGAGAGTTGGTGATTGAAGAAAAACTATAAAATACAGGTTATGGATAACTCGGGTAAATTATCGGGAGCCCAGATTGATCGGGAGTGGTTTTTATATCAAGAAAAAGAGGTATTCGCGGAATACCGGCAGAAACGATTGACAATTGGTTTACCCAATGAGACCGAGCGACGGGAGAACCGGGTGTGTTTAACTCCTGAGGCTGTGTCTGTCATGGTTGACATGGGACACACGATAATGGTGCAACGGGGAGCCGGAGAGGCGGCACATTACCATGACCGGGAGTATGCTGACGCGGGAGCCCAGATGGTGGATACTTGTGAGGAAGTGTACACGGCGGATATTATTCTTAAACCGACTCCGGTGACGCAAGGAGACGTGGAGATGATGCATGACCGACAGGTCATTTTGTCCCCCATCGAGCTTTTTGAGTTACGAAAAGAGGCTGTTGTGGAGATGATGCAGAAGAAGGTGACGGCTGTCGGGTTTGATATTCTGAAAGATGAAAACGGGGGGTATCCCGTGGTGCAAATGATGAGCGAGATTTCAGGAAGTTCGGCTATTATGATCGCTAGCGAGTATCTAAGTAATTCCCGGGAAGGGAAAGGGATTTTGCTAGGCGGGGTGACGGGAATCACGCCCGCGGAGGTTGTTATATTAGGTGCCGGGACTTTGGGTGAATACGCGGCTCGCACGGCGTTGGCTTTGGGGGCAGAGGTGAAGGTTTTTGATCATTCGTTGGAACGTTTATGCCGGATAAATCATTGTCTGGGGCAACGGGTATATACTTCTGTTTTTCATAAGCCGGTTTTGGAACGGGCGTTGTTGTCTGCCGACGTGCTGATCGGGGCTTTGCGTTTCTTCGATGATGATTTCGGGATTACCGTGTCCGAAGAACAGGTAAGATTGATGAAACAGGGGGCGGTGATCGTGGATATGTCCATTGAACATGGTGGATGTATTGAAACATCAGGGCCAACGACTCATGAGAACCCGACGTATGTATATAACGGGGTAATCCACTATTGTGTCCCGAATGTCCCGTCGAGAGTGGCCCGCACGGCATCTATCGCTTATAGTAATTTATTCACTCCTTTATTTGATAAGATTTCCCGGGCGGGTGGCTTTAATACTGCCATAAAAAATGATGCGGGATTACGGCATGGCGTGTATGTTTATAACGGTGTGTTGACGAAACGGGTGATTGCCGATCGCTATGGATTAGTTTCTAGAGATATTGATTTATTGATGGCTGCTTTCTGATCACCCGAGAAAGACAATAATTCCCAGTAGTATTCCGTACACGAGAGCATATGGGAAAGCCCGTTTTAAGATTCCCCCTTCTTGGCCCTGTAATTGACATGCGGAGGCGGCAATAGCAATACTCTGGGGAGAGATAATTTTCCCGGCAGTAGTGCCTGTGGTGTTGGCGGCGGCAAGCCAAGAAGGAGCAATGTCCATGTTTGCGGCGATTCCTGCTTGCAACTTCCCGAAAAGAATGTTTGCCGAAGTACCGCTACCCGTGATAAATGTTCCTATTTCCCCGACTAGAGGGGACCAGAAAGCGTAATACTTCCCGGAGATGGAAGTGAGTGTGTCGGCCAGTAATTGCACCATGCCGGATATTTCCATGAGTGCGGATATACTGACCAAGGCGATAACCATAATAATGGTACTGCGGATTTGTACGAGAGTTTGGCCTAGTAACGTGAATTGTCTGCTTGTCGTTATACCCTGTATTTGTCCCCCGATAAAAGCTCCGGCAAAAAGCAATAAACTCGTTGCCTTGAAATTGAAGGGAATAGCCAGTAATATAAAGAAAATGATAAGGCCGTAGACACTCCACGCTTGGTATATTTGTCGGGGCGAGTGTTTCGTGGGAATTGTGTCACTTTTTTCGGTCCATTTACTCCACGCGATAATAATAATGATGGAACAAATACTGCCTAGAATGGCTGGCATCTCCGGACCGAGATATGTGGCCGTGGCGTATTGTGCTAGGAAGGATACGCCCCCGACAAGCGTGCCGAGCAAGATGTTCTTGAGTAAAGCTTGGCGGCATCTGTCGGCCAATATAGCCAAGGTTATCGGGATCAAGAATATAAAAGGATATAATTGTTGAATGGTAGCCTTACACAATTCAGGTAACGGGCAGCCGGTCTCTTCCATGAGAACGGTTTCTGCGATACCGACGGCCCCGAATGTCGTGGGTTCACTGTTAGCGATGAGGCTCACGAGTACGGCGAACAACGGGCGAAATCCCAGCGTTACGAGTATGGCTGCCGGGATGGCGACCGAAGTCCCGTAGCCGGCCATTCCTTCCAGTAGCCCCCCGAATCCCCACGTGATCAGTAATACCTGTACACTCCTGTCCGTGGAAATCGTTGCCAGTTGGTCTTTTAACACTTTAATCTTGCCGGAATCCAGCAGAATATTATAGCTAAATACAGCCAACGGAAAGAATAGTGATACAAGCACGTGCGGTACTGTTTATTAAAGTGAAACCGATCTCTTGTGCGGGTATACCAAAGGCGAAAATGGCCAACATAACGGTAATAACAAGGGTAAGCAGGCTACTCTTATCTCCGGGCCACTTGCATATCCCCATGGATATGACCAGTATAACCATTGGCAGTAAGGCAAACAAGATTTCGAACATGACGTATCGTTAACCTTCTTATTGCTTGAGAATGGAGTCTATAACCGGGGTTAAGTCACTGTTTTTAGGTATTTTAATACCCCGGATTCCGGCAGCCTCCGCCGCCTCGATGTCCCGTGAACCATCCCCGATTAACCACGAGGCAGATTTGTCGATGTCAAACTCCCGGATAGCCTGTTCAATCATGTAAGGCGATGGTTTGCGGCATTTACAGGGGGCAATGCTGCTGTGATGAGGGCAGTAGTATATTTTATCCACGTGCGCCCCATGCTTTTCCAATTCCTTGCACATATGAGCGTGAAGGTTGTCCACGTCTTCGATCGAGTACTCCCCTTTAGCGACCCCGCCTTGATTGGTAACTATGATAATCAAATAACCCGCCTCGTTCAGTCGACGAATTCCGTCGATTACACCGGGATTGAAAACGAAGTCTTCAACTTTATATATGTAATAATGACCTTCATCAGAATTAATGGTCCCGTCCCGATCCAGAAATATAGCCTTGTTCATTAGATTTTATGATTTTAGATTCAGGCTACCCCCACTAGCTCCCCCTTACACAGGGGGAGGATACGCTGCATTGTTATATTGTAATGCTTTCTTGCGTTCATTTCTCCCCTTGTGTAAGGGGGAGTCAGCGGGGGTAGTTCTCTTATTTTCATTTTCAACCTGTAACCTGAAATTCACCTGTGGCGAATTTCAATGCATTATCTTAAATATTAACTCCTTCAAAAGCTCACCGTCTGAAATGTTAGCGTTACCGACACCTTTTGATTTGAGGTCGTACTCCCGTAACCAAGAGATAATATTGGCACATTTCATGGCGTTATATCGTTTCGCTCCTTCCGTGTAATCTTTCAGAAAATAGGGATTGATACCCAGTAACCGGGCCATTTCTTGCTGGTTTGGGGTACTTTTCTTCTGGTAGTGGTACGTCAGTAGGTTCAGAAAGTACCGGAACAACATGCTGATCGTGAGAACCAGCGGGTTGTTCTTGGGGTTAGCCTCGAAATAATTCACGATACGGTTTGCTTTCAGGTGATCCATCTGTATGATGGCTGCCGTGAGTTCGAACGTGTTGAATTCCTTGCTGATCCCCGTGTGTTCTTCCACCAGATTCTCCTTGATTTCACCGCCACCTGGAAGTAGGAGCATGAGCTTGTCCAGTTCGTTGGCCACCTTGCTCAAATCGTTCCCCAGACTTTCTGCGAGAATACCCGCGGCTTTCAGTGAAATCATGTACTTCTTGTCTTTGCAGTACGAAATAATCCAGTCCGGGATCTTGTTGTCGTAAAGTTTGGCCGACTCGAAATAGATGCAATGCGAAGAACTGCTTAATTTTTTGAAAACTCCTTTACGTTTATCCGATTTCTTGTTTTTATAGAGAAACACGAGGATCGTTGTCGGTTGAAGATGATCAATATAAGGCAGTAAATTCTCGAAATCCCGGATATTCTGGGCCTCCTTGACAATGACAACTTGACGTTGTGACATCATGGGAAAGCGGCGGGCCGTATCGGTCACGGTGGTCATGGAGACATCGTTCCCGTACAATATCGTTTGGTTAAACGCCTTCTCGTCCTCCGTGAGGGCGTTTTTCTCGATGCGTGTCGCTATATCGTCCAAAAAATAGGACTCTTCCCCCGATAGAAAGTAAATCGGGGCATATTTCCCTGCTTTTAAATCTGCAACTATCTCTTCGTATTTCATAAGGCAAAAGTAATAAACTTTAAATTCCGATCATATCAAAGAATGGTAATTTTAGCGTCGGAAACAGGATTTATCGCCGTGAGATGTGAGAAGTGCGTTCTTTTTCAAGCGTGCGTACGATCTGCTCGATTTCCCGATCCCGTCCGTTCGGTTCGTAATCGGCTTTCAGGTTATTCCCGAACAACAGAGCCAGTGATTGCCAAAAATAGGCATTTACCGTTCCCTTGTATTCTTTGATGTGATTGAACGACGTGTTGTTCGTCTCCCGGTAGATTAGGCGAACGAGAATCTTTCCCTGTGTGACGGTTAATTTCATCAACGGTTGCTTGAAGGTGTGCATGAGTTCCTTGTACTCTTGCTTGATAATTTGCTTTCGTTTTGCCTCGGAGTCCGTTTGCGCGAGTTTATACTCGATCTCGTTGATCTTGGCGGCGGCTATTTTTGCGTATGGGAACACTTTCTTCACGTTATGAATCATCCTTAAATTGCGTTGTTGCTGGCGGGCATATTTCCGGGGATTTTTCAAACGGGCAACCACATCTACTTCATGGAGAAGAACATGGGGTATGGTATCCCTACCCATGATCACGGATGGAACAACACTCTGCGCTGTTGCAAAGCTGTTAATAAATAAAGATAGGAGTGATATGATAAATATTTTGCACATTTTTATATCTTTGCATTAACGCTTTATCAATACAAAGTTAGTAGATATATTTGACTTGTAAAAATATTAATTAGTGGAAAAGGAATTTCAGGATCTGTTTCAGATACGTCACAACGATGACCGTGTTGAGGTGGGAAAGGTGTTGATTGCAGAACCTTTTCTGGAAGGTAAATATTTTAACCGTTCCGTGGTCTACATGGTGGAACATGATTCGAGCGGGAGCGTGGGTTTTGTATTGAATAAGCCGTTACCTTACACGACTTCCGAGTTGGTAAAAGAACTCGAAGGCGTACATTTCCCCGTGTACATTGGTGGTCCCGTGGAGCGTAATCAGTTGTATTACATCCATCGGAGAAATGATATACCGGACTCGGAAGAGATCGCGAAGGGAATATATTGGGGAGGTGACTTTAAGGCTTTGACGGAGATGTTGAAAGCCGAAAAGGTATTGGAAGGAGAGATTCGTTTCTTTGCAGGGTATAGTGGCTGGACAGATAGCCAGTTGGAGAATGAATTGAAGGAGAATTCTTGGATGGTGGGGACAATTCCTACCGACACGCTGTTTACCATCCCGAACGAGGGATTATGGGAACAAGCCATGAGTTCTCTGGGGGGAAGATACAAGCTGTGGGCGAATTTCCCGGAAGATCCGATTCTTAATTAATTGAAAATTGAGAATGAAGACGATTTGATGAGTTTGGAGTTTAGAGGGAACTACCCCCACCGGCTCCCCCTTGCACAGGGGGAGATAGACGCGAGGAACGCTACAATGTAGCGTGTTCTCCCCCTATGTAAGGGGAAGTTTAGAGGGAGGGAGTTAAAGCGTTAGCCTTGTGCGGTTGGAATCTAAAATCTAAAATCATTAAATCTAAAATAT
>ENA-OROH01003489-OROH01003489.1-human-gut-metagenome-genome-assembly--contig:-NODE-3489-length-10277-cov-2.629231_pt1 | contig 10277 bp, 15 predicted proteins | sample MGYA00242125_ERZ509042 | MGnify/ENA primary metagenome ERZ509042 (study PRJEB26280, sample SAMEA2338738) | human gut metagenome | biome: human gut; feature: human-associated habitat; material: faeces... | reverse complement strand
TTCTTAGCTCGGTATAGCTTTTTCCCATAGTGGGAACCTCCATTCTGATTTCGGGTTTTATGCGACCGAAATCAGAATGGTGGGGAACGGCAGTGGTTGCACTCTAGCCAATGATGGCTAGAAAAAAGGACAAAAAAAGCCGCAGTCCAGAGGACTACGGCATAAGGACAGTATTGTGCGGCTGGGGCAGCGGCTTCAGAAGTACAAGCCACACCCGCCGCAAGTCATTACAAAGGAAAAGGGCCTATCCCCCTGTCTGCAGATTACAGGCAGGAGGGCAGGCCCTTTTCCTTGGGGAATTGCGGATTACTTGCGCAGCTCTTCGGGCAGTTCGGGTTCATAACCACAGCCCATAGAAGCCACGCCAGCGCCAGCAGCAGCAATCACCTCAATGATGGAAGCCAGGAATGCGAACAGAGATGTCATTGTTTTACGCCCCTTTCATTTTTTAAAGTTGATAGCATCATAACAGCAACCGCTGTTAGCGACATGGTGGAGACGGTCACATAAGGCCGAAAAATCTGCCAAAAGAAAAGAATCAGGAAAAGCAAACTCTCTACGGAAACCAGGACAACAGCGATCTTTCGGTTTTTCCGGTAGGTTTTCTCGGACAAGGGGTGGCGCTTATTTCGAATTGGAGAAAGAACGATTACGACTATGCATGACGCAACAACAATTATAGGGAGCAGATGATAAAGCTGAAAGTACACGATCCAGCAGCTTGCTCCCACCACGGCGAGGTAGACGGAGTTGGTAAGCAGGAAACAACGGGCATAGGTGGAGGCGTGGTATCCGCCGGAGAAAAGCCGCAGGAAGAAGAACACGCCCAGGAATATAAAAGCAGAAGCTGGATTTTTGAAAAGTAGACCTAACAACACAATGGAGCACATCGACGCCAAGGTGGAAAGGCTTAGCTGGATGCCGTACTCATATATGGCCTTTTTGGATGGGTCAAGAGGGCAGCAGAAGTAGAGCTGGTCAGTCAGCCGGGCTGCAATAGTCGCTAGCATACAATCACTCCACTTGCCTTTTGTTGGGGATATTGTAGCATCTAGCGACAAAAAAATCAGCAGTTTTGCGTGAGCTGCTGATTTTTATGTATTAAATTGCAGAAAAGCAGAGAAGAGCTTGCGATTGGAACTGATGGTCCTCGTAGGAGTTGGTCAGGTAGCCATTGTACTTGTCTACCGTATCCTGGATGCTCTTCAGCCCCAGCCCGTGGAATTCTGGATCTTCTTTATTGGTAATGAGCCGGCCATCCGCTGTAAAGGGGTTTCGATAGGCGGAGTTTATCACCTGGATTACAACAAAACCCTTATTCTGGCGGATGGACACCTGAATGAACCGGCGCTGGGAGTCGGGGATCTTCTTGCAAGCGTCCAAAGCGTTTTCCACTTGGTTCCCCAGAACTGCGCACAGATCTATGGGGGCGATCTGCGAAAGGCTGGAAGAAAGTTCCATATTGTATTGGAAGTCGATCTTGGAGCGGGCTGCCTCCGCTGCGGAGCAGTTGATAACCGCGTCAATGATGTCGTTTCCACAGCTGCACATTCGGACGTCCCGATAGGAAACGTTCAGAAGGGACTGGACATATTCCTCCGTTTTCTGATCCCCGGCCTGTTCGGAAAGTCCCAATATCGCTTGGAGGTGGTGGTGAAAATCGTGGATACGCTTGGCGTTTTCTTGCAGATCCTTGTGGAGCGTCTGGTAATTCTTCTCCATAAGGCGGTCTGTTTGCTGCAACACCAGGCGTTGCGCCCGCTCCTGATCCCTGGCGGAGATGGTCAGCAGCAAGAGGGAAAACACCAGGAAGAACAGCAACAGAACCAGGAACGAAACAATAGATGCCTGACGCATGGTGTGGATATCGCGAGACAGGATGGCGTTCATCAAATATTGAGTAACCCCGTAGGCAAAGGCACTGCCCACGAGGAGGAAGACAAGCCATCTGTTCTTCAGTGCAGACAGTCGATGAAGGCGAGTTCGGAAAATAAGGTAGATTGCAATATCAGTGGATTTGTCCAAAGCCAGATAGAGACAGCGTAACGGCCCCAGTGTCATAAAATCCAATAAAGCCCTCTCGAAATCACCCCCATGGATAAGACAGGCAAAAATCATCCAAATGTAACCAATCGCCAAGATAATGAACGATACCATAATGCATGAAGCAGCTCGCAAAATTAGTTTTCCCGTAGAAAGGAAAAATGACACACAGAACAAAAATACAATGGATATCACTGGGGTGACAAAAGAGAAAGCTTGGATAGAGTTGAGAAAAGCCACCAAAAGGGCACCACACAAAGCTGTCAGGTATATGAGAGCCATATATCCGTGGCTTTCCTTCTTTTTCCCGCTGATAAGGATGATCGCAAACAACATCACAAGGCTCTCGATATATGTGGCAGTCCAGTCCACAATTTGGTAAATCACTTTTTCTTATTCCCTCCCCACAAGGCGATCATGGCCTTCTTTACGTTAGGCATCATGGGGCGGCTGATAGGGACTCGGTCCTCGTTATTCAACACCAGCCAGGAACCGTCTAGCTCCTGGACGTAGTCGAGGTTAACAAAAAAGGCCCGGTCCGTAAAGATAAAGCGAGGATCGTCGATTTCGGAAAACAGCTCTTTGATCCCCCGATTGTCCTTGAAATTACCCTGCCGGTCCGTGACGATCTGGACGCTGCGCTGCATCTTCTGGACATAGAGGATATCCTTGTGGAGAATGCGAGTATAGTTCTGATAGTGTTGCACCATAATAGAACGGGTATCTGTTTTTTCCAGGGTCGCAAGGGCCTGCTCCAGAGCCTCTGGCAGAGCGTTCTCCAAATCCAGTTTGGGGACGTACCGCAGGGCCTGCACTTTATACCCCTCTGTGGCGTAGTTGAGGTGGGAGGACAAGAAGAGCAAAGCTGCATTGGGCTGGTACTCTCGGATATGCTTCGCAACCTCCAGGCCGTTTTGCTCTGGCATCTCCACGTCGAGGATGTAGACATCATACCGCACTCCGTCCGAGATGGCGTCCATAAGTGCCGTTGGGTTGATATACGTGGTAATGACTGGGGAATCGGTGCTATTTTGAAGTAGCGACTGGATTAGTCCGGTGATTTTGCTGACGAACGGACTGTCGTCATCGCACAGGGCAATTTTGAGCAAGAAATATCCCTCCTATTCTGTGCTAAACTGATAGGTGCTTCTTCGATTGATATCATACCACCAGATGGCGTCTCCTTCAATAATCATCAGATAAAGATCATTTAGGCTACGCCGGTTTTTGGGATTTAAGTTGCTGTTGTAAGCGTGAACTCCCTGTTCCTTCTCCGCTATGGTGATTTGGATCTCCTTCACCACTTCGTCGATGGGGCCGGTGTGATATTTTGTGGGCGTCCACCGGGGCATGGCCATGCGGATGTCCTTCGAAGTCGGGCGCAGGGCAGCTTTCGGCGGAGGCGACATCTGAAGGATCATGCGGATCTCTTCTTCAGAAAACCGCTCCAGTTTAGCGTAGAGCTGCAAGACCCGGTAAAAGTCAAACCCCATCTCGCAAAGCAGTTGAAATAGAGAAAACGCTTGCTCCCGCAGGATTGGTTGGTGGGACTGGTTGCAGGACAGAACGAGTTTTCGCACCATACTCTCCACAGGAATATTAAGTTGCAGACAGGGTTCCATAGCCAAAATCCTTTCGTTTTTGGTTTTATTATAGCCCTGTGCATCGTATAAGTAAATAGACTTAGCGTTTTAGGAAATGGTAGAATCGCATTTTTGTTGATACAATCTTCCTGGGGTGGTTCTGTGGAAAATAGTTTTGGGAAAAGACTTAAAGGGCTTCGGAATATGAAAGGGAAAACACAAGAGCAGCTTGCAGAGTCCTGTGGTGTCTCTCCTTCCACCGTTGCTCGATGGGAAGCAGATACCTTGCACCCAAACCAAAAGCACCAACGGGCATTGGCTGAAGTGTTAGGCGTAAAAGTGGATGACTTTTATGTAAAGTCAGAGTTACCTTTGCCCGAGAACCACTTGCTTGCGGAGATATTGGAAACTGTAGCAAAGCTGGATCAACCATTTCAAATGTACGTTCTTCAGATGGCTAGGAGTCTGGTGAAGTTGACACATCCTAAATCAAAATAACATAGAGTGCTTTCTTTTTCTACGGTTTTGTGTAAATTGTTGCTTTTTATGTAGCGAATTGTATTAGACCCGCTTCCTCTGTGAAGCGGGTCTTTTTTGTCCATCTTCAATAACAGAATAATCAGCAAAAACGACAGTTTATGCAAAACTCTTGATTTTTTTCGCATTCCATGATAATATATGGAAAACTTCCCGGTATCAGTTATGGTCGCTGTAAATCTAATGTGTATTTTACGGGTATATACTGTCCTGTAGCTAAACCGTTGTTTTTTCCGCCCAAATCAAAACAGACTCCCTCATGGTAAGTCAGAGGACAGTACCACAGTCTATAGGGAAGAACATGATCGCCCCAAAAACCATGATACCTGTATGTTTTCATCGTTTTTATAATTATAACAGATACAAACTTATTGTATTTATGTGTACGCGAAACCTTATATGACCCAACTTTAAAGGTGTGTTCAATACCGCTTATAATATATATGATAGGAGGATGTTCTATGTCGTTATTTGTCAACAAAGAGTGTTCGCTTTGGCGCCGATGCTTAAAGGGAAACATCCGGCATCTAATAGCGCTTCTGCTATCATCAATCGTTTTAGGGATATCAGTTGTATCTGTTTCCTTTATTATGAAACAGTTTATCGACATAGCTACTGGAGAAAGCATCTTCTCTCTTTGGCAGGTACTTGCTTTGGCGATAGCGGTTTTACTTATCTTGGGTGCAGCCCAAATTGCTGTGTCTAGGCTGCAGGGAGAGCTGTATTGCCGTATCGAATTGGGGCTTCGCCAAGACATTTTGGCAAGCTTATACCGCGCTAATGCTGTATCTTTCGATTCCAATCCTCTTAGCCTCTATATGACCCGCCTAACCAAGGATGTTGAGGGAGTCACCTCCTTTATTGCCAAGACATTGATCTCCAGCATTTTCTTTGAGATATTCACCTTTCTGATCAGCTTCACCGCTATGATCTTCCTGGAGTGGAGGCTGGCTGTTGTTATGATCGTCCTGGTGCCTCTGCTCATCCTCCTTATGGTTTTCCTCTCCCCCAAACTGGCGGAATACAGCAACAAGATTTTGAGCAGTGAAGAGAATAACCGGCAGGAGATTCAGGACTTTTTAGATAACTATCTTGTGGTGAAATCCTACGGGCTGGCAGGTTGGATGAAAAAGCGCATGGAGAAAAGCTACAGCGACAAAAGGGGGTACACGAGGAGTCAGTGTCTCCTGGAAGGGATCCTGGGCTTTTTGAACAATTTTTTGGGAGTGGGCCTGTTTGTGGTGGCGTTGAGCATCGGCGCTTTTCTTGTCATGCAAGGCCTGACTACGGTGGGCACCTTGATCGCCGTTGTAAACCTGGTGAGTTTTTTCTACGGGCCTTTCCTGCACGTATCCGGTTGGATTTCGGAGATCAATGCCGCCAAATCGTCTGCCCAGAGAATCCAGGAAGTCCTGGGGATCCCCAAGGAAGCGGGAGGGGGCGATCCCGATACAATGGAACCAATCTCTGCCGCCCCCCTGGCGGAGGAAGCGGAATTGCGGGTATCCCATCTATCCTTTGGGTACAAGGAGGGGAGGGACCTGTTTTCGGATTTGCATTTACAAGCCCGCCCAGGGGAGATCCTGGCCATCGATGGGAAAAACGGCAGCGGGAAATCCACGTTGGCAAAGCTGCTGGTGGGCCTTTATGAGCCACGACAAGGCAGCATCGCGCTGCGCGTTCAAAATGAGCAGATCGGCGGGAAGTACCTGCGCCAGTACATCACCTACGACCCCGGTACGCCGTCCCTCTTTCAGGGCACCATACAAGAGAATATCTGTCTTGATTCCCCTGTAGACGCCCACCGTTTCCACGAAGCGGTTGCCCTGGCGGGACTGCAGGAGATGATGGCGGAAAAGGGGCCGGCGTTCCCTGTGGAAAGCGGAGGGACAAATTTATCCAGCGGGCAGAAGAGGAAGATCTGCCTGGCCCGCTCCTTCTACCACAGAAGGCAAGTCCTGCTTCTGGATGAGCCCACTTCCAACCTGGATGTCAAATCCGTAGAGGCCTTTTGGAAATCGTTGGCGCACTGTGTTCCCGGCAGGATCTGTATCGTAATATCCCACGAGAAAGACACCATAGACCATTGCGACCGTGTTATCAATTTAGGGAAATGTCAAGCTATTGTAATGCGTGCCCAGCGGCGGTACCGTTCGCCAAACTGAGTACTCATGTACGGCCTTTGGCCCGCCTCCTGACACTTCGCGCAGTATTCTTCCCATAGCAGCGTCAGGGTCACGCCCGACCGTGCCAGTTCGCGGTGGATGTACGGATAGTCGGGCTCAGCATATTGACTGGATGCTTTGTGCCTGTTCGGAAAGAGAAGCTGTTCCAGATCGGCATTGGCGACATCGTCGGAGAGGGGCCAGGATATGCCTTGTTTCTTTGCTGCCTGCAGTACATCTCGCACCGTATGTCTGGAACAGTGTGCCATTGATTCAATGGTTCGCTGGCTGTACTGAAGACTGCTTAACCGCAAGATCTCCCGATAATTTGTCATTACGAAACCTCCAATTGATTTAGTCACAGCTTGGCTGTGCTAAACCAATTATAAGGCTTTGGGGCTTCAGTGCGTGAAAGTGGGGCTAAAACTCCGGCAAGGTGGTGCTAAAACTGCGTGCAGATGGGGCTGGGATGGCGATTTTTGCAGTAGGCCGCCCCGGGCTTTCTTGGCTTTAATCCGGTTATTCTCTCGGTATTGCTCTAAATGCGCAAAGTCAATCATGGGACATCCTCCTCGCCATAATGTTTTGGATTCATATTAGTATGCGCAAGAGGCGCCATTTCTGGATATGCTAACCACTTGCTGCCATAAAAATCCAGGTAGAATCTCTGGCCCATTTCGTTTTCTACATAACGGCCCTCGAGACGGTACCAGCCCCGCAGTTCGTCCCGGAGAGCGGCATCCGCAGAGATTGGTTCCACCCAGACTTCCTGGAGCTGGGTCACCTCTTGTTTCTCCAAAGGCTTTTCTGTAGGTCGAGCCGGCAGAAGGTAGGCCGGCGGCAGCAGATAGACGGCGCCGGCCTCTGTAAAGGGCAAAGAACTCCCGTCGGCAAAACGAAACTGGTTTTCCACTGCGTCTACGAAAGCCCAACCCTTGTCCTCCACATAGACCGGCGTTTCATGCAAAGCGGGAAGGACGGTGGGGTCCACCAGGGTGAGCCAATCAGGCCGCAGGTCGCTGTCGCTGGTAAGCCCCAGGAGGAAGTCGGTGGACACGTCGTAATACTGGGCCGCCCGAGTTAACCCGTCGATAGAAGGTGCCATCCGGCCGCTCTCCCAACCACTCAGTGTGGACTGGGCCGCTCCAAGGTCTTTCGCGGCGACTTTCAGAGGGATATTCTTCATTTTACGGGCAAGCTTAAACTGGCGGGGCATGGAAACACCTTCTTTCCGATTCTACTTCCATTATACCGGCGGAAAGAGGGGAAAGCAAGCTGCTGAACCGGCGGTTCCTCCAAAATAGAACCACCATGCCATGGTGCAGGGAATGGTTTTGAAGTAAGATAAGAAAAAACCATAGAAAGGAAGAGCGCGCATGACAAAGGAAAGCATTTTGGACGATTTTTTGGAGGAGATGTCCTCGTACATTTGCACGCGGCTGGCCAAGAACGATCCCGCCTTTGCCAAACGTAAGGCAGAGGTGGATAGGATGAAGGCGGATCTTCGCGCTAAGGTGGACGCTATCCAACCAGCTTTGTGGGAACAAATCGAGGACTACGCTGCCGCAGTAGACTGCCTGGCAGGGGAAGAGGTAAAGGCTGCCTATTTGCAGGGGGCAACCGATTTCGTCAGGGTGATGGCGAGGACGGAATCAAACATGACCGGTTAACGATGGGAAAAGTGTGACCGCAGGGATATGGTCGAGTGTTTTAAAAAGCATATATTCGTCCAATGGTTCTCTTTATATCGCTCGAAATAATCTGTACGATTTCTTGACAATTTCGTGCGATTTGTGTATAATGAAGATAAAGAAGGACATACTATACACCATGAAGGAGGCGCGTATTATGATCGTAACTGCAACCGAGTTCAAGACCAACCTCGGTAAATATTTAGAAATGGCTACGAAGCAGGATATATTCATTACCAAAAACGGCAAGAACATCGCCCGCCTCACCAGCCCTACCGTCAACAAGCTGGCCGTCCTGGACAGCCTTGTGGGGATAGTCTCCGAGGACTCCGCCATGGATGAAGAAACGATACGAAAGGAGCGGCTGGACAGACAATGAGAGTCCTGATCGACACAAATGTGATTTTGGACATCCTGCAAAAGCGGGAACCGTTTTTCACGGATTCCTACCGGGCTCTGCGCAGGGCTCTTGAAAATGACGCCGAGTGTTTGATCTCCGCATCCGCCGCTACCGATATTTTCTATGTGCTTCGTAAATCCCTTGGGTCGGCACAGCAGGCCAAAGAACATGTCGATCAACTCGCCCAGGTCGTGAGCTTTGCCGATGTACAAGGTATGGACATACACACTGCCCTCATGCGGGCTATGCCGGATTTTGAGGATGCGGTGGTGGATGCAGTGGCCGAGCGGAGCGGCGCAAGCTACATCCTTACTCGCAATATCAAGGATTTCACCGGTTCGGTGGTGCCAGCCATCCTTCCCGCCGATTTCCTGAACAAATAAACATACCGCCACTTTTGACTGGGTGGCGGTATTGTTCTGTTCTCTTAGTGCAGAAGCCCGTTTCTCTCTTTACAAAGAAATGTTGTAAAACAGCGGCTTAACGAGTGAAATATCTATATTAGGATAAGGCAGCATATCTGGTGTAGCGCCCGGCAGATAGAGCAGCGGATCGACCCAGACCAGCATCAAGGCAACCAGAATCGTAATCACGACCAGGCCGGTATAGACAGCAGTACCGCTGTAAGCCTTGGCCTGCTCATAATCTTTTTTTCCCAACAGCCGTGCAATCGAGGAATTGGCACCACTGCCAAAGAGCATCCCAAACGCCATACCGAGCATGGCAAGCGGGTAGACAATAGAAACGGCAGCGGTTTCTATTGTTCCCAGGCGTCCAACCCAAAAGGTGTCCACAACATTGTAGAGCGCGGATACCAGCGTACCCACCAGTGTGGGGGTTCCGAGTTTAAGCAACGCCGTTGAAATGTCTGCATTTTCCAAAAGATAGATTCGCTTTGGCGAATCATTCATGATAAATCATCTTCCTTCCGTTTGCTTTTTCCCATTTGCCCGGTCAGATTTCAATACACCCGACACGGGAAGGGGGTGCCTGTATTTTCAATATAGCACATTCAATTTCCTGCGTATCTCCCGGAAAGAAGAATGTTTTGCCCGTTTAGAAGAAGTAATAAGCAATCAAATATTCGTACATAAATTCAAATGTTTTTCCCATTCAGAAGTTTCTTTTACCCGCTCGGAAGGACCTGCTTCCTACCTATTGATTTTTAACTGGACAGGCCATACAATGCAAACAGAACGATTAAATATTCGTTTAATTGATAGCGAGAGGCGAGAGATATGCTTTTGAAAGATGCAAAAATCGGACGAACTTATATCGTCGAATCCATCGATCTGCCCTTTCAGCTGGAGCGGCGTCTTGAGGCATTGGGAATGACGCAACGGACTTCCATATCCGTGTTGAACCGAAAAGGAAAGGGAATTTTAATCATTAAGCTGCGGGGCACTCGCTTTGCGCTGGGATACAACATTACCAAAAACATCACTGTGGAAGAAGGTGTAGCAAATGAGTGAGCACGAGATGACGATTGGATTTATTGGAAACCCCAACTGCGGCAAGACCACTCTGTTCAACGCATACACCGGAGCCAACCTGAAGGTGGCCAACTGGCCGGGTGTAACCGTGGAGAAGGTAGAGGGCATGATGAAAGATCACGACCTTACCATCCACCTGGTGGACCTGCCCGGCACCTACAGCCTGACCTCTTATACGATGGAAGAAATGGTTTCCCGGCAGTTTATCCTCAGCGATGAGGTGGATGTTATCATCAATGTGGCGGATGCTTCTGCTTTGGAACGAAGCCTCTATCTGACCTTGCAGCTGCTGGAACTGGGCAAGCCTGTGGTGCTGGCTCTGAATATGATGGACATTGTGGAAAAGCGGGGCATGGAGATCGACC
>ENA-OROH01003449-OROH01003449.1-human-gut-metagenome-genome-assembly--contig:-NODE-3449-length-10390-cov-8.155781_pt1 | contig 10390 bp, 9 predicted proteins | sample MGYA00242125_ERZ509042 | MGnify/ENA primary metagenome ERZ509042 (study PRJEB26280, sample SAMEA2338738) | human gut metagenome | biome: human gut; feature: human-associated habitat; material: faeces... | reverse complement strand
TGCCTTGGTTTTCAAGGTCTTTCTGATTTAGTCCTATTATCGCACAATAATCTTTGACCAGCCAGCAACCGACAAGCCCCTGCTTAACCAGTGCAAAGCCTTCCTGTACGCCGGGACGGTCAAAATTGGTTCCCGTATATCCGTCGTCCACCAGAATTTTCAGGTTGGTGTAGCCATGCTCGGCTGCGTACCGGGTTAAAAACTCTTTTTGATTCTGTATTGAATTTGATTCTCCATCCAGCGCATCCTCATTGCTGAGGCGGCAGTACAGGATGGTAATTTTCTGCTGATCCAACATAACGTCCTCCTTTACGGTTGGGTCAGCTGACAGAATCGGTGTGCATGGTGATATTGTAGCATGAATTTGAGTCTGTGTCATGAACAAAGCACCTCCTTATCCGAAAAAATGAGCCGTTTTACCTTGTGGGTAAGCGGCTCATTTCCGTCACATACAGTCTCCAGCAGATACCAGGTATTTCCGATTTTCCGTTCCACCGTACCGGTGAACGGATTCATCCGGTTTTCCCAGCGTTTCCGGCATTCTTCCAGAAAATCAATCGGCGGCTCAAAAATCGGGTCAAAGCAAGATTCAATGTCGATATAACCATAGTCAGGTTCACTCATAAAATCTTTGTATTTTCTCATGCAGTTTCCTCCATCAATTAAAGTTCCATATTCTGCGATTTACGGCGGACAGGTTGATTGTGTTGCTTTGTTTGCCGGGTTCGGGTCAGAATGGCGTCAAGAAAAGCCCGCACCTTTTCGGGTGCGAGCTTGACAGCTTCCAGATAGGGCCGTGCCTGTTCTTTCAGCGATTCATATCGCTGTTTCCAGACAGCGGCGCTCTTTTGCGCTTGTTGCAGCTTTTCTTCCAAGCGGCTGTTTTCCGCCTTGGCAAGAATTCCATTGACCGCATAATCCTTGAGCGTGCTGCACTCGGATGGGGTCAGAGTGATGTTGCCGGTGATCGTCTTTTTCCCCATGGAGCGGATTTCCTGCACAGTCAGGGCGGCAGTACGCTGTTCTTTGGTCTGCTTTTGCAGGGATTGCAGCTCCTTCTGTTTTTTCTCAACGGCTGCCTGTGCGGTGTCCAGCGCCTGCTCTGACTGAGTGATTTGAGCAGTCACAGCTTCCAGCCGCTGTTGCTCCTGTGCCACCTTGAACTGTGTCACGGTCAGATGTTCCTCTGTACTGCCACGCTCTCCACGCTCCACATCATCATATCCGGCAGCTCGCATGAAATGAAAAAAGTCATCCTGCAATACACTGTAGGACGACTTCAAAATCTTTTTCCCTTTTGCGTTCAGCATTGGATTTCCCTCAGCATCCAAAACGGGCTTGGACTCCCATTTCTTACTGCGGCTGACCTGTGTGATGACCTCTTTTACAGTTCCCCGGAGTGCTTCATCCTTGCACCGCTTCGACCAAAGGATTTGCTTTTCCACCACCGGAATATAAACCACATGGAGGTGATAGTGGTACACATCCTCGCCCAGTGCTTCGGACATTGCCCGGTTACGCTCATCGGCGTGCATCACAGCGGAGAGGATATACTGCTCACCGCCCACGATCTCCACGGCGGCTTTGTATGCGTCGGTGTAGAATTGCTTGGCATACTCGTAACCGCCGTGGTTGTGAAAGTAAGCGGAGTTCACATCAAAAATCAGTTCCCCGTATTTCACCGCATCGGATTTCAGGCCACGGGTGGAGATAACCCCATCGGCAATCATCTGATCGAACATGGCAGCATAGCTGCCGGTGGGGGCTTTGAAGTGAATATTCCGGTAGGTCTGGGTGGTATCAATATCCTGGTTGGAGTAGCTGTCCTTTTCTCGCTCGTTATGTTCCTGAACTTTCGCCACATCATCGAGGGTAGGCAAGTCCTGGTTACGGGCAAAAGTGCGGTCGATTCCGTCATTTCTGGCCATGGAAATCAGCTCCTTTCTGTTGCGTGGCAGACGGCTGGGGGATGGGGATGCACTTCCTGCGGGAAGTGTAATAACCCACTATGACACTTTCATCCCAGAGGGCTGCAAAGTGCCGTGGGCTCTCCGAGGGGGAATTGCGGTCATTGCGATGACCGCTGCTGAACTGCCCGGAAACCGCCTGCATCGTTTCCTGTTGTTCAGCCCGGACAGCCGATGTTTTGTGAAACACCGGCCATCCGGCGGCAGCGAAAAATCGAATGTTTCCGCCGCCCGTCCATAGCAATACTGCGGTATTGCCATGGGGACGAGAGATACGGAGAATAGGAACGGCAGGCATCATTTGTCCCTCCGCTTTTGCCATACAAGGTCATAACCAAGGGCGTCAGCAAGCTGTACCGCCTCCACATACCGCAGAGACTCTCTCTGGAGCTTGTTGGACAGGTTGGAAACGCTGTCACTCCAGCCATAATCCTCGGAAAGCCGGTCAACGACTTCCTGCATCGTGTTGCCTGAACGCACGATGTACGACTTGATTTCATTTCTCAAATTGGATTTCATAGAAAACACCTCATTCTTTCGTAAAGTCGGTTTATCGTGGAGCATACTCACTGCACGACTCGACAAACACAGATAATATTCAAAAAAACGCTCAGGACTATGTCCATGAAGAACTGTTCGCAACAGTGCCCCATCGACTTTGCCATTAAGTGGGCTTGCAAGCGAAACCGCAAGAATAGCCACCTTTCCGCATACCAGCATCACTGTTCCGCAAATCACCGAATGATGATTTGTATTCTGCTTACGGTAATGTTCTTCACGGTTTGCACAATCATTGACAGGAAAGCGGCTATTTTAGGAAGTATCTGAGCTGAACAATATAAAAATGAACTTTGAATTTTTGTGTTTGTGCGTTCCTTCGTTCCAAAGGCTGCGCCCGATCAGGAACGCATGAACGCACGAACAGAAGGCTTTGAAGTTTCGTTACAACTCCATAGGCGAGAGCAGGACATAAATGCCCATATATCCCCGGCACCGCTTTCCGCCGCCGATGTGCAGATTGCTGACCGGCTCCAAATGGTAGCGTTCTGCGTTTTGGCTGAGCTGGTTGGCAAAGCTCTTTGGGGACAGTGGATTTTCTGCATTGTCCTCACACCACCGCTTATAAGCTGCATACAGATTTCTGGTGCTGGATTCATAATCGGCCTTGAATGCCACATAACCCTCAGAATCGAGGAAGTCCAGAATGTTGTTGGCATCCCGAACAGCGGAAGAGATATTCTCCTTAGCTCTCTGGCTGATGGTAAAGTGGTAGTGATTGGCGATCAGCCGCCGCAATCCCTCCAGCATCCAGAGAAAGATCCCCTCTTTTTCGGCAACCAGTTTCTCGGCAAGAAACGGATCATCAAACCGATCCGCAGGCTTGTCCTTGGTGGTCAGAATGATTTGGCGGCGAAAGAAACCGTCGCTGCGGTCGTGAAGTGCAGTCAATGCCCCGTTGCCGAAGCAGAGGAAGCGTACATAAAGCTGCCCTTGATAGCTCTGTTCTTTCTTCCGTTCCAAATCCATTCGCAATTCTGCTGTCACAATGGATTTTACATAGTTGGTTTTGGTCAAGGCATTCATGTCAAGATCATCGTCCACCATCAGCAGCTTGCCCTCCAGATCGGCTCTGGCGAAACGGTTGTTTTCTACCTTCTGGATAGAAGTGGTGTTCATGTTGAGCCCGAAAATGGCGTTCATCACCACACCGATCCGGCTTTTGCCCTCTCCGCCCTTGCCGATCAGCATGAGCATTTTCTGGCCCTTGGTGGAGGGAATCAGGCAGTAGCCCAGATACTCTTGCAAAGCGGGAATATCCTCCGGCTCCAACAGTTCCGAAAGAAAACGTAGCCAGTGTTGCGGTGCAGGAGCATCTGCACGATAAGACACCGATAGGCGGTTGTTGCAGTATTCTTTTCCCTCTGTGAATGTACCGTCCAGAAAATAAGTGCCGTTCGCCACATGGATGCGGTCACATTGCAGGGGCAAAGGGTCTGTGTATGCTGCCAGTTTCAACGCCTTGATCACCTGCTCCACCGTCTGTGCAACCTTGGCATGAAGCCAGGGCGAGATTTCCTCATAAATCGTCCGCTTCAATTTGCTCTCATCCAGCAATGGCCCATCCACAGTATAAAAGCGTTCGTTGATACAGCGCATTGGATGCCGGGTAAGACAATCCCGGCAGTATTCCGGCTCAACGATTTTCCCCTTATCATCGATCCAAACAGGGTTGTTCATGGTATCGCTCCTCTCTCAGGCAGGTCTGTAATTTGCGGATAAATCCGCATGCCGTTAGTTCACTCACTACTTCGCCTCGTTCATAGGAATCGCCTTGTAGCAGGATGTCCAGCTGATACTCTGCCCAGGACAGCCTGTGGCAGGCTTCCACAAACCGCTCGTCCAACACATCTTCCGGCTCTTGCGGCGCATACCGTTTTTCCCAATCCAGAAGCCGCCTCCGATACTCGTTCAAAACAGAAAAGCACAGCTGCTCGTTCTCACGAAGCTGCTGTGCTTTGGTTTTGTGTTTCATTTTCCGGCGAATGGCTTCCGGCAAAGGCTTGTCCGGCGCAAGGTGAAAGTCCGGCGCCAGTTTTCGGGCCGCATCATACAGCCGAAGGTCAAACAGTTTGGCGGTCAAATCGATCACATCCCCGTGTTCCCCGCAGGCAAAACAGTGGTAGTGGTCATCCGATACATACAAGCTGGGGTGACGGTCGTTGTGGAACGGGCACAGCGCCATGCCATGGTGGTTGACGTCGATTCCATACGCCTGCGCTGCTTCCCGTGTGTTGATACTGGCTTTCACCACTTCAAACAGATTCATACAGATTTCCTCCATTTCCTTTTTGATGGGGCAGTTTTCTCACCTCTCTGTATAGGTTATGGGGAAAATCGAAAAAAACAGGCTAATGGCATGACAAGCCGTTTTCAAAAAACATGACAAAGTTTTCGCTGTGTGCTATTATGAAAATAGAAAAACATGACAGGAGGGAGAAGATGGATCAGATTGTCAACCATGCGGTTTTATCTCTGGATTTTTGGCAGGACACCGTGACCTATGAGGGGTGTACCATGCCCACAGGAACCATTGGCTGCGAAGTGCTGAACATCCCGGACAGTACCATTGAAGAGCTGGATACTCCCTGCAATATGCTGAACCAGCTGCTTCAGGGGATGAATACCGGTTCCGTGGATATGGAGCTGCTGCCGCAGGTGCAGCAGGCCGCTGGCGAGATCATCTTCTTTTTGCAGGCCACACCACCGTTCTCCCGCCTGAATCGAAGCTATTTTGAGCAAAAACTTGCAGCCATCTTTTCCGAAGAATATATGGAGGACACCAAAGCCTATTTACAGCTTACTCAGCAGGAGCAACTAATCTGTGCTTTGACTGGTCAGCACGGCAAGGCAACAATGCTCATCCGAATAGCGCAGGTGCTGGGGCATTTGAGTTATTCTCTGGGGCAATATAAGGAAGCCTTGACGAAATTTGCAGAGCGGTTGAATGAACCAGGCTATGACCGTACCCCGGACGGTTATGCGGCAATGTTCGGGCAGTTCTTCAAAGGTAAGCCAACTCTGTCGCTGGATAACCCGGCCTGGATGACCATGACCAATGCTTCGGTGCAGTATGTAGCCGCTATTCGGCCTGGAAAGACGGAGCCACAGTTGGTCAAGCGGATGCACTATGTCTCCTTTGTGGGAATGTTCCGTTCCGATCTGTTTGAGGGACTTTGTGTGGGCCATGCGCCCAAGAAATGCCCCATCTGCGGCAGATGGTTTCTTACCATTGACGCACGGCATACCAAATACTGCGGCGGTCTGGCCCCCGGCGACCAGCGTGGACGGACGTGTCGGCAAATTGGCAATCTAAGGGGTCGGGAACAGCGGGAGCTTGCCGACGATCATCCCATCAAGGCAATTTATAACCGGCGCATGAATACCATCCTGCAGAGTACCCGCCGGGGAAAGCTGGATGAAGGAGTTGCGGCGGCTATGAAAAAGCTGGCAAAAGATAAGATGCTCCGTGCGCTTTCAGATCATCGCTATGCCAGTACTGTCTATGAGCAGGAAATGACCCAGGAAGCACTTTTGAAGGCCATACAAAAGAAATAAGCAACGAAACATCATCAGAAAAGACGGTGAGTGGAAATGGATGCAGCGTGGACATGGGAGTTGTCCGGCTACTGTGCCAAATACAGCTTTCTGACTGAACCCAAGGGCTTGACTATGCGGGAAGTGGAACGCATCTTTCAGCTTGACCCGGAACCGCCTGTCCATGAAAATCTGAATGATTATATTATTAAGGCTGTGCAGAGCCGAGAACTGTGCTGGTTTTCCTTTTTCCTGCACCACTATGAGAACCGGCTCAATGGACGTGTTCGCCGTTTACTGCTACAGGAGGGGCTGGATCGCTATGACCCAGAACGCTTTTTGGACTACAAAATGGTTTGTGTGCTTGCCATGCTGGATTGCCTCCGGGAATACGATCCCGCACAAGGGGCAGATTTTCTGACCTATGCCCATCATTTTATCGGGAACGCCCTTTTGAGCTGCCGGATGCGAGAGGAAGCCGGTTCCTTTGAAAATGTGGATGAGTACAAAGCTGTGCGTGGAATTGCATGGCTCTACAATCAGTCAGGCCAGTCTGAACAGGCGGCAATCCAGAAATATGCCCAGAAAAAGGGTTGTACCGAGGAAACCGCAGGAAAGTTTTTAGCATTGGCCAAACAAAACCGAAGCCGTGTTCCATTTTATCAGACCATTCAGGACGAGGACAGCGAAGAAACCGGCGAAGATATAAGCCGGGATGACCGCTGGGACTATGCAGAAATTCTCTGGAACGGAATCCAGGCTGAAGCTGTCCGGGAGGCATTTGAAAAGCTGAATTACCGGGAGCAGACCCTTTTGGAAAAACGAAACGCCATCTGTATGACCTGTGGGCGGGTCAGCCCCATCAGCACCCGGTTAACCTTTGAAGAACTGGCAGTCCTCTTTGAGGGCAGCACGGCCAGCGGCGCAGAACGAGCCTACCGCAAAGCCGTGGAGCATTTGGCCTGTTTACTGACAGAAGCCGGGGTGCTTCACATGATCCGACTGAAACGAAAATCCCAGACCAAGCGCAAAAAGAAAATCGCCACCGCTGTCTACCTGTATCAGGTGGACAACGATGGCGAATGGGGTGAGATTTCGTTTGATTTTGAGTCCGGAACAGCGGAGATCATCCGGTTGGCGGAGTGGGATTCGACAATCAGCCAGCAGTTTGCAAAGCAAATTATTCAGTGCCTGTTAAGTCCCAATAGCATCTCATTTTCGCATAATAGTACAGTTATCATTCAATGATAGAACAGCTATGGTATTTGCCATAAGAAAGAGAATAATCAGTAAATAGAAGTCAGTTTATAATGGCCGGCTTCTTTTGTGTACAAAACAGAAAATGGCGGCGGCATGGAATGTTTCTATTCCATGCCGCCGTCTTGCTTATGGGATTTTGCGCTGCCATTGTTTTACAGCGGCTTTGTTTTTTTACTCGCCCAGGCAGCGGAACAGGAAGGTCACGATCTGGGCGCGGGTGCAGTCATTGCTGGGGCTGAAGGTGGTAGCACTGGTGCCGCCGGTGATGCCGTTTTCAGCAGCCTACAGAACTGCGGTGTTGTAGTAGGCGTCAACCGCCACGTCGGTGAAGGGATTCACGCTATCAGCGGCAGGAGACCTCTGAGAACGCCACAGGAAGGTGACGATCTGGGCACGGGTGCAGGTTACGTTGGGGCTGAAAGCAGTAGCAGAAGTACCGTTGGTGATGCCGTTCTCCACAGCCCACAGCACCGCGTCATAGTAATAGCTGCCAGCCTTCACATCCGTAAAGGGCATGGTGCTGGTCTTGGGCGCGGGGCTGCCAGCGGCACGCCACAGGAAAGTGACGGCCTGGGCGCGGGTGCAGATGCCGTTGGGCTCAAAGGTGGTATCGGAAGTGCCCTTGGTGATACCGTTCTCCACGGCCCACGCAACAGCCTCCTCATAGTAACTGCCCTCCGGCACATCCACGAACACGCCGGTCTGGGGGTTGCCGTTGGCCTTCATAAAGATCGCCTTGATGGTGTGGTTGCCCTTGACATTCTCAAAGGTGTAGGACTTCACTGCGCCGACGCTCTTGCCGTCGATCTTGACGTCGGAGATGGCGTAGCCCTTATCCGGGGTGATGGTGAAGGTTTGATCCTTACCCTGCCGGACTCTGACGCTGCCGGAGGGGGAGATCGCGCCGTTCACACCAGCGGTCGCCTTAATGGTGTAGTAGGTGTAACCGCCGCCGGAGCCGGAACTGCCGATACCGCCGGAGCCGCTTGCGGCAGTGACCGTGATGGTCTGCGTGGCGGTCTTGACCACGCCGTCTTCGGTGTAAGTGACGGTGTTCTCGGTTTCACTTTCGCTGAGCGCACCTGCGGGGCTTACGGTGTAACCCATGACTGGAGCGGTGCTGCGGTCGGAATAGGTTGCCGTTACTACCATGCCGGTGGAATCAAAGGACTCGCCTGTAGTATAGGCGGTCTTGGCGGGCGGGGTGGTAATGGCGATGCTGTCAAGGGTCTTGGCTGCTCCCGCCTTCGGTGCAATAGTCGCGCCGGAGACTATTGTCGTGCCGTCTGATTCCACGATGCAAGTCTTTTCGTCGTTGAGCTTGGCGCCCTCCGGTTTGACTATCTCGTGGGTGTCGGGAATGACGATGCTTTCGGCATACATGGCCATCGGATTGCCACTGAGTGTCCATGTGCCCGACTTTACCTCGATGGTCTTCGCAGTGATGGCCGGTGCGGCGGTACTGGTGGCCGTTACATCACCGTCGATCGTAACAGTACCGCCGGTAGAGTTAATGGCCTGCGGCCCGGCAGTGGCGATTACAGCTCCCTTAATGGTGATGTCACCGCTGCAGTAGATACCCGGCGCCTCGGTCGATGTCAGTTCGTGCTTCGTGCCCTCCAGCACCACGGATCCTGCGTTAACGGAGATCGCCATTTGTTTTGCTTCGATCTTGGTATCGCCTTTGATACTGACTTTATTGCTGACGGCGATGCCGAGGGAATTGTCCGAAGTGATATCCACTTTACCCGTGATGCTGACCTCATTGCCCTTGATGGCTGGTGCATTACCGGTTACCGTGGATTTGAAATCGCCTGTAATGGTAACGGCGGCGCTGCCTAACAGGGAACTGTTCACCTCGTGGGCGCTTCCGTTCAGTACGATGTCTGCGTCGGCATAGATTCCCGGTGCGGAACTGCCGCTATTGATCGTTGCGTTGCCGTTGATCGTGACGCTGCCGGAGGCGGTGAGGACGGCGCTACTGACGGAGTTGGCCTTCGCATTGCCGTTGATCGTCAGGTTTTTCCCGCAGACGATGGCCGGCGCCGCGTCCGCCTTGAGATCGACATTACCATTGACGGTCAGGTCATGACTGCCATAGGCGTAAATCGCCGGGCCGTCATTTGCGGTGTTGTCGAGCGTGAGCCCGCTGGGCGCATTGATGATGAGCTCCATGTCCTTAACATAGATCAGTGCATCGTTATATACATTCGTGAGCGTGTTGCCGGTGAGCGTCAGGGTCTTTGTATCCGGGTCATACTTGGCCTTGCCGTCGCCCAGGATATCACCCTTGTTGGCCTCTGTTACCTGCGTGCCGCCCACCCACAGGTCGTAGGTCAAGGGCGCAGGAGCACCGTCCGGAATGTCATTCATATTGATGTACACGATTGCCTGGGTGCTGTCGCTGGGATTCACCATCGCGCCGGTTTTGGACAGATCAGTCATATCCAGTGCAGGAAGTTCTTTTCCGGAAAAGACAAACTTGCTGTCCGCAGTAAATTCATATCCGGTCGCGGCATTCAGGTAGAGCTGGAACACATACGTCTCGCCGTCACGGAACACCACACTCTTTACCGCAGTGGTGCCGTCACCATAATACGGGCTGAATCGCGTAGAATCAAATCTGCCCCAATAGCTGCCGTCTGTATCGACCGTCACACCGGTTCCGTTCACGGTAATGCTGTTATCCGGCATTTCTCCAACAACGGGCTTGGTAAGGTCGCTGATGGTAACAGAGGTGATCGGTTTTGTCTCAATAGAACCGATTGCAGGCAAGTCAAAGGTCAGCCAATAGCTGTTTTCCGAAAAACCGCGTCTGAATCGGGTTGCCGTGCAGGTGCCGTACGGCGTGACGAGCGTGATGTCTTCTTTTTCCAGCTTCGTATAATTATATCCGTCCACAGGGTAAAATTTGATCACAAACGGATACTGATCCCCGACCTTCAATTCAGTATCGGGGGCGATGGAACTGTAATCCCCGTCCACATCATCCCCGAAGCCGTAGTCAGGATCATAAGGAACCTCTGATTTAATCCGCACTACCATAAAAGCTCCGGATGTGGGATAAT
>ENA-OROH01003442-OROH01003442.1-human-gut-metagenome-genome-assembly--contig:-NODE-3442-length-10414-cov-5.155517_pt1 | contig 10414 bp, 10 predicted proteins | sample MGYA00242125_ERZ509042 | MGnify/ENA primary metagenome ERZ509042 (study PRJEB26280, sample SAMEA2338738) | human gut metagenome | biome: human gut; feature: human-associated habitat; material: faeces... | reverse complement strand
CCACCGCCGGCCAAGACGCCGGCCTCATCGGTGCCGCCAACCTGGCTCTGCGCTGACGATGCCGCTCCGGCAACGGGGCGTTAGTCTAATGGTGAGTCATGGCCGGTGCCATGGCTCACTGCCACGCTGATAGTGCGGTCGATGAGTTTCCGCTGCCTGACCATGGAATCGAATTTCGGGTTCTCGGCGATTTCCTCATACTCGTGTTCGGTGGTCACGCCGGCGATTTCGGCGATAATCTCCTCATAGGACGTTTCGACGGTTCGATGCACGCCGGTGACGTGCCCCTGACGTATCACGACAATGCGGTCGGATACCGCGAACACATCCGGCAGATCGTGGCAGACCATCACCACGGACCGGCCTTCGGAGCGCAGTCGCTTGATATATGCGAGCACTTCCGCCGACTGCATCACCGACAGTGCGGCGGTCGGTTCGTCCAGCAGAATAAGCTGCGGGTCATTGAGCAGCGTGCGTGCTATGGCCACGGTCTGGCGCTGGCCGACGGATAAGGATGCGATAGGGGAGCCGACCCGAATCGCCGAGCTCAGGGTCTTCAGCACGGAACGGGCACGCGAGTTCATCGAATCGTCATCGCGTATGCCAATCTGATTGATCTCCTTGCCGAGGAACAGGTTCGAGGCCACGTCCAGGTTGTCGCAGAACTCCTGCCCCTGGAACACCGATGCGATGCCCATGCGGTCCGCCTCCCTGATCGAGGGAATGGTCACCTGTTCGCCGTTGAGATAAATATGGCCGAATCCCGGCTGCAGAAATCCCGCGATGACCTTGATCAGAGTGGACTTTCCTGCGCCGTTATCGCCCACGATGGCGATGACCTCCTGGCGCTGGATGGACAGATTCACCGATTTCAACGCCTCGACGAAGCCGAACTTCACACAGATGTCCTCCAGCCGCAGCAGAGGAGGTGTGCTCGAATTCCTCATGGTGTGTTCCTTCTTATCACTCTTCTCCTGGTACCGGTCACTGGCTGACGTCATTGCGAACCGAGAACTCGATGGCGCATAATGCGCCGCCTAGCGCGCAATTGTCGTCCGGGTGGGATGACACGAGTACATCGATGGGTGCCACGGCATCAGGGAACAGCATGCGCTGCAACGCTTCATTGAACGGTTGGATGAATACGTCGCCGGTCATGGCCAGCTTGCCGCCGAGCACAATGACCTCCGGATCCACGCTGATGCACAGATCAGCCGCCACCTGACCGATACGCACGGCCGCGTCGGCGATGATGCGACGGCAACCGGGGTCGCCTTCGTTGGCAAAGGACACCAGATCATCCAGCGTCATATTGCCGTGTGTGACGCTGAGCAACTGCACCAGCCTGTTTTCCGCCACGACGGTGTCAAGGCAGCCGCGGTTGCCGCACGAACAGATGGCACCCAGCGGGTCGACCTGGATATGGCCGATTTCACCGGCCAGGCCGGTCACGCCATGCATGATTTCGCCGTTGATGACGATGCCTGCGCCAACCCCGTCGCTGGCTGAGATATATACGAAATTGCGTTTGCCTGCCGCCACGCCCATACGGGATTCGCCGTATGCCGCGAAATTCGCGTCATTATCGACGTATACGGGAACGTTGAACGCCGTGCGCAACGGGGACGTGATATCGACGCCGTCCCATCCGGGCAGAATGCCGGGAATCGCTATGGTGTGGTCGCTGGTGGCCACCGGTGCGGCCACGGCCACGCCGATGCCGACCAGCTCGCTGGCTTCGGCGTCGATGCTGCTCAGGGTCTCATTGATGAGCAGCATGGCGCGTTCCAGCGTTGTGTCCGCCTTGTGGCCCAACGGCAGGGGGAGCGTGTGCTCAGCGATGATTGACTTCGAGAAGTCAACGATAGAAAGCGTAAGATGACGTCGCGCGATCCAAAGCCCGACGCCGAGGCCCTGATGCCGTGCAAGGGTCACCAGAGTGGCTCTGCGACCGTTGCGAACGGTGCTTTTGGTCTCCAGCTGGTCTTCGTCGACGAGCTGATGGACGAGCGTGGACACGGTCGCAGTGGACAGTCCTGTCACCTCTGCGAGTTCGACCTGTGTCATGGCGCCGAACTTGTGGATGCTGGCCAGCAAGTTGGCGCGGTTTGCCTCGCGAAGCGAGGTCTGCGAACCGAAAAGCCTTGTTGCCATAAGAATCCAGTGTAGTCGTTACCGGCATGAGGCACAGCGAGGCGCAGAGCGTGGATTTTTCGGCGTGTCGCCTTGTGATGCGCGAAAAAATCGCCATTGCGTTCATTGGTCGAACGCAAACGACAGGAAATTCGCTTTCTTGAGTTTGACAACTTAACTTAATACGGTATTCTATGAGATGAACCTGAGGTTATTCTCAGGTTCGGGCGACCAAGGAGGGTTCGCCATCCCCTCGAAGATGAAGGAGAGCAAATGAAGTTCACTAAGAAGATCGTCGCCGTGGTGGCAGGCGTTGCCATGTGCGCGGGCCTCGCGGCCTGTGGTGGCAGCCGTAGCGGCCAGGCAACTGGCGGTGATGCCAAGATCGAAAAGGGCTCCACTATCGGCATTTCGATGCCGACCAAGTCCGAAGAGCGTTGGAACAAGGACGGCAACAACCTGAAGGCCAAGCTGGAGAAGGCCGGATACAAGGTCATCCTGTCTTTCGCCGACGATAAGCCGGCCCAGCAGAACGCTGACATCGAGAACATGGTCAACAACGACGCCAAGATCGTCGTGGTCGCCTCCAAGGATGGCACCGCAGTGGGCCCCGCCGTTGAGAAGGCCCGCGATGCAGGCGCCAAGGTCATCGCCTACGATCGACTGATCATGAACACCGACGCCGTCGACTACTACGCCACCTTCCAGCTGGAGCAGGTCGGCGTGCTCGAGGCCACGTGGCTCATTGACCAGCTCAAGCTTAAGGATGGCGCCACCGGCCCGTTCAATATCGAGCTGTTCACCGGTTCCCCGGATGACAACAACGCCAAGTACTTCTTCAAGGGCGCTTGGGATCTGCTGCAGCCGTACTTCGAGAAGGGCGTGCTCGTCTCCCCGTCCCAGCACGGTCAGGGTGGCGTGACCAAGGACTTCACCGTTGAGGATTGGCAGAAGATCTCCGTGATGAGCTGGAAGACCGAGCAGGCGCAGAAGGACATGGAATCCATCCTTGACTCCACCTACGCCCACGGCGAGAAGCTCGACGCGGTCCTCACTCCGTACGACGGCATCGCCCAGGGTGTGATCAACGCCATCGAATCCAAGCGTCCCGACATGAAGCCGGGCACCGACTCCTGGCCGTATATCACCGGTCAGGACGCCATGGAGATCGCAGTTGCCAACATCGCCAAGGATAAGCAGGGCGAGACCGTGTTCAAGGACGTGAACAAGCTGGCTGACGCCGTGTACGACATGGTCGTCGAGATCGCCGAGGGCAAGGAAGTCTCCGGCCTGAACGGCAAGTTCAACAACAACAACATCGACGTCCCGTCCAAGCTGCTTGACCCCCAGAACATCACCAAGGACAACCTCCAGGATCTGGTCACGGCCAACTACATCACCCAGGATCGCTTCGACGAGCTGACTAAGTAGTCCTCATCAGGCAATCCGTAAACAAACACAATGACATGCGGCGCATAGCCGATATGCGCCGCATGTCCATGAACACAGAACTGTGACGAGGAGTGGTGACATGTCATCAAATGACACCATCTTGACGATGGAAAACATCACGAAGACGTTCGGTCCGGTCAAAGCCCTCACCGATGTGAATCTTTCCGTCGATCGCGGCGAGATCCACGCCATCTGCGGCGAGAACGGTGCAGGTAAATCGACCCTGATGAACGTGCTTTCGGGTGTGTACCCATACGGTAGCTATTCCGGCAAAATCACCTTTGATGGCAAGGAATGCAAATACCATACTATTAATGATTCCGAGGCCGACGGCATCGTAATCATTCATCAGGAACTGGCGTTGAGCCCGTTCCTGTCCATTGCGGAGAACATCTTCATCGGCAACGAGCAGGCCAAGGGTGGCGTAATCGACTGGGACAAGACCCGTGCCGAGGCGAAGAAGCTGCTCGATCGTGTGGGACTTCCCGAAGACCCGGATACCAAGGTTATGGACATCGGCGTCGGCAAGCAGCAGCTCGTCGAAATCGCCAAGGCATTGTCCAAGGACGTGAAGCTGCTCATCCTCGATGAGCCGACCGCTGCACTGAACGATGAGGATTCCGCCCACCTGCTTGACCTGGTTCGTCAGCTACGTGACGAGCAGGGCGTGACCAGCATCATCATCACTCATAAACTCAACGAGGTCGCCGCCATCGCCGACAATGTCACCATCATTCGAGACGGTTCGACCGTCGGTGTGATGTACGTGACGCCGGAGACGCCGCTCGACCAGGAAGAACTCATCCGCAAGATGGTGGGTCGTCCGCTGCACAACCTGTACCCGAACCACCCCTCCAATACCCCGGGCGAGGAATACCTGCGTGTCGAGGATTGGACCGTGCATCATCCGCTCGACGCGGAGCGCGTGATCGTAGACCATGCGAACATCAACGTGCATGCCGGCGAGATCGTCGGTCTGGCGGGTCTGATGGGTGCGGGTCGTACCGAGATGGCCATGTCCATCTTCGGCCACTCTTACGGTTCCAACATCTCCGGCAAGGTGTTCGTCAAGGGCAAGGAAGTCAAGATGCCCAACGTGCAGTCCGCGATTGACGCAGGTCTCGCCTACGCCACCGAGGATCGTAAGGGCAACGGTCTGAACCTGCTGCAGAACATCCGAGAGAACGCGTCCCTGGCCTCCCTGACCAAGATCAGCAAGGGCGGGGTTGTGGACGACAACCTTGAGCGCAAGGAAGTTGAACAGTACCGCAAGGACTTCAACATCAAGTGCCATGACATCGATGTGAATGTCTCCACCCTCTCCGGTGGTAACCAGCAGAAAGTGCTGCTCGCCAAGTGGGTTATCTCGCAGCCGGACATCCTCATCCTCGATGAGCCGACCCGAGGCATCGACGTCGGCGCCAAGTATGAGATCTACGAAATCATCGATAAGCTTGCCGATGCAGGCAAGGCCGTCATCGTGATTTCCTCCGAGCTGCCCGAGCTCATCGGTATCTGTGACCGCATTTACACGGTGTCCTACGGTGTCGTCACCGACAATGTTGAGAAGAATGGATTTACCCAGGAATACCTGATGAAGGGTATGACCAAGGAAAGGGAGGTGGCAGCCTGATGAGCGCCGCAACTGCAACACCTGCAAAGAAAGAAGAAAAGACCGGCCTGCTGGCCACGGTTGCCAACAATGCCCGTCAATACGGTATTGTCGGCGCACTGCTGGTCATCGTCGTGGCCTTCGAGATCCTGACTGGAGGCGTGCTGCTGAAGCCGAACTCCTTCGTGTCCCTGATTCAGCAGAACGCTTACGTGATCATCCTGGCCATTGGTATGGTGATGGTCATCATCGCCACCCACATCGACCTTTCGGTTGGTTCCTTGGTAGCCTTCATCGGTGGTGTGTGTGCACTGCTGATGGAACGCGCCGGAGTCAACTGGATGCTCGCCATCGTCATCGCTCTGGTCGTCGGCCTGATCGTCGGCGTCTGGCAGGGCTTCTGGGTCGCCGTCATCGGCATCCCGGGCTTCATTACCACTCTGGCCGGCATGTTGATCTTCCGTGGTCTCGCCACCGTGATCGTCGGCGAATCCGTGCCGATTACCTCCCTCGAATTCCGTGGCATTGCCCGTAACTACCTGCCCAACATCCTTGGCTGGTGGGGTCCGTTCGATGGTCTGACCATTGTGCTCGGCATCCTGTGCATCGTCGGCTTTGCCTGGAGCCAGCTGCGCAAGCGCGCCCGTGTGGCCAAGGTCGGCCTGGTGCCCGAGCCGATGAGCCTGACCGTCCTCAAAATTGTGCTTGCCGCGGTCGTCATCGCCTTCGTCACCTACCTGCTGGCTTCCTCCGGTAACGCTGATCAGGGTGGTACCCCGATCATGCTGGTGATCGTCGGTGTGCTGGTCTTCATCTACAACTTCATCCTGACCAAGACCGTGTTCGGTCGCCACGTGTACGCCGTTGGTGGCAACCGCAAGGCCGCCATCCTCTCCGGTATCAACACCCGCCGCGTGGACTTCCTGCTGTTCGTCCACATGGGCTTCCTGTCCGCAGTGGCCGCTGTCTGCATGCTCTCCCGTCTGGCTTCCGCAACTGCTCAGGCCGGTATGGAGTTCGAGATGGACGCCATCGCCGCCTGCTTCATCGGTGGCACGGCCGTTACCGGTGGTATTGGTACCATCCCGGGCGCTGTGATCGGTGCATTCGTGATGGGTGTTATCAACCAGGGTCTGTCGATCATGGGTGTTGACACCGCCGTGGTGAAGACCATCAAGGGCCTCGTGCTCCTGCTGGCCGTCGCCGTGGACATCATGTCCAAGCGCAAGAAGAGCTGACCTTCCCCTTTCTCCTCCTCGATGTGGGATTCGTGCCGGTGCCGCTGGTGCGGATCCCACACTGTTATCTGCCGTCATTCTTGTAATCAAAGGACTTTTTCCGCCATGAAACTCACCGCGCGCTCCACCTCCCGTATGTATGCATTGACCTGCTTGGCCTGCGTTATCTGGCTCTGGCAGTCACTGGTCGAGGCCAATAACGATGGCTCGCTGTTCAATTGGGCCACTATTGTCTTCTCGCTGTGCTTGCTAGTGGTCATCGGATGGAGTGGTTGGAATGCCGTCGCCGGGTGGAACGCCAAGGAGACTGAGGCCGCCACGGCAGGTGCCAAGGATGATGAGGGCAGCACTGATCGGTAGCGTATATACGGCTGTTGTTGCCGGGGACATATAGGTCCCGGCAAATCTGCAGCGATATGTGCATTGCAAGCCAGGGATTCCCTGGCTTTTTTATGTCGAAACGGAACTCGACACGGGCGCGCAGGCCGTTGGGTTTGTCTAGAGCCTGCATATAGTTACTTATGGTAATGACTATTGGTAACTAATTGGGGGTTGGGCCAGCGATGTGCGATTCCCGAACCGATACCAAGACCGGCTTGCTTCCGGTGAATGAGGTGCGGAGCCTCCTGGATGTCTGCTGGAAAGCGAAGGCTATCACCGAGCTGATGCCGGCACTGCCGAAAGGTATGAAACCGCGCTATGTCCACGTGATCGACGCCGTCTGGCATATCAACGAACCGAATGGGCAAGATACCGGCACCGCGCGCGTGGGCGACGTCAGCGCATTCCTCGGCGTCACTACGCCGAGCATCACCAAGCTCGTCGGCGAAATGGCCGACCTCGGACTCGTCGTCAAACACGCCGATGCCGCCGATCGGCGTGCGGTGACGCTCACGCTCACCGAACGCGGCTTGGATATCCGCCGTATCTATGTGGAGGAATATCACGCGCATTTGAGCCAACTGCTGGGCGGATTGACCTCGGACCAGTGCGAAACCACGGTACGCACCTTGACCGAGGCTCTGCGACTCATGCAGGAAGACTTCCAACGTCGTAGTCAGAATATCTGAATGAATGGAGGAGAGAACAAGATCGTGACTCATTCCGCAACACAGCTGCCTAACGGCGGCAAGCAACCGGTCTCCAACAAACTCGTCATCGCGGTCGTCTCGCTCGCGATCCTGACCTTCCTCGGCATCCTATCGGAAACGTCACTGAACATCGCCTACTCCACGCCGATGGAGGAGTTCTCCATCGGCGCCTCGGTGGTGCAGTGGCTTGTCACCGGTTATCTGCTCTTGCTGTCGGTGTCGATTCCGAGCTCGCCGTTCATGGTGCGCAAATTCGCCACCAAAACACTGTTCATCATGGCCATCGTGATTTTCACCGCCGGCACATTACTGGGCGCGCTCGCGGTCAACTTCCCGATGCTGCTCGCCGCCCGACTGGTCATGTCGCTCGGTACCGGCATCTCCCTGCCGCTTATCACCAACATCCACTGGCACGAAGAAGCGTGATTCCAACATGCAACGCCCTATTATGACTTCGCGGTCGTTTTTTGCGCACGCCGTCTGAAGCGGCTGGGCCCGGCGACGAGCAGGTGATCGAAGACCTCGTAGACACGCTGGAGGCCAACCGTTCACGGTGCGTGGGCATGGCCGCCAACATGATTGGCGTAGGCAAACGCATCATCGTCTTTGTGGATGAAGACCTTGGCGGGCGCATAACGGTGATGCTCAACCCCGTGATTACCGCTTCGGACGGTGCCTTCGATACCCAGGAAGGATGCCTGTCCCTGACCGGCGAACGCCGCACGCTGCGTTATCGACGTATTGAGGTCAACTACGAGAACCGTCGGTTCCGCGCCCGCCACGCCACCTTCGCCGGTTGGACTGCGCAGATTATCCAGCATGAAGTCGATCACTGCAACGGCATCATTATCTGATTCATATCGGTGCTCATTGCAGCCCAACTCCCGAGGCTGGTCATCGCGATTACGATGCGATTACATCGCAACCGCTATGACCAGTTTTTTTATGTGCACTGGTGGGGTGGGTGTTCTCAGCGGTGTTGGGGTGCCATGCGCTGGCCGGTTGGCTTCGCTGAGGGGTGTGGGTGGTGTCATGTTGCCAGCGGTTGGCTGGTTGGCTTCGCTGGAGGTTCTCTCAGCGTCGGTGATGTGCCAAAGAGTGGCGGGCTGGCTTCGCTAAGGAGCGTTACCGTCGGTGGAGAACCAGTGCGTGACCTGCTGCCGACGCTAAGCGTTCATTAAGCGTCGTTAGCGGCCAAAACTTGGACGTGTAACGATGCTGGGCGGTTTTAGCGTCGTTGCTGTGCCAAGTTGTGGTCCTCTGCCGACGCTGCCAGTGCAGTAGCGTCGGCGTTGGGACAGGTGTTGGGCCTTTGCCGACTCTATAAGCGAGGGAAAATCATTCGCCGGTGCCTAAGTGGGTCTATTGCCATGCTGAATACATCTGCTGAGTGTAGCTATGCGTTCGAAGGCGATTTCGGGACCTTTCTCAGTAGCAAATATGCCTAATGCGCGGAGTTATACACTTCACCGTGCACTTATACACGCCAAACGAAGCAGAAATCGACTGCTGACAGTGGACGACACGCCAGAGACGATGTGGATAACCCAGAGACGGTGGATAACAGCTGCGCGATCAGTGGATAACCTGCAAGAAAGTGCGGTTATCCACCGACGGTAGCCACTGTTATGCACATTCCATACCCCTTGGAATCATTGGGTTTTCCACTTATCCACCATCTCGCCATGTGGGCTTGCGAGCCACCGCACGAACGTCATACAGTGTGCCTCACGGCGGGCAACGTAGCCCGCCGTCCACATCACATGAAGGGGAAACACCATGAGCACCGCAATCACTACTACTGCCGAAAATGCCGGTTTGCCAGCAATGCTGGACACCAAAGACGTAGCCGAGATGTTCAAACGCTGCAATCTCGCCGTCTATGCCGAAGCGAGACGCATATATTATCGCGAAGTGAATCTGAACCCATGCAAAAAGTATCCGAAGCAGGTGCTGCAAAGGATCGAATGGTGGTTCTGGGATTGGTTTGCCTATGACTGCGCCGTCAGCGGTATTGGACTGACCGGCAATGAATCCGAAGATTTACGTATCGAATTGCAGTACGGTCCGGGCGCAGGTATCTCGCCATTCCTAGCCTTGGCCGAATTCATGTATGACAAGGACGAACGTATCGGCACGCGCGAGATACGTGATTTTCGCGAACTTGATGACACCAATTTCGCTTCGATGTTCTGGATTCGCGATGCCAGCGCGGTCAAAGGTCGTCTGACAGTTGAGGACATCATTCATGGTGGTGTCTACGAGGTGGCGGACGTACATGCCGCCTCGCAATACGATGGTGCGCACGGCGGCATGATCGTCAATCGCATCGCACATGTGAGAGGCGTGTGGCGATCCTGTTCCATCCCGATCTATGAGGCACGAAGGCCTGATGACCCGCAAATCGGTGATTCGCTGGCCCGTTCATTCCGGGAAACCGGATATAAACCGGACTTTGCCGGTCTGGTGCGGTTTTTCTACGGGAGGGCCAAAGACACCGGTCTCGACTGGGAAGATGTGGAAGCCGCGCGCCAAGCCGGTACTTTGGGCGCGCTGATCAAGAAGGCCAGCAATCGGTGAAGGATTCGCCTAACGCTGCTGTCCAAGTCGGCGGCCGCGATCACGAATGAAGAGTGACGCAACCAAACAGACCGCGCACACAATGGCGACCGTGCGGAACGAAGCCCGCACGCCAATGGCCGATGCCGCCGCTTCCGGCAAACAGATCCAGGAACCGGCACCCCGGCACGTCGTTCTGAAGGATATTGAACAGCGTCTCCTTGATCCGGTCTGTGGTGGGCCTGGTATCCAGGCCTTCTATTGTCTTCAAGGGAAGTCTTCTCGCCTTCCCGGCAATCACTCTCATAAAAAACTCCTCTTTTTTATTT
>ENA-OROH01003437-OROH01003437.1-human-gut-metagenome-genome-assembly--contig:-NODE-3437-length-10434-cov-2.544947_pt1 | contig 10434 bp, 11 predicted proteins | sample MGYA00242125_ERZ509042 | MGnify/ENA primary metagenome ERZ509042 (study PRJEB26280, sample SAMEA2338738) | human gut metagenome | biome: human gut; feature: human-associated habitat; material: faeces... | reverse complement strand
CGCAGGTTCGAATCCTGTCACTCGGACCAAACTTTATGCCGCTTGAACATTACGTTTGAGCGGCATTTTCGTCATTATAATATACTTTTGACGCTATATAGTACAGATGAGGTTTTCACTTAAAAATCCAGTTAATAGGAGATTTTAGGGCGTTTAATGGCATTGGGTGTGTCACTTAGTGTGTCACCTGCAAATGAAAAGAGAGCGAGGAACAACATGAAACTGACCCATTTGGATGAAAACGGTGCAGCGCACATGGTCAACATCGGCGCAAAGCCGGTCACGCAGCGCGAAGCTGTGGCGCAGTCCGTGCTGACCATGCAGCCGGAGACGCTGCGCATGATCCTTGACGGCACAGTGCCCAAGGGCGATGTGTTCGCGTGCGCGCGCATCGCGGGCATTATGGCGGCCAAGCGGACGGCAGAGCTGATCCCGATGTGCCATCCAATCCCGATCGAGAGTGTGGACATCGCCATTGAGGCTGTCTCGGAGACGCAGGTGCGCGTTGTCAGCACGCTGCGCTGCTCGCACAAGACCGGCATTGAGATGGAAGCACTCACGGCGGCCACTGTTGCCGCGCTGACCATCTACGACATGTGCAAGGCGGTGGACCGCGGTATGCGTATTGATGAGACGCTGCTGCTGCACAAGACCGGCGGCAAAAGCGGCGATTATCACGCGGAAGGAGCGGTGGCACGATGACTTTGCTGGAACAGCTGCAGGCTGCCGCAGAAAATGCGCGCAAGGGACTTCCGGCGGCGCTGACCATAGACGCGGACGGCGTACAGTATACGCGCAATTTCATGCCGCAGGAACGCCTGATTCTGCTCGGCGGCGGCACGATCGCGCAGCCGCTTTGCCGCTATGCGGCCGATCTCGGTTTTGAACTGGTCGTGGCGGACGACCGGCCGTCCTTTGCCAACCATCCGCGCTTTCCGGAAGCAAAGCAGATTGTATGTGATCTGTTTCCGGCGGCAATCGAGAAAATCGGCATCCGAGAGAGCGATTACGTTGCCGTTATCACGCGCGGGCATCGTTATGACGCAGACTGCCTGCGGGAGCTTCTGCGCGGCATCATGCCGCGCTATCTCGGCATGATCGGGTCAAAAAGACGCACGGTCGGTCTGCTGAACATGCTTGAGGAAGAAGGCTTCTCTCGGGCAGATCTCGACCGCATTCATACGCCCATCGGTCTGGACATTGGTGCGCTGACCGTCAAGGAGATCGCGATTTCTATCGTGGCAGAGCTGATCGCGGAACGCCGCCGCACGACCGACCGCCGTTCCAAGAGCAGCATTCTCACCGCAGAGGATATCGACCTGCCGCTGCTGGAAACCGCTGCACGCGGTGATATTCCAAAAACGCTCATGCTCGTGTACGAGACCAGCGGTTCCACGCCGGTAAAATCCGGCTCGTACATGGTGGTCGATGCCAATACGGCTACTGCGGGCACCATCGGCGGCGGCTGCAGTGAGAGCGCCGTTATGCGGCAGGCGTATTACTTGATCGGCACCGGCGAGCACAAGTGCGTCACCATCGACATGAGCAACGACATTGCTGCGCAGGAAGGTATGGTTTGCGGCGGGCAGATGAAGGTGCTGCTGGCGGATTTGGGTACGAAAAAATCGACATAAAGTGAAAAAAGTTGTCGAAAAATACTGGGATAAAATGTCATATTCTCTCTGGCATTCATAGATTTAAAATGGTATAATAAGGATAAAAAGTAAAGCAGGGGAAGCCATGAGACTCAAAAGACGGATTTTCGGTGTATTTGCAGCAGCACTGGCGGGTGTGCTGCTGTGCGGATGTACGGCTGCCGAGGGTATACAGGAGCACCGGACGGAAACACCGATAACGATCAAGGTGGGCAGCGACAACTATCCGCCGTTTAATTATACCGATGAAAACGGCAATCCGGCAGGTGTGGATGTGGATCTGGCTAAGGAATCCTTCGGACGGTTGGGGTATGCAGTATCCTTCGTCGGCATTGACTGGGAAGAAAAGAAGAAACTGGTTGAACATGGTGATATTGACTGTATCTGGGGATGTTTTTCCATTGATGGGCGCGAGAACGAATACAACTGGACCGAACCGTATATGATCAGCCGCCAGGTGGTTGCGGTCAACCGCAGCAGCGATATTTACCGGCTGAGCGATCTGGAGGGCAAGACCATTGCCGTGCAGTCCACCACCAAGCCGGAGAGCATTTTCCTCGAGCGAACGGACAGCCGCATTCCGCTTGTGCGTGAAGTCTACAGTCTGGAGGATCGCGAACTGCTCTACACCTCTCTCGGCAAGGGCTATGTGGATGCAATCGCGGCGCACGAAACCGCTATTCGGCAGTATATGAAGGATTATGATGCGGATTACCGTATTCTGGACGAAAGCATTCTCACGACAGGAATCGGTGTGGCGTTTGCAAAAAACGATACGCGCGGACTGAGCGAACAGCTTTCCCGGGTTTTCGAGGAAATGCGTGCAGACGGTACGACTCGAACGATCATAGGCAGGTATCTGTCCGATCCGGACAAATATTTGGAGGTGGACTGTGCTGCAGATTAAAAAGGGCAAAGCCACACGTCGGTACGAACGGATTGCGGCTGCAATCGGCGCCGTGCTGGTTATCGTGGTCGGCTTTAACACGATGCGTGCGGAGAGCGCACAGACACGGGAACAGCTAGGCAATACGATAGATTATGTGAAGGAGCAGTGTACGACCTATACACGCTACAATGCTGCAGCTGTTACCAAAAGCCTGATGCGTATCATGGACAACGCACAGCAGGTAAACCGCAATATCGGCTATGAAGGCTCGGCTGTAGATGAAGAACGGCTTCGGTTCTATGCGCAGGAACAGCGGCTGACCGGCATTATTCTGCTGGACACAGATGGAAGTGTGCAGTGCGAGTATAACGGTGATCTGCTGAATTTTCAGACACTGCAGAAGTATATAGAGCGGGATACAGTGCTCGATGTGGTCAGGTATCCGCAGAAGACCTATGCTTCGCGGATTGACCTGCCGGACGGCTCCTATGTGGATATCTCGGCGTACGGCCGTACAGATGTGCCCGGTGTGATCGTTGCATACTATCACACCACTGCGGAGTATGCACGCAATTATACGCTGACCATACAGGGCTCGCTTGCGGGCTATAATACCAGGGACGACGGTGTGATTGTGGTGGCAAACGGCGATCGCATTATCGCGTCCAACGATGAAGCGCTGGCTGATACCAAGGTGGAGGACAACCGTATTCTGCAGCAGATCAAGTCGAATCTTTCGTCCACCGAGGTCGGGCATTTCAAGTGCGATGGCAGCACCTATTTCGGCGGTCTGGACCGCAGCCGCGATTACTATATCTACGCCTATGTATCCGACCGCATGGTAGCGACTGATATGGTCAAAAATATGATGGCGGCGCTGATCATTTATCTGGTCATGCTGACCGCGATTCAGATGTTCCGCAGACGTTCCGCGCGGGAATATCTGGCCGAGCGGGATCGGCGCGAGCGGGAATTCCGTGAGCAGCTGATGGAATCCGCTGAAAAGGCCGAGCAGGCCAACCGCGCTAAGACCGAGTTCCTGCAGCGCATGAGCCACGATATCCGCACGCCGATCAACGGCATTCGCGGTATGATTGAGATTGCGAATTACTACAAGGACGATCCGGACAAGCAGACCGAGTGCCGGAAGAAAATATGGGATGCCTCCGGTCTGCTGCTCGAGCTGGTAAACGAGGTGCTGGACATGGGCAAGCTGGAATCCGGCGAGATCATGCTGGAGGAACGCGAGTTTGACCTCAAGGAACTGCTGGACAGCGTTGGCATAGTGGTGGATAAGCAGGCGCGGGAGCGGGACATTACGATAATAACGGATGGCTATCCGGTTGAGCACCGCTGCCTGCTTGGCAGTCCGCTGCACCTGCGGCGGCTGCTGATGAATATCATCAGCAATGCGGTCAAGTACAACCGCATGGGCGGCGAAATCAGGCTGGAATGCTGCGAAAAGCCGAGTGCGGATCCGGAGACTGCACAGATTGAATTCACCTGTGCGGATACCGGTATCGGCATGAGTGAGGAGTTTCAGAAGCATGTATTTGAGCCGTTTGCACAGGAGCGGGATACGGCTCGATCGGAATACGGCGGTACCGGTCTGGGTATGCCGATTGCGAAAAGTCTGGCGGAGAAAATGGGCGGCACGCTGTCCTTTGTCAGCAGGCAAGGCGTAGGCACGACGTTTACGCTGTCGCTGCCGTTCCGCATCTGCCATGCACCGGAGAAGCGGAACAAGCCGAAACGCCTGCTGCAGACCAGCTCTATTGCCGGACTGCATGTGCTGGTTGCGGAAGATAACAGGATGAATATGGAGATTGCTGAGTTTGTACTCAATGTGGAAGAAGCCTTCATCATCAAGGCAGTGAATGGCGAGGAGGCGGTACGCATTTTTGCCGATTCCAGGCCCGGAGAAATTGATGCGATTTTAATGGATGTGATGATGCCGGTGATGGACGGTCTGGAAGCGACGCGGCGTATTCGCGCGATGAAGCGTCCGGATGCGAGAACCATTCCAATCATCGCCATGACAGCAAACGCTTTCGCAGAGGACCGTCAGCGTGCCTTTGCTGCGGGCATGGATATGCATATTGCAAAGCCGCTGGAAGGCTCGGAGATGGTGGAAACGCTGGAGCGGTTTGTCAAATCCTCGCGGAAATAGGGGCAGAAGCGCAGAAAGGATACTATATAAAGGAAAGTCAGCCAAAAACGGCTGACTTTTCCTGTATAGTGCAGTTCTGCTGCCCGCAGCATACACACAGCGGAACTATTCGGCAGGAGGGGAAACTCACATCAGCCGTTCCTTCGCAAGCAGGTGGGCGTAATGCTGTTTGGCGCGGCTTAAGCGCGCACGGCTGGCCTCGTGGCTGATATGCAGATATTCGGCAATGTCCACACAGTTCAGATTTAGCTGATACCGCAGATATAGAATCTCCTTATCCGTGCGGGATAATTCATTCGGCAGCAGGTCGAGCATAGAAAGGAACGCCGGTTCGCAGCCAAGATTCTGAACGCTGTCCAGCGGCACCTGCACATACCGGCTCTGCCGTTTGTACTCATCAAGCGCGAGATTGGTCAGCACGGTGTGCAGCCAGCCGGGGAGATTCGGGTGCTGGCGCACCCGGTCAAAATGCGTCAGCAGGATGGTAAACGCCTCGTTTGTCAGCTCCTCTGCTGTAAACGGGTTGTGTGCAATGCGGATGGCCGCATACAGCAGCCGCTTGTAATTCCGGTCGTATAATTGGGAAAACAGCTCCTTGTCCTGTGCCGTCATAGATCGTTCACCTGATTCCTATCGGGTTATGTTATGCACGATACCCGTTTTCAAGGGGAAAATCAATAGCGCGTTCCTGATTGGTCACTTTGCGTTCCCGCTCTGCAGCCGGACGTCCATCAATCTGCGGTATAATAGAAGCGGGGCAGCAGGAGACAGAACGCTTTGTGAAATATTGTCTGCTGTGCTGCTTTATGGTATAGTTAGTTCAGAACACAACAGGGAGGAGCACTCATGCGCATTATACTGTGCGATGACGATACCGCATTCACGCAGGTCTTTGAAAAACGCCTGCTGACTGTTTTCAAAAAATACGGAATCACACCGGAGATTGTGTCCGCGCACACAGGCGTGGAAGCCTTGCGCGAGATTACACGCAGGCCGACGGATGTGCTGTTTTTAGACATTGATATGCCTGAAAAAGACGGCTTTTCGGTTGCGGAAGAGCTGTCAGCCATGCCGTCGAAGCCTCTTATCATTTTCCTGTCCGGCATGGAAGATCTGGTGTATCAGTCGTTTGCGTTTCAGCCGTTCTGGTTTCTCCGCAAAACGCATCTGGAGGAGCTGCCGCAGGTAACCGAGAAAATGCTGCAGCTTCTCAACAGCCGTCAGATTCACTACACGGTTACGATGAACGGCAGCAGCACCCACATTCCAATCACGGGGATTACGTATTTTGAGAGCCAGGGACATTATATCGTTGTACATTACAACGAGAAATCCCTGCGGTTCAAGGCACGCATGAGCGATATCGAAACGGCACTCAGCAAATACTTTTTCGTGCGCTGCCACGTTGGCTATCTGCTGAATTGCCGGTTTGTTCAAATCTGCAGCCGGACAAGCGTCACCTTGACGGACGGAACGGTCCTGCCGGTCAGCCGCGCCAAGGCAGAGGAAACACAGACCGCCTTTATGGCGTATATGAGGAGCCTGCGCCCATGAATTTCTGGTTTGAGATGGCAGTCAATGCCGTGGAAGTAACGCTGATTCTCGGTTTTCTGGTGCAGTATTTCGGATATAAGACGGAAACCTCAGCGAAATACTGGGGAACCGCATTGATATGGATTCTCTCGTTTTGCATTGTAGCGTTTTTCTCGTGGACACATTTGTATGAAAATTATGCAAGCTCATTGCAGATTCTGGTCAATATTCTATTTTGCGTTACCCTATTAAGGGGTAATATTTTCCAAAAAAATATTCGTGTCCGCGTTTACTATGGGTCTGGTGGCCATTACGGCAACGCTTACAACACTGCTGGTGGCCAAGCTGTCCGGTAATCAGGTGGCGTTTCTGTTGAGTCATTTCAGCGGGATTCGCGTTACATCCATCTGCCTGACCAAGCTGTTGTTTTTTGTTATCACGCGGATTATTCTGCGTATCAAGGAAAGCGGAAAAGGGATGGACTTTATCGCACTGGTAATCGTACCGATGCTGTCCGACCTGGCTATTACATTGATGATGTATGCGGCGATACAGGAACCGAGCATTCAGACGATTGTTCTGTATGCCGTAGGTATTGTATTGATACTGAATATCGTTGTCTACTTTTTGTTTATCCGTTTGGGCAAAGCCGGAAAAATCAAAACCGAAATGGCGCTGCTCGCGCTGCAGAACGAATGCCTGCAGGAAAACGCCAAGGACATTGAGAACATGTATGACACGGTTCGTGCGCTGCGGCATGACCTCAAAAATCATCTGCTCTGCATTTTATCCATGGCGGAAGAACGGGATGTCGAGGGTATCGAGCAGTACACAGGGCAGCTTCTGCAGCAGCAGAATACTGTCAACAAGCTGATCATGTTTTCGGGCAGCAAGGTGCTGGATGCGATCATCAACAGCAAAAGCGCAGCCGCGGAACGGGCAGGCGTTCGGCTGAGCGCTATTATCACAACCCCGCTGGCGGGTGTTTCGCCGGAGGATATTACCATCATCCTCGGCAATGCGCTGGACAACGCGATTCGTGCCGCAAAAGACAGTCAGCGCAAGGTGGTGGATATTCATATTCAGCCGCAGGGAGCATACAGCTCGATTGTGATTGCCAATGATATCGCACATCCGGTGCTGTTGGACAATCCGGCACTGCGTACCACGAAAAATATCCGGTATCGCCACGGCTTCGGCATTCAGAATATGCGGCAGGCGGTGGAACGTAATCAGGGCCTGATTCGGTTTTACGAGCAGAACGACCGGTTCATCTGCGATATTTTGCTCCTTAACGTGCAAAGCAGGAACGAATAACGACTAAGCAGGAATAGCCGGTTGCAATTTCGGTGAAAAGCAGTTATCTTACAGATAGACCATGACAAATGCAATGTGCATGGGTTATCTGCTAAGATAACTGCTTTTTTGAGGTGAGTCCGATGGCATGTTGAAATGAAAACCGGTAAGGTATGGATAGTAATTAGAGAGCAAACAGGGAGGGTTAAATGATGAACAGATTTCGAAAAATACGGAGCGCTGCGCTGGCAGGCTGCATGGCGGTCTCTGCGCTGATGATGAGCGCCGGTGCGGCGAATACCGGCACAGAAGCCGCACGCGAGAAGGCCATTTACGGCAGTCAGGCGTGGACAGTGAACGGTGCGGCAGCCATTCAGCACAGCGACGGCACAGTAGAGCCGGTACCGGAGTTCTCGGCGCTGTATCCCGGATGGACAGTGCCGAAGCAAGCGGCTTCGGTATCGAGTACGGCACTGGCTGAGGTGGCTGATGTCGGTTCGCATTCGATCAGCGGCTATTACCGGAATGTGTATTTGACGCAAGATGTGAAGTACAAGCCGTTTTACAGTTTTCTGGGAAACGGTGAGACGGTCAGTGTGTTTGCGGTGACGATACCGGGCAGCAAATACAATCTGGGCATTTACAACGAGACAGCGCAGCAGGATGCAGGCTGGCTGCCGAATCTCTCTAAGGGCGATCGCGTGCTGCTGCAGACCGCAAATGGTGTATACTGCTCGATTCGCGCAAGCGTACCGTTAAATATGCCGATTGGGTATTCGCGCATGAAGGTAGAGGAGGCAGGGAAAATCGAAAATGTGGGAAAGAACTGAAACTTTTGGGTTTCAGCTCTTTTGGTGATGCGGAAATTGTGCTTTTGCTGCCGAGCGGTAGCATATGTTCTGAAACGATATCCGGTCATCCTAAAACTCGTTAAAAAGGTGCTGAACCTGCACTAAAATCAGCACTAAAATGAAGCGCTGCGATTTTGGTAGACACTCGTGGTAGACACCACTTTTTCGCAAATTACATCACAAAACTAAACACTGTAAAAAGTATAGAAAAAGAGCTGAAATCAAAAGATTTCAGCTCTTTAACTTGGTGCGGATGGGGGGACTTGAACCCCCACGTCCTTGCGAACACTAGCACCTGAAGCTAGCGCGTCTGCCATTCCGCCACATCCGCATATTTGGTTGTTGAAAGAAGGTGGTGCGAGTGACGGGACTTGAACCCGTACGTCGATCGACACACGCCCCTCAAACGTGCCTGTCTACCAGTTCCAGCACACTCGCATTCTGTTCTCATCGAGTCGCCTCACTGTCAGCGACAAGAATTATTATATCCATGTGGACGCCAAATGTCAACACCTTTTTTCAAATTTTTTTGAAAAATTTCAAAACGCGAAAAACAGATGATTTCTCTGACACGCGAAACAGTTTGTGTGTTACAATAGAAGCAGTCAGAAAACTCACAGCGAAAAAGGAGGAAGATTTCAGTGCTTTCTAAAAAAAGTAAGGCAATCGGTTTTATCATTATGTCCGCATTCGGTTTTGCGATGATGGCGGCATTCGTGCGTCTGGCGGGTGATCTGCCGTTCACGCAGAAAACATTTTTCCGCAATCTGGTCGCGGTGGCAGTGGCCGCCGTGGTGCTGTGCCGCGAAAAGGTTGGTTTTAAGTGGGAAAAGGGCAACCTGCCGCTGCTCATCATACGCGCAACCTGCGGCACACTCGGCATTTTCTGCAATTACTACGCGATTGATCATCTCGTACTGGCAGATGCAAACATTCTTAATAAAATGTCGCCGTTCTTCGCTATCATCTTCTCGCTCATTCTGCTGAAGGAGCGGGCCAGCGTATTCCAGTACGCGGCGGTGCTTGCGGCATTCGGCAGCAGCATGCTGATTATCAAGCCGGGTTTTTCCTCGGCAACCTTCCCGGCAATTATCGGCCTGCTGGGTGGCATGGGTGCAGGCGCGGCCTACACCTGTGTGCGCGCACTCAGCCGGAAAGGCGAAAAGAGCGCCCGCATCGTGTTCTTCTTCTCGATGTTCTCCACGCTGGTATGCGTACCAGCTATGATCACGGACTACCACCCAATGACATGGGGACAGTTCTTCTGTCTGATTGGCGCAGGTGCGTCAGCCGCGCTCGGACAGTTCGGCGTAACGCTCGCGTACGCCAACGCACCGGCCAAGGAGATTTCGGTGTTCGACTACACGCAGGTCATCTTCTCGGCTGTCCTCGGCTTTTTCCTGTTCGGCCAGCTGCCGGACGGCTGGAGCGTCCTCGGCTATCTGTTGATCTGCGGCATTTCGGTCGCGGTGTTCTTCTATAACCGCAATCTGGAGCGCAAGGGACAGTAATATGATCGAGTACGAACTGGTTCGCTCCAAACGCAAGACGCTTGCTGTGCAGGTGACGCGCGAAGGCCGTGTGATCGTTCGTGCGCCGCTGCGGTTGGCAAAATACCGTATTGAACGGTTTGTCGCGGATCATACGGACTGGATAGCCCGCGCACTTGCCGATCAGCAGTCCCGCCGTGCGGCACATCCGGAGCCGGATGAGGCCAAGCAGGCTGAGCTTATCCGCCGAGCGAAAATAGAGCTGTCGCCCAAGGTACAGCATTACGCAAAACTGATGAACCTGTACCCGACCGGACTGAAGATCACCTCAGCGAGAACACGGTTCGGCTCGTGCAGCGGCAAAAACAGTATTTGCTTCTCATGGCGGCTGATGGACTATCCCGAACCCGCTATCGACTATGTGGTGGTGCATGAGCTGGCCCATATCCGCCATAAAAACCACAGTCCCGCCTTCTACGCCGAGGTGGAGCGCTACCTACCGGACTGGCGGCAGCGGCAGACCCTGCTGAAACGATGATCTTCCCATAGA
>ENA-OROH01003434-OROH01003434.1-human-gut-metagenome-genome-assembly--contig:-NODE-3434-length-10439-cov-2.493548_pt1 | contig 10439 bp, 9 predicted proteins | sample MGYA00242125_ERZ509042 | MGnify/ENA primary metagenome ERZ509042 (study PRJEB26280, sample SAMEA2338738) | human gut metagenome | biome: human gut; feature: human-associated habitat; material: faeces... | reverse complement strand
CAAACCATTCTGATATGAGTATCAACTATATGATTACGCACGGATGGCGGAAGAGTCCTGCTTCCCAGACCCTGGTCGATGCAAGGGAAGTATTGAGAAAATTGGGATACTTAGATAATAATTAATTAGGGTGAATTTCAAAACTTTGTAAAAATGAATCAGATGAAAAAACAAATATTTTTCCCCGCCTTTTTGGTTGCGATCTTTTTATGGTCCGGGAATATTCAGGCTCAGGTTGAAGATGTGGCCAATCCGCTGTTGAAATATGTCAATCGGAACAATGGACTCAGATTTACTGCCGGAGGCCGTTTGTTTACCGATGTAGCTTATTATCATTCCGAATATACGCCGATGAAATCGGGGGCTGCTATTACCGATGCACGTATCCGTACTTCATTGAAATACAAACAATTCTATTTTTATGCCGATTTCGATTTTTCTAAAGGTTCTTTCAAACAGAAGAATATTTTCGGACAATACAACTTTAAAGAGAATTACCGGGGGGTACAGAGTGTGAAAGCCGGTTATTTTTGCGAGCCTTCTACGATGGCTTACAATACGAGTCTTTATAACTATCATTTTATTTCCCGTCCGGCAGTCGTCAATGCTTTGGCGCCTGGCCGAAGTCTGGGGATTACTTATAAGTTTTTCAATCAGAAGGTGTTGGCCGATCAGGGTATTTTTGCCGAAAATAAATACAATGATCAGATCAGCGGATTTCAGGGGTTTAGTCTGAGCGGTCGTTGGTTGTATAAGGTGATCAACGACGATTATATGACGCTGCATGTCGGATTGGGATTGCGTTACTCCCGGATAAATACCGGACGGGTAGTCGATGACGATGCTTTTAAAACTGAAGTAACTATAGAGTCGGCCATGGAGACTTATGTGGATGCGACTACAAAATTTCTGAATGCCGATGTCGCCTGGGCTAAGAATATTCTCGATCTGAATCCGGAACTCTTGTTTAAGACCGACCGTTTGTTCGTCCGCGGGGAATATCTGTATAAACGTTTGTACAAAGACCGGCCCGATTTTGAATTATTCACCAATCAACTGGGAGGAGTATGGAGTTGGACGACGCTGGATGCCTGGAAAGCCGGTAACCCGATCCGCAGTACCAAATTCGACGGTGGTTATGTAGAAGCCGGCTATCTGATCATGGGCAACCGTTATACCTACAACGACGAATACGGTTTACTGGACGGTATGAATGAAAAGAATTCGCTGGAAATCGTCGCCCGTTATAGCATTGTCAATCTCAACGATATCAATAAAGGAGATTTTTTCCTGATCGGAAAGCATGTTTTCTACCCGGGCGGAGTCGTTTCGGATTATCCTCCTGTCTCGACGAGTATCGGAGGGGGTAAAATGCAGGCGGCTACCGTCGGTTTGAACTATACACTGAATCAGTATATCAAGGTGATGGGGGAATACAAATACAGCCGTTTGAGTAATGTGTATTATCCGATGGATAAGAATTTCCATGAATTGCAGATGCGGTTGATGGTTTCGTTTTAGTTTTACCGGACAGCAATGATAAAAATCAGCGAGATACTGTCAGGAAACAGTATCTCGACAAATATACTTTTTAAGGAATGCCTGTCTGGATTTTTGCCTTATTAGCCTCCTTATGTTAAAATGATGTATATAAAACAGAAACAGGATCTCCGGCGGTTGTAAATGCATTGATGGCCGGTGGGGTTATGTGATAAAAGGTTAGGTCGTCTTTATAATGATTATTGTTTAAAATGATTTTTTTCCCTGACTTTTTAAAATAATAGACCAAAAACGGCATATCATCTAAAGCTTCACATTCAAAAATAAAATGGATATACTTGTCATTTTCGTAATAACGATTCATGTGTGCTATATCCGGTTGTAGAAAGTATATACCTTGAGGTGTTTTTTCTAATTTGCCATTATACGCGAACTCTTGAAAATCAATGTATCGGGCTGGGATTAATTCTTGCTCTGTAACTCTGTATAGCATTTGTTCAAATTCTCGCTGCCATAATATTTCATTATTGCATTTGGTAAATGGTTTTAGAGGTCGGCAGTTGTAATGAGGGTCATATTTTAAGTGTGAGTTAATCCGTTTTTTATTGCGATAATCCCAAAGTATGATTTGGTCTTCAAATGCTGCTCCATTAAAAATAAGTATCGAATCATTTAGTATTTCAAAAGAGTCGGCAAAAAAAGGTAATTCTTGCAGAGCAATTGGCATCCCGTTTAATTCCTGATCCTTCGCAAATCAAATCCAATGGCTTGGTGCTAAATTTGACTTTATAACAAGCATTTGAGCCTTGTCGGGTAGGAGTACACTGTTCTAAATTACCATCGGCACGGCATTTCAAGGAAAATCCTGATTTGTTATTGGGACATGTACAGCTTACTGATTTTAGTTTATCTCCTTTGTTGTATCCTTCATCTTGTGCCAATGCTTCTACATTGTAGCCAAGCATTTGTTGTAAAAAATTATTAGAGCGATCAAAACTAATAAAACTTATGATTTGGCTTAATAATGTAGCTGTTATTAATATTAGAAAGTAGCAAGACGAGTCGTTGGGTATAAAGTCTTTCAACCATCTATTTTTTCTTTTTTAGTTTAATATTGTTTGTCATAACAAAAATATATTAATTTTAAGAAAAAACAAAAAATATTCTCAATTATTTCAAATATTGAAATCAAGTATTTTTTGTCCCTATTTGTAATATGGGAAGTAACTGTATCACGCATTCTGTTCCGCAATAGGTTTGTTGTATACAGTATGGATGTATCCTGTTTTCTAAGGGAATCTGACTTTTTATTTTTTTGCTGTGTAAGTTTTGCTACATTATTTTTACCTTTGTCGAAATCAATTAGAAGAAAATTGAACACAAAGGATTTACTGCAAAAATATCTCTCTGCCCGGGCGGTGAAAAAGTTAACGGAGCTGTTAACTACCCGTAGTGACCGGAAATACAGACTTGTCAACAATGCCGGTTCGGTGACTTCCCTGATTGTCGGAGCCATGCGTATCACCCGGCCGGGGTTGCGGGTCGTTGTGCTGAACGACCGGGAAGAAGCTGCCTATTTTTATAATGATATATTGGCTTTGGCCGATGAAAAACAAATCGCCTTTTTGCCTTCTTCTTATCGCAGGATGATTAAAGAGGAAGAGAAAGATAACGATTCGGTCCTGGTGCGTACCGAAGTGCTGAATAATATCCGGAATGGCGAAGTCGATACTTTGATTACTTATCCGGAAGCATTGGCTGAAAAGGTCGTCGACCGGGAAGTGCTTTCCCGCATGTCGATGGTGGTGAATCAGGGAGATGCCTTATCGATTTCTTTCGTCGAAAATCTTTTGGTAGAATACGGGTTCGAACGGAATGATTTTGTCTATGAACCGGGACAGTTTTCGATCCGGGGGAGTATTGTGGATGTGTATTCTTTTGCAGAAGAACAGCCGGTCCGGATAGATTTTTTCGGAGATGAGGTCGAATCGATTCGTTTTTTCGATATTGAGACCCAGTTATCCGATAAAAAGACCGGGAAAGTATCGATCGTTCCTGATCTCAGTGGCAAAACAGAGGCCGGAGGATTTAAACATACGGACTTGAGTTCCTATTTCTCTGTTAAACCGGTCTGGTGGATCAAAAATGGGATGTTCCTTCACGATAAAGTGAAAGCTTTATATGCCGAAGCCGGGGAAGAGCTCGTCACTTCTGCCGAAGGACTGATGAATTATCTCGAAGATTGCCATGTGGTGGAATGGGGACCGGATATGTATTTCCGGGGAGAAACGATAGACGTAGCCTGTGAACCTCAGCCTCCGACCAACAAGCATTTCGATTTGCTGGCAGAGACTTTGCAATCCCGCCAGGCCAACGATTACCGGTTGTATATCTGTTCGAACAATGAAATGCAAATCCAGCGTATCCGGGATATTTTTAAAGATAAAGGATACGAAATCGGTTTTACCTGGCTGGAAGGCGTAATACATGAAGGATTTTCGGATTCGAATGAAAAGATTTGTGTTTATACGGAACATCAGATTTTCGATCGTTATCATAAATACCGCCTGCAGACTACCCGCATCCGGCAGGGGAGGGAATCGATCACCCTGGGGGAATTGCAAAATTTGCATCCGGGGGATTATGTCGTGCATATCGACCATGGGATCGGACGATTCGGCGGACTGGTCAAAATCAACAACGATGGCAACGAACAGGAAGCGATCCGGCTGGTATATAAGAATAATTCGGAATTGTATGTCGGATTGCATTCCCTGCATAAAATATCCAAATATAAGGGGAAAGACGGTGTTCCTCCTGTCGTGAACAAATTAGGAGGAGATGCCTGGAATAAACTTAAACAGAAGACTAAGTCCCGGGTAAAAGATATTGCAAGGGAGTTGATCGCCCTCTATGCCCGCCGCAAGAAAGAAGCTGCTTTTGCTTTTTCTAAAGATAGTTATTTGCAGGAAGAAATGGAAGTGTCGTTTATGTATGACGAGACTCCCGATCAGATAAAAGCGATCGAAGCGGTAAAAGCCGATATGGAAAAACCTCAGGTAATGGACCGCCTGATCTGTGGAGATGTGGGATTTGGGAAGACTGAAGTTGCAATCCGGGCCGCTTTTAAGGCGGTGGCCGATAGCAAACAGGTGGCTGTCCTGGTGCCGACGACTGTTTTGGCTTATCAGCATTACCATACTTTTTCCAGGCGGCTGGAAGGCATGCCCTGTCGGGTGGAATATATCAGCCGGATGAAGAAATCCGGAGAAATTAAGAAAATCCTGAACGATCTGAAGGAAGGCAAAGTAGATATCATAATCGGTACCCATCGGCTGACCAGCAAAGATGTCGTATTTAAAGATCTGGGATTGTTGATCGTCGATGAGGAACAAAAATTCGGAGTCGGGGTAAAGGAAAAACTGAAGACCCTGAAATTGAATGTAGATACCCTGACTATGACGGCGACTCCGATCCCGCGTACTTTACAATTTTCATTGATGGGAGCCCGCGATATGTCGATTATCCGTACTCCGCCGCCTAACCGTTATCCCATTGTAACGGAATTGCACCGTTTCGACGAGCAGCTGATCAAAGAGGTGATTCTTTATGAAATGGCCCGTAACGGTCAGGTGTTTTTTATCCACAACCGGGTCGAGACCATCCGGGATATTCAGGGCATGCTGCAACGGATTGTCCCGCAGGTGAAAACCTGTGTTGCACATGGACAAATGGAAGGCGAAGAACTTGAAAAAGTGATGCATGATTTTGTCCGGGGCGATTACGATGTTTTGATCGCTACGACTATTATCGAGTCGGGGCTGGATATTCCGAATGCCAATACGATGATCATCAACCAGGCCCAGAATTATGGGCTTAGTGATCTGCACCAGCTGAGAGGCCGGGTGGGACGTTCGAATAAAAAGGCTTTTTGTTATTTATTGACCCCTCCTTTGGATACGGTTAATTCGGATGCCAGGCGCCGGCTGAAAGCGATCGAAGATTTCAGCGGTTTAGGAAGTGGTTTTAATATAGCGATGCAGGACCTCGATATCCGCGGGGCCGGGAATATCCTGGGAGCGGAACAGTCGGGATTTATTGCTGAAATCGGTTACGAAACCTATCAGCGTATATTGAATGAAGCTCTGCTGGAATTACGCGAAGAAGAGTTCCCTGGAATGGAAACGCCTCCGACCGAACAAAAGCAGGCTTACGTTGCCGATTGTGTGATCGAATCCGATTTCGAAGTATTGATTCCGGATACCTATGTGGAGAATATCAGCGAGAGAATTCGGCTGTATCGGGAGTTGGACAATATTCCGGATGAGGCTGGCCTGGAGAAATTCGGGCAAGAGCTGAAAGACCGTTTTGGCGAAATTCCGGCACAGGTGACCGGATTGATGGAAATTGTGAGGATGAGACGCCGGTGTATGGATTTAGGGATTGAGAGATTATTGGTGAAGAATGGGAAAATGATCATGTATTTTGTCGGCGAACAGACTTCTCCTTTTTATCAGTCGGCCTTGTTTGCCGCTATACTGAGGTTTGTGCAGCTGCAAATTTTGCCTTGCCGGTTCAGTGAAAAAAATAATAAATTATCGCTCGTGTTTACAGAGATTACGAATATTATGAAAATGTCGCGTTATGTGCGGGAGATGTGGGAGAAAACAGAGGCAGGTAACAGATGATAGATCAGAGATTTGAATTTTAGGCAATGAATTTGGTAATCGATATCGGGAATACCCGTAGTAAATATGCTTTTTTTCAGGAAGACCGGCTGATCGGGGTAAACTATCGGTTGGATTCGATTCTTGAAGACATTCGGGTATGGAAAGAAAAAGGGGAAAAGGTTTGGATATTTCTTACCGGAAGTGGTCATATCGATTCCGAAATGCAGCTGGCTATAAAAGAGCAAGCCGATTACTGGCTGGAAGCTTCGCCTGCTTTGGAGGTACCGTTGAAAATCGGATATGCTACTCCCGAGACCTTGGGATTCGACCGGATCGCTATTTGTGTCGGAGCAAAGAGTTATTACCCGGGGGCTTCCCTCTTGGTGATCGATTCGGGTACCTGTATCACTTATCATCATGTCTCGGCCGAGGCGTGTTTCTGGGAGGAAATATTTCTCCCGGATTGGAAATGCGTTTCAACGGACTGCACCGGTTTACAGCCCGCCTGCCTTTGGTGACACCGACAGAAACCTATGGAGGAATAGGACAGTCGACAGAAGAAGCTATCCGGAATGGCGTGATGTCTGGTATGCTTTTTGAGGTACAACAGTATATAGAATGCTTTCTCGGACAATACCCGGAAGGACATGTGTTGATTACGGGGGGAAATGCACATTTTTTGGAAAGACATCTGACTCCGGATATTTTATTTTGTAAATATCTTAGTTTTGTAGGATTGAATGAGATCTTGAAATATGTTAAAAAGTCGAACTATTAGCTAAAATACAGGTGTTCCCTGTATATTAAAAGAAAAATAGTGATATTTTTGCAGAGTAAGCTTAGATAAGTAACTAACAAAACATTAAATACATCGGTTAAAAAAGATAAGATCATGAAAAAGATTGTGGATTTAGCATTCGGTATTTGTCTTATGGGAGGGGCAGTCAGTGCGCAGACACTCGACTCCAAATACGGACTGGATAGTGTGAAAACGTTGGAGAATGCTTCTATTTATTCAGAATTTCTTAAACAAAAAAATTATAAGGAAGCTTTGCCTGCCTGGCGGTATGTTTTTAATAACGCTCCCAAGTTTCAGATGCTTACTTATACCAAAGGGGAAGATCTGTTGATCAATATCTATCAGCAGACAAAAGATAAGACTTATGTGGATACCTTGATGATGTTGTATGATCAATGGGCGAAATATTTTGGGGATCATCAAAGGTATGGAGAAGGTTATATTTTGGGAAAGAAAGGGGCTACTTTATATCGTTTCGGAGGGGATGATACTAAAAAAACAGCTTTTTCTTATTTGGCTAAATCATTCGAGCTCGAAGGTAATAAAACTCACCCGATCACGGTGCAAACCATGTTTTTCGGAGCCGGGGATCTGCTGAAAAAAGGAGAACTGTCGAAAGATGAATACATCGCTCTTTATATGAAAGTTTCCGGTTTTATCGATGATGGAATCAAAAATGCCAAACAACCCAAAACGGTTGAAGCGTTCAAAACGATGAAGGGGAATGTGGATGCTATGTTTTTCAATGCCGGTGTAGCAGATTGTGAAACCTTGAATAACTTGCTTTCTGCAAAATACGAAGCCAATAAGGAAGATGTCGCTAACTTGAAAGAGGTGGCTTCTCTGTTACGGCGGAGCGAATGTGTCGATTTGCCTTTATATGCAACTGTAGCTGAGCAATTGTACCAATTGGATCCGACTGCTGATGCGGCTTATAGCTTGGCTATCATGTTCCTGAAACGTCAGGAATTCGATAAAACCGAAGGTTATCTGAAAGAAGCGATCGCGAAATCCGAAGATAACGAGGCTAAAGCTGAATATTACCTGAAAATGGCTCAGTTGCAATTGGCTAAAAAGCAATATCAGGCGACTAAGACTAATGCGCTGGAAGTGCTGAAACTTAATCCGAACAACGGAACCGCATTGATGCTGATCGGAAAAGCCTATGCCAATTCGGCCTCCAATTACGGAGAAGACGATTTTGACCACGCATCCGTATTCTGGGCTGCTGTCGATAAATTCCAAAAAGCAAAACAAGTGGATCCTGCTATGACAGAAGAAGCGGATAAATTGATCGGAATTTATTCCCAACATTTCCCGAGTAAAGACGAGGCTTTCTTCCGTAGTGTTACCGATGGAGCAACCGTTAAAATCGGTAGTTGGATCAACGAATCGACCAAAGCACGTTTCAGAAAATAGTAAGTCGTATATTAATGAGTGTTTCTTCACGTATACTTTATATGAAAAGCATTATTGTTCTTCTGGGAGCAATAATGCTTTTAGCATGTAAAAATGATATCAAAGAAGTCAATGCATTGGCTGAGCGGGAGAAACGTCCCGATATGACCGGTGAAAACCTGGAATTGGTCTATTCCGATTCTGCCCGGATCAAATACAGGGTATTGGCCCCGGAATACATAAAAGTAAATAGGGAAAAAGAAAAATATGAAGAGTTTCCGAAAGGAATCCATGTACTTTCTTATGATCCTGCAGGAAAGATGATCGGTTCGATTAAAGCGAAATATGCCAAAAAGCTGGAAGATGAAATGCTTTGGGAGGCGCGTAATGAAGTGGTGATAATCAATGCAGAGGGGAAAAAGCTCGAAACCGAATTACTCTATTGGGATATGAAAAAAGAATTGATCTATTCCGACCGTTATGTCAAGTTGAGTGCCGACGGACAAATTATCGAAGGTAATAACGGCTTCCATTCCGATCAGAATCTGAATCATCCGGTGTTTGAGAATATTTCAGGTAGTATCGAAGTTGAAAAGCAACAACGTAAGCAATGACAGCAACCCTTTCGGTGATATTGATTTGTCTTCTGTTATCTGCATTCTTTTCGGGAATGGAGATCGCTTTCCTGACTTCTAATAAATTACGGATCGAGATCGATAAGTCTAAAAAAGGAGTCACTCAGGCTCTCATCGATCTGTTCATTTCGCATTCCGGGATGTATATTACGACTTTATTGGTAGGTAATAATGTCGTCATGGTGATCTACGGTATTTTTATGTCCGATCTGCTGGTCAAACAGTTCGAATTTTTACATTTATCGATCGGGGTCGAACTGTTTGTCGAGACCCTCGTTTCGACTCTGATCATTTTGGTTTTTGCTGAATTTTTGCCGAAGACCGTATTCCGCTTACGGTCTAATCTGTTTTTGAAGTTATTTTCTGTTCCTGTTTTTTTGTTTTATCTGTTGTTTTTTCCGTTGTCTTATTTTTCGGTGTGGTTAGGAGGATGGTTGCTGCGGATTTTTACCGGACGGAAATTAGGGCATAAAGAACCCAACCGGGCTTTTGGAAAAGTAGATTTGAACAACCTGATCGAGGAAGGAGAAGTCAATGCTCGGCAGGAGGAGGAAATGCACGAGATCAAACTTTTTCGGAATGCACTCGATTTTTCCGAAGTGAAGCTGAGGGAGTGTATCGTTCCCCGCCCTGATGTCGTAGCCTTGTCTATCGACAGTTCGATCGAAGAGTTGACCCAACTCTTTATCGATACCGGATTGTCCCGGATTTTGATTTATAAAGAAAGTATCGACGATATTATCGGTTATGTTCATATATCGACTCTTTTCAAAGATCCTCCGACGATTGCCAAAGCGTTGAGCCGGGTATTGATCGTACCTGAGACGATGTCTGCACAACGGCTGTTGAATTTGTTTATCCGGGATCAGAAAAGTGTTGCCGTTGTCGTCGATGAGTTCGGTATTACGGCCGGGATCGTTACTATCGAAGATATTATGGAGGAAATTTTCGGAGAGATTGAAGATGAACACGATCACCTCAATTTGAAAGAAGTGATGATTTCCGAACAAGAATATATCTTTTCAGGACGTTTGGAGGTGGATTACTTAAATGAAAAATATCACCTGGATCTGGAAGAGCGTGAAGAGTATGAAACGCTTGCCGGTTTGGTGTTGTATTTCAATCAAAGTATTCCTCAGGAAGGGGAAACTATTGTTGTAAATAATTTAACATTTAAAATATTGAGTGTTAAAAATGCAAGAATAGAGGAAATCAAAGTGTGTATGTGATTTTTTATCTTTTTTGCCGTAGAATGCTAAATATAGGTTAGGGGGAAAGGGAATGTGCATTAGGTGTTGTTTTCCTGATGAAAAAATGAAATTTTCGAATACGAACAAGACCTGTGGAATTAGCATAAGGCGGCCGTTCGGAAATAGGTAGGGATATTCAGTAAATGTCCCTATAAAATACAATGGCATATGAAGATGCCCCAGTATA
>ENA-OROH01003427-OROH01003427.1-human-gut-metagenome-genome-assembly--contig:-NODE-3427-length-10477-cov-2.889273_pt1 | contig 10477 bp, 12 predicted proteins | sample MGYA00242125_ERZ509042 | MGnify/ENA primary metagenome ERZ509042 (study PRJEB26280, sample SAMEA2338738) | human gut metagenome | biome: human gut; feature: human-associated habitat; material: faeces... | reverse complement strand
CCGCCAGCAACAGGAACCTCCGTGAACTGGTGGCGCAGGGGGCGTTCCGTGAAGACCTGTTCTTTCGGCTGGACGTGATCCCCCTGTTCGTGCCCCCGCTCCGGGAGCGGCAAGGCGACATCCGGCTGCTGGTGGCCCATTTTCTCCAGTCGTTCAGCCGCGAACGGGGCTGCACCTACCGGGTCGCCACCGAACTCATGCACGCTTTCGAGGCCTACCCGTGGCCCGGCAACGTGCGCGAACTGAAAAACTTTGTGGAATACGGGGTCGGGTTTTGCGAGCACGGCGTCCTGACGCTGGATCTCATGGATTCCCGCTTCAAGACGGCAAGCCCCCCTCCCGTCAAAACGGAAAAAGGTATGCCGTCCCCACCGCCGGGGCCTGCCCGCGATACGGCGGAATACGACAGGATCATGCAGCTCCTCGGGCGCTACGGGCGGCACACGGAAGGGAAAAAACGGACGGCCTCCGAACTGGGGATCAGCCTTGCCACGCTTTACCGCAGGATGGGGCAGCTGGGCATCACGGCGAGAAAGCACGCGAGATGACTGAGGGCTCGCCTTTTCGCATGGATACGGCGGCCCGCCCTGTCGCAATCCCCTGCATGGCGGGCCATTGCCTGTTCCAGGCCTTGGACGCCTTCAGCAGGCCTGCGCAAAGGAGAGGGAGGGGCCGCCTTCCCTTCCGTCATTTCCCCCCCAGCCCGCCTGGGGCAAAACATCCCGGCTGTGCCTCCTCCCATGCGCTGCCGGGGGACATGGCGGGGAGGACGGACCGCGCGGGGATAAGCGAAACGGGCGAACCCGTAAGGATGGGCGGGAGGATGGACAGGATGCCTGTCGCTATCTCGAGCGAGATCGCCCCATGCAGGAAACAGCCATAGCGGATGGGGTGGGCGAACGGCTTTCCCTTGAAGGGGAGCCGGTTTTTGAGGCCCCACAGACCCCCTATAAGAAGATGCCTTCTTGGGGGGGGGGAATGCGGCTAGGCGGGTTGCGGCGAGGCAAAAACGGTGAAGGCGCATTGAGGAGTGCCATCAAGCGGTTTCGATTTGCAGCGGACAGATTGGGAACGCTTTTTCGGGTACGAAAAAAGGACTCATGATTATTCATCATAAGTCCTTCAAAATTCTGGTGCGGCTGGAGAGATTCGAACTCCCGGCCTACAGGTTCGTAGTCCATGCCGCTAGTGTTGTATGGAGTAATGTCCGTTTGTATTAAGTCATGTATTTCCAATTGTTACGAGAAAAATTGTTGTTTCGCCTGCTACAGTCTGATACCGTTTTTGCTCCCGGGGGTTGGAAATAAGGTTGGAAAAATCGGAGGGAGCTATGGCTCAAGCAAAGAGGTGCAAGACCCGGTATCCCGGAGTCTTTTACCGTGAAACAGAACGAATCGGTATGAAGGGAACGGAGAAGGTTTTCTACATCGTGTTCAAAAAGGAAGGAAAGGTCTTCGAGGAAAAGGTTGGAAGACAGTTCGCCGACAACATGACGGAAGCCAAGGCAGCAGGCATCCGGGCCGAACGTATTGAGGGAAAGCGAGCTTCCCGCAAGGAGATACGGGAAGCCCAAGAAGCCATTCGTCAGGCAGAACTTCAGAAGCCTACGATTGAGCGGTTGTGGGAGATTTATCGCTCCGAACATGCCGATAAAAAGTCTTTAAGAACAGATGGCTATAATTTTACAAATCATCTCATAGTGTTTGCAAAGAAAACACCTGATGAAATTTGTACGGCAGACCTCGTGCGACTTAGGAAGGAGTTGTTTGCTAAGGGGTTACAGCCTGCTACAGTCCGTCATGTCCTTGCTCTGTTACGCTTACTTATCCGATTCGGCGTGAAGAATGGCCTATGCGCCATGCCTGATCCTCGTAGACTTCATTTCGAGATGCCCCGTGTGGACAATCAGAAAACGGAGACGTTAACCCACGAGCAACTGATTGCTTTAAAGAAGGCTTTGGACGAAGAGCCTGATCAAAACGCAGCGGCCTTTATGCGCCTTGCACTGGCAACAGGAATGCGACGGGGAGCCTTGATGGGGCTGAGATGGGATGATTTGGATTTTGTCCGGGGCTTTATCACATTGCGTGGGGAAATAGCCAAAAAGGGAAAAACAGAAGTCATTCCCATGACTAAAGCTGCACGGGAAATCTTAGAACACATAACCCGTTCGGAAAGCCCTTATGTTTTTCCAGGAAGGGATGGTGGCCCTCGGCATGAGTTTCGGCGTATCGCTCAAAGAGTAAAACGTAAAGCTGGGCTTCCAGAGGACTTCCGTCCTCTGCACGGTCTTCGCCATGCTTATGCTTCATTCCTTGCCTCAAGTGGGCAAGTGGATTTATACACGTTACAAAAGCTGTTGACCCATTCAAGCCCACAAATGACGCAGCGTTACGCCCATCTTGCGGATGAAACCCTACAACGTGCAGCAAGTATTTCAAATAAACTATTTAGCGATGTAAAGGAGTAAAACTATGAATTGGGAATCTATTAGGAAAAATATATTCTTACAATGTGAGATTTTAAAAAGACATTTTGAAACAAATGCACCGATTGAAAGTATTAATTGGCTTAAAGATAATTGTTTCAAATATCTAGTTGAGGACATGCCTATAAATAGAAAAATAATCCTTGTAAGGACAAGTATAAATTTTTTTTCAAAGATAAAGAAAGGTGAGGGGGTTGAGCATCTAATTTATTTCTTTTGCAAAAGTGGAGGTACTGAGGAAGACGTTCGCATCATATATGAACTTATGCATAATGAGGAATGGATTTCCAAGATGCTTTTCTTGTCAGAGGAATATGGCGTCTATGCTCCGTATCTCATGTGTCCTTACGATATGTATAAAATGATCGATCTGATAAAAAATAAAGATTATATTGTTCCTTACAGCGATATATTTGAAAAAGAAGATGATGATCCTAACAGTATCTATGAAAAGTATGGATATACAGTTAAAGATTGCGGTAATTGTCTCACTATAGAAATAGATTTTGAAAATGAACATCCATTGCAAGAGCATCTTGTAGAGAAGATAGCAAATGAAATATCAATGTACAAAATAAGTAAAGGTATGCAAACTTCAGAATATGAAGATTCAATTTTGATAAAGATATCAAAGGAAGATGCAAATTTTAAAATGAGAGTAACATCTTTTGACAATAGATTGATAGGCTTATTTGCGTGGGATATGAAAAATAGAAAGGATGAGCCTACATTTAAGGCCATTCGAAATGAGTTGCTTTCGAAAGATTTATACCAATATAAAAATAATCAATGTAAATTAAACCATTGCAATAATTGTGAATATGATGATGACTGCATAGATTCAATAGAAGGATTTTATAAAATTGCAGCAAAGTCCATAAAAGAGAAGGGAATTGTTCCAAGTTCTTTAAAAATAGGATCGTACTATCCAGACAGAAAAATTATTTTTGATAGGTTTTCTCCTGAAGAATTATAATCCCCAGCCTACTAGAGGCAAGATTTTTTACTAGGCGTAAATGAGAGTTACGGTAAGTTAGATGACCAAAAAGAGGATATGTATGCAGCAGATACAGCGATGGCTACACCGTTAGCTTTTAGTCTGCTGAATCTGTTTCTAATAAAATAAGGAATTTTATACTGTGTCCTATTGAAAGGAATTATTTCTTTTGGGCTTCCCTCCCCCTCAGGGTATGTGTAAACTGTTAAAATCTGAGGAGACATAAAGCGTGTAGGTTTTATGTCTCCTTTATTTATGAGAGTATATTTAAATTTTGGGGCTGTCCTAGCTAAGACTAATGTTTAGCTTGTTTTACCCAATAAGTTAGCTCAGTTAGGAGTTGTTTATGATTGCCCCCATTGAAGCGCCATTCGCACTCCTTGAGGAACCAGTAAAAGTGTTCAGGCTTGATACCGTTAAAGCTACGTAAGTGTCTTTTGGCCTGATTCCAGAAATTTTCTATTCCGTTGATATGATTATATTGTTCCGCAAACTTCTGGGAATGATTGATGCGATGATGATGGAATCCGTTGATATCCAGGGCGTTGTAAGCTGAAAACGTATCCGTATAGACTATGCTGTCAGGCTCCACCTGTTCTCTGATGATAGGCAGAAGTGTTTCCGTACGGGCATCGGGAATGATTGCCGTATAGACTCTGCCGTTTCTCTTCAGCAGACCAAAAACGGCTATTTTTCCGGCAGCTCCCCGTCCTCGTTTACCTTTTCTTACTCCGCCAAAGTAACTCTCATCAGCTTCTATCTCACCGGACAACCGATAACTGGGGAGATGGGAAGCAATAAGACGGCGCAAGCGCATGAAATAGGATGCGGCTGTGTTACGGTTTACTCCTACCATTTCTCCGGCAGCCCTTGCCGTAGCGCCTGCCACAAAAAATTTTATGAGTTCGGTCTGTTGCCGATTACTTAGTCTGCTGCGCCTTTCATACATGGCGTTATCCTAGCTCTTTTTTCTTAGCTAGGACAGCCCCTAAATTTTTATTACAATTGTTGAGTATAACAGAGTTTTCTCCCATCGGAAGAGCCGATTAGGTGTAACCCCATGCTTACGGGCAATAAAGGGAACACTCATCCTCGGCTGTATACCTTCTTCCACAAAGCGGATTTTTTCCGCTGCCATCCAGTGTCTGTTCTGAATCATACTGAAGACTCCAATACTGTTGTTCTGTTCTAGCACTAGGTTGGGCAATAGCTAGCCTCTCCCTCGACCGAGGTCTTCGATTCAATTGGGGGCTACTCTAGGGGGGATCAAGGAAATATTAGTTTTCCCCCTGACTTCTTGTTCTGAGATGGATACCCTGTCTCTATCCAAGAACAAAGGAGTGACATTATGAAAGAAAATCAACTGCTTAATGAAAGAGAAACGGCTTCGATGCTCTCGGTGAGCGTCTACACGTTACGAGCACATCGTCAAAAAAACAAAGGAATTCCGTATGTTAAGATTGGAAGGGCTGTCCGGTATGCATTGTCCGATGTCCTTGCTTTCATGAATAACAATCGAATTTCATTTGAAATTACAAGGAAAAACTATGCTTGTTGAAAAAACGGAAAAACCCAAAAGGCGTCACCGGCTGACCAAGGCTGAGGAGGATGAGTTCATCCTCCAAATCGGAGAACTCGGTGGAAAGGGGCTGGGCCTTGGTTGCATCCGTGCCCAACTCCGTCTTACGGACAAGCAATTTGTGCGTTTGTATGCAAAGGGACTTGAGCTTGGACTTTTTCAGCCTTTTCCTTCCGATGATGTGATCTTGGCGAAGCATCTTCCCCTGTCACTTCGTAAGGCTTTAGGGGTTAATTCTGAAGATTCAGTCCGCGTTATCTCTCGAGAAGATGAAATTATCTTGAAAAAATTTATCCTAGATTAAACATGTTGTGGGGATGGAAAACCATCCCCACAAGGAGAATTAAATGAATTACGACCTGACAGTTCCTTTTGGATATTATCCAGATAATAGAAGAGTACTTGATCAAATTCGTGAAATGATTCAACGACATCATGTTAGTAGTGCATCTTTTATGATACATTTACTTCCTGATAATTTACGCAACTGGACTACAGATATTTCTTGTTCCTACGATATTAATCCTGATTTTGTTCTGTTAAGTATTCTTGGCGGAATTGCTGGAGCAGACCGTGGTCATCATCATATCGTTAATGAAAACGGTCAGGATAACATCCTTGGTCTTTTTATCTGTGTCAGTGCAGCAAGTGGTGAAGGAAAAAGTTCTGCTATGCAACCTGTATTGGATATATTTCAAGAATATGAAAAAATGGAAAATAAAAACTTCAAACAAAGTGAAATCTGTATTGAAACTAAACGATTGATGCTGGAAGCTAAAAAACAAAAGTCTATTGCTGAAGCTGTCAAATCCGGTGATACCAGTAAACTGGAAACGATTATTGGTACTTTGAAGTGGATCAAGGAGAATAAACTTCAACCTGTACGAATTTTCGTAAATGATGTTACCGCACCTGCATTCGCTAAAACTATGGAGTCGCAAGGATACATCAATCTCTTCGATCCTGATGGTATTTCTTGGAATGAAAATGTATACCGCCAGGTTGCAAAATATTGGGCGGGTGAGGGACATACAGAGCTTAGGATCACTCGCCAAGGTTCGTGTGTCAGAAATCCTTTTGTGAATGCGGTAGTCTTCACGCAACCTGAATTTTTCAGGAAGACCATCATGGCAGAGACTCAACGAGCTATGGGCATCACAGCACGCAGTATCCTTTATGCGGCTCCTCCTTACGGGAAAAGAGGGAGGGGAAAGCCTATAGGTGAAAGGACCAAGGATGAACTCAGGCACAAATTGATAAGTCTTTTCAATGCGTCCAAGCCGGATACCCAAGGAAACACCCCACCGACCAAGTATCTTCGACTTGGCACGGGAGCTGCAGAAATTCTCAATGAATTTAAACAAGAAATGGATAGAGCGGTGACTCTAAATGGGGATGGTGTCCGCATCCGGGATTGGTGCGTTCGAGCTTCCCAGCAGGCACTCAGGATCGCAGGGATTTTTCATCTGTGCGGAAATGATGTTCCTTCCGAAGGTTTGATTTCCGAACGTGAGATGTACATGGCGACTCGGTTCATGCGGGTTGCGTATAACCATGTGAAAACAAGTGTACTTTTCGACGCGGATCGGGAGACGGAGTTGTGCATCCTCAAAATTGCGGAGTGGTGTTGTTCCGCTAACCGAGCCGCTAAGGTTGCGAATAAGGAAATCAAGGATGCCATGCGTAGTAAATTCAGAGCTGAAAAGGTCGATATCGCCATCAGCTGGCTGGTCGATTATGGGGCGTTGGAGGTGCTACCCCCGACGGGGAAGTACGGCCCTGGAAGACCTGTGGGGGCATGGTACTTGAACAGAATGGGCATAGGCAGAGCATAAGGCTCGTATTTTCGAGAAGTTTTCAACTTTGAGGGGGATTTTTTGCAGCAATTTTTGCGAAAAATCCCTCTTCGTATTTCCTGAATGCAAAAAATGAGAGCTTACGCAGTGGCTTATTTTTTTGAGGTGTGCGACTTGCACCCGCTCGATGTAAGAATTTACTTGAGAGTGTGGATAAGCCTTTCATAAGGCAGGATGGAGTCCAAAAGATAAGGCAAAGCATAGGCGATGAATCAAGACGATGACAGGTTCAGTGTATCAGTTGGCGACCTTTTTCCGTCAACCGATATTTTTGTGCCGGGCTACTGGGCTTGTCTGGAAGGGTACGCTCCAAATAACCTTGAGCAAGAGCCGGATTCAAATAGTTTCGGCGGAATGTGGGCTTATGGCTGAGTCCCAGTTTTTCCATGAGGCTTGCGATTCCCTGCTCAGGTTTTTCCCGAAATAGAGGCAGAAGCTTTTTAACTGGATCGGTGTCTGGATCGGTAGCTGGATCGGTGTGTTCCACATTCGAGGTAACTGCTTCGTTCAATGCCACATGCAAAGCGTCCAGCAGGAACTCCACAAATGGGGTGGATTCACCCGCGCTGTCTGCCTGAGCCAGGGCTGCATAGTATCCTTCCTGACGATCTCGAATAACGGTTTCGACCGGCAAAAATGCAAACAGCGGTTTCCAGCGACTCAGTATGAGCGTTTGCCACAGTCTGCCCATCCGCCCATTGCCATCTTCAAAAGGATGAATGAACTCAAACTCGTAATGGAAGATGCAACTTGTTATCAGTGGATGATCGCTGGATATTGCGAGCCACTCCAGGAGATTGGTCATGTGTCCATGAACCAAGTGAGCTGGAGGTGCCATATGCACTACACGGCTACCTTGAAAGACACCAACGCCTCCGGTTCGAAACTGTCCTGGATGATCCACAAGGCCAGCCATCAGCATGGCATGGGCCGCAAGAATGTCGTTTTGCGAGGAAGGGTTCCATGTTTCCAGATGTTCATATGCAATGAAAGCATTATGAACTTCTTGAATTTCACGAGGTTGACCCAATACATGTTTTCCGTTCAGAACCGCTGTGACCTGCTCCAGAGTGAGCGTGTTGTTCTCAATGGCTAATGAGGCATGGATAGTCCGAATCCGGTTTTCCTTGCGCAGGAATGGAGAAGTTGAACCCGAAAGGGCTTGAACATGGCCCACAAGCTCGCTGATTTCACTCACGAGTCGGAGTATGGCAGGAGTAATGGTAAAGGGAGGCTTGTATTTCACGTTTGCATTCCGTTTCTGTAAAAATATAAGTAAGATGAGAGTGTTTTTGGAAATATACGCGAAATGGGTTGTGCTGCCAATATGGTGCATTTGGTAGACAGTTGAGAAAAAGGGTATCCGATGGCATTCGGATACCCTGTTGTCAGATGTAGTGGTTCAGACTAGCGTGTCTTCATAAGAAGCTCCTTGATCAGGCTATCAGCTTCGCATCCCTTGAGGTCTTGTAGCTGTTTGCCAAAACGTGAAGAAGCAAGCTCTTCTGGATTTCTCCTCTGTTCTTGGGCCTTGTTGCGGATCAGGGCCAGTTGATTACGGCTGGCAGGCTTGTCTCCTCCTCCCTTGAATCTACTTTTATCATCCTGAGAGCCATCTTGAGAGATGTTTTGATGGTTTTTGATATAGGGTTCGGCTTTTTGTTTAATCATGTTTATAACCCTATTTTTGGCCAATTCAAGGGTGTTCTCATTTTCAAAAGGAGAACGAGAAGATACGGAACAAATATCATTTATGACTCTTCCATCCGGCATCACAAGGCTTGCAGACACAATTGCAGTTCTACCGTTTTTATCAGTAGGAATTTGAATCAGATGGACATTGATTGCATCGGAAATCTTAAGCATAGAAAACTCCTTTTTCAGTAAAGTGTTGATAAAAAGAGCACCATTCATCTAATCCAAGTCAAAACGTTCTGAATGGTGTTGAATTGGGCATATAATAGAGGTTATTTTCTTTTTTTACATGAGGAGCATCATGTTTCATTTTACCTCGTAGCCATTGAAGAAATGAATCTCTTTCGTATCCAACTTTCTTGCCAATCTTAACTTTCACAGCAGGACCAGTCCCAAGAGCATCAGCATTCGACATGCTTTTCGCAGAAAAGATTCTTCCAATCTTTTCAGAGGCAAATTCTCTTGTAAAAACTGGAGGCAGTTCCTTACGCAATTGATCCAAGAATATTTCATCTCCAAACATGAGTTTTCTCCTTTTTTAGCCTCTAGGAAGTCTTGAATATCCATATCGCCATGCATATTTATCAAGAGCATCTTTGCTGAATGTTTTGGAAAGATAGCTTCCAGAACGAAACGCCACATCTCTTTTCATGGAGAAGTCTTCTTTGTTTCTATCAAGGGTAATTCCATTGTCATATTCAGGATCTCTTTTTTTGTTCAAACAATAATGAACAAGACCTTCTTCATTTGTCTTTAAAGTGTTTTTCCAAATCTTATTTGCCATATCAAAAACAGTGAATTTGTTCTTTATGGCATTTGCATTGATCCAAAGAAGAAAATGGTAATGGGAAAAAGAAGAGTCATGAATCTCTCTGACCCAAAGATAGAGAGGATCAACTCTATGAGTTGCTATGACCATTCGCTTTAACCTTCGTGAAAGGTTATAACTAAAAACAGATATGTCATCAGAGGAAGGAAGAATAAAGCCATCAGAAGGGTAGTGAAGATCAAAACGAATTTGCATGACTTTGCTATGGTTTGCTATCGCAAATTCCATGAGTTCCTTTTGCTTCTCCAAGATGTCGATGAATTTACCTTCAGTGTCGTCTCTTGAAGGAAGGATTTGTAATCCATCAAAAACATCTTCAAATGTAACTCTTGTCATCATGAGAACTCCTTTTGTTTAGTTTCATATTCTCATGAGCATGTGTTAAAAATAAATGTGATCTTTCTATGATCTTGATCTTTTCATCTCTCCACCTGTGGTGGATCATGATGAGCTATGCTTTTATTTCTCTCACATATCTGTGATGTGAGGTTAATGTTTTCTTATTCTTTCTTTTTATCTTTTTTGTTGTTTCTTTGTTCTTCTTTGTTATCTTTTATTTATCTTTTTAGTAATACAATCAGACCTATAACAAACATACAAAAAATTTGATGACAATTTACATTGTACGCATGTCCTTATCGTGAAGGATTATGGCAAACTGGGCATATTATATAATGAAAAGTGTGGCGGATTTTATATCAAAAAAGTCCATCCTTTTTTGATAAGGATGGACTATGTATTGATTGAAAAATAGAAATTTAAGTTTTTTTAACGAAGAATCTTATACAGCAAACTGATTTTGATATCCTTTTAAGCTACTAAGGCATTTATATTAATTTTTTCAATACTCTGTCTGATTTTAGTCAAAATGATCGTATTTTCTTCAAATAATTCTAAAAGACTTCCCTTATCCGTAAAAGGAGACTCCTGAAGCACAGATAGATCTTTCATTATGCCATTTTGTACAATATATTCGATGATCTGATTCATAAAATAGCTTTGCCGAGGATCAAGCTGGACTTCATCCAGATAG
>ENA-OROH01003422-OROH01003422.1-human-gut-metagenome-genome-assembly--contig:-NODE-3422-length-10496-cov-2.140312_pt1 | contig 10496 bp, 10 predicted proteins | sample MGYA00242125_ERZ509042 | MGnify/ENA primary metagenome ERZ509042 (study PRJEB26280, sample SAMEA2338738) | human gut metagenome | biome: human gut; feature: human-associated habitat; material: faeces... | reverse complement strand
GCCTTGCGAGACACTGAAGACGGACAGTTACCGGGAATACGTCAATCGTTTCGACCGGGAGGTGCCCCTGCAACTGCTCTCGTTCGATCATTATCCGGTCGTGGGCGACACATGCCGCCCCGAGTGGTACGAGAATCTGGAGATATTCTCCGACGAAGCGCGTAAGGCCGGCAAGCCGTTTTGGGCCTTTGCGCTCGCTACGGCTCACGAGCCCTACCCGATTCCCGATCTGGCGCAACTGAGACTTCAGGTTTACAGTGATCTGGCTTATGGCGCTCAGGGAATTCAGTACTTCACTTATTGGACTCCGGAGAAGAATCCGACATGGGATTTCCATCATGCACCCGTCGAGCGGAGCAGCGGCCGTCGGACCGACGTGTATGACAAGATCAAGCAGATGAATGCCGAGATTCGGGCTTTGAGCGGCGTGTTCCTCGGCTGCGAGGTGGTTTCGGTCCGTCATACGGGCGAGTCGATTCCTCGGGGAACCGTTCGGCTGACCGAGCTCCCTGACGGAGTAAAGAAGCTCGAGACGACAGGTGCGGGAGCTGTCGTATCCGAGTTGCGCAACGGGAATAACCGTTTCATTGTGATCGTGAACCGCGATTTCAAAAATTCGATGACGCTGCAAATCGAGCTGGACGAGACGGCGAGTCGGATTCTCAAGGACGGATCGGTCGTTCCGGCATCGATTTACCATGAAACTATGGTCGTGGAACCGGGCGACGCGATGATTTATATGTTTAAATAATCTATGCAGCTGATTGGATATGAGTGTGAAAAGAAAAGTATGGATTTGTTGCATGGCCTGCATGATAGGCTGTTTCTCGGTATCGGCTCAGCAGCGGATCGAGCCGGCCGATTTGCCGATTCTGGCTTGGTACGGTATCCCCGCGCACGAGGCGACCGTGGAGCGTTTCGAAGAGTTGCGGGATGCGGGCTTTACGCTGAACTTCCGTTCCTTCCCGAGCGCCGATGCGGTAGCCAAAGGGCTCGATGCGGCGGGAAAGGCAGGTATCAAACTGATTATCGGTTGCCCTGAATTGGAAAAAGAACCCGAGAAGACCGTGCGCCGTTTTATGAATCATTCCGCTTTGGCCGGCTATTTTCTTCGGGACGAGCCCCGAAGCAACGAGTTTGCCGAGCTGGGAGAGTGGGCGCGGCGGATTCAGGCGGTGGATAACGAGCATTTCTGCTATCTGAACCTGTTCCCGACCGGCCCGAAGGAGCATCTCGACCAGTTGGGCGTGAAATCCTATCGCGAGTATGTCTCCCGTTTCGACGAGCAGGTGCCGCTGCCCTTTCTGACTTTCGACCACTACCCGATCACGCGGGACGGGCTGAAGGCGGAGTGGTACGAGAATCTGGAAGAGTTCTCCGACGAAGCGCGCAAGGCGGGCAAGCCGTTCTGGGCTTTCGCGCTGGCGACCTCGCACGGTCCTTATCCTGTTCCGACCCCGGCCATGTTGCGGCTTCAGGTTTACAGCGATTTGGCTTACGGAGCGCAGGGGATACAGTATTTTACCTATTGGACTCCGCAGGGCGACTCTTTCTGGGACTACCAGTTCGGACCGATCGGCCTGGACGGCAAGCGCACCGTAGCCTACGACCGTGTCCGCGCGATGAATCAGGAGCTGAAGGCCCTGTCGGGCATATTCGTAGGGGCTAAGGTGATTTCTGTCCGTCATACGGGCGACCGGATTCCGCGCGGTACCAAGCGACTGACCGCCTTGCCCGAGCCGGTCAAGGTGCTTGAAACCGAGGGGACCGGAGCCGTCGTTTCGCTGCTCGAGAATAAGGGCAGACTGTATTTGCTGATCGTCAACCGCGATTACGAGTGTCCGATGAGGCTGACGTTCTATGCCGACGAGTCGGTCGGCCGCGTGCTCAAGGACGGTTCCATTGTGCCGGCACAAGCCTATACGGGCGTTCTGGAGGTCGATCCGGGCGATGCCATGATCTATACGTGGACGAAGAAACGGAAATGAGATTCTCCTTTCGATAGGAAGTCCGCCCCGATCGGGGCGGACTTCTGCGTTTTTATTGCGGTTCGTGTTCTCGAAGGTCCGTTTGCGAACATAGCTTTGATTCGATATGGGCTTTCGATTTTTTACCGTACGGCGTGCAGGATTTTATCGGGCGAGTCGATTCGTTTATCTTTCGATTCGCTATTTTTGCGGGCGATTGACAGCAAGAAACATGAAATATCGCAAAAACTTTTGTCGAAGCGTTTCGTCCCTGCTTTGGATCGTGTGGACGGTTTCGCTTCTTGCGGGCTGGGCCCCGGTTCGCGCTCAACGGGTAGACACCGTCAGCGTGTATAGCCCTTCGATGGACAAGCAAGTCAAGAATCTGGTGATTCTTCCCGAAGGATACGAGGCCGATCCGGCCCGCCGCTATCCGGTCGTTTACCTGTTGCACGGCTACAATAACCGTTACGACAGCTGGCTGCGTAAAACCAAGCCCGAGCTTCCCCGCACGGCTACGGCGTACGGGACGATCATCGTTTGTCCGGACGGCGCTTCGAGCTGGTACTGGGACAGTCCGGTCGATCCGAGAAGCCGGTATGAAACTTATGTGAGCGCGGAGCTGGTGAGCTGTGTGGACTCCCTTTACAGAACGGTACGCTCGCGGTGTGGACGGGCGATCACGGGATACAGCATGGGCGGTCATGGCGCGCTGTGGCTCGCGTTCCGGCATCCCGACGTTTTCGGAGCATGCGGATCGATGAGCGGCGGCGTCGACATTCGGCCCTTTCCGAACAACTGGAAGATCAGCGAGCAGCTCGGACCCTATTCCGAAAATCCGCGCTTGTGGGACGAGCATACGGTGATCGAGCAGCTGTATCGCGTCGTACCGTTCACGGACCGTAACCGGGAGATTGCTTCCAAGGAGGCCCGGCCTGTCGATTACAGCCTGCAGCCCGGTCAGCTGGCCATCGTGATCGACTGCGGGACGGAGGATTACTTTTTCGAAGTCAATCGGCAGCTGCACGAGCGGATGCTGTACAGACACATATCGCACGAGTATATCGTCCGGCCCGGCGGACATACGCACGACTACTGGCGCGAGGCCGTCGAGTATCACATGCTCTTTTTCCGCCGGTTCTTCGACTCGCAGGAGCGCGAAGACGTTTTAGCCGGGGCCGGGCGACCGTAATTCGGGGACTCCGGCTATCGCACCAGATCATCGTACTCGGGGTGGCGGCGGATGTAGGCTCTGGCATAGGAACAGGTCGGCCGGACCCGCAGGTTTTCGGCGCGCGCGTATTCGAGGGCGGCCCGGGTAAGAGAGGCTGCGATCCCCTGCCCTTCTAGTGGTGGCGGGACGAAGGTGTGCGTCAGTTCGATCTCATTTTCGCTTCGAAGGTATTCGACGACGGCTGTCAGTCCGTTCTCGGTTCGTTCGAACCGTTGTTTTTCCGTATTGTGCGTTATCATGTCTCGCCTGTTTTTACGGTTTCAAGTTAGCGATTTTTCCGTTTGTCCGTGCCGTGCCGGGAAAAATGATTTGCCGGAAACGAAAGCGTCCGGCTCTCCCGAAAAGAGCCGGACGCCGTGCAAAACGTGCAAAAGAAAGGGTCAGAATCGCCAGCCCGCCGTGACAGCAAATACGCTGTTGCGTGTGTAACCTGCGTTCTTGGCCAGATTCGTTACGCCGATGTTGTAGCGGGCGTCGAGGATCAGACCGAACTTGAAATCGTAGGACAGACCTACCGGAATCGACAAGTCGAACGTTTTATATATGTTCTTGGCATCGACTTTGACGTCGCCTTCTTTCGCTTTGGCCGCCAGCAGGAAGCCGGGCTGAACGCCGGCCTTCAGCGCCATGCCGCGCGTCAGGTAGAAATTGGCGAGAACGGGAATGTTCAGGTAATCCGTACGCAGCTTGACGTCGGAGTCCTTGATCTTGCTGCCTTGACGCGAATAGAGTACGTCGGCCGATACGGCGAACCAGTTGCAAGTGCGGTAGTCGACGAATATGCCGCCGGTGAAGCCGGCTTTGTACTTGGCTGCGTCGTCCAGCGTCTGATTCGAGATATTCACGCCGGCTTTCACACCGAATCCGAAACCGGTTTCCTGTGCCGAGGCGAAAGAAAATACAGCACATGCGGCCATGAGGGTCAAGAGAATCTTTTTCATTGCAGTTTCTTTTTAAGTTAGACACATGAACGATCGATCGGTCTTCAGATATATAACGCGGCGGGGTTCGTTAGGTTACACCGTTATGTGGTTTTCGGGGGACAACAATTTTTAAGAATGGATGTATGTTTCTCTGTTTTTAGTGTATTTGATGCTTGTGAAATGTCCGGGATATTTTCCCTGAAGCTCGTTCCCTATCGTGAACAAGGGTGATCGGAGTTCTTACGTGAGCATGGCGGTTTTGCATTCTTTTTGACATATCTTTGCCGGATCAAGAACGGTCGTCCGCAATCATCGGAAATCATGAAGTTTTTCAGGGTGAGCAGCCGAGTGCTTTTGCTTCTTGCCGGACTCGTTTGGATCACGGCGGGAGCTAATGTCCTGCGGGTCGGTATCGAGGCATGGAGGAGCGGCGGGCTGTCATGGCCTTTCGGAGCGGCAGCCGCGGCAGTCGTCTTTCTGCTGTTCTACCAATTTGTTTTTAGGAGGCTTTATTTCAGGCACGCGAGCCGGATCGAGAGCAGGGAGGGACGGAATTGTCCGTTCTCCTTTTTCGATATCAAAGGTTGGATCGTGATGGGGGCGATGATTACATTCGGAGCAGCCGCCCGCTTTTTCCGGCTGTTTCCCGATTCGTTTGTCTCGGTTTTCTATACCGGCTTGTCTTCCGCCCTGATCGTGACCGGAATCCGATTCTTGTATCGCTGGAAAAGATTTCGCCACCCCTGACGAGATCGATGCGTAAAATCTCTCGAGGACTCGTCCTCGACCGGTATCTTTTTTGCATGGTCCGAACATACGCCGGATGAGGTTTTCTTTGTGTATAATTATATTTTATTGTAATATAAAAATTATCGATTTGATTTATGTTTATGCTTGTCGTATCTTTGTCTCAACGAAAGAAAAGAATCATTAACAACTAAAAATAACCATTATGAAAACGTTGGATTATCTTCATCTCGATGAGAACGCAGCCGGTAAGCTGGTTCAATCGTTGCAGCAGCTGCTCGCCGACTTTCAGGTTCATTACATGAATCTCCGCGGCTTTCACTGGAACATTCAGGGACACGGATTTTTCGTGTTGCACAGCAAGTTCGAAGAAATGTATGACGACATGGCCGAAAAGATCGACCAGATCGCGGAGCGTATTCTGATGCTCGGCGGCGTTCCCTCGAACAAGTTCGGCGAATACCTGAAGATCGCCAAGGTCCGCGAGATCGACGGCGTGTCGTGCGGAGGCGAGGCTATCGGCCATGTGCTCGATACCTACAAGTATCTGATCGGTCGCGAGCGCGAGCTGCTCGCCCAAGCTTCGGAGGCGGGCGACGAGGTGACCGTCTCGATGATGACCGACTATCTGCAGGAGCAGGAAAAGACGGTGTGGATGCTTTGCGCCTTCTCGGCTCACAAGCATGGCGACTCTTGCGCCCGATAGCGTCGGGACCAGACAATTGCCGAGCGGCGGAAAGAATATTTCCGCCGCTTTTCGTATCTCTTAATCGAGGGTTTTGTGATAGGCTCGGCGAGGTGTTCCCCTGTGCCGTATCTCTCCGCAGAAGACATAACCCGAGCGCTCCAGCAGGCCGCGCATAGCGGCATTGGCGGAGTGAGTATCCGCTCGGATGTCGAGCAAATGTTTGTCGAGACACAGCCGCTCGGCCTGCTGCAAGAACAGTCCGGCCAGTCCCTTTCGCTCGAACGCTTCGTGTACGGCGAGCCGGTGTACGACCGCATAAGGCCGGTCGTTGAGCCACCGGCCCTCGATCGGCCCGTATGCGGGTTCTTCGTCGAAAAGGATTGCGCCGTAAACGACCGGACGGTTATGCAGGCACAGTACGTAGCCGTTGCCCGCTTCGATGTCGTGCCTGACGTCTTCGTCCGCCGGGTATCCGTCTTGCCATTGCGGGTTGCCTTGCCGCCCCATTCGCTCTCGGGCCAGGCGAATGATCTCCTGCGCTTGGGCGCAGTCGCCGGGTCCGGCTTTTCTGAATAGCATGTTTGCCGAAGTTCCGGTGACCGGGGGACCGGCAGCTCCTGATTTTTCGTTTCGAGTCATAGTGGAATCGGAAAAGTTGTAATTTTTCCTGTCGCCTTGGGGCAAAGGAGAAAGGTCCGGTAAAGTTACGACGATTATTCTCAAATTGTTTTCCTTGTGTTTCAATATGAAGCCGATCGAATAGCCCTCCTCTAATCGTTCGTCATGTTGCCGTTCGAGTCGTAGCTATAGCCCATCCGCGCAGTAGGACCGGGAACGTACACGTCGTTCGTCGTCCCGGAAGCCGTGGCACGCTCGGTCAGATAACTCAACTGATTCCCTTCGTACTCATAGAACAATCGTCGATGGCATGACTCAATGAACATGGTCAAAAAAAGACGAAGTGCCGCTCTTGCAGATCGGGACCGCGCTCAAGAAGCTGATGCCCAAGTACCGTATCAACTACGGCTGCAAAACGCTCGGAGAGCTATACGAGAGGCTCGACCCGGTATGAGCTCGTCAAGACGGAGAAAGGAGTGGCGGGAATAGTGAGAAGGAGAAATATGTAATATAATGTTTTTGTCGAATCAGCTAAAGACACTGTCCACTAAATTGTGTAAACGGTAATCCGGGTCTGAAGATCCGCATTATTTTTTACTAATTTTAAAAGATTGATTTTATGGACAGTGTTATGTCAAAGAAGAGAGAGGTGGTTCCGTCGGAACTGCTGAGCAAAGAGTTTTTAAGTCAGTTCAAGACTGAAGCCGATGTAAGCAAGTTCCTCAAGGAGTTGCATTCACAGGTCTTGGAGCAGATGCTTCAGGGCGAGATGGACTCCCATCTGGGTTACGAAAAGCATTCGGCCGATGGCAACAATACGGGTAACTCACGCAACGGCTTATTTCCCAAGAAGATTCAGACCGAGTACGGCGATAGCGTGATCCGGATTCCCCGCGACCGACGTTCGGAGTTCGAGCCCGTGGTGATTTCCCAAGCACCAGAGTCGCGGATTGTCTATCGAGAAGTTGGTCATCTCGCTTTACGCCAAAGGAATGAGCGTATCGGATATAGAAGACGAGCTTCGAGATATCTATGGGATCAACCTCTCGTTGTCGGCCATTTCGATCATCACGAACAAGGTCACCCAAGCCGCCGCCGATTGGCAGAACAGGCCACTGGAGAGTCTTTATATGGTTTGTTTGGATGGACGGGATCGTATTTAAGGTCAGGGAGTCTGGCAAGGTCATCAACAAGACGGTCTACCTGTGTATCGACCTCAACCAAATGGGTTATAAGGAGGTGCTGGGAATGTGGGTCGGCAAAACGGAGTCCTCATCGTTCTGGATGTCGGTTCTGACCGATCTTAAGGCTCGCGGAGTAGAGGATATTCTGATTATCGTCACAGATAATCTGAACGGCTTCACCGATACTATCCGCGCCGTATTCCAGCACCCATCCAAAACTGGGGGGGTAATGAACCAGTTTATAGCTATATTGAAAACAGAATCGGGATTTAGCAATCCTCTAAACCCCGACCCGAATTATCGTTTACACAAAATATTGGACAGTCCCCAGCTAAAGTTTTTTCATACAAATCACGTGCAACGGGAGCCTATGCAGAACCGTCGAGTCTTCTTTAGTCCCTTTCACGATCCGGGAAATAGTTCCTTTATTTCCTCCCGGATAAAGTAGTTTACGCCTGCCGACTGAATCGTCCCACCGCTTGTGCGAGGTCGAGAATCCCGCTGCGATAAGTGTATATCAAAAAAACCGAGTACTCGAACCCGTTGGCTCCGGCTTTCGCCGAGAGCTTTTCTCCGTCCGAACCGCGGGTGAACAGCACCTTAGGCGCTCCGGAGACGGTTTTGGCCGTCTGCATCAAATTTAAACAATCATAACTGAATTTCAAACGATTCCAGACTGGATTTCACCAAACTTCCGTTCGGATCATAGCGGATTCCCTGCTTCGTGTAACTGACGAAGCATATCCCGTCAGTCGTAAAAAATAAAGGCTGTCTAACATAAAAGATAGACAGCCTGTTAACTAATATTTAAGGATATACCATTTCTCTTCCATACGTTTCCCCAGATTCTTGTTCTAAATATTTACTAATTGCTTTTGAATACTGAATAACCTTATCACCTGATAAATTTAAAGAGTCCATAGCCTTTGTAAATTCCCGTACAATACCTTTCGGAGCAAGGAATCCTTCATTTCCAAAAATATACAATTTACCCTTATCAAATATAAATATTCTTCTGGGGAAATGGGGACCCATGCCCTTGAAAGAATATATCCCATCCTTAAAATCATAGTTGAATCTATCGATAAGATTGTAAACGTTAGCTTCAGCATTACATCGAAGTTCGGTCGTCGATTTATATGCTTCCCTTAGTTGTACGGCAATACTGTCGGGTACGGCCACGCGGGGAAATGGATTTCCTTTTCCATTCTGTGCAGAAGCATTCCACACTGCCATAGCTAAAATTAGCATTATAAACCTATCCACCATAACGGGTTATTTAATGTTTTTGACTCGTTAATAATTTGTTGCTCGATCCGATTGGGCACTGTTTCTCTGTCATCGCGTAATCGATCTCGCATTTCAGCCTTTATGTCTTTATGTATTTCGGATTTATCTGTCGCATGAACTCCCTCATGACCGACCACTGCTCCGATCGCTTGTTCCAAAGTCAAACCGCGATGTTTCCCGTTTCCTTGTTCCAATTGTTCTTTTATCGTTCCTTCATATACGACTATGGAAGCTTCCTTGATACCATACGTACCGTCCGGGTTCAATTTCTTACCGTAGTTGTCATTTTCGTTATAGTTCCCTTGGACGGCTTTCCCATATGTATATTTGGTCTTACCATCTGATCTTTGATGGATATTTGATTCAGAACTAATACTCAAATACACTTTAATATCCGATCGATCCATTCTTTTCAGTTGCGTTCTTCCGGTCGGAGTCAAATACAAGGCGTTGGCAGCCCTGATAACGTCTGGCGTAGCATTTTTGGAAAAACTTAGCGTGCCGTTTCTATTGTATGTGATAACAATTTTGACTCCATTATGATCCACAAACTCTTTGCCGTCCGGATCGACATACTTCAACGGATTGTTCGCGCAGAAAGAGTACGGACTTTGCGAGTAATACTTTTCCGACTTCGGGTCCGGAACGCTCCAGCGGCACAGACCCGAATTATACATTCGGGCGCCGTAGTTCAGCATGTCAAGATCGACAAAACTCTGTAGCTCCTTGCCGTTAAACCGATAACGATCGTTCCCGGTCAGACTCATACTCAGCGAGGCCCCGCTTCCGAACGGAGTGTAATCATGCGTCGCCCTGACTTTCCCCTGATCGTCAACGATGCTGCGCACACTGCCCAAATGGTCGATTACATGGTAATTCACTTCTTGTCCTCCGGATGTCGGTTTGATACGTCCTTCCGAGAACGGCGCGCTTTCCAGCGTCAGTACGTTCCCATTACGAATATAGATTAAAGAACCGAGATATTCAAGTCCTTTGTCCGAACCGTCTACCACTCGTTTCAATTCTCCGTCGGCCGCGTAGCAATAGAGAGCTCGCGTTGCACCGGGGACGGCTATCTCGGGAAGGTTGCCGTTCGAGACGCTCCGAGCTGCACTTCGGGGCGCATTCGCAAATCTGGCAGGAAGATTCAATTTGTTGTATGACACCGTCACTTTTTGCATGCCGTCTTCGACCATATTACCGTTCGCGTCATAAGCGAATCCGCAGAGGGAACCTGAGCCTACGATCGCTTGCAGTTGATTGGAACCCGGAGTATACAGATATTTGAGCTTTTCCGACGATATTGGCGAATATCGGTCCAAACGGGTGATATTGCCGTTCTTATCGTACTGGACATTCGTCTCGCCGAACCGGTTGTCGAGTACACCATTGGCATAGCGATTCGTTCCTGAAAGCCGACAGAGAGCATCGTAACACAGCAGGTAAGCCACCGAATTCGAGCTGTCGCGTTGCCATTCTACCGCGGAAATATTACCCGAATAGCTGACCGGATGAGTCGGATCGAGAGACGAACGATCTTGATAGTATAGCCTTTGATCGAATACCGAGCTTGTTTGTCGCGTGAGCCAGCCGCGAATATTATATGCAAAGCTTTCGGTCAGAATACCCGTGCCAGAACCGTAGCATTTCACGCTTCGACGGCCCAGTTCATCGTATGCATAGGTAACTACGGCAGGTGTTCCGTTGTTCAACACCGTACTGTCGCCGATCAAACGGCGCGCGTGATCGTATCGGTAGGTGCGGTCGAGCACGTCCTCCCGCGAATTCGCTGCGGTCTGATGTATCTCCCGTTCGGCAAGTATATTGCCTGCGAAATCGTATTTA
>ENA-OROH01003413-OROH01003413.1-human-gut-metagenome-genome-assembly--contig:-NODE-3413-length-10518-cov-3.096339_pt1 | contig 10518 bp, 6 predicted proteins | sample MGYA00242125_ERZ509042 | MGnify/ENA primary metagenome ERZ509042 (study PRJEB26280, sample SAMEA2338738) | human gut metagenome | biome: human gut; feature: human-associated habitat; material: faeces... | reverse complement strand
CGCCGTCACGGTCTTGATGCCGCCTGCTGTTGAGCCGGGCGATCCGCCGATGAACATGAGCAGGCACGACACCGCCTGACTCGGGCCGGTAAGCGCGCCGAGGTCGATGGTGTTGAAGCCTGCCGTGCGCAGGGTCACGGACTCAAACGCCGCCGCAAGCAGCTTGTGCGGAGTATCAAACGCACCGAGCGTTGCCGGATTGCTCCACTCGAACAGCAGCGTCCAGCCAAAGCCGAACAGCAGCAGACCTGCCGTGGCCGTCAGCACGATTTTCGTGTGCAGGCGCAGACGGCAGAAACTATGCTTGTCCCACACGTCGCTCCACACGAAAAAGCCGAGACCGCCGAGCACGATGAGCGCCATCACCGTAATGTTCACGAGCGGATCCTCCGCCCAGCCGATGAGCGACTGAAACGGATCGTCCGGTGTGCCCATCAGGTCAAAGCCTGCGTTGCAGAATGCCGAAACCGCGTGGAACACGCCCATTGTGATTCCCTTCGGGAAACCGTAATGCGGCACGAACCGGCAGGACAGCAGAACCGCTCCCGTCCCTTCGATGATGAACGTGCCGAACAGCACGCGCCGTGTCAGACGGACAATGCCGCCGCCGTCCGACAGATTAAGCCCCGCGCTCATCACCATGCGCTCGTGCAGCGTGATCGTTCGCCGCAGGACAAACGACGCAATAGCCGCGACGGACATAAAGCCGAGTCCGCCGATCTGAATCAGCAGCAGGATGACGCACTTGCCGAATACCGACCAGTGCACTGCCGTGCTGACCGTGACGAGTCCGGTAACACAGCTCGCCGAGGCTGCTGTAAACAGCGCGTCGAGAAACGGCGTTATCTGTCCGTCTGCCGCCGAAACCGGCAGCATCAGTACCAGCGCACCCACCAGAATCGTCAGCGCAAAGCCGACGGCAAGCACCGTCGGCGCCCGCAGTCCCAGATGCCGCTTATGCACCATAAAAATCTGCGTCTGCACGATAAATCCCCTCCTTTAACGATGCTGCAGTATGATATACCGAAAGCCTGAACACACCGTTCAGGCTTAGGCTGTCGGCGAAACTACAGTTTCGCCGACAAGCAGGAACGGACCGCGGGCCGTTCCAAAGTCGTCCGAAAGTTCCAATACAGAAACTTTCTCCCTCCAGAAATGAAAAAAGTCAGCGCTGTCCTTGCGCGGTTTCTCGGCCGCGCTGCGCGGTACACGCCCCGACTTTTTTGCATTTGCAAAGCAAATGCTATTTTACACGCGCTGCTGCGCGAATTGGCTGAAGCTGCATGAATATTGACCTTTTCGACAAACCGAGCCTGACCATACCGTTCAGGCTTTGAACAGGCATGCATTATATAATAGTATATCATCGAATTTTTGTCTGTCCAATATAATCTTATACCCGAAATTTTTCGAGAAGTCAAGCGATTTGCGGAATTTTTCCACGCAAGAATAAGCAAGGGCTCTCTGATTTCCAACAGATCAGAGAGCCCAGAGGGGGTTCTGCCGCCGGCAAATACTCCAACAATCCGGCAGACAGAAGTTTATTCCGCAGTTCAAACGCATCTACACATTTCCCATTTTACAGTAATACAGTAAGAGGAAAACCGCATTGAACTGCGAAATAACACAGGTAACAAGCAGATGAGCCTTCCGGCACAGGTGACTGCCGGAAGGCTCAGGAGAAAGATTAAGATGCTACCAGATTCGGGAGGAAATATACAACCTGCGGGAATACCGTTACCAGAATTACCACTGCGATGATAATCAGGATGAACGGGATAACGCCGCGGTAGATTTCCTGTATTTTGACCGACGGCGGCACAATGCCCTTGATGTAGAACAGTGCGAAGCCGAACGGCGGCGTCATGAAGCAGGTCTGCAGCATAACAGCTGTAACTGCGACGATCCACAGGCGGTCAAAGCCGAACATATCCATAATCGGCAGGAAGATCGGGAATACGATCATAACGATGCCCAGCCAGTCGAGGAACATGCCCATAAAGAATACGATCGCCATCATGATTGCGAACGCGCCCCACTTGCCGATGCCAACGCTCGAAATCCAGGTTGCAATCAGCTGGTCGCCGTCGAGCGACATGAAGATGCCGGTGAAGGCAGACGCGCCGAACAGGATGATGAATACCATCGCAGATGTCTTTGCGGTGTCAATCAGCGAATCGTACAGCATCTTCCAGCTGAACTGCTTGTAGAAGATGGCGAGGATGAGCGAGAACAGCGCGCCTACGCCTGCCGCCTCGGTCGGAGTTGCCCAGCCGGTGAAGATCGAACCCAGTACGCCGACGATCAGGATGACCGGCGGGATCAGGTTGATGAGCGAACCGGTGATGCGCTCACGCAGCGGCATGGCAGCCAGCTCTTCGGTGGTCATCGCCGGACCGTAATCCGGGTGGATATGGCAGATGACGAACACATAGATCATGTAGAACAGCGACAGGACAAGACCCGGAACGATGGCGGCGAAGAAGATCTTGCCGACCGATACATTCGCATAGGAGCCCATCGAAACCAGCATGATGGACGGCGGGATCAGGATACCGAGCGAACCGCCCGCACACACCATGCCGCACGCGAGAGACGGCTTATAGCCGCACTTCAGCAGCACCGGTACGGACAGCATGCCCATGGTAACAACGGATGCGCCGACGATACCGGTCGTGGCAGCGAACACGGTGGAAACCACGATCACTGCCAGACCGAGACCGCCCTTCAGAGGACCAAGCAGGTAGCGGATAGAGAGGAACAGCCCATCCGCAACCTTGGAATGTGTCAAAAAGTTTGCCATCAGCACGAACATCGGGATGGCGACCATGGAATAGCTTTGCATCTGGTCGTACACCTTGGTCATGGCGATGGTGATGCCCGGGCCGCCCCAGGCGAGATAGCCGATAATAACACCGGCGCCGCCGAGGACGAACGCAAGCTCCTGACCGGTCGCAAGACCGATGATCATGGTAAGGAACAGTACGCCAAGCAGGATCGCGCTGAGCTGTGTTGCGCCCACGCCGGACTGCGTGACAAGATTGGTCAGCATTTCCATCATGCAGCGTCGCCTCCCTTCGTATCATCCGTGCCGGAAACGGCTTCACCGATGCCGCGCACGCACTTGAGCATCTCGGAAATGCCCTGCAGTGCGAGCAGCGTCATGCCGACGAACAGCGCCAGCTTGACCGGCCATGCCGGCGGCGCCCATACCGAGTAGCCGCGCTCACCCGTGGTATACGAGCGAAGGAAAAATCCGAAGCTCTCGGGCACGAGCACGAATACGAACGGAACAAAGAACACCAGATAGGTAATCAGGTGCAGAATGTTCTGCGCAAGCGGTTTAAGCCGTGCATACAGCACATCAACCGCAACAAAGGCCTTCTTCTGGAAGCCGTAGGCGCAGACCATGATAATGTAGCAGCCGAAGGTCATGCAGATGACGTCCATCGTCCAGATCTGCGGACTGTGGAACAAACGGCGCAGCACGACTTCGGTAACAATGACCGCGAGAATGCCAAGAACGGCGAAGGAAGCAATCCTGCCGATCCAGTCATTGACGAGGTCGATCACATCGCAGATGCGTTTGATCACTTTCATATATTACACCTCATCTTCTGAGGCTCCGTGCTCTCAAAAGAGAGCACGGAACACTCTGTCGGTCACTTTTCGGATTCATCGTAGTTGAAGCCCCAGCCGTAGTCACCGAGCATTGCGCGGTAGGTATCGGCATGTTCACGGTAATCCTGCATAGAGCTGTATACCATGTTGAAGTTTTCATTCTTCGCAGCTTCTTCTTCGTAAACCTGACGGCAGGTCTCACGGATGGTATTCCAGTCGTCCTGGTTCATCTTGGTGACGATGCAGCCGTCCTCCTCGAGCATCTTCTTGGTGGAATCGAAATCCATCCACAGGTAGCGGGACAGCTGCTCAGAGGTGCAGATCTCAGCCGCCATCTGGATGGCGTTCTGGTACTCCTCGGGGAGCTGATTCCATGCATCCTTGTTGATCATAACGCCGTTGACGCCGCCGGACTGATACCATGCAGGCGAGCACCAGTACTTGGCAACCTCCTGCAATTTCAGCGAATCATCCGAGCACGGCGTGGAGAACTCGCCGCCGTCGATAACGCCGCGCTGCAGGGACTCATAAAGCTCGCTTGCCGCAACGGTGGTGATGTTGATGCCGAGCTTTTCCGCTGCACGACCGGCCATAACGCCGCCGAGGCGGATCTTCATGCTCTGCATGTCCTTGATAGAAGTGATCGGCTTGGTCGAACGGATACCGGACTCTGCGTGGTTGATCATAATCGGGAAATACGTCATGTTGTACTTGCCGTACATATCCTGATAGCACTGCAGGCCGCCGCCCTGGGTGATCCAGATGTAATAGTCCATGCCGGTGAAGTTATCCATCGTGGTGGAGAGCAGCTCAAAAGCGGTATCCTTGCCGCTCCAGTAGCCGCCCCAGTCACCGCCGCACTGGATGGTGCCGTTCTGGACGTAATCAAACAGCTGGTTTGCCGCACAGAGCGATCCCTCCGGATAGTTGGTGATGGTGAAGCGTCCGTCGGTCAGCTGGCTGACCAGCTCGGAGAAGCGCTCGTCACAGGTGAAGTGAATGTTGCCGTCACCCCAGGTAGAACCCATCTTCCAGGTAATGACTGGCAGATCACTGCTGCCGCCTGCAACTGCATTGGCGTTTGCCGCATCCATCATGCCGCTGTCCGCGGCATTGCCGCAGCCGGACAAACCAAGGGTTGCCGCACCGACTGCACCGCAAAGCAGACTTGCCATCAATCTTTTGATTTTCATCTTTTTAGCCTCCTTGTTCTTTTTCCTCTATCGAAAACGCCGTTTTGCGGACGTTTGCGAACAAACTGATCTGCACAAGGAGGGGATTCTCGCTAATCGCTGTCGGCCAGTGCCTGTACGGCCTGCACGACCTCCTTCTGCGCATCGGAAAGGTGTTCGTAAATCGGCTGCACCGCTGCACGGAACTTTTCGGCCTGCTCCTCATCGAGCAGCGCCATGTAGCAGCCGCTGCGGGATGCATGCAGCATTGCTCGAACCTCTGCGCTCTGCCAGTGGTCGCGCTGCCACGAAGCCGCCTCAGCGGCGCATCGCTCAATGATGGTCTGCTCCTCCTGTGAGAACGTTTCCCACGTTTCCGAGGACGCGACCAGCACATCCGCGTTGTAGGAATGTCGGTCGTACGTCCAGTACGGTGCAAGCTGATAGTAGCCGCTGTCCACATAGGTAGGCAGCGTGCTCTCGGCGCCGTCAATCCGGTCAGTGCGGAGCGCGAGCGCGATCTCATCCGGCGGCAGCGTCACCGCCTCGGCGCCCCACATCGGAATGACCTGCTTCATCTGCGAGGAATCCTCGGTGCCGAGCCGCAGGTCCTTCATGTCATCGAGTGAGGTAATCGCCTTTCCTGTCGTGAAAAAGCACCGGTAACCGGCATAAAAATAGCTTAAACCGGTAAGGCCCTTGTCCTCGAGCGAGGCCATCACCTGCTGACCGACTGCGCCGTCCAGCACCCGAAACAGGTGCTTGTCCGAGGTGTACTCGTACGGCAGCTGCAGCGCCGCAAGCTGCGGTGCATACGCTGCGGCAGACGAGATTGGCGTACGTACAAAATCAATGCCGCCGTACACGCACTGCTCAAGTGCGGATGCATCGGTACCAAGCTCGTTATCAAAGCTCGGCAGAATTTGTATCGCGCCGTCCGTTTCCCTGCGCACCATGTCGCAGAAGCGCTGACATGCCTGATTGGCGAGGTAGTTTTCGCTCTGCCCGCTGGCAAGGCGGTAATAGCGGATATGCGGCTCGTCCGTACCGCCGGTACATGCACAGAGCATGAGCAGCAGCCATCCGGCGATCACACACCGAAAGCGTTTATTCATCTTTCCATCTCCTATTATATAGGGTGACCAGTTTCGGCAACATCGTAAATACTTGCGGTAGACAGGTAAAATCACAGCACACTGAAAATTTTCATGTTCTATTTTATTACATTTGCATAAACATTTTGGAAGAAATAGCAAATTTTCCGTATAAATTCCGTAAATCCTGCCGCGCGGATCGTTCAGTTTGCGTTATGATTGCGGTACTCGGTAGGCGTTACGCCCAAATGCCGCTTGAACACCTTCGTGAAGTAGTTTGCATCCGTATAGCCGACCCGAACAGCGATTTCCCGTACCGGAATATCAGTCTGCTGCAGCAGCTCAACCGCACGGTCGATACGGTAGGCGGTCAAGTATTCAAGGAAGGTCTGGTTATACGAGGTGCGAAAAAAGCGTGAGAAGTAGAACGAACTCATGCCCATCGCCTCTGCCGCCTGATCAAGCGACACATCCTGCATGTAATGATGCTCCAGCCACACGGAAAACTGGGTGCAGAACGTATTTCCCGGCTTGTCCCCGCATACCGCCGGACGGCTTTCCGGCAGCAGATTCAGCTTGCGCAGGCAGGCGGTAATCTGTGCGCTGTCAAACGGCTTGACCAGATAATCCGTTCCGCCGGCCCGCATGGCGCCTACGGCGTAGTCGAAGCGGTCGAAGGCAGTCAGGAATACAATGTGGGTTTCCGGCATGGCCTTGTGGATGATGGCTGCCGCATCAAGGCCGTTCATCACCGGCATTTCAATATCCATCAGCACCAGCTGCGGCTGAATTTGACTGGCGCGTTCAACCGCCTCCCGTCCGTTCGCAACTCCCTCGATGAGTGCATCCGCGCCAAGCAAATCGCGCATCTGTCCGCTCAGATTCTGCAGACTCAGCGGTTCGTCCTCCGCGATCAGTACCTTTAACATATATGCTCTTCCCCTTTCATGGGCAGTATGATGCGGGCTGTCGTGCCCAATCCAGGACAGCTGACAATGCAGAAGCTGCCGCCGGACAGCGCAATGCGTCCCGCGATATTCTGCAGGCCGATGGACCGGTGTCCCTCGGCGGTGTTCTGTTTCATTTTGCTGCGCGAGAAGCCGCCGCCGTTGTCCGTAATCTGGATGCGGCAGCCATTCGGTGTGCTCTCAGTGACAATGCGGATGCGGCCGCCCGCACTGCGGCTGCGCATGCCGTGTACGATAGAGTTTTCCACAATCGGCTGCAGTGTGAATTTCGGCAGTTCACAGGCCGCACAGCGGCTGTCACAGTTCATCTCGAACGAAATACGTTCGCCGAACCGCAGCTCCTGCAGGGAAATGTAGTCGCGCAGCAGCGCAAGCTCGCGGTCGAGTGTTACCACGCTGTCGTCATGGTCGAGCGTGTAGCGGAAGAAGTTCGCTAGCCGCACCACCATGTCGCCGGTGACGGTCGCCTGCTCGATTCCGGCCATGTTGGCCACGCTCTGCAGCGTGTTGAACAGAAAATGCGGGTTGATCTGGCTCTGCAGCTGCGCAAAGCGGCTCTGCTCGATCAGCTGCCGCAGGCGTGCTGCCTCGCTCTCCTGCTGACGCAGGGATTTTTCCAGCTGTGCTTCGCTTTCCAGTGCGTGGATCGTCCGCGCGATCTGGTGCTTGAGGTGGTTGAACGAGTCGGCGAGCATACCGATCTCGTCCGAGCGTGCAAAGTTAAAGTCCTCAATGTCGTATTCGCCATCCGCGACGCGGCGTGCACCGCGGCTCATCTGCTGTACCGGCAGCAGCAGGCTGCGTGCGTAGTACAGCATCGCGCCTGCAAACAGCACGCTGCCGATCGCGGCTACGATGGTAAATACCATGTTCTGTGAGGTACCCCGCTGACCGAGGACCAGATAGCCCTCGCGTCCCTCCATCAGAAACGCCGCTGTCAGCTGATCGGTGTATTGCGTCAGATAGCTGCCCTGCGTACGCAGCGCTTCGTAGTTCACCGCGTCAAATGTGCCGTCATGCAGCTGCGCGATGAACGTCTCCTGACGGACACGATAGCTTTTCATCGTGCGGTCGATGACCTGCTTGAGCACCTCGCTCTGCGTGCTGCCGTCGGTCTCTGCGCTGCGCAGCCGCTCCCACGCAGAGGCGGTGTCCTGCACGGCGTCCGCATATTTGTCGATCGTATCGGACTCGGGCGCCGCAAACGTCAGCTCGCCCAGCAGCGCATTTTCCTGCTCCATAGCGTTCATATAGTCCGTGCAGCGTGCATATTCGGACAGGATATCATCGCTTTTCTCGCGATAATCGTAAAAATCGTTCATTAACAGTCCCACCACCAGCAGAATGGGAATGACGAATGCGCAGCTCAGCACGATCGCCTTGTTCAAAATGGACAGACGCACCCACCATTGACGTACTCCGTGCACAGGCCCACCTCCTTTGTCAGATTTTATCATAAGCCAATTAATAAGCAATGTAAACCTTTTCTGGGCAGAAAAGGTAAAAAATCCGCCGCACCGGCGGTGCGCAAAGAAAAACGCAGGAAGGCATCCCAAACGGACGCTTCCTGCGTTTGCTATTCAGTCTGATCCGGCGGCTTCCCTGTCGAATAACTCGATGAAAATGAAAGCGTTACGGCGACAGCTTCTCCCGGAGCATCGTGAGCAGCTGCTGCATATCGAACGGCTTGGAAAGATGGCCGTTCATGCCTGCCTTCTCTGCGTTCTGCCTGTCCTCGTCAAAGGCGTTCGCCGTCATGGCGACAATGGGCAGACCCACCTTTTCGGCATCCGGCAGAGCGCGGATGGCACGCGCAGCCGCATAGCCGTCCATGATCGGCATCTGAATGTCCATCAGCACCAGATCATAGTACCCGGGCGCGCTCGCGCGCACCTTGTCTACCGCGATCTTTCCGTTTTCCGCCGTGTCCACCTCGAACCCGCCTTCCTCGAGCATCGTCACCGCGATTTCACGGTTGAGGGCGTTATCCTCGACGACCAGCAGCCGTTTTCCGGCGAAATCCGCCTTTTTCTCCGTCTGTTCCGCAGCCTCTGCCGGAAGAAACGGCTCAGCCAGTATGCGGCGCAGCTCGGACATGAACAGCGGCTTGGCGCAGAACGCAGTCACGCCTGCAGCCTTTGCCTCAACCTCGATATCCGCCCAGTCGTAGGCGGTCAGGATGATAATCGGGGTATTGCTGCCAATCAGCCTGCGGATGCGGCGCACGACCTCAAGGCCGTTCAGATCGGGTATCATCCAGTCGATGATAAAGACTTCGAAGCCGTCTCCCTGCTCGATCGCGTCCTGCGTGCGGACAACAGCCTCATGTCCCGAGGTTGTCCAGTCCGACCGCATGCCGATCATGCGCAGCATTTTGCTGACGTTCAGACAGGTGTCGGTGTCGTCATCCGCCACAAGCGCGCGCAGACCCTCAAGCTGCGGGATACCCTGCGGCACGGCCTGCTCTCCGCTGATGGGAAAGCGCAGGGAAACCGTGAATTCCGAGCCCTTCCCCGGCTCGCTCTCGACCGAAATACTGCCGCCCATCATATCGACCAGATTTTTCGTAATCGCCATGCCGAGACCGGTTCCCTGAATTTTGCTCACGGTCGAGGTCTCCTCGCGTGCAAACTGCTCGAAGATATGCTCCTGAAACGCCGAGCTCATGCCGATGCCGGTATCACGGATATGAAATTCATAATCCACACTGCCATGCGGTGCGGTCTGCTTCTGAACGATGCGCAGGGTGATCATGCCGCCTACCGGGGTGAACTTGATGGCATTGGACAGGATGTTGAGCATGATCTGGTTGAGACGCATGGGGTCGGCAACAACATCCTCATCCTCCACAGCGACCATGTCGATGAAAAGCGAAATGCGCTTGGCGGTGATGCTCGACTGGATGATATCGCGCAGATCGTGTACAAGCTCGGGCAGGTGCACCGGACGCAGCTCGAGAGAAACCTTGCCGCTCTCGATACGGCTCATATCAAGTACATCGTTGATGAGCGAGAGCAGATGCTGGCTCGCCGTCGCGGTCTTTTTCAGGTAGTCGAGCACCTGCTCACGGTTGTCGATATGGGTGGCCGCAAGCGAGGTGAAGCCGATGATCGCGTTCATCGGCGTGCGGATGTCGTGCGACATATTGAACAGAAATTCGCGCTTGGCGCGGTTTGCCGCCGTTTCCTGACGGATAGCGCGTTCAAGCTCGGCGTTTTTCTGCTCAAGCGAGGTCTGATATTCCTTTTCGAGCGTTTTCTGCTGCTGGAGGAAGCTCTTTTCCGTTCCTCGCCGCACGAACAGGAGCAGCGTTAGAACGATCGCACAGGCGAAGAACGACACGATCAAATTGATCGGCGTGTCCCTGTAGAGCAGTCTGCCCGGGACATATATATAGTAGTAGAAGTTGCGCCCGTGGCTGTACATGCCGTAATATCGGGTCAGGCCCCTGCGTCCGGCATAGACCAGCCGGTCGGCATGGCCGCTCGAGCGGATGCGGCGGAGCAGATCATTTTCCGTGGTATCCGTACCGATGAGGGACGGCTCGTCCGACGCAGTTACACAGTTGCCGTCCGACAGGAGCACGGTTCCCGTGGTCTCGGCGTCGTAGCCGTCGAGCAGATTCTGCACGGAGAGCACGGATTTCTTTGCGAACGCCGCCCC
>ENA-OROH01003393-OROH01003393.1-human-gut-metagenome-genome-assembly--contig:-NODE-3393-length-10588-cov-2.124941_pt1 | contig 10588 bp, 8 predicted proteins | sample MGYA00242125_ERZ509042 | MGnify/ENA primary metagenome ERZ509042 (study PRJEB26280, sample SAMEA2338738) | human gut metagenome | biome: human gut; feature: human-associated habitat; material: faeces... | reverse complement strand
GTTCCTTCGGTGTCAGCTTCATTACCAGGTCTAACCTCGGCACTTCACCCATCTCTTCTGTGCCTTATGTGCTCAGCTTAAATTTTTCTTGGTCCCTGGGAGAATTCACCATCGCATTCAGCGTTCTTTTGATTCTGCTTCAGATTCTGATTCTGCGAAAAAACTTTCGTTTAGAACATCTGCTCCAGATTCCAATCTCCATTGCTTTTGGTTACTTTATTGATCTTACCATGATCTTGCTTTCCTCGCTGAATCCCTCGTCCTACCTTATCAAGCTGGTCTGCCTGATCTTTGGATGTGTGATTTTGGGATTTGGCGTTTATCTGGAAGTTCTGGCCGATGTTGCCATGCTTCCTGGCGAATCTTTCGTTCGCGCAGTGACCAGTACATGGAACACCGATTTTGGTATGACCAAAGTTGCATTTGACGTTACCATCACGGTCAGCGCTGTTGTTCTTTCCTTCCTTTTTGCGCATCAGCTAGAAGGAATTCGAGAGGGTTCTCTGATTGCCGCTCTGCTGGTTGGTTTTATTGCACGGCAGTTTGGTTCCAGATTAGCTTTTCTGCCTTCCCTTTTATTTGAAAAGTCTGCCATTTCATCTGAAAACGCAGCAAATTAATTTTTTGACATCTTGATTTCTTCTATCATTTTTACATCCTTTTTTCATTTGACACAAAAGAGCTGTATGGAATCCCATACAGCTCTTTTGTGTTTTATTTATGCTTGATATACAATTTTTCCATCTACCATGGTATAGAGAACCTTTGCATCGGTATCCAGTCCCAGCTTGCCTTTCATGATCACAATATCTGCGTCTTTACCAACTTCCAGACTTCCAAGACGGTCATCCAGATTCAGCTGACGAGCTGGATTGATGGTAACCATACGAACTGCACGTTCCTGGCTAACACCTTCACGAACCGCTTCCCCAATGTGATGATACAACGATTCCTCACTTAAAATTGGGGAGTCGGTAATCATAGCAACGTTGACACCGCGGTCATCCAACATTTTAACTGCCTCTACATCCACTTTTCTGCGCTCACCTGGAGAACGATAGGTTGCAATTGGTCCATAGCAGATATCGCATCCACTTTCCACAATCTCATCCAGATAATCTGTCGCACCCCATGCATGCTCCAGCGAGAATTTTACGCCGTAAGCTTTTGCTACTTCGATTGCAGTAATCATATCATACTGGGTACAGTGGATTTTACATGGAATCTCTCCCTTGAGTGCTGGAATGATCGCTTCCATGTTTGCATCGTAATCCTGTTCTTCCCCACGGTTTTGTTTATCCAAATATTCTTTTGCTTTTCGGAAGGTTTCCCAAAGAACGTTTGCAACACCCATGCGGGTCATTGGCAGACGTTTCATATCTCCGTAGGTATTCTTTGGATTTCCGCCCAGTGCAATTTTTACGGCTGCTGGTGCTTTGATTGTCATCTCAAAAATGTTGTCACCATATGTTTTTGCGACAATAGCCTGTCCGCAGAAAACGTTTCCGCTGCCCGGTGTAAAGAGCATTGTTGTGATACCATGCTCATAAGCAACCTTCAGCTCTCTTGCTTTTGGGTTGATGCTGTAACGTGCATCCATTGCAGCTGTGACCGGATCGGTCATCTCATTGGCATCATCCACCGAGGAATCATGGTTAAAATCAAACAATCCGATATGAGTATGAGCATCAATCAGTCCCGGCAGAACATAGTTTCCATTTGCATCGATTACCTGTGCACCTTCACAGACAATCTCCGGTGCAACCTGAGCAATCTTTCCGTTTTCAACCAAAACATCTCCATGGAAAATATTGTTTTCTCCATCGGTCATTGTATACAGGGTACCACTCTTGATCAGGATCTTGTCCATTAGAAAATCACCTCGCCATTTACCATGCTGTGTTTTACTTTTGCTGCATAACTTGTTACAGGGTTTGCGGTGTATACAGATAAATCTGCATCCTTTCCCGCTTCCAGTGTTCCCACACGATCCTGAATACCGAGCATATGAGCTGGGTGTTCGGTCATCATACGAACTACCTCTTCTGCTGGCACACCTGCACGATAAGCTTCGATTGCAGACCAGATAAATACTTCGCGTCCTTCCGAATATCCTCCATTGGAGTTGGTAAACGCGATTCGATTTCCGTTTTCAACCAGCTCACAAAGTTTGGAAAGGTCCATACCATTTTTTGCAATCTGAGAACAGTTATTGACATTTCCCAAAACCAGACCTACTTTTTGTTCCTTAATCTGCTTTAAGGAATCTGCAAAGCAAAATCCATCTACAAGGTTAACTTCTACCTTTTCCTTTTCCATCAGGTGAAGTAAACCGTCAATTTCTGTCTTGCTAGAAGCTGCTACAAACAGCGGCATGCTGGCATTATCAAATACATCGCAGATTCCTTTCTGCGCCTCGGTACGCTTTTCTTCCTTTTCTGCTCTTGCTTTGCGCAGGCTTTCTGCAAACAGGAAGAAAATTCCCATCTTTGTCTTTGGAAGCTGATCGCGGGAACCATAAGTTTCTTTTACACTGCTGGTTACGCTGCACTTTAATCCGGCATGTTCTTTGACAAGACGCTCTTTCATCTTCTGAGGAGCTGTCTTACAGACAGCGATCTGACCACCCATAATATTGTTATTAGTTGGAGAAAGTCCCACTGTTGTGATACCGCTCTTATAAAATTCCTGGCGGTTTACTTCATCCGGGTCCATGCTGTAACGAAGATTCATCTCTGGGGTGATTGGATTGGTTGCTTCATTATTGTCCAGATAGCGTCCTGGAATTCCCATTGCACCAATGCTGGAAACCGGATCGATAAATCCCGGAAAAACTTCGCATCCGGATGCATCAATAACCTCTGCGCCTTCCGCACTGAGATTCTTTCCTACTTCCTTGATCACTTTGCCTTCCACAAGAACATCGCTTTGCTGCAACACAGTACCGTTTCCAATATGTACTGTCGCGTTTTTGATCAGATACATTCTGACTCCCTCCTGACGATTACCTTTGATTTTAAAACAGGCACCCCATACAGGGTGCCTGTGAGCATACTTATTCTGCGTCTACGATAGATACCTGAGACCAGTCAATGCTGCCGTTTGTAGTGATTGGATAGTTTTCAACACATTTTGCAACATAGTATGGGCTGCTGCTCAGAGTTTCTGGGGAGATAACTGCATTTTTAACCAGCAGTTCTTCTGCCTGCAGATAAACTTCTGCTTTTTCTTTCTCGTCTACGATATTCTTTGCCTGATCGCACAGTTCTTTGAACTTGTCAGCATCTTCGCCAACCCAACCGGTCTTATCAGCATTGAAGTAACCGTTTACTGGGTCAAACAGAGTCAGAACAGCACTTGGTTCATTGTAGTATGGGCCCCAACCGCCGCAAGCGATATCGTAGTCGCCAGCATCGATCTTATCCCACATGATATTCCATTCCATCATATCGATCTGTACATTGATGCCGAGGGTTGTTTCCCAAGCCTGTTTGAACCATTCTGCCATCTTCTTGGAGAATTCATTGGTACCACGGCTTGCATAACGGATTGTAATCTGAGATGGGTCTGGGTCTTTGCCAAGTTCTTTCAGGCCTTCAATCAACAGAGCTTTTGGATCTGGATTTTCTTCCTGAAGCTGTTTTACAAAGTAGTTCTTGTCGCCAACCAGTTCATGATATGGTGTATCGCCAACCATCATGGTGTCTGGCATAGTGGAGTAAATAGCCAGCGCATTACCATTGTACAGGTCGTTTACCATTGCTTCACGATCATAAGCGATGGAAAGAGCCTGACGGATCTTTGTGTTGGAAAGATATTCGTTGTTCAGGTTGAACATCAAGAATTCTGGAGCATTTCCTGGTACAGTTTCGCCGGTAGAAAGTCCGGACTCTTCAATGAGCTTCATCCAGTTTGGATCGCTGGTACCAGCTAAATAGATTTCACCATTGATGAATGCCTGAACGGCTGTTGCATTTTCCTGGATGATTCTGTTGTTGATCTTGTCCAGTTTTACATTTTCTGCGTTCCAGTAGTTTGGATTCTTAACCAGAACCATTTCTGTATTCTGATTCCAGCTTTCTACCTGGAAAGGACCGCTGCAGATGATCTTATCAGCAGAAGAACCGTAAGCATCGCCCCACTCTTCGTATTTATCCTGTCTAACTGGGTATACGCTGCTTACCAATTCCAGGAAATAAGATGCTGGATGGGTCAGTTTGATTTCCAGTGTCTTGTCGTCAATTGCTTTTACTGCAATATCGTCTGGTGTTTTTCCGTTGCTGTACAGTGCTTCACCAAAGTTTACGATAACACCATCAAACAGCCAGCCGTTTGTAGAAGCTGCTGCAGGATCTGCCATCAGTTTCAAGGTGTACTCAAAGTCATTTGCTGTCAATGCTACACCATCACTCCATTTTGCATTTTCACGGATATGGAAGGTATAGGTCATACCATCTTCACTGACATCCCAGCTTTCAGCCGCACCCGGAACAGTTTCGGTTGTGTTGCCTTCTACTGCATTATTTCTTACCAGAGGATCGCAGATCATGTTGTGAGCTGCGTTATCAGGTGCAGTTGTGTTAGTGATTGGATTCAGACCAACGACTACACTGTTGGAGCTCATATTAAATACCTGTTCAGCTCCACTGTCTGCGCTGGTTGTTCCTTCGCTGCTTCCACCTTCACTTGTGGTTGTTTCTCCGCCGCCGCAACCTGTCAATGAACCTAATGTCATCACTGCTGCTAACAGGAGGGCCATCCATTTTGTTTTCTTCATTACGTTTACCTCCTTAAGGTATATCATCAGCTGTATGAAATATCAGCTTTAAAGACCTAATGCATTCACTTCTTTTACACGGTGACATGCTACAAAATGTCCCGGTAAAACTTCTGTCAGTTCCGGTGTTGTCTGTTTGCAGGCTTCGGTTGCATATTTGCAGCGAGCAGCAAAACGGCATCCTGGTTTTGGATTGATTGGGCTTGGAATTTCGCCTTCGATTGGGATTCTCTTCTTTTCTTTTTCTGCCTTCGGGTCCGGAATTGGAATTGCGGACATCAGCGCTTTGGTATATGGATGCAGTGGTTTGGAATAAAGCTCATCACTGTCTGCATATTCCACCATGCTTCCCAGATACATAACACCTACACGGTCAGAAATATGTTTTACCATCGAAAGGTCGTGTGCGATAAACAGATAGGTCAGACCCAGCTCTTTCTGAAGCTTGATCAGCAGGTTTACTACCTGTGCCTGAATGGATACGTCCAATGCCGAGATTGGTTCGTCACATACGATGAATTCCGGTTCAATTGCCAGTGCACGTGCAATACCGATACGCTGTCTCTGTCCACCGGAGAACTCATGTGGAAAACGAAGTGCATGTTCCTTGTTCAGACCTACCATTTCCAGCAACTGGTGGATTCTCTGGCGACGTTCCTCACCTTTGTACAATCCATGGATATCAATACCTTCTCCGATGATATCTTCAACGGTCATACGAGGGTTAAGCGAAGAATATGGGTCCTGGAAAATAATCTGGGCACGTTTGGTAAATTCTTTCTTTTCTTTTTTATGTAAGCTGTGGATGTCTACGCCATCAAAGATAACCTGACCGCCGGTCGCTTCATAAAGACCCATAACTGTTTTTCCGCAGGTTGTTTTTCCGCATCCGGATTCTCCTACCAGACCTAAAGTTTCTCCCTTATAGATCTTGAAGTTTACACCGTCAACTGCTTTCAAAACAGCTTTTTTTCCTACATTGAAATATTTTTTCAAGTCCTTTACTTCAATCAGTACTTCCTTTTCAGCCACGTCTTCCTACCCCCTCTTGAAAATCTCTTCTGGCAGTCCACTTACGTCTGCCTTTGGATGATGCAGCCAGCAGGAACACTGCTGAGAATCGCTGAACTGGGTAATGTCCGGATATTTCTGGCGGCAAATTTTCATACCATACTCGCAGCGCGGTGCAAAAGAGCAGCCAACCGGTGGATTGATCAGGTCCGGTGGAGTACCTCTCAGGGAATACAGTGTTTCCTTATTATTGGTATGAATCTTTGGCACCGAGCTGAGCAATGCTCTGGTGTATGGATGGGTTGGATGATAGAAGATCTCATCCACTGTTCCGCGTTCAATAATCTTTCCTGCGTACATAACCTGAATTCTGTCCGCTACACTTGCAACGACACCCAGATCGTGGGTAACCAGGATAACGGCCATGTTCAGTTCTTTCTGCAGGTCTCCGATCAGATCCATGATCTGTGCCTGAATTGTTACGTCCAGTGCGGTTGTTGGTTCGTCCGCAATCAGGATTTCCGGTTTGCAGGCTAAAGCTACTGCAATCATTGCTCTCTGGCGCATACCACCAGAAAACTCAAATGGATACTGTTTCATACGCTGAGCTGCATTTGGAATTTTTACCAGCTCCAGCATCTCAAGAGCCTGTTTTTCTGCTTCCTTTTTGCTGATCTTCTGATGAATCAGAATACTTTCCATAATCTGATTTCCGATTTTCATGGTTGGGTTCAGCGATGTCATCGGGTCCTGGAAGATCATCGAAATTTTGCTTCCGCGGATATGGGTCATCTGCTTTTCTGTATAATTGAGAAGATTTTCACCATGGAACAGAATTGCGGAATCTCCATCTTTTTTGATCTGTGTCTGAGGTGTTGGAAGCAAACCCATAATCGCTTTGGATGTTACTGTTTTTCCACAACCGGATTCTCCAACGATCGCAAGAGTTTCACCCTGATTCAGGTGGAAATCTACTCCTCGAACCGCATGGGAAGTACCCGCATAGGTATGGAAGGAAACATTTAAATCTTTAACCTCTAATATTTTTTCGCTCATGATTTTCTTCCTCCTGTTGTTTCATCCTACTGTCTCAATTTCGGGTCAAGCGCGTCCGAAAGTCCATCGCCGATCAGATGGAACGATAAGATTGTAATAACAATCAGCAGACAAGGGAAGAACAACTGATATGGATAGAACATCAGCTGCTGCTGACCTGCACTGGCCAGTGCGCCCCAGCTTGTTTCCGGTGGTCTGATACCAAGACCGATATAGCTTAAGAAAGATTCACTGAAGATAAATCCTGGAACCGACATGGTAACATCTACCATGATAATGCCCAGTGTGTTTGGAAGAAGGTGCTTGATGATAATTCTGCCAGTGTCTGCACCCAAAGCTTTTGCTGCCTGTACATAGTCCTGTTCTTTAATCTGAAGAATCTGACCACGTACCATACGGGTCGTTCCTACCCAAGCAGTCAACGACATCGCAAATACCAGAGAGAACATGCTTCTTCCCATTACCAGAGAAAGGATAATAACAATGATCAGATATGGAAGGTTGCCGATCAATTCGCAAAATCTCATGATAAGGTCATCGACAATGCCGCCTTTTAAACCTGCCAGAGCACCCAGCAGGGAACCGATTACAAACATTACCAAAGTACAGCACAGACCAATATAGATGGAAACTCGTCCACCAACGCATACACGGGTAAACAGGTCACGACCCATATCGTCGGTACCAAACCAGTATTCACTGTTCGGAGGTGTATTTTTAATCGAAGCATCAATAAACTGATAATCTTTTCCAGAAAGAGTTGGTCCTATAAAGAGCAGGCAGATTACTGCAATCAGAAGGATCAAACCTAAAATTGCCATTTTGTTGGAACGGAATCTTCTCCAAACATCTGCCCAGTATGTAAGGGATTGTTTTCCAATATCTTCACCTGAAAGTCCTTCGGTGCCGATTCGTTCAAACATGTCATCAGTCAACGGGACTTCCTGTACCATTGTTTTCTGTTTATTTTCACTCATCCTGATCACCTCACCTATTTTTTACCTTTGGCTACTCGAATTCTTGGGTCTACGATTCCATACATAATATCAACTACAACCAAGGCGCCAATAAACAAGAGCGCAAAGAAGATTGTCAGACCAATTACCATGGTATAGTCGTTATCCGAAACGGATTTCATATAATAGAAACCAAGACCTGGGATGGAGAACATTTTTTCAATAACAAAGGAGCCTCCAAAGATACCTGCCAATGCCGGACCGATCATGGTAACAATTGGAATCAAAGAGTTACGGAAAATGTGTTTTCTTACTACTCTGCCCTTGCTGCATCCTTTAGCCTTTGCTGTAATAACATAATCTTCACTGAGGACAGAAAGGGTGCTGTTTCTCATATACTTGGTGTAAGATGCGATACCACCAAGTGCGTAAGCTGTAACTGGAAGAACATAATGTTTCAATTCGCCCCAGCCAAATACCGGAACCAATTTCCACTTAAATGCTAGGAAGTATTGCAATAGCGCCGCGAAGACGAAACTTGGAATACAGATAGCCAATACAACCAGAACTCGTATGGTGTTATCAATCGGCTTTCCTCGGTTTAAAGCTGAGATCATTCCAAGGCAAATACCGATGGTAATCTGGAACACTAATGCAATTAAACCAATTTTTGCAGAAATCAAAGTGTTTTCTTTAATAACATCGTTTGCGGATTTTCCGGTATAGATGATCGATTCACCAAAATCACCTGTAGTAACCAAGCGCTTCATATAAATCAGATATCTTTCAAAAACCGGTTTATCCAATCCGTATTTTGCACTGATGATCTCCTGTGCCTGTTCTGGCATCTGTCCAACTTTTGCTGCGATTGGGTCTCCCGGAGCCCCCGCAACCAGGAAAAATGTTGCTGTTGCAATTAAAAATAACGTTATAATAGCATACACAAGCCTTTTTCCAATAAATCTAAGCATTTTTCTTCCTCCTTTTACTTCTAATAATCATTGCTGTAAGCAAAAATTATTCCTTTCCCCTTTGTTGTTCCTTCTGAGACAATGTTTCCGGAACCACCATGTAGTGCTTATGAATCTCATGACTGATTTGATCTACACTCGCACTGTTTTTAAACAAATCCAAAATCACTTTATGATTTGCCGCAACAAAATCATATGGCATTAAATTTTCAGTGTTCATGGTATAGTAAGTAGATGTATTCGCTCCCTGTAACTGTCTCCAGATTTTTAAAAGCTTTTCACATTCTGCTTCTTCCACAATTGCGGAATGGAATGCCTCATCCGCCTGAGTCAGTTCGTACAGCGTTTTGTTTTCTCCCGCCATACGGATATCCTCTAACGCTTCCTCCATTTTACGCAGACCATTTTCACTGATTTTTCCTGCATATATCTGAACTGCCAGAGATTCCAGCGTAGAACGGATCAAATAGGATTCCTGCATATCTCTTAAGGATAATGTTTTTACAACACATCCTTTATGCGGCTGGTAGGAAATCAAGCCTTCTTCTTCCAACTGCCGCAGCGCTTCCCGGATTGGACCACGGCTGACCTGATATTCTTTTGCAACTTCTTCTTCGACAATCCGATCACCCGGTGCAATCTCGGATCTTAATATTTTTGATCGAAGGATATCTGCCAGCTGTTCTCTTAGTGTTTTTCTAATAAACTGTTGTTTTTCACTTGGCACAAATTTTTCTCCTTCCAATTTCACTGTGGCCTCATTGACCACATTATACTCTGTTAACAATTTGATTGTCAATCGTTAACAATCACCAATGATGAAAAATCTCGTTTTTTGTTAAATAATTGTGTCGATTTTATGCATAATTCACCATCAAATTATTTTTTTACTAAAATTTATTTTATTTGCACAAAAAATTAATTTTTATCCCCTAAATTCCATCACCTTTATTCTTAATTTTAAATAAAAAAATCTGTATATTTTTATTTTTAGATCAAAAATAGTTCATATTTTAGGATTTTACAGCAACTCTGTTTTTCATTTTCCACACCATATTTTTATTGTAAAAGTAAAAATGCGCTATTTTTTACTTCCTGACGCACAAAAAAGGCAGATACCCACTTAATGTGGTATCTGCCTTTTCTATATTATTATCTATTCTGTTGTTATTTTTCTTCTCCGACACAGATCTCACAGGTTGACTGCATGATCGAATCTTCCCATACAATCTCTCCGATAGAATCCGCTACAATTTTTCCGGATTTTGGATTCTTAACTGAAAGAATGTTTCCTTTAACCTTAGCATCCACTTCAGAATATTCAAAAGAGAGATCGGTTTCTTCCATGGTACAATCAATCAAACGAAGGTTTTTGCAGTAGCAAAGCGGCTGTGTTCCAATAATTTTACAGTGAATCAATGTCAATCCTTCGGAATACCATCCCAGATACTCCCCTTTGATTACGCTGTTTTCTACGGTAACATTTTTACTATGCCAAAATGCATCTTTGGTGTCCAGCTCAGAATGATCAATCTTCATGTTTTCGATATACTGGAATGAATATTTTCCTTTCATCTTCAGATGATCGATCTGAACATCTTTACATTCCAACAGGAAATATTCCGACTCAACCTGGCTGTTTTTGATCTCAAGATCCCGGCATTTCCAACCAAACTCTGGAGAATGGATAGTACAGCCATCCAGCTTCATCCTGTCGCACTCTCTTAAGCATTTTATTCCACCCAAGATACTGTTTTGAATTGTTCCATCACTTGCATACCAGATTGCCGCACGGGTCAATTCATCCATGGAAGAAT
>ENA-OROH01003387-OROH01003387.1-human-gut-metagenome-genome-assembly--contig:-NODE-3387-length-10609-cov-2.147053_pt1 | contig 10609 bp, 11 predicted proteins | sample MGYA00242125_ERZ509042 | MGnify/ENA primary metagenome ERZ509042 (study PRJEB26280, sample SAMEA2338738) | human gut metagenome | biome: human gut; feature: human-associated habitat; material: faeces... | reverse complement strand
TTTGGTTCTCCTTCAAATTCTGTACATAGATAGAGGTGCGGTTTCAAACCGGTATCTGGTTCGCGAGGGCCGATTCCGAGAGGAATAAGGTCCAAAGGACAGATTCCAAACTCTTCTTCGGTTTCTCGGCGAGCAGCTTGTGCGGGGGTCTCTCCTGGTTCAACGTGCCCGCCGGGGCCGCAGATCAGCCCATAGCCAAAATCGTTGTGCCTGGTTCCAGAGAGAATCTTCCCATCAGAGATTACCAGAACCCCGACAGATTCTTGAGGTCGATTGAAAATCTCATCCGACTCATCCGTATTGGCTGATCCATTTTCAGCCTTCTCTGAAATTTCCTCGGCACTAAGGTCTTGGGGAAGTTTGGTAGCAGCCGGAGCCGCTGCGGGTGCGTTTCCTCCAATTTCCGGATCTGTGTTATGAGATTCCACACTCACTTCTTGCGTGTACCCCGGGGATCCTTCCAATGCTGTACCGAAACTGGCGCTCTCAGCTCCTTGAATACTCCCCTCTCCAGAAAGCGGCTCCAAGTCATTTTGTTCAGGGAACAGCTCATCGTCATCGTACTCGTCTAGCATTGACTCAACGTCAAATTCTTCGCTGTCAGCTAACTTCTGACGTACTTCACTGGGGTCAACCGCCTGCATGTTTACATAAATTTGAGCGGTTTGGGCGCGAATAAGCTTTGTTTGCTCTTTCTTCTGCTCCAAATCAGCTTGCTCAACATCGGTCAAAGACCAAAGCGGATTGAACTTGATCTTAATTTTGGGGATTTCATCGATCTCTCCAGTAGCAAGGCCGGCCTGGAAGATGATGGAAAGCAAATACCGGAGGTTGCTTTTGAGCATCCTGTTTTGGATTCTCTCAACGTAGTTGTAGTAGTTCTCCATGCTAGTGTCATCGGTCGAGCTGAGACCTCCAACAGCCTGTCCAAACAAAATGGTCTGCGGAATATTGGACAGAGCAGAGAGCATGTTGCACGATGCGCTCACAACATCGTTGATTCCTCCAAACTGAAATGTCTTGAAGTCATAGTCTTCTCCTTCGCTATCAATGACCAGGCTGTTAAGCATCCCCCTCGCCATATCGATAACCTGGAGGCGTTTGAGGACTTTCGTCTCCCCTTCTTCGGTTGCTAACTCTGCTGCCAGATCCTTCATCTTATAGATCGGCTGAACAGATCGATCCAAAAGTTTAGGTGCGCTTCGGTGTGCCACTTCAGCATCTCGAATTGCTTTATTGATACGGATGTATTCGGGGACTCCCCATAGCTGGTAGATGGAGTTGGTGGTGTTTTCGGGGAGAATTCCGTTTTGAAAAACGAGGCACCTGCTATCATGCACCGTGAAACTTCCGTATTTGCTGAACACCTGGTAATATTCAGGCATCCCCAGTCTGCTGCCTCGCGTGCTGAACGGATCTCTAGGGTCGTAGTTGAACAAGGTCGTGTAATCGGGCTGGATAACAGACCGATCGAAAACCCGGATATCATCAATGGACTGTATGTTTTTCCAATCAAGGGGTTCGTCAAGCCCTCTTCCATCATTGACAAGCAAAACAGCGATAGACCCACCGAACAAACGCGCCCATTTCATAGCTGTAATAGAGGTTTCGTACCAATCTAATTCATCGAGCGCTTCGGAATAGAAGCCCTCCATTTTTTGGTCAGATAATCCGTCAAGGAAAAACCCGTGTTTGATCGCTTCTTCTGCTGGGGTGTCGATGATTTTAGCGAACAGACCGTTACTTTCGTAGTACATTGTCAGAAGTTCGTCCGGAACAGCGTCTTCTGGAACAAATCGATACCGCTCAGACGAGTCCTTTTGAGTCCCATAGCGGGTCATCATATTGACATATCCATCAAAACGGAATGGCCTGACAGCTTTCCCTGCCTGCCGCTCAATCAGATGCGCATATCTACGTATACGATCTTCTTGGGTCATGTTGTCCCGTTCCATCTTTTTCACCCCGTTTCATTTGAAAATCAGATCAAGCTGCTGACATCGAAGACATTCTTGGTTTCAATCTCGGCGAAACCATTTGCCGAAGCATCCACCATATCCTTAAATTTTCCGTCAGGAAAGTTTTCAAGTTGTAAAAGATACTCCTCATTCCAATCTCCGTAAACAATGTCGAAGTTGCCCGCTTGCCACTGAGCCGCCATAGGCTCCGCCCTGGCTTCTTTACTGCCAGTCTCAGCAACGGCAACTACGTCAAACCCAGCCAGATATTTCACATACGACTCCGCCTGCTCTTTTCCTGCTTGTCCAGGATCTTTGGGCAAGCGGATTCTCACGCGCTTATACGCTGCTCTTTCAGCTTGCGCTGTTAACTTGATTGTTTTTCGAACATCCAAAGCTGACATTTGCCTATTTATGACATCGGCCACCACATATCGGCCGTTTTTTCTTTTTCCAATCAGGACACCGGCGGTATATGCCGGATCTCCGCTTTCTGTTTTCTCGGTTGCGGCCAAGTCCCAGCATCTTACCCACCTAATTACATCGTTCGGAACTTTATCCAATATCTCCCCAATTTGAGTTCGTTTGAAAAACAGGCCGGCAGCAGCCTTGATCTTCCAGTTACCGTACAAAAGGCGCTCCCGCTCAATAACGGATAGCGCCTTTAGATTTGCAAGATATCCTGGGTTTACTTTTAGGAGCTCTTGGTTATCACTCAAACGAGACATAATAAAAGTAACCGAGCGAGGTTCCTGGCGCTCCTCCTCTGTTTGGAGGTCAAACTGATCCCAAAGCTCTTGCTTGGTGTTGGCCCAGTACAAAGTTTCGTTTCTACGGATAAACCATCTGAGTTTACCGCTCCTCTCAGGGATTGGGTACCCTGTGTCCGGGTCGATCCACCATTCGATAAACTTAGCTACCCAGCTATCTGCATCCGGGTTACAAGTGGCCCTGACGAATGGGGTTACCCCGCAGGTTGAGCGGTTTCGGGAAAGCATGTAAAAGAAGGTCTTTTCAGAAAAATGGGTCAGCTCATCGAATCCAATTTCACAAATCTGGCTACCTTGCCACTTGTGTACATCTTCTTCTCTCTCAATATGAGCGAAAGTGACCTTGGAAACAATGTTTCCTTCCTTGTCCCTAAACCACCACTGGCCCCGCGCAAACTTAGGATCTGCACCACGCACGTTTCTATATATTTGCATAGATTCATCCCAAAGACCGCCTTGGGCAAAAATTTGGTTGAAATTACGCCGGAATATGGTACAGCCAAACCCTGGCACGTTTTTATATCGCAGCGCTGACAGTAAAAGACCGTAAGATTTTCCACCCCCAGCTGCCCCTCCGTATATACAAACCGATGCCGGAGTAGACATAAAAAGGGTTTGTGGGCCTTCCTGCGGCTTTATGATAACGGACACGAGATCACCGCCTTATCCAGTTTCCTCTGGGCTGGCAGCGTTTTTCTCATCCGGTGTCTCCTCTTTCATTTCACAGCTTTCTTCGGATACGATTTGTGGCATGTATATAACAACATCGTTGTTACCATCCTCATCCCCCATATTTATGGAAGCGCTAAGCCCTTCTGCATTTATGCCAAGGGCGTTCACTTTTGCATCCAATTCAATCTCGCGGCGCCGATCGGCAGAAATACTTTCTCGCTCTTTTCGGTTTTCTTCTGGCTCAAAGCCGGCCATTTTCATTAACGCGGTATAGGCTTCCAAGTTTCCGCTCATTGCCATGGTGAATAGCCTTGCTTGAAGAGCGGCCATGTTGGTCTGCTCGGTTAATGGAAATCCCATTTCGGACAAGTTGGCCTTGATGCTCGCTGTAGGCGGAAGGTTCAAAAGATACCGAATGGCCGATTTCGCATCTCGTTTTGCTCTCCTGACCTCTCCAGATTTGACCCCGCCGGATCTCCCTCTTTTCTTTGCTTCCTCACTGGTTAGGTCTCCCTTCTGGAAGGTTCAAAAGATACCGAATGGCCGATTTCGCCTTCGCCGTCTTGTTTTGGGTTTCTCGGCATCTTTTTCACCTTCTTTCTTCAACAAAAAACTCTCACAGAATTTTCTGTGAGAGCCTTTTTAAGCTTGTTTTTTTACCAGTGGGTGGTTTTATGTCCCATATAGCCTTTGCACGGTTTCCATGGCTTTTTGGGCTATTTGAGAGGGATCCATCCCAAGAGACTTATAAAAGGACGGGTAGTTCATACACTCAAACCCACGGATCATATTATCAGAATCTTGCTTCGAGATTCCGAGACGGAAGTCTTTCGCAATGCGAAGCGCTGACTTGTAGTCGCCCTCCGCAACGAACTTTCTGACCTTATCACTTTTCCGTTCCATATTTCTCCTCCGGTTTTCTCTTCCCGTCATCGTATGGAAGGGGATATCGGTTTGGATTGTGTTTGAGCAGGCAGGCATTGATGTCCCGGTTCCAAGTGCAATCATCGAACAGATTTTCTTCAAGGGGTGTGAGAATCATCTGATCGTTGGATATAGCGTGAACCGCATCCCTTCTGAGCTGATACTTTCCATACGAAGTGTGCCAATTATATGCCCAATCGGGATATAGGCCTGTAACCTTCCTGCACATTTCGAGAGGTTTCGGAACAGGAATATCTGATCCGCTTAACAGGGTATCAAATTTCATTTTTGGAAATCCTAGCAGATCTTGCGGTTTGTCTCTTTTCGTCCAGAACAGAACGATGGCTTTCGCTGTAAAGATCGTCTCCTCAGATGGCTTTGAAACTTTTTCGTTTGCAATGCAAAGAGCATCGATTTCATCGATTAGGTGCGGATAATATACCCGCGCCGTTTCTTTCAGCATTTTCCAAAGCTCTTTTCTGTTCTTTTTGAAAAGCTCCGCGCTGTATCTGCCAGTCTCGATAACATCCATAGATCGGATCGCCTTGTGAAGTTCCTTTGCAAGTTCTTCCTTTTTCCAATCCGTTGGCTCGTCGGTGTACATCAAGTTACAAACAAAATAGTCTGCATCTCGATTTTTCTTCGCCGCACACAGGAGTGCCAGAGCCTTTGTAAGGCTTTCCTCGTCTCCAATTTCGCAAAGGGCGAGAATTTCTTTGGTAATAATCCCGAAGCAATCCTCGGCGGAAATGACGAGGAGCCTCTTTCGCAAGTACGGTGTGTACTGCGGAAGAAGCTCCCACATTGTCTCTCCGGCGATTTCGAACTCCCCCTTTCGGATTGAGTTCTGCATTACGGATGTAACTTCCCAGAACGATTTGTTCGTTCGGGTTAACATCTGGTAGCCCATTCACATCAGTCCTTTCAGCTTTTTCGACCTGGTTTCTTGCTTTTAGGTCTTTACTATATCTTATAATATACCGGCTAAAAGTCAATGGTTGCGGCTATTTTTAATAATTATTTTCGTTTTTATCGTTTGACATTTATGTGCGGAACATTCGTCTTCACATTGTAGGAAAAGTATTTGCCCCATTTAGCCTTCATTAAATTGATGCTGGCGATTTGATCCCCTCTCTTCTTGCCAGACGCCCCCCCTTCGTTGGTGTCGGTAAGCCCCTTAGAGCAAAAATACTTTGGTTTCAGGATCACTCGGTTAACCAAAAGTTCTTGAAGAACGAGATCCAAGTCGTAGTTGTATTCCAGTTCTTTATGGCATTTCGCTTTGAAAATCGGTCTGTTGACCCAACGAACTGCGCCGGTGCATCCCTTGAAGGAAAATTCGCAGTCATAATTCCAAGGCCGGATGGTAGCATCTGTGGCCCCAAACCCTATCTTCAGGTCGGACATAAGCTGCCCTATCCGCTCCAGCTCTGCCGTAACCACCTCTGGATCCTCCAGGGATACCGTCTCGTACATCCGGTAGTAGAAGTGGTGAATATCATCGTCCAAAATGGCGATAACATCCTCTGGAGCGTTATCAATGAGCCACTGGTTCACCTCGGTCAATCCGCAGATGAGATCATCATCTACAGCCCAAACCTTGATATGATCTTCAAAGTCACTTAACGCTGCAATGTATTCCTCTTCTTCACTCTTTCTGACTACGTATGTGCCGTATTCGAGAAACCTGTGAGCCGTACAGGTTTTAGAGCGCTTATAGCTCGGAATGTAAATTCCGAAAGTGGGATTATTCAAACGCTCCCACCTCCAGCTTCATCAAGTTCTAGAACCGTCATGATCGCATAGTTCGCAAGATCCATCAAGGTATCTCGGATGGACTCATCGGTTACTTGCTGCTGTCCAGAATCTTCGGATTTGAGTTTTGAGAGGGTTTTGAACCTGCTGAATTTATCACCAAGCCTGATTCTCGCCATCGCCAGCCCCTCCTCCAGAAAAGTTGTGTGGAAGCTATCTCCATAATCATGGTTTTTGCGAGAATAAAGAGAATTGAGTTCTTCGCAGATTTCCATGTGTTTCGATACTTTTCCAGTTAAATCCATTCCTTCCACCTCTCAGGAAATTCAAATCCACAATTAAACACGTAGTCCGCAACGGATAAGTTTGGAATAAACTCCCCATAGAGTTGAGGATACATGAACGGTTGATAATCGGTGTAAACCAAATTTATGCCATGCTGGAGATAATCCTCTGGTTGATGATAGCTTGCAGCGCCCATGCCGCTAAAGTAGACATCAGCCGAAAGAGTATCGCACATTTGAAAGATGCGCTCATCCTTGTGGCCCTCCACATTTAAGGATGACGCCCTCTTTATTACTCTAGGCGCTATTCCCATTCTATCGAGAATATGAATGATAAGCGATTCGTTGAGTTCCACTAAATGCAATTCAGGGAAAGTGGAAAAAGAATCCATGATTTCGAGGAGTTCTTCCCCATCTCGGTAGTGTCCTGCTTTTTTGTAATTTTGTTGCAGAGTCTTGATTACTGAACAAATACTTTTTCTTGGTTCTGAAACAAGAACATCTTTCAGTGGGGTGTCGTGATGGGCGTGAACAGGAATGGTCAACTTTGCTGAGCCTGATGGCGTTTTGATCCGATTCCAGTTGTGCATCCCTTTTTTTGAGAACATCACATCATCCGATAGAACCAGAATCGCACTACGGGATACCTTGTAGAAAAAACCTAGATACGGGAGAAAATCTGGCTGATGCGACGTCAGAATCATACGCTCCCCCTTCTGAAAACGCACTGAAAGGCTTCAGCCAAAGGATAACCCGCCTGCGCACCGCGAAGGACAGGTAAAGAGTACAACGCTTTTGTCGAACGGGGGCGAGGTACTGGACGGATCACATTCTCATACACAGAGAGAGCGTCTACCTTAGCGTCCAATCCCTCTGGAGAGATCCTAACAAAAGTATTCGGTTCAAAACGGTTTTCGCAAGGGTTGATGCCCCAATCGGTGGAAGACTGAACCTCCATCAAATAGAAAGCTTCGATAGGGTTAGCATCAACGGTTTGCCTTTGCCAAATTCTAAACGCTTCCATACAGGCTGCAAATGTCCAGTAGTGATCGGTATTGATATCACCGGGGTGTTGTGTGAAAAGAGTATCCGGTTGAAAATCCTTGATCGCTTCTTCTATATCACGCACCATCTTGCGGTGATCTTCCCTCTGGAAATTGCTGTCCGTGTAGGAATAGAGGTAAGCCTGGTGCAGACCGAGGACCTTGTGGCTTAACTCAAGATCATCCTTGATTTTTCCAAAATTGTCTTTATACCGCGTTGTGTCGCAAGTGTTTAACACGACCACGGCGACCTTATCTCCATTTTTGACAGAATCAAAGATAAACGCGCCGGCTCCGAGCACCTCATCGTCAGGATGGGCCACAACAAACAAATGCCTTTTCATGATTTTTTGTCTCCCTCCTGGAATACGCTTTCAATAAGGTGAAGCAAAGCGGATTCGTCCATTCGTTCTGCTAAATCAGATCGATAGGGAACCTGGATTTTTTTGAGAGATTTCTTGTCTCTAGACACCACCATATAATCTCCTCTGAGAATCGCGTTTTCTGATTCTTCTTCAGTTAGAAGAGATTCGTGCATTTTTTCCCCAGGCCTAATCCCTATGATGTTCACGGGGTAGTCTTCAGACAAATTCATATATCTGCACACAGCCGATGCCAAATCTCCTGTTGTGCAAGCAGAAGATTTCTTAACCAAGATCTCCCCGCTTTTCCCAATAAGGAATGCCTGTTTCACAAGAGATACGGCATCCTTCACTGTCATCATGAACCTGGTCATTCCTGGGTCAGTAATGCTAATCGGCAACCCGTGCTGCACTTGTTCGATAAACAATGGAACAGCGGACCCTCTCGATGCGACCAAGTTTCCAAACCTGGTTATACAGATTTGTGTGGTGCTCTGAGATTCTGCCCTCTGGATAGCCAATTTTTCCATGTAGGCTTTTGTCAACCCCATGGCAGAAGTAGGATAAACAGCTTTGTCAGTAGACAGGCAAACCACCTTTTTTACCCTTTTTTGCAAAGCGGTGAGAATCACATTATCGCTTCCAGAAATATTGGTCTTAAGCGCTTCCATGGGGAAACATTCGCAAGAAGGAACCTGTTTCATAGCAGCTGCGTGGAAAACAAAATCTACCCCGTACATAGCGCCATCGATAGACCTTTTGTCTCGAACATCTCCCAAAAAGAATTTTACATTGGGGGTCTTGGAGTAGAGTTGGGCCATGTCATACTGCTTCTTTTCATCGCGGCTGAAAATGCGAACTTCGCGGGCACCGCTTTCTAAACACTCATCCAAGAAGGCGCTACCGAATGTTCCGGTGCCTCCGGTAATTAAAACCGTGGAGCCTTGGAGGGTTGTGTTCATAAATCTGACACCGCCTTTCCAAGCTCTTCACACACTATTTTTACATCATCGATAGTCATGCTGGTGTGGTATGGAAGTGTCAAAAGCCCTTTATATGTCTCGTATGTGACAGGGTAATCAGCAATGTCGAAACCTGCCCGGATGTAGGCCGTGAACATAGGGAGCGGTTTGTAATGTACATTGCACGAAATACCCTTCTCTTGCAGTTTGGCAAATACAAAATTACGCTCATTCTCGCCGGCTCCGTTTATAAAAATCGGAAACAGGTGCATAGAGCTTTTATATTCGCTTGAAAAATGTGAAAGTCCTGGGGTAACGCCCTGGGGCAAATACTCATAATAGCAACTCGCAAGACCCGCTCGGGCACTTTCAAGAGACTCAATCCTGGATAGCTGCGCCAATCCAACAGATGCGTCCACATCTGTCATTATATGGTTGTAGCCAAAGATCGAGATATCGTATTCCCATTCCCTTCCGTGGATTCCGGAAATTCCCTTTGCTGTTTGTCCGTGATCTCCAAGAAGTTCAAGAGTGCGCGATAGCCGGTCTTTATCGTAATCCTCAAAGTTATTCCAAGTTACAGCCCCGCCTTCTCCGCCCGTAGTGATGGGCTTTAGAACATGGAAACTAAAGCAAGTAAAGTCAGCAACGCTCCCGATGGGAAAACCTTTGTATGAAGCTCCGAAACTATGCGCTGCATCTGCCACAATCGCAACCCTGCCTATGCTTTTTTGCAAAGGCGTAGAAGGTTTGAATAGGCTGGCTTTGTTGTAGATTGCTTGAAACAGTTGATCGTATTTGCACGGTACACCGCCATAGTCAACCGGGATAACAGCTTTTGTCCTATCTGTGATGAGAGTCTCCAAAAGTTTATAATCCATCTCGAAGGAGCCTTGTTCCAGGTCGCAAAAAACGATCGTAGCACCCACATTTCGAATTACTTCGGCTGTTGCTGTATAGGTAAATGGCGTGGTAATCACTTCGTCTCCTGGGCCAACGCCAAGAACCCTCAAGCTCATTTCCATAGCCGCTGTGCAACTATCAAAACAAACGGCTTTATCTGCTCCAGCGGATTTAGCAACGGCTTCTGCAAACTCCGTAACTTTTGGGCCATGGGTGAGCCACCCGCTTTTGAGTGTATCGTCCACTCGAGAAATCTCGGAAGAGGACATATCAGGTTTTGCAAATTGAATCATTCCTCTTCCTCTCCTTTCGCAACTTCCTCGGCCTCGATAATTTGAGCTTTCATTTGGTCATACCAAATAGCTCTGCCTTTGATATGCCGGCTCTTCGCCACTTTTACCTGACCGCCTTCAATTCCGAGCTTTCGAACTAGATCGTTATAATCAAGCTCGTTTCGGCAGGCTATAAGAACATAGTCATACTGTTCATAGTGAATGGGTTCCATTTCTTTGATGCTGCGGTCTTCTACCGGTTTAGGGGGTTTCTCCAAATCTAGCTTGAAACTTCCCATCAAATCGGCTGTCCAATCGCCAAGTTCGTCAAGATCCCATTCACCTGCATGGCTATTCAGCTTAATATTGACATATTTGAGTTCTGCTGTGGTGTACCCTATCAACATTTTACAATCCACAATAGTATCTGGATTCTTCCTCTGAAGGATCGTCACCCGCTGATTTCCTCCAATGACCTGATTTTGTTCGTTGATAACAATGATATCGAAGTCACCGTATTTTTCTAGAGACTCCTCCAGATCCTCGCGTTTCTGTTTTTTGATTTTTCTTGGGTTCCCGAAATCAAGCTTCAGATCTCCAACCCTTCGCTGGACAATCTCGATCCTCTTTTCCATTTTTCTTGTACCTCCTAAACAGTGATATTGTCAAGATTAGTTGACACATTTATTTCAAGGATATCACTG
>ENA-OROH01003381-OROH01003381.1-human-gut-metagenome-genome-assembly--contig:-NODE-3381-length-10626-cov-2.576956_pt1 | contig 10626 bp, 9 predicted proteins | sample MGYA00242125_ERZ509042 | MGnify/ENA primary metagenome ERZ509042 (study PRJEB26280, sample SAMEA2338738) | human gut metagenome | biome: human gut; feature: human-associated habitat; material: faeces... | reverse complement strand
ATTAAGTTTTGTTTAAGTAAGTTCTTGTTCCTCCTTTCGTGTATTATCATAAAGAAGAAATATGAACTTTATTTTACTTTTTCATGTTTTCTCTTTGGTTGTTTTGTCAAAAATTATGTGATACCATTATTTCAAGTGATGCACCTTTGGGTGTTTTTATTATAGGAGGGGAATCTATGAATAAAACACAAGATTTTACTAAGGGAGTTATTTGGAAACAATTACTTTTTTTCTTTTTTCCAATATTAATTGGAAGCTTTTTTCAACAACTATATAATACCGTTGATACCATTATTGTTGGTCAAGCTTGTGGGACAAATGCTCTTGCTGCTGTTGGTTCAACAGGGAATTTGACAAACTTAGTTGTTAACTTCTATGTTGGTTTATCAACTGGAGCTTCTGTTGTTATTGCTCAATATTATGGAGCTCATAATAAAGGTAAGATACATCAAGCAGTCCATACTTCATATATGCTTGCTATTGTTAGTGGAATTATCATGATGCTTTTTGGTTTATTCTTTTCTTATCAATGTTTAGATGCAATAGGTGTTCCTCATGATATTTTAAATGATGCCAGTCTTTATATGAGACTTTACTTTTTAGGGATGATTCCCGGAGCTATTTATAATATTGGTTCAGGAATTTTAAGAGCCGTAGGAGATAGTAAAAGACCACTTTATTATTTAATTATTTGTAGTATTGTTAATGTTGTTTTTGATTTTGTTTTAGTTGTTATTTTACATAAAGGTATTGCTGGGGCAGCGATTGCGACTTTTATTGCTCAAACAGTATGTGCTATTTTAGTCACAATTCAACTAATGTTTTCTAAAGATGTTTATCAACTTACATTATCAAAAATTAAATTTCATTTACATGTATTAAAGAAAATTGTTAAAATTGGTGCTCCTGCTGGAATTCAATCAACAATGTATAGTATCGCCAATATCGTCTTACAAACACATATTAATGCCTTTGGAACTCAAACCATTGCTTCATGGTCAGTCTATGTAAAGATTGATGCTTTATTTTGGATGGCTATGGCAGCCATTGGTGCCGCAATTACAACTTTTGTAGGACAAAACTATGGTGCTCATCTTTATGATCGTATTCAAAAAGGAGCGAAAACAGCTTTAGCGATTGCCTTAACAATGGCAGTTTCTTTAAGTGTGATCTTATGCTTTGGGGGAAGTTATATTACAAAACTCTTTTCATCTGATCCAGCCATCATTAATCAATGTCAAAGTTTAATACTCTTTTTAATGCCTTTCTATTTTTCTTACTGTTGTGTAGAAATTTTTTCTGGAACAATGAGAGGTTGTGGGGAATCTTTTAAACCAATGCTTCTTGTCTGTATTGGTATTTGTGTTTTGCGTGTTGCTTGGGTAACCTTTATTTCTCCTCATTATCCAACATTAAAAGGTGTTGTTATTTCTTATCCAATCACTTGGTTTACAACTTCCTTTCTCTTTATTATTTATTATAAACATTTTAAAAAAGATCATTTTGGAGCATAGTTATGCGACGAACAGAACGAGAAATTACAGATTTAAATAAAAGAAATCATTGAAAATAATTAATGTTGCCGTTTAGGTTTTATAGATCAAGGCAGTGTTTTGTTCATTTAAATTATTGTTATACTTATAATAATAAACATTCATGTTGCAAAAGTAGGAAAGAAACTCGATTTAATATATTTTGTTGAAAGAAGAACATCTTGTCAATATTCTATGAAATATCAAAATATTATGGGAAAAGGGCATATTGAATTGATAGAAGATAAGGAAAAAAGGAGTTAGAATTACAATTAATCATGAAAAATGCAGCGGATAAAGAAGTCGTATTTAATGATCAAAAGGTAAGTAATGTTGCTATTATGAAATTAATTGTAGATATACTAACTTGTATTCTGCTCTAGGAAGGGTAATGGCATACCCCTATCTTGCACTACAACCTATCAGAAATGAACTGGTCTGCCAACAATGTTGGCAGGCAACAATAATCCCCTGTCTTTAGACATGAGGAGAACATTCATACAATGATTAAAAAACAAATCAATTAAAAACCGCACATTGTGCGGTTTCACATATTATAAATCTACTCCATAATCACTTACAACAACTTGTCCTGTAAGTGGTGCTGCATCATCACTTGCTAAGAAAAGCGCTACTTTTGCAACATCTAAAGGACTACAAGGTTGAAGTGTTAAATCACTATGAGCTGACATAGCACCCATCATTTTCATATCCATTGTATCAGGTGTTAATCCTGCTGCCATATCTGTTGTAATACTTCCTGGACAGATAACATTACATCTAATTTTTTCTTTAGCAAAACGCATTGCTGCATGTTTTGTTACCCCAATAATTGCTGCTTTAGTAGATACATAAACAGCACCACCAGCACCATATTGTCCAGCAACACTTGAGATATTAACAATAGAAGCTCCATTTTTCATCACTTTTAAAGCTTCTGACATACAATACATTGTTCCTTTTTGATTAATATCAATAACTCTATTTAAATCATCATAATCAATTTGATCAATCGCATTTAATCCTTTATCTAAAACACCTGCATTATTAATTAAAATATCTAATTGACCAAAAGTTTCAACTGTTTTACTTACTAAGTTTTTAACATCATCCACTTTAGAAATATCAGTAGGAACACATAAAACAGTTCCTCCTGCTGCTTCAATTTCTTTTGCTGCTTCTTCTAAGACTTGTTGACGTCTTGCTGAAATAACAACTTTTGCTCCTTCACTTGCAAACAATTTAGCGATTTCTTTACCTACGCCAGCATTTCCTCCTGTAATAATTGCCACTTTATTATCCAATTTTCCCATAAAAAATCCTCCTAGATATATAGTAACACATGTAAGCGCTTAACTCTATCTTTTTCGTATCCCAAAATTGTATGTGAGTATACCATATTTTTACAATTAAATCAGTTAATTGATCCACTGTATGTCCATCAATAACGTTATTCCTTTTCAAATAAATTCCTAATACAATTAAAATAAAAATTTCACTCAATAAATCCACTGCAATCATCTTTTTTCTCCTATCATTTTGTATAAAAAAAGTATATACTTTTACTGATATTTATATAAGTACGCACTTTGAAGTGATATAGTTTCTTCAAAGAAACCATGGGAAAGGAAATATATGAGAAAAAAAGTCTTTGGTGTTTTACAAAGAATAGGGCGTAGTTTTATGTTACCTATTGCTGTTCTTCCAATTGCAGGGATGTTTTTGGGAATTGGAAGTTCACTTACAAATGAAGCAACGATTGCTTCACTTGGTATGGAAAGTATTTTGGGATATGGAACAATTTTAAATCAAATATTAACGTTATTAATGGCTGTTGGACAAACTATTTTTGATAATCTACCGTTAATTTTTGCCGCTTCTGTTGCTTCAGGAATGGCTAAGAAATCAAAAGAAGTCGCTGTTTTATCTTCGATTATTGCTTTTTTTGTGATGCATTCAACAATTCATAGTTTACTTACTTTTAATGGTGTTATTAATGGTAATAAAGTTTTAGTTGATGCCGTAGATGGAACATTGATAAATGTATATGGACAAATGTCACTACAAATGGGAGTCTTTGGTGGGATTATTGTTGGTTTAGGTGTAAGTTATTTACATAACCATTTCTATCAAATTCAATTACCTAATTTTTTGTCTTTCTTTGAAGGGGAAAGATTTGTCCCAATTATTTCAACAATTGTTTATATTTTTATTGGTTTTTTAATGTTTTATATTTGGCCTAGTATTCAATCAAGTATCTTTAAGATTGGACAATTGATTGCCAGTAGTGGTTATGGAGGTACTTTCGTTTATGGGATTGTTAAACGAGCTCTTGTTCCTTTTGGTTTACACCATGTTTTCTATACGCCTTTTTATCAAACAGCTATTGGGGGATCAATGGAAATTAATGGGGTCTTAGTTCATGGTGCTCAAAATATTTTCTTTGCTCAATTAGCTGATCCAAACCTAAAACATTTCAGTGTTGAAGCAACAAAATATTTCTCTGGTGAATTTATGATTATGATTTTCGGTTTACCAGGTGCTGCTTTAGCGATGTATCAATGTGCTAAAGATGAATCAAAAAAAGTTGTAAGAAGTCTCTTTTTATCAGCGGCTCTTACCAGTATATTGACTGGAATTACTGAACCGATTGAATTTACCTTTATCTTTGTAGCACCTATGTTATTTGTAGTGGATGTCTTTTTAGCGGGTACGGCTTTTGTTTTAGCACAAGCTTTAAGAGTGACAATTGGCTTTACTTTTTCTTGTGGTTTGATTGATTTTCTTGTTTTTGGGGTATTACAAGGCAATAGTAAAACTCATTGGATTTTTATTGTAATCTTTGGGCTTATTTATTTCTTCCTATATTATTTTTCATTCCGTTTTTTAATTAAGAAATTTGATTTAAAAACTCCAGGAAGAGAAGATGATAATAAATTAACGATTTTTAATAAAAAGAAAATGGATTATTCTTTTGATCAATCCTTAATTGATCCTCAAGTTCAAATGATTCTTAAAGGATTAGGTGGTCGCCATAACTTTACAGATCTAGATTGTTGTATTACACGATTACGTGCAACCTTACAAGAACCTGAATTAGTAAGTGAAGCTTCTTTAAAACAAGCAGGGGCTGCAGCTGTATTATTACAAGGAAATGCAATTCAAATTATTTTTGGTCCTAAAGCTTCTTCTTTAAAAACAAAGATTGATGATTATCTTGAAAACGTCCCTGAAGCTTATGATGAAGAAAAAACAATTGTTTATCATACAACAGATTTAGAAATTGGGAATATTGTTGATGGCGAAGTTTTACCAATTGAAGATTGTAGTGATGATATCTTTGCCCATAAACTTCTAGGGGATGGTTTAATGATTCGCCCTCTTCATGGTGTAGTGGTTTCTCCTTGTGATGGAACGATTTCCATGCTTTATCCTACAAAACATGCTATTGGTATAGAATTGGATAATGGGATGGAATTATTGATTCATTTTGGTATTAATACCGTAAAATTAAATGGACAAGGGTTTGAACTTCTTGTTAAAATAAATCAAAAGGTCAAAAAAGGAGATCTTTTATGGAATGCAGATTTGCATTATATTAAAGAAAATGCGGTAGATGATCGTAACCAAAGGACAAGGGTCTCTTGAAAAGATTTATGGAAATAAAAAAAGTGGCGAAACAGTTTTAAAAATAAGAGAGTAGGTGAACAAAATGTATCAAGTCTTAAAAATATTAAATAATAATACCATTCTTGCTAAAGAAGGTAATAATGAAATTATTATTTTGGCTAAAGGAATTGGTTTTGGTAAAAAAGTAAATGATCATTTTGAAATTCCACCCCAAGCTAAAAAATATATGATGCAAAAAAACTATCAAGCCAAAGATAAGTTAAAGAAAGTTATTGATTATATTAATCCAGTTTATTTAGAAATTGCGGCTGAAATCATCAAAGAAGCAACTAATAAATTTCAAAAAGTAAATCATGATATTCTTATTCCACTTGCTGATCATATTCATTTTACAATCAAACGTATGGATGAAAATATCATGCCTAGTAATCCATTTACTTATGATATACGACTTCTTTTCCCTGATGAATATGAAGTTGCTTTAAAATCAAAAGAAATAATTAAATCTTTTATTAATAAAGAAATCAACAATGATGAAGTAAGTTTCATTACTTTACATATTCACTCGGCAATTTCTTCTAATAAAGTAGGAGAATCCATGGAAGCTGCTCGTATTGTTCATGAAAGTATTATTAAATTACAAACGGATTTAAATGTAAAAATTGATATTGAATCTATTTCTTATGCTCGTTTAATGAATCATATTAAATTCCTAATCATTCGTTTAAATACTAATGAACAATTACAAATGGATATTAGTGAATTTACAAAAAATAAATTTCCTTTTGCTTATGAACAAGCAATAAGAATGTGTGATAATTTATCAAAGGTACTTCATAAAGAATTACCAGCATCAGAAGTTGGTTATCTTGCTTTACATTTGGAAAGAATTTTATCAAGTGCATTTCAAAATTAGGGGTCACTCCTTTTTTTATTTATTGATAAATTGTGATTGTTTTATATTATATTTTATTCTTTTCATTATTTTTTGTATGATAAAAAATAATGAAAGAACATAAAAATGCAAAAAAATGATTGACGCTTACATTTTTTGGTGTTAGTATACCACTGTAATTAAATTGAATATTCAATAGTGTGTAACTTTAAGTAGGCATTAACTATTTTAAAAAAGAGCAATAGCTTTATTGTATCTTCTTTTAAATAGTTGGCCTACTTTTTTTGTTATTCAATGTTAATTAAAGAGAGGGAGGAAAAATATGGTAGGAATTATTCTTGCAAGTCATGGTGAATTCGCTAATGGAATTTTACAATCTGGTTCTATGATTTTCGGTGAACAAAAAGATGTAAAAGCTGTGACTTTACAACCAAGTGAAGGTCCTGATGATTTAAGAGCAAAAATGGAAGAAGCTATTTCCACTTTTGAAAATCAAGACGAAGTTCTTTTCTTAGTTGATTTATGGAGTGGTACTCCTTTCAACCAAGCAAACTTATTACTTAACGGTCATGAAGATCATTGGGCAATCGTTACTGGGTTAAATTTACCAATGCTTATTGAAGCATATGCAATGCGTATGTCTACTGACAGCGCACATGAAATCGCAACTCATATCTGTGAAGTTGCTAGAGACGGAGTTAACATTCGTCCAGAAGAATTAGAACCTAAAAAGGAAGAAGCAGTAAAAGATGAACAACCAGCACCTGCTGGGGCTATTCCTGAAGGAACTGTTCTTGGAGATGGACATATTAAATATGTCTTAGCTCGTGTTGATACACGTTTATTACATGGTCAAGTAGCTACTACTTGGACAAAATCAACTCAACCAACTCGTATCATTGTTGTATCTGATGCAGTATCTCAAGATGCATTACGTAAACAAATGATTGAACAAGCTGCACCACCAGGTGTTAAAGCAAACGTTGTACCAGTCAAAAAGATGATTGAAGTCGCTAAAGATCCTCGTTTTGGTGCTACTAAAGCTTTATTGTTATTTGAAACTCCTCAAGATGCTTTAAGAGCTATTGAAGGTGGCGTTGATATTAAAGAATTAAATATTGGTTCTATGGCTCACTCAGTTGGTAAAGTAGTTGTTAATAAAGCCATTGCTATGGATCAAAAAGATGTTGAAACTTTAGAAAAATTAAAAGAAATGGGTGTTACTTTCGATGTTCGTAAAGTACCTGCTGATTCTAAAGAAAATATGGACAGTCTTCTTAAAAAAGCAAAGACTGAGCTTCAAAATATGAAATAGGGGGAAAATTTAATGTCTGCAATTACTATTATGTTAATTATTTTAGTAGCATTATTAGCAGGTATGGAAGGTATCTTAGATGAGTTCCAATTCCATCAACCACTAGTAGCGTGTACTTTAATTGGTTTAGTTTCAGGACATCTAAGTGAAGGTATTGTCTTAGGTGGTTCTTTACAAATGATTGCCTTAGGATGGGCAAACGTTGGTGCTGCTGTTGCTCCAGATGCTGCTTTAGCTTCTGTTGCTTCTGCAATTATCATGGTTTTAGGTTTAAATGGTGGTACTGTTAATACACAAACAGCTATCTCTACTTCAATTGCTGTTGCAATTCCTTTATCAGTAGCTGGTTTATTCTTAACTATGATCTGTCGTACAATCGCTATCCCATTAGTTCACTTAATGGATGGTGCTGCTGAAAAAGGTGATTACCGTAAAATTGAAATCTATCAAATTTTAGGTATCTTATTACAAGGTGTCAGAATCGCAGTTCCTGCTGCTGCACTATGTATCGTTCCTGCTGAAGCAGTAACTAGTGTTTTAAATCAAATGCCTGCTTGGTTATCAGGTGGTATGACTGTTGGTGGTGGAATGGTTGCCGCTGTAGGTTATGCAATGGTTATTAATATGATGTCAACTAAAGAAACTTGGCCATTCTTTGCTATCGGTTTCGTATTAGCTGCATTAAGCCAATTAACATTAATCGCTTTAGGTGCTTTAGGTGTTGCTATTGCTTTAATTTACTTAGGATTAAAAGAAAACGGTGGTTCTGGTAATGGTGGTTCTACTGGTTCTGGTGATCCATTAGGTGATATTTTAAATGACTATTAATCTTGAAGGAGGAAAGAAATATGGCAGAAAAAATTCAATTAACTAAAAAAGATCGTTTATCAGTTGCTTGGCGTCATCAGTTCCTTCAAGGATCATGGAACTATGAACGTATGCAAAATGGTGGTTGGTGTTATTCAATTATCCCAGCTATCAAAAAATTATACAAAGATCCACAAGATAGAGCAGATGCTTTAAAAAGACATCTAGAATTCTATAATACACATCCTTATGTTTCAGCCCCAGTTATGGGTGTTACATTAGCCTTAGAAGAAGAAAGAGCTAATGGTGCTGAAATCAATAATCAAGCTATTCAAGGGGTTAAAGTTGGTATGATGGGACCTCTTGCAGGGGTTGGAGATCCAGTATTCTGGTTCACTTTAAGACCAATCTTAGGTGCTTTAGGTGCTTCTCTTGCTTTAGGTGGAAGTATTGTTGGTCCATTATTATTCTTCTTTGCTTGGAATATTATCCGTATGGCATTTATTTGGTATACTCAAGAATTTGGATATAAAGTTGGTACTTCTATCGCAAAAGATTTATCTGGTGGTTTATTAGGTAAAATTACTCAAGGTGCTTCTATTTTAGGTATGTTCATTATCGGTTCTTTAGTTCAACGTTGGGTAAGTATTTCATTTACTCCTGTTGTTTCTAGAGTTACTCAATCTGAAGGTGCTTATATTGATTGGAGTCAAATCAAAGGTGGGGCTGAAGGTATTAAATCAGCTTTATCTCAATATGCTTCCCTTGGAGCTACTGGATTAGATAAAATTAAAGTTACTACTTTACAACAAAACTTAGATCAATTAATTCCTGGTCTTGCAGCATTATTACTTACATTACTTTGCTGCTGGTTATTAAAGAAAAAAGTTTCACCAATCGTTATTATCGTTGCATTATTTATCGTTGGTATCTTAGCTCGTTTAGCTGGAATTATGTAATTTAAAAAGTTCAATATTTATGGAGGGAATATATGGTACAATCATTAAATAAAAAAGTCGATTTAACAATTAATGCTACTTCTTATTTAGGAATGGCAAACTATGGTAAAGTGTTAGTCGGGGATGAAGCTTTTGAATATTACAATGATAAAAACGTCAATGATTATATTCAAATTCCTTGGTCTGAAGTAACAGAAATCATGGCAAGTGTCATGTTTAAAGGAAAATGGATTCCTCGTTTTGCAGTTGTTACGAAAAACAACGGAAACTTTATCTTTTCGACAAGAGATAATAAAAAGACATTAAGAGCTGTTAGAAATTATGTTGATCCAAATAATATGGTTCGTTCTCTTAGTTTCTTTCAAGTAATCTCTCGTGGTTTAAAATCATTATTCAAACGTAAATAAATATTGAGCAAAGGAGCTTCATTGCTCCTTTTTTTTGTTATAATGAAAGAGGTGATAATATGGATCTAAATAGAATACATTATTTCTTTAAAGCTGTTGAATATAAAAACTTTACGCAAGCAGCTAACGCTTGTCATATTGGACAAACAACCATGTCTAAATACATTGCTGTCTTAGAACAAGAACTCCAAACACAGCTATTTATAAGAGAACATAGAACATTAACTCTTACTAAACAAGGAAAACAGTTCTATGAAGGAATGAAAAACATTTATGCTTCTTATCAAACTTTATGTCAAAATATTCAACAAACGAATACTTTACATATAGGCATGAAAACAACAGATTTTACAGACTTTGAAATTCTTGAAAGCTTTGAAAAGAAATACCCACATCTTTCTATTTCTTATTCTTATCTTGAAGAAAATGAATTGATGGAAGGCCTAAAAGCGCATCAACTCGATGCGTTAATTTCTCCAAGTATGCTCTCTTTCTACAAAAACAATCCAATTGAAACAACAACCTTATCTAAAGAAAACGTTTCTCTTGTTTGTTCAAAAGAACTGATCCATAAATATCATACAATAGAAAAGGTCATTCAATCTGTTCCCTATATTACAAAAGCAACAGATCAAAACTATCATCAATTATGTAAAGATGAACTTTATAAAATTTATCATACAACTTTTAATAAAGTAGAATACGTTAAAGAATTCCCTAAACAACTTCTTTTACTTAATCTATCAAGAGGTTTTTCAATCCTTCCTACAAAAGAAGTAGAAAACAGAGATCAGTTCTATTTAGAGGATATTAGTAAATACTTTGCTGATCTTGAAAAAATAAATCTTGTTTATTTAAAACAAAATAAAATAATAGGGCTTGAAGGAATAGATACAAGAGCGTTAACAAAAATCCTTAGAAATCAAGGAACAATGAGAGGAATCATAACATTAGATAATAATGCTACACTTGAAAGTGTTCAACCTAAAATAGAAAAATTTGATAATACATATGCAGTTTATGATGTTTCAAGAAAAGAAAAAGAATATTTCCAAGGTAGTGGAGCAAAAGTTGCTGTTAT
>ENA-OROH01003380-OROH01003380.1-human-gut-metagenome-genome-assembly--contig:-NODE-3380-length-10627-cov-3.625615_pt1 | contig 10627 bp, 8 predicted proteins | sample MGYA00242125_ERZ509042 | MGnify/ENA primary metagenome ERZ509042 (study PRJEB26280, sample SAMEA2338738) | human gut metagenome | biome: human gut; feature: human-associated habitat; material: faeces... | reverse complement strand
CTTCAAAATATGCCTCAAAGGGTTAGTTAGTTTAGTTAGTAATGAGGCATATTTTCATTTTGTTTAAAGGTGTTTAAAGGGGATAGGCCATCGGAATGAGTGATTCATTTCGGTGGCTTGTTTTTTGTTACTTTTCATTAAGAATGATGAGGCAATCGCATTTTGATGACACGCCCGACAATAAGAGCTATAATATAGAATACGGCAAAACCGATAATAGAAAAAACGAATGGCTTTTGTTCATTGAAGGTACGTCGTGGAGGAATGACAGTGTAAGTTTCTGACGTAACCTGATTGGTTGGCTGTGTGGCAGGAGAGACCTTTAGTGTTGTTCCTGTTGTTTCCATTTGACAGCTATCTGTTGCAGATATTGTATCCTCTGTTATTTCTGTAAACATATCTTTTTCCCTTTTTATTTGTATCTGAATTCTTGTAATTGTTATCAGTTATAACATAGTACATAGACTTTTGTTTAAGGGAGCAAAGATTGTTGCAAAGGTAATTAAAAAAGTAAATGATGAATCAAGGGGAGTGCATTCTTTTTAAAAGATTTGATGTAGGTCAATTTTTAAGGCCTTTCTTTCTTGTTGGCTTTTGATAAGAGTGCCATGTCGTGTGAGTTCTTTAGAGAGTTACACGGATAATATTTGTAGGCATTATCCGTGTAGTAGTGTTAGAGTAACAATTATTCGGGTACGTAAATTATTTCCCCGTTATCCAATTCATAGGCGATACCGACTTTCTTGCCACGTTTCCCTTCTTTTTTATCCTGGTCTTCCGAAGGAGTATACCGATTGATTTTTTCTCCTTCTTTGGTGATGATTTCCATATTTTCCTTACCCGGATTTTTCACCATGGTGAAGTCTTCTTGCGAGAATACCTCAGTCATGTTGTAGCGGCTGACAAGGGCAACCATTAAAGCTACTGCAAATACCATAGCAACGTCAAACAAGTTGGATACTACGCTGATGGGGTCGGAGTCTTCTTCTTTTCGTAATAGGTTATGTTTCATTTCTCAGTAGTTTTAGTAGTACGGTTTTCGTTCAGAAGTTCAGCGATAAATTCGAGATTGGTCATATCTTGCAGATACCAACGTTGCTTAACCTGCTGTGTGAGAAACCCGACGGCACCTGCTACCAATCCGACCACGGTCGTGGCAAAGGCAATCTGCATATTATAAGCCATGGAAGCAATATCTCCGCTTGCCAGTCCGGCCAGGGCAGGGCCCATTGGAATCAAAGTACCCATTAATCCTAAGATAGGGCCTAGTTTGGTCAACGTTTTTGAGATTGCAAGGTCTTTGTCGGCTGCAATCTCAAAGTTAGCCAATAAACGTTGTACTTGTGCGGGAGTGTCACGGGCATCCAGTACCTGACGCATATACATAATAACGAGTGAACGCGACTTTTCCGGTAACTTGGAATTTAGTTCTCCTACTGTTTCAGAAGTTAGTTTCCCCAGTTCATTGCGGAGCAAAGCTTCTGTTTTGCGAATGGACATATACTGTCCGTAGAAACTGCCTGCAAGTAACAGTGCCCGGCAGAAGAGAATGATTAATAATACGATGACAGGAACAAGTAATCCTGTTGAAATCCAATATAAAATATCTGATATAAAGTTCATTGTTGTTGATTATTTAATAGGTAATTGATTCTTTTTATTGCTTCATGCTTTTCTGTTTGTTTCTGTTCCGAAAGTTCCACCAGACAAGACCGATGATTCCACCGGCCAGAGTGATAACCAAAACGCCTGCCAGTGCTTGCCAGTCTATTTCGCTGACACCTGTCGCCGAAGTTCTTCCGTTGACGGTGGCTACAATTCCTAGGATAGCTACCAGTGCATTAGTGAGGAAGAACAATTCGAGGCGTAATTCCTTCTCCGGTAACAAATAGAGCAATAAATATCTGCCGGAAGGAATTGCTATCAGGATAAAACCGGCATAACTCCAGGCTATTGTCTGAAAGGAAATGCCCGGAAAGGCGAATATCAGGTATATTAACCCGCTGAATAGAACCGGGAAAATCAATAATCCAGGAAACCAGCGGAGAAAGCGGTACATCACAATCATACGAGGTTTGACCGGATAATCGTTCGCCACGTGGACAGCCAGCATGGCGTAAGCCATTTGCACGCAGACCTCCACACTAAGCAATACAGCTGTATCCAACATCAAAGGTTGATTACTAAGCCAATTTGCTATCTGGGTTTTAGACTGTTCAATAGCATACGGCCACATTAATCCGGCAAACGCAGCGCAGATAGCGGCGATAACACACACCGCTATTACTTTCCAAAATGTTTGCTTCAGCAGAAAATTAAATGCTGTCAGAAGCATAAGTACAAGGACAACTGTATTCATTTTTGCTAATTACAAATTATGAGTTACAATTACATTTGGCTGCTTTTACGGCGTTTGCGTACAAAGAGGATTAAAGCAAGTAGGACAATGATAACAGCAATACCGACAGCTACATTGCTTAATGTATTTGTTTGTTCTTCAGTAGTCTGGTTCATTTCTTCTTTTTTCATCACTACTCCTTTGTCATTTCCGCTTGCTTTTGCTTCACGGATTTTGGAGATATTCTCTTTGTATTGTGCGGCTGTTGGCGCATCTGCTTTAGAAGCAATATAATCGCGTAGTTTTGCATTGTCGCAGACGAAGCCCGAACAGGACGGACGATAATTGTTGACTATCTCCGTATGTAACTTACTCAATTCTGCTACTTGTTCTTCGCTGGCTTTCCATAATCCTTTGCGGGCACTTTCGAGCATGACAGCCGTCATTTCCTCGAGAGCGGCAGGATTCTGTTGTTCAAAGTATTTCTTTACTCCCAGGTTAAGCTCGTCTTTTACATATACATTATAGATATTATCCCAAAGTTCTTTATCAATGGCGGCAGGTTTCATCACATTCCAACCGTAAGTGTTGGTGATAACTTCTGCAAATTCACTTGCGGAAGAAGCTCCTCCTTTCATTTTCTCTTTAATATAGACCGGATTGAGAATAGTCGTACGACTTTCTACACCGACAGCTTCTTTAAGTTCCTGCATTTTCATGTTATTACGATTGCGATAGTCGCTGAGGTAAGCGTCCGGATCTTTACCGGTCACATTGCGAACGGCAAGATTCATGCCTCCCATAAACTCATATACATGGTCAAGGCTTAAGGCACCCCAAGTATTGCTTTGACGTGGCTGTACTACTACATCTGTACGTGTCAATGCTGCTTCAAAAGCAAATTTTTGGAAAACTTCCCAGTTCTTTTCACTACCGTAATAAGCTCCCATATTATTGAGATAGGTAGTAGCAAGTTCCGATTCATTTTCCCAACGGTCACCGGATTCCACCATTTCCTGAATACCGGTACCGTACATACCGTTTATTCCTCCGAATATGCGGAAAGTTGAAATCTCCCGGGCGTCTTTCGGACTCAATCCTTTTTCTGTCAATACCCGTTCAGCCTCAATTACACTTGTCGCTACTTGGTTCTCGTATTTATCATCTTTGGCACCGGCAGCCATTTCTACCGCACGGTTAATCAGGAAAAGACGGGAGGCGGCAAGGTCACGAAGTTGTCCGGAGGTCTGAACTACCACATCAATACGCGGACGACCCAGTTCTGCCGAAGGAATCAATTTTAAATCGCTGACACGGCCGAAAGCATCACGAACAGGTTCTACACCAAGCATATAAAGGACTTGAGCAATCGTTGCTCCCCCGGTCTCGATGAACTCGGAGGACCAGAGTGTATAGCTTACTTTCCGTGGTATAGAATCGTTATGACGTTGTTTGTACGTATCAATCGTTTGTTTGGCTAAAGCAATCCCTTTTTCCCATGCCGATTCAGTAGGAGTCGCTTCAGCGTTGATAGCGTACATATTGCGTCCGGTAGGCAATGTATTCGGATTAGCTAGGGGGTCCCCTCCCGGGGTAGGGGTGGTGTAGCCTCCTTTCAATGCATTCATCAGACTAGCCAGTTCTTCTTCAGGACTTGTCAAAAGTGCATTTTTATAGTTTCCTATATTCTTAATAGTGCGTTCCACTTCTGTGACTGCCAAAGAAAACTCTATATCTTCTTTGCTATACTCTTTAGGAGCTTTTCCCGGATCCATGTTAGTGCCCATTTTCTTCATGGCTTCTTTCATGCTTTCGGGAATTTTCTCATGAGGGGACTTTTCACTTTGCTGTGCAGGATGTCCTCCCATTTTCTTGTTCTTATCATCTTTATCTTGTTTGGCTGCGGCAGCCATCATCATCGCCATCATTCCTTTCGGAGCATTCCGGTCAGCTTCTATTTGGCGTGCTTTAGCCAGTTCCTGAGGAGCAATTCCGGCAGTACGGCAGATCAGTTCGTCTGTTGCCTGTGCAGGATTGGTTATCAGCTTTTCTACTAACTGGCGGGCAGGATTTAGATATTGCTGTGTAAAAAGACTCCGGTGTTTGTTGATAGCGTTCGTAGCTTTTCCACGTTGCTTGTCAAGAGCCAAAAGGCTGTATGCGATAGGTTCTGTTGCCATTGCGTAAACAGAAGAAGTAATCCGTTCCGGTTCATACGGAACACCCATAGTATAAAGTTGCCCGGTGATTTTTTCTGTAGCCAATTCTTCGGCGAAGTTTTCTATACGGGCGATTTCATCCTCTGTATAAGGCTTGTTGGTGATGCTGTCCAGACCTAAATCCCGGTGGATTCCCATTTTTACTGTCAATGCTTTGATGGCCAGCGATTCCTGCTCTTTATTCTCTTTTGCGGAGTTATTGTAAATCTTGATTTTCTCCATAAGCTCACGATAGATACCGCGCACGCTACTTTCGAGGAAAGGAGGAGTAAGGTAAGATTGCAGTGTCGCATACGAACGGCGTTTTGCCATCATTCCTTCACCTACATTTCCGATAGAATAGAGATAAAAGTGAGGAACAGCTCCGACCAGACGGTCCGGCCAGTCATTGCTGCATAGGGCAACTTGTTTTTTAGGAGTGAATTCCAAACTGCCATGTGTTCCGAAATGAATGAGTGCATCAGCTTTGAAACCGTGCTGCATCCATAAATAAGAAGCGATATAAGTATGCGGAGGAGCAGCGTTCGTTCCATGAACTACCTGAAAAGAATTGTCTCCACTTCCTGCTGCATTCTGTGGCATTAACACGATATTACCGAACTGTAACCGGGCTACGCCCAAACATCCGTCCGAAGTGACCATATAGTTTCCGGGAAACTCTCCGTCGGCAGCAACGACTTCTGCATATTTTTCAGGACGAAGCGATTCTTTCACCCAGCTTTCATATTGTTCTTTTGTAATTAATTCTGGATTTCCGTTTTTCATGAACTCGTCAAAAGCTCCCTCTGCATACGAGTTGAATACTGCACCTTGTGCTTGTATCATTTTTGCAAGTTCTTGTGCATTGGCAGGAAGTCCTGACACATTATAACCTTCCTGTTTCATGCGAAGCAAGAGATTGTAGAGCGAAGATACTACTTCCATTCCGGCAGCCGTCAAGGCATTTTGTCCCGGTCCTTTGTAATAGTAGATAGCAACCTTTTTGTCTTTATTAGGCTTTGTTTTCAGATTCAGATAGTTGTTGATAGTGGAAACGAATGTTTTCAGTCGTTCGGGAATGGCGTATGAGTGGCGTAATCCTTCTTTGTCTTCATATTGTGCAAAAAGGGCAAAGGGGCGGATAGCGCCATCTATTTCCGGTGTCACAATGCTTTGTGACATAAAACCACCGGACATACCCAACGGATCGTTTTCCCATTCATCCACAAGGCTGTTGATCGTGAGTGGGGCAAAAAGCAGAATATTCTTAGTTCTCAGATAATCTACCATTCTATCCCCCATGCGTCCGTGAGCCATATTAATAACAGCGTCAGGCTGCACTTCATCAATAAACGACATGAATCTTGTCATTGACTGAACCGGATAAACGTTGTAGCCTTCTTTTTCGAGAGCTTTGATGAGGTCGGTAGCATCTGCCATTTGTCCGGTAATTATAATTCTTCGAGCTCCTTCTTTGTAGAGGTTGTTGTCTTTCATAAATTTCTCATAGTCGGTAACTGTGAGAAATTCCAGCTCATCGTCCGGATTACTGATTCCGGCATGATACAACATATCGCTCGGCCTTTCTACCGGGTCTTCCATTTCAGTTGTGGAATATGTTTTTCCATCAATGGCTTTACGGATGTAGTTCAACATATTCCTGTAGTTTGTTTTTCCGCCATTGCTCAGATAGCGGCGTATCAGATTCTGTTGTACACTATCGAGGTTACAGATATTGTTGGTAGGATTGGTGGCCATTGATGTGTACACAGGGACACCTTTGTCTGCTGCCTGCTGTATTTGCTGACGCTGTTCTTCAACGATACGCAGTCCCATGCCGTTAACAAATACCATATCATAATTTGACAGGCGGTCGAGGTTGGCAAGCGATACTTCGCTGAGTTTGATGAATGAATTGTCATTTGCTTTCGATATGCTTCCCTGCTGTATGGTCTGGAAGTTGACGAAAGCAATCTTTGTGGCGCTGAACCAGGCATTCCAGATAGATATGCCTATCAGGACGGCTGCAACGATGCACACACCTAAGATGATTTTACTTTTCTTTTTCATTTCTCTTATTTTTAGCTTTGTATGTAGTTTTATTGTTGTTTATTTTTTGAAGAACCGATCTATATCCAACGAAAGACCTAGTGTCAGATTAGCTCCTGTCGTAGTGGGTGAATTGAAATAATAATAATCCGGTACATAGTTAAACAAGTTATTAATAGCCAGATTCATATTCACACCTTTGAATACTCCCACCGAGAAGGTTAAATCCCAAATCATATATCCCGGGTACGTAACAGCAGTGCTTCCGGCAGCAGGGTTGTTGAAGCTATCGTTGTATACGTTTGTTTTTACTTCTGACAAGATGCGTCCGTTGAGTGAATAATTGAAATCTACTTTATCTAGGTTTTCGCCCCAGTCTACTCTTACAGTTGCCGTATGCGGGCGCGTATCTGTGAATTTTTTCTGCCCGTCACGCATAAATTCATGGATGTAAGTGTATGACATACGAAATCCTAATCCACAGGGGTATTTGGCAGAGATGTTAGCGTCCACTCCTGCAATGCCCACTTTGTCGGTATTGGTATATATTTGTCCTTTGGGATCATCGCTGTAAACTGTGTTAATACGGTTGTGTACCAGATTATAATATCCTGTTACAGAAAAATTGTAACGGTTTTTTGTGTACTCGGCAGACAGGGAGAAGTTGTGGCTTGTTTCTGATTTAAGATCAGGATTTCCATAAATCATCATCATGTTTGCCATATTGAACACCATATACATTTCTTTTAAAGTCGGTGAACGGAATCCTTGTGAATAAGAACCTCTCAATGAACAGTTACCAATCTTATACATCATTCCCAAATGCGGGGATAAATGACGAACATTGGAATCGGAGAAATAATCGAACCGTAATCCGGCGATTACATTTAGTCTTTCAGTCGGATTCCAGTCGAATTGTCCGAAAGCATCTGCTGTATGCATGATATAGTTAGCGTTATCAGTGAATTGGTAAGACATCAGATAATCGCGAAGGTAATCGGCTCCGACAGTCAACGTATGTTTTTCATTGAAAGTGTAATTATAAAGAGCGTGTACATTATGCTGCACATTGCTATAATCACGTACATCATTTTTATAGAGTACCTGGTAATCACTTTTGTCATATTGGTCGAAAGTGTAACCGACTTCAAGATTACTTAATGTGTTGAATGTATAATTTGCTTTTAGCCCACCGTTGAAATCCCGGTATCTGTCTTGAGTGTCTCCCGGTTTATTACGTTCACGGAAATAATACCCAGCTCTTGCGGTCAGTTTAAGTGTTTCCAATGGGTGATAGATCAGCCGTTCCTTGAAGTTCCATACTCGGCTTCCGAATACAGTTGAGAAATCTCCCAGATTATCTACGCCATACGTATCTACATTATTATATTGTACATTGGTCAGGCTGTTGAATTTACCTGCATTGAATCCCACAGTACCACCATATCGATGGTCATTGTGCTCGGAGAAGCGTGAATTAAGATTTAAATTCCATGGGTCATCCGATTCGCGTGTAATGATGTTGATAACCCCTCCGATAGCGCTTGAACCGTAAAGGGTGGATGCTGCACCTTTCACAATCTCGATGCGTTCTACATTATCAAGGTTCAGACGGTCGTAGTCTACGTTATTTAGCGTTTCACCGGCCAAACGTTCCCCGTCTACAAGAAATAATACAGAGTTTCCGCCGAAGCCTTGCATATTGATAGAGGTTTGCTGGTCCATAGCAAAAGTGAATTCAATGCCGGGAAGTTCAGTCTTTAACAAGTCGGCTACATTATTGGCATTTACCTTTTTAATATCTTCCGAGGTAATCACCCGTGTAATGATAGGTGCATCTTTCAGCAGTTTGGGAGTACGGGTACCGGTAACTACTACCGTTCCTAAGTCAAATTGATTTTCGGATAGACGGAAACTTAGTTTTTTGTTTTCGTCCGTTGTGAATTTCTTTTCTACAGTTTGATAACCTACGTAAGAGGCGGTAATGATATACGAGCCAGTTCCGGGCAGTTGCAATGTGTATGTTCCGTCGGATGTGGTGACGGCTCCAGTTCCTTTTCCTTTTATAGAGATTGTGGCGCCGGGAAGGGGTTCCCCGTTTGTATCAGTTACACGTCCGCTGACATAATTACTGGATTGTTGTGCAAATGTGGAGCAAGTTGCTATAAAGGAAAATAGTAATATTATAAATGTAGGTTTCATTCTTTGTTATTGTTTTCTTAGTTATTTTTTTCGAAATCAAATGGATATAGGAAGTCGAAGTCGATGTATCCCTTTATACCTTTGGCATTGGTATAGTTGGTAAAACGAATGGCTGCATAGGTGTTGTCTTTCAGTCGTATCAGGTAGACCTGATTGGACATTGTGTAGATAGGTGGCATAGTCGAAGTATCTACATTCAGCCAGGTGGATAGGACACTGTTATAATAAGAGTCGGTATAGACAATGTTTCCTTCCATCATGCCGGACATATCAATAGCAATTTTGTCCGTTGTCCATTCATCTTTAACAAAGTCTTTGTCATCAGGCAATTTTCCGTTTGCTTTCAGGGCATCAAAACTTGTGTAGCTCGTTTGGTAAGCTGCCCCTTCATTCGTTTTTATATCATAGCGATGAATGGCGATATCCCAATTATCGGGTATTTCGCTTTCATATTCTTTCCCGATTTTGACTGTGGTAACTTTACGACCGGAAAAATCAATATATGCCCACTCTGTGTACTCAACAGTTTTGATTTGTGAGAAACTATTTTCTTTGATTTCCATTTCAGTTTCTGTGGGGGCGTCATAAATATTCTCAAATAATCCATTACAAGCTGAGAGCGACATAGCCGCTCCCAGTATCATTGTATATTTAAAAATAGTGTTATTGCTTCTTTTCATTTCTTTCATTTAGATTGTTTATTCTGCACTTGCTGTATCACTTCCTGTAAATACTGTGGAAATAGCTATCGGCATACTACCTGGCTTGAAGTCAGTGTTAATAGTAGCAGTACCGTCTGCTGCGATTGTACCGCTCAGGCTTTCTCCTGTGATAGCTTTTCCATTGCTGTCGGTAGATTCATATTCTCCCAGGCTGAGTGAATAGGTTCCGTTTGCTCCGGCTGTTACATTGACTCCACTGATAGTGAAATTACCTAAACTCATATGACCACCGGCACCTGACAAGTTAGCGAAACCGCTTAAAGTAATGTCTACCGTTGTGTCCGATACACGTTTGATAACAGCTTTACATTCATCAGTTGTGCCGTAGGATGTATCTCCAACACTGATAGACAATGAACTGTTATACTGATAGGTAGCAGCTATATTATAAGTTATCGGTGTTTCTCCTTGCATGAACACGATTTCCATTTCTCCCATGGGTGTCGGAATATCTACATTAGTCTTCAAGGTTAACACTTTGGATTCATTTACACTACCTTCCAGTGTGTAGTTATAACTACTACCTGTGCCACTGCCCATGGACATCACCACTTCACCTGAACCACTGAAAGATTTCGAGGAAAGTTTTAAATTATTCAGGCGGAAATCACCTGAACCGGATTTATATACCAAATTAATGCTACCGTCTTCGTTACCGGTTATTGTGGCACTGGATTGATCGCCCAACAAATAGTCTGAGAACATATCGCATTCACCGACTGAATATCCATTATAAGTGCCGGCAATTTCCTTTGCAAGATTTATATCGTTGTCGTCACCGCAAGAAATAAATGTTGTTGAAAATGATAGTGCCATAAGAGCAACTGTCCAAAAGTTTAAAATTTTCATACTTAATATTGATAGATAATGATTAATAAATTTTTCAGTTGCAAAGGTACGGGGAACTGAAATGTGGAAAAATACCCAAAAGAAATGAAAAAGAGTTGAGACGTTAATCATATGTAGGTATTATAAAAAGTTTGAACCAATTCTTTTCACTTTGGAATTTGAAAATGAGGAAATCACGGCTTTTTCATTTAAGCTTTGAATTAGTCGTTCGATTCTCCTACCCATGCCACTGCGGCATGAGGGGAAATCCCGTTATTGGTAATCACTAA
>ENA-OROH01003379-OROH01003379.1-human-gut-metagenome-genome-assembly--contig:-NODE-3379-length-10628-cov-2.801003_pt1 | contig 10628 bp, 7 predicted proteins | sample MGYA00242125_ERZ509042 | MGnify/ENA primary metagenome ERZ509042 (study PRJEB26280, sample SAMEA2338738) | human gut metagenome | biome: human gut; feature: human-associated habitat; material: faeces... | reverse complement strand
AATCTACTCGCAAATCACTCTTGTTCAATTATGCGGTATTGCCTTAAATCATCACGCGCAGCGCGATACCATAATTCTCAATTCTCCATTATCCATTCTCAATTAAATTTCCCATCGGAGTGAAATAGATGGAAAAAGATTACTTGGTGCCTTTTGCCGATTACGGCGAGGATAAATTTGAAGAAAAACGCTCCAAGTTCACCGGACGGCTGTGGCACGTTGAAACCGCTGAAGAGGCGGTAGCGAAGATAAAGGAGATGCGCGAGACCTACTGGGACGCGACACACAACTGCTACGCCTACATTCTCCGTGAAGGCAATGTGATGCGCTACTCGGATGACGGAGAACCGCAGGGCACGGCAGGCATGCCGATCCTCGAGGTGCTGCGCCACGAGAACCTGACCGACTGCGTTTGCGTTGTCACGCGCTATTTCGGCGGTATTCTGCTCGGCACGGGCGGATTGGTCCGCGCGTACACGCAGGGTGCGCAGGTGGCTGTCGCGGCGGCCGGTGTGCAGAGAATGAGCCTGTACACGGTGGCGCTCATCGCGTGCCCGTACAATCTGTACGAGATTATTCTGCACCTGCTGCTTGATCACGACTGCGCGGTCGAGGAGACCGACTACGGCGCGGATGTAACGCTGACCGTGACGCTGCCCGCAGGCCGCGAGGACGAGCTCAATCGAGCGCTTGCCGAAGCCACGGCAGGGCAGGTTTACGCCGAGGTCATGGAGACCCGATTCATGGGTCGGCGTGTCAAGTAAATATCGGCTTGCAAGGCTCACAAAATTCTGAAAAAATTTTTGTGAAAAAAAGAGGATTTTCAGATTTCGTTTCGTATAACTATTATGTGACGGATTCTCCGAGGCTGAGGAGGCGGTACATATGACCATTCGAGAGCAGAACGAACAGCGCGAGCATGCGGTGCTTGAGCCGTGGGCGACCTTTGCGGACAGCTCCGCAGGCAGGCTGCGCCCGATGGAACCGTGTCCGTACCGCACCTGCTTTCAGCGCGACCGGGACCGCATTATCCATTCAAAGGCGTTCCGGCGGCTGGGCAACAAGACGCAGGTATTTATCTCGCCGGAGGGCGACCACTACCGTGCTCGGCTGACGCACACGCTCGAGGTCGCGCAGATTGCGCGGACCATCGCGCGGGCGCTCGGACTCAACGAGGATTTGACCGAAGCGATCGCACTCGGACATGATCTCGGGCACACGCCGTTCGGTCACGCCGGAGAGGCGGCGCTTGACGAGGCTTGTCCGTTCGGGTTTCGGCACAACGAGCAGAGTTTGCGCGTGGTGGATGTGCTCGAGGATTTGAACCTTACGCGCGAGGTGCGCAACGGCATTGTCTGCCATACCGGCAGGCGCAAGGCGAGTACGCCGGAAGGCCGCATTATCCACTTTGCCGACCGCATTGCCTACATCAACCATGATATTGATGACGCGGTACGCGCGGGCATTATCCGCGAGAACGATATTCCGCAGCATTTGAGGAAACGCCTGGGTGAGACGCACGGCAAGCGCATTGACACGCTGGTTACGGCGATGATCGAGTACGGTCAGCGGTATCTGGAGATCGGCATGGACGAGCAGATGCACGCGGACATGATGGAGCTGCGGCAGTTCATGTTCGATCATGTGTACCACGGCACGGCTGCACAACGCGAGGAAAAACGCGCAAAATCCATGCTGCGCAGTTTGTATGAATATTTTATCGAGCATCCCGACGAGCTGCCGGATGATTACTTCGTGCTGCAGGCCCGGGGGGAGGCGCTCGAGCGGATCGCGTGCGACTATGTTGCAGGCATGACCGACCGCTACTCGATAGCGGTCTATAAGAATTTATTTATTCCGAAAAGCTGGAATAAGATTGAGGATTAACGAAAATGGGTATCATATATTCGTTTTCGTTCGATAAATAGGGAAGGAGGGGCACGAAATGCCGTTTGACCGTATATTTCTGGACGAGCTGTCCGCGCGGAACGACATTGTAGAGATCGTTTCGCAATATGTGCAGCTGAAAAAGAGCGGCGCGAACTATTTCGGTCTGTGTCCCTTCCACAACGAGAAAACCGGTTCGTTTTCGGTTTCGCCGGACAAGCAGATCTTTCACTGCTTCGGCTGCGGCGCAGGCGGCGGTGTCATCACCTTTATTATGAAGGCGGAAGGTCTGACCTTCCCGGATGCGGTACGCTATCTCGCCGAGCGGGCGGGCATGCAGATGCCCGAACAGGGCGAAGCCGAGCGCAAAGCGGCGCGCCACAGAGAGCGTCTGTACGCGCTCTGCAGGGATGCCGGACGCTATTATTATGACACACTCTGGCGGCCGGAAAACCGAACCGCACAGCAGTATTTTATCAACCGAGGTCTGTCCCGAAGGACGATGAACCGTTTCGGACTCGGCTATGCACCGGATTCCTTCCACGCGCTCATCGATGCGATGACGGCCAAAGGCTACACGCGCGAGGAACTTATGGACGCCGGTCTGGTCAGCCGCAGCGAAAAGGGACATATTTACGACCGGTTCCGCAACCGTGTCATGTTCCCGATCATCGACGTGCGCGGTCATGTGATCGCATTCGGCGGCCGTGTGCTGGATGATTCCAAGCCGAAGTACCTGAACTCGCCGGAAACGCCGATCTTCCACAAGAGCCGCAATCTGTTTGCGCTCAACCTGTCAAAAAGCACGAAGAACGATTATTTTATCTTAGCCGAGGGCTATATGGATGTCATCGCGCTGCATCAGGCGGGATTTGATTCCGCGGTTGCATCGCTTGGCACCTCGCTGACCGAGGAGCAGGCGCGCATTATCGCGCGGCATACCGACCGCATTGTCATCTCGTATGACGCGGACGGAGCCGGTCAGGCGGCGGCACAGCGCGCGATCGACATCCTGAAAAAATGTGATCTGCAGGTCAAGGTGCTGCGCATTCCGGGAGCTAAGGACCCGGATGAATTCATCAAGGCACGCGGCGCGGATGCGTTCCGCAATCTCATTGAACGCAGTGAGGACCACAACGCGTTTCGCATTGAGCAGATCGCCGCAAAGTACGATCTTGAGGACGACGAAGCACGCGTGCTGTTCCTCAGAGATGCAGCAAGGATGCTCGCCGGCATCGAGAGCACCATCGAGCGCGAGGTCTACGCCGGACGTGCCGCCAAGATGGCAGGCGTGACCGCCGAAGCCATGAACGTTGAGGTTCGGCGCGAACTCGGCATTCAGCGCAAGCGGCGAAAGGCCGCCGAACGGCGTGAGATACGCTCTCCGGTCGGACTGGCGCAGCCGAAGGACAGGTCGCTGGCGTATACCGACATGAAATCCGCCAAGGCTGAGGAGAACGTGCTTAGACTTCTGTTCTCGGACCAGAAATTGATTGCCGTTGCCGAAAAGGACTTGCAGCCGGCGTGGTTTTCCGCACCGGTGCTGCGTAAGATATACGAGCGCGTGCTGGAGCTGAACCGAAACGACCAGATGGTCGATGTGCTGTCCTTTGAGGGATGGCTGGAGCCTAACGAAATGAGCCTGCTGTCTGCGATACTCGAACCCGGCATTCCGGCCGGAGAGCATCGAGGGGAACTGCAGGAATACATAAACACCATACGAATGCAGCGCGTCAAGGATGGAACCATTACGCAGGCGGGAGAGGACCCGCTGCTTACATTCGGACGCATCAAAAAACAAAACGCGGGAGGACAAACGATATGACGAAAGCAAACGCAAATGCAGCCGCAAACGCACAGGAGCAGCAGGCAGCACAGCAGCAGATCCTGCGCGACCTGCTCGCGCTTGGCAAGAAGAACGGCCGACTGACCCTCAAGGAGATCTCGGATGCACTGAGCCATCTGGAGCTGTCGAGCGAGGACATCGACAAGGTGTACGAGACGCTCGAGACCATGGGCATCGAGGTCGAGACGAACGGTGTGCTGGAGAAGGTCATCGGTGACGATGACGACTCCTTTGAGCCGGAGGAAGTGGAAGAGGTTCCGGAGGAAGAACTGGTCGATACCTCTGCCATGGCTGAGACGTTCGCCATTGACGATCCGGTCCGCATGTATCTGAAGGAGATCGGCAAGGTCGATCTGCTGTCCCCTGAGGAGGAGGTAACGCTCGCAGAGCGGATGCAGAAGGGCAACGAGGCCGCAGAGCGTATCGCAAACGAAGGCGATGCCATTCCGGCGGAGGAGCGCGCACAGCTTGAGAAGGATATCAAGCTCGGCGACCGTGCAAAGAAGCGTCTGGCTGAGGCGAACCTGCGACTGGTTGTCTCCATTGCAAAGCGCTATGTCGGCCGCGGCATGCTGTTCCTCGATCTGATCCAGGAGGGCAACCTCGGTCTGATCAAGGCAGTTGAGAAGTTCGACAGCACCAAGGGCTTTAAGTTCTCTACCTACGCAACGTGGTGGATCCGTCAGGCAATCACCCGTGCGATTGCGGATCAGGCGCGTACGATCCGTATTCCGGTACACATGGTTGAGACCATCAACAAGGTTATCCGCGTTTCCCGCCAGCTGCTGCAGGAGCTGGGCCACGATCCCAGCCCGGAGGAGATCGCCAAGGAGATGAACATGCCGGTTGACCGTGTGCGCGACATCCTGAAGATCGCGCAGGAGCCGGTATCGCTCGAGACGCCAATCGGCGAGGAGGAGGATTCTCACCTCGGCGACTTCATCCCGGACGACGACGCGCCGGAACCGGCAGAGGCGGCCTCCTTTATGCTGCTCAAGGAGCAGCTCGTTGAGGTGCTTAAGACTCTGACGCCGCGTGAGGAAAAGGTTCTGCGCCTGCGCTTCGGCATCGAGGACGGCCAAACCCGCACCCTCGAGGAAGTCGGCAAGGAATTCAACGTAACTCGTGAGCGTATCCGCCAGATCGAGGCAAAGGCGCTGCGTAAGCTGCGTCATCCGTCGCGCTCCAAGAAGCTGAAGGATTTCCTGAACTAAAGAAGCCCAAAGCCGCTTACCGACAGGTAAGCGGCTTTTTTATGGAAAACGGAGAATTGAGGATGGAGAATGAAGGTATCGTGCATAGCACGATTATTTAATTCTCCATGCTCAATTACTGCGATATTCGAGATACCGCAAATGCTTGACCGCCGGAGATGCGTCTATCGTGTTGTAAAACTGCGGCAGAATATTGCCTGAGATCGGCGGAACGGCCAGCTGTGCAAAATGCCGTCACAGGCTTCACTTTGTCAGATTGTGCGAAGGGTGTTTTTCTTCCTTTGTGAAGTAGCACTAAAATTATATCATTTTATTTGTAAGAAACAAATAAAAACGAGTGATTTCGCTGAAAATCTTTCGGAAATGCAAAAAACAAAGGAAAATTCGGATTTTTTATCAGAATGTGTGCGAAACGTACACTAAGTGGCCGCCGCTGTTATTCGACGGCGTTGTGAAAAATGCTACATGAAAATTGCACAAAAAACTGCTTGCATACCTGGCTTATATGGTGTATAATAACGAAGAAGGGGAACGATCCAGCAAAGAGAGGATTGCTCCCGCGAAACAAAGCGCCCAGGAGTATAACGTGCCGGCAGGGCACGATGACAGGTTAGGGCAGGGGAGTGTAATATAAACTATGGCGAATTATCCGGTTAACAAGATCCGTAATGTATGTCTGATGGGTCACGGCGGCGACGGCAAGACCTCGCTGGTCGAGAGCCTGCTCAATATCGCCGGTGTAACCGACCGCGTTGGCAAGATCGCGGACGGCAACACGGTTTGTGACTTTGATCCCGAAGAGATCAAGCGCAAGTTTTCCATTTCCACGGCTGTAGCGCCGGTAGAGTGGAACGGCTGCAAGATCAATCTGCTCGATACCCCGGGTTTCTTTGATTTTGAAAGTGAAGTGCAGTGCGCACTGCGCGTTGCGGAGTCCGCGCTGATCGTCGCAACCGGCAAGTCCGGTCCGGGCGTCGGCACCGAAAAGGCTTGGGCTCACTGTGAGGAGCACGCAATGCCGCGTATGTTCTACATCTCCAAGATCGACGAGGAAAACTCGGATTACTATAACTCTCTGCACAAGCTGCAGAAGCAGTTCGGCGTATCGGTAGCGCCGATCGTTGTCCCGATTTTTGAGGGCAACCGCGATACCGTCGGCATTGTGGACTGCGTTATCCGCAAGGCGTACCGCATGGAAGGCAACAAGCGTGTCGAGATCCCGATCCCGGACAACATGAAGGACCGTATCGACCAGCACCGTGCAGCACTGTGCGAGAATATCGCCGAGCTGTCTGAGGACCTGATGGAGCGTTACTTCGCAGGCGAGGAGTTCTCGGATGAAGAGCTGATCGCCGGTATCCGTCAGGGTGTGAAGGATCTGGTTCTCGCGCCGGTATTCTGCGGCACTGCTGCAACCGGTATCGGCTCCTACGCACTGCTCAAGGGCATTGCGGACTACATGCCGTCTCCCGATGAAAAGCCGGTCGAGATCTGCGAGGACGAAAAGGGCGAGCTGATTGAGATCAACTGCACCCCGAACGGCTCTACCTGTGCATTTGTATTTAAGACGGTCGCTGACCAGTACGGCCGCTTCTCCTACTTTAAGGTTATGTCCGGCGAGGTCAAGCAGGATATGACGCTGGTCAACAAGCGTGCCGATGCAAACGAGAAGATGGGCCACATCTTCACCGTATGCGGCAAAAAGACGACCGAGGTTCCGGTTATCGGCTGCGGCGACATCGGCGCGGTTTCCAAGCTGGTTACCACCAAGACCGGCGATACGCTTTCGATGAGCGTTCGCAAGGTTGAGCTTGAGCCGATCGAGATTGCGCCGCCGTGCTACACGCAGGCAATCGCGCCTAAGGTAAAGGGCGTTGAGGAGAAGATCTCCACCGGTCTTGCTCGTCTGCATGATGAGGATCCGTCCTTCGATACCGAGTTTAACCCGGAAACCAAGCAGCACCTGATCTCCGGTGCCGGCGATATTCATCTGGACGTTCTGTGCTCCAAGCTGAAGGATAAGTTTGGCGTAGAGGTTACGCTGACCGACCCGATCGTTCCGTACCGCGAGAAGATCCGCAAGGCTGTTACGGTAGAAGGCAAGCATAAGAAGCAGTCCGGCGGCCATGGTCAGTACGGCCACGTTAAGATGGAATTTGCACCGTATGCCGAGGGCGATTACCTGTTCCAGGAGAAGATTTTCGGCGGTTCCGTACCGAAGAACTTCCATCCGGCAGTTGACAAGGGCATCCGCGAGGCGATGGAGCATGGCGTTCTGGCCGGCTATCCGATGGTTGGCCTGCGTGCAACTCTGCTCGACGGCTCCTACCACGATGTAGACTCCAACGAGCTGTCCTTCAAGATGGCAGCACGTCTGGCATACAAGGCCGGTATCCCGGAGGCAAATCCGGTACTGCTTGAGCCGATATGCTCGCTCAAGGTCGTTATCCCGGATTCCTACATGGGCGATGTTATCGGCGATCTGAACAAGCGCCGCGGCCGCATCATGGGCATGAATCCGCTCGACGGCGGCAAGCAGGAGATCGTAGCCGAGTGCCCGATGGCAGAGCTTGGCGATTACGCGATCAAGCTGCGCTCCATGACGCAGGGCAGAGGCTCGTTTGTTTCCCAGTTCGAGCGCTACGATGAGGCACCGGTTCCGGTACAGGAAAAGGTTATCGCAGCGAATAAGGCTCGTTTGGAGGCGCTGAACAAGGAATAACATTCCCTGCATTTTGTGAAATTGAAACCGGCTGCGTGAGCGGCCGGTTTTTCTTTGGGAAAATTGAGATGTAATGATACGAAAATGGAAAATTGAAAATGGAGAATGGAAGATGAAATGTAATCGTAGGGCGAGGCACTCCAGAGTGGCTTCTCTTGCGGCTTTGCCGCAATTCACCTTCTGCCACACCCCGCCGGATGTAAATTCATCGGCAACATTAATCTCGTAGGGGAGGCCATTGGCCTCCCGCACTATGGTTTAATGGATGCGTGGGCGACCACTGGTCGCCCCTACGGTTACATGATTGCAAGTGATTTACAAACGGCGGGGTGAGGGCACCCCGCCCTACAGTATAACGTAATCTTTACGTTCATTCTCAATTCTCCATTTTCCATTCTTCATTATGTCAATCGAAAAATTAACTTGTTGAATCATTGGGCTTTTTCTCCTATAATGAGATTTGAAAGGGGTCTGCCCATGAAGAACAAACGAATGCGCTATATATCGATAACGGCGGCTATCCTGCTGGTTTTTGTGCTGCTGATGCTGCTGTTTTCCAACCGATCGGGAGATTTCAGCGCAATGGAAGCGCAGGACGGCGTACTGGATGCAACATCAGCGGACTTTTCGTCGGCGGTATATGAGATAGACGGTGAGTGGACGTTCTATCCTGAGGTGCTCGGCAGCGGCGCAGAGCTGGACGCTGCCCAACCGGGAGAACGCGACGAATCCATTCCATACGGCTCATATCGGCTGAAAATACACGCGCAGCCGAAACAATACCTGACACTCGGCGGCTACTCATTCGATTACAGCACGCGCGTGCTGGTAAACGGCAGTGAAGTGCTCGAAATCGGCAAGGTGGGGGCGTCTGCGGCGGAGTCTGAGCCGCGTATCGACTACATGCTCATACCGATTTACACCGGCGAGGACGGCACGGTCGAGGTGGTCTGTCAGTATGCGAATTTCGTGCACCGCGAAGGCGGCGGTCTGACGCAGATGCACCTGTCCACTGCGGAGAACATCGACCACATGCGCCGAAGCCGGAATTTGTATTCCCTGGTGCTTGGCGGTTCGCTGTGCCTGTTCGGCATGTATTTTCTGCTGTTTGCGGTCTTTCAGGGCGAGATCAAGTATGTTTTCCTCGCGGTTATCTGCGCGCTGCTCGGCTTGCGCGACCAGAATTTCTATGTGCTGCATCTGCTGCCTGCAAATTACAACTGGGCAGTTGCATATCGGTTCCTGGTGCTGATGATTACGCTGCAGCCGTGTTTTCTGCTGCTTTTGCTGCAAAGCCTGTACGAAAAGCTGGCGAAGCCGATTGTTGTGCGGTGCTATGCGGTGCTGTATGCCGTGCTGGCGGCGGCGCATTTTATCCTGCCGACGCAGGATATCGCACCGCTGAGCAGGATCGGGTATTATCTCTCGATGCCGTTTTTCCTGTATCTGGTCGTACAGCTGATTCGGCGGTTCTGGCGTATCCGGCGGCTTGAGCGGGACGACGTGCTCGTTCTGCTCGGCTATCTGCTGCTGCTCGGGTCGAATGTATACGAGGCGGTATTCGGCCGCATTGTGACGACCATTACGCGCCACGGAGCGGCACCGCCGTATCTGCTGGTGTTCGTATTCCTGATCGCGGGAGCCATCAGTTTGAAGATCAACCGCCGGGAACAGGAGCTGTCCGAGAGCCGCCGTCAGCGCGAGGTGCTGACCCAGCTCAACCGGCTGAAAAGCGAATTCCTGCACCAGATGGCGCATGAACTGAAAACACCGCTCACGGTCATGAGCGGCTATGCGCAGCTGACCGACTGGCAGCTTGGCACCGGAGCGGTCAGCGCGGACGCGCATGAACACTTGCAGACCATTTCGTCCGAGGCGCAGCGGCTTTCTGCGCTCGTATCGCGGCTGATCGACCTCGCCAACGGCGGCTCACCCGATATTGAGATGGGCGTCATTGACGCGGCGCAGCTGCTGTCCGGCGCGGCGGATGTGTGCCGTCCGATGCTGGAAAAGAAGCACAACCGGATGGAAAGCGACAGTGGAGAGGGCATTACGCTCTGGGGCAATACGGAAATGCTGCTGCAGGTGCTCATCAACCTGACGGTCAATGCCAACCGTCACACGGAGAACGGCGTGATCGCCTACCGCATTGCGGACGAGGGCGAGTGGGTGTGCCTGCGTGTGAGCGACACCGGCAGCGGCATTGCACCCGACCTGCTGCCGCATATCTTTGAGAAGGGCTGCAGCGGTGATGGAGGCAGCGGTATTGGCCTGACGATCTGCGCGGACGCAATGAAGATTCACCACGGCTTGCTCGAGGTGGAGCACACCGATGCAGACGGTACGGTGTTCCGGCTCGAACTGCCGAAAAAGCCGCTCAAAACACAAGGAGAGAACGATTGTGGAAGATAAACTGATTTTGCTGGTGGAGGACAACCCGCACATCATGGCGATCAACGACGCGGCACTGCACATGCGCGGTTACCGCACCCTGCAGGCGGAAACTGCACACAAGTGCCGGGAGCTGCTGTGCTTTCACGCGGTGGACTTGATCGTGCTGGATATTCTTCTGCCGGACGGCGACGGCGTGGCGCTGTGCCGCGAGATCAAGCAGGAATACGATGTGCCGATCCTGTTCCTGACCGCTATGGGCGAAAATGAGGATATCGTCAAGGGTCTGACCGCAGGCGGAGACGATTATCTGACAAAGCCGTATGATCTGGAGGTGTTCATGGCCCGCGTGGAAGCGCGTCTGCGTGCGGCGCACCCGAAGGAACGCGCAGTACGGCTTGGCCCGTTGCAGATGAATCTGCTGAGCGGACGCGCGTACATCGGAGAGACCGACCTGAACCTGACGCAGAAGGAGTTTGCGGCGCTGCTGTATCTGGCGCGGCACCCGAACCGCAGCGTCAGCGCGCAGGAGCTGTACGAGGCGGTCTGGCAGCAGCCGATGGGAGCC
>ENA-OROH01003377-OROH01003377.1-human-gut-metagenome-genome-assembly--contig:-NODE-3377-length-10631-cov-1.984493_pt1 | contig 10631 bp, 6 predicted proteins | sample MGYA00242125_ERZ509042 | MGnify/ENA primary metagenome ERZ509042 (study PRJEB26280, sample SAMEA2338738) | human gut metagenome | biome: human gut; feature: human-associated habitat; material: faeces... | reverse complement strand
TTAGGTCTTCTACAAATGCCTGGCAAGTTTGCTTATCCCCTTGCACCACCTTGATCATTGCTTACTCCCCCTTTTATACTTCCCGCTCTAAACAAGCGGCCAGATCTTCAATTTCCCGTTTGCGCAGCTTCATGCTGGCTCCATTTACAATCAATCTTGCGGAAACTTGGACAATGGGTTCAATCACTTCCAACCCATTTTCCCGCAGGGTTGCGCCTGTCTCCACAATGTCCACGATCCCATCTGCCAACCCCAAAAGGGGCGCCAGCTCCACGGAACCTTCAATCTTAATGATGCGGACATCCATGGCTTTACTCTCAAAGAACCGGCGAGCCACGTTGGGGTATTTTGTTGCCACAGTTTTGACACGGTAGCCCTCATAAAAGCGAGAGCCCTTCGGCGCTGCCAAAGCAAAACCGCAGCGTCCAAAATTCAAATCCAAAATCTCAAAGAAGTGACTGCCGTGTTCCATGATGGTGTCCTTTCCCACGACGCCTAGATCGCACACCCCATGCTCCACATAGGTGATCACATCGGCGGCTTTGGCCAGCACAGCCTGTAAGGAACCATCTCCTACAGGAAGGATCAAGCGCCGCCCCTTCTCCCGCAAGGCGGAACAATCCATTCCCACCTGCTCAAAGAGCTGCACCGTAGATTTCTCCAGCCGTCCTTTTGTCAAGGCAATGCGCAGTGGCTGCATCAATCGATCCCTCCCTCTATGTTCCATTCTCGCGTTTCTTTTCCCACACACAAAACCTTGGGAATCCCCATAGCCCGCCCGTAGCGGAGCGTCTCCTCCTCCGTATCATACACAGAGTTTTCACACACTACGCCTTGGTCCGCCAACGAGCTGACCAGCTGCAACGCCTGCATTTCATAGCCCGGTTCTCCAAATACAAGAACTTGCACAGGCTCCTCCTGGGAAGCGGAGACATTCAGGTCTGCAATCGCATCTAAATCTAAAGAAAAGCCAACGGCAGGCAGTGGATCCCCAAATTTTTCACAGAGACAATCATACCGTCCCCCCAGCAGGACCGCATCCCCATGCTGGTGTGTGTAAGCGCTGAAAACCACCCCTGTGTAGTAATCGTTCCGCTGCACCAAACCTAAATCCACCATAAAGCGGTCTCCCAGGCCCAACTCTCCCAACGCCTGGTACAATCTCTTTAGGTATTCCAGAATCTCTCGGGTTTCTCCATCTTGGAACCAGTGTTCCGCCTCATGCAGAGCCTCTTCTCCCCCAAACAGCCGGGGAAGCTGTGCCATCGCCTGTGCGGCGGGAAGGTCGCCCAAGGGATCTAACAACTCTCCTAAAGCAGCATAATTTTTGGATTCAATGGTGTCCCGCAGCTCCTCTTTGACAGAGGGGGTAACGGGAAGCTGATCCGCTAAAACCTGGAAAAAACGGGCGTGCCCTATTTCCACTCGAAAATCCGGCACACAAGCGGACAGCGCGGCCACTGCCGTAGCAATCCCTTCTAAATCTGCCCGAAGGCCTTGCACCCCCATAAGCTCGATGCCCATCTGCGCCACTTCGTTGCTGCGTCCGGAAAGCTCAGGAAGGTTCCTATAAATACTCTGGTTGTAGTAAAAGCGAAGAGGCTTTTCATGGCCCTGCAAGCGAGAAGCAGCCATCCGCGCAATAGGAAGGGTGGAGTCCGGCCGGAACACCAAAAGCCTGCCGTGATTGTCCGTGCACTTGTACATCTCTTGCTGGGGAATGGCAGCCTCCCCCAAATTGAATACATCAAAATATTCCAATCCCGGCGTCATGACTTCCCGGTAACCCCGCTGTGAAAAAACTTTCGAGAGCTTTGCTTGCACCTGCCGCCTTGCCCGGCACTCTTCAAAAAGCAGATCTCGAGTCCCCTCCGGGGTAATCTTGCTGTATGTCTTCATCTGAACAGCTGGCTCCGTCCTCCACACAAGAGAACGGAACTGCCTCCCTTCTTGCTTTAGTGTGCTACTATGATAATATACAAAACTGCCTTTGTCAAGCATTAAAACAGTGTAGTTTGGCTGCTTTCCGGCAGGCCGGAAAGGGCCCCCACTTCGCGCAGCGTGTCAATCACGGCGCTGGAGACTTTGGCCCTGCTTTGCAAGTCATCAATGGAAATATATTCGCCGCCCGTGTCTCGGGCTTCGCGCAAACTGATTGCAGCGGCCTCTCCCACACCGGACAGAGAGGAGAAGGGGAGGCGGATTTTTCCGTCTTCCACCACAAATTTTTTCGCCTCAGAACGATACAAGTCCACAGGGAGAAGAGCAATGCCCCGCGCCAGCATTTCGTTAATGATTTGCAGCATGCCGAACTCGCCTTCTTCTTTGGCGCTCGCCTCCCGGTTTTTGATTTTCACATCCAGATCTTTCATTTTACGGAAGACAGTTTCTTTGCCCCGCACAGCCGAAACGCCGTCAAAGTCATCGCTGCGCACCGTAAAATAAGCGGCGTAATATTCCAAAGGACGGTGCACCTTATACCAACCAAGCCGCAGGGCGGAGATCATGTAAGCGGCCGCGTGCGCTTTCGGGAACATGTACTTGATCTTAAAGCAGGAATCAATGTACCACTGAGGCACATTGTGATCCTTCATTGCCTGAATATGTTCCTGCGTCAAAAGCTTTGTGGCCTTGCCCTTACGAACAATTTCCATGATCTTAAAGGCCATTTTCGGCGCAAGCCCCTTGTTCATCAAGTAGGTCATAATACTGTCCCGGGTACCGATTACTTCCGAAATTGTACAGGTCCCATTTTTAATGAGGTCCTGGGCATTGCCCAACCACACGTCTGTGCCGTGGGACAAACCGGAAATCTGCAGCAGGTCAGAAAACTTGGTGGGGTGGGATTCCTCCAACATGCCCCGGACAAAGCCGGTTCCCAGTTCCGGCAGAGAGAGTGTGCCGGTTCGGATACCGCCCAAGTCCTCCTCGGTAACCCCCAAAGCGGCAGGAGAATTAAACAAGGACATAACTTCCGGGTCGCTCATAGAGACATCCATAACCGGGATACCCGTGTAATCCTCCAGGTACCGGTAAATGGTGGGCACATCGTGCCCCAGCTCATCCAGCTTGCACACGTTGTCGTGGATGGAGTGGAAGTCGAAGTGGGTGGTGATATTGCTGTTTTTTTGATCGTTGGCAGGGTGCTGCACCGGGCAGAAGTCGTACACTTCCATGCCCCGGGGAATAACAATCATGCCGCCGGGATGTTGGCCGGTGGTGCGCTTGATACCTGTGCACCCCATAGCCAGCCGTTTTTCCTCTGCTTTGTGCAGCGTAATGCCTTTTGTTTCCGCGTATTTGCGCACATATCCAATGGCGGTTTTATCGGCCACCGTTGCAATGGTGCCGGCCTTAAACACGTTGTCACGGCCAAAGAGCACCTCTGTGTACCGATGGGCGCCAGACTGGTACTCGCCGGAGAAGTTCAGATCGATGTCGGGCACCTTGTCTCCGTCAAAGCCCAAAAACGTCTCAAAGGGAATGGTGTGCCCATCCCGGTCCATGGGAGTGCCGCAATGGGGACAGTTTTTCGGAGGCAGGTCAAAACCGGAATCCACAGAGCCGTCTGTAAAGAATTCACTGTGGCAGCACTGGGGGCAAACATAATGGGGCTCCAAGGGGTTGACCTCTGAAATACCGGACATACTGGCCACCAGAGAGGAACCTACAGAACCTCGCGACCCCACCAAATAGCCGTGTGCTTCGCTGTCCGCCACCAATTTCTGCGCCGTCATGTACAGCACAGAGAAACCATGCTTCACAATGGAATTTAACTCCTTGTCCAGCCGGTCTTTGACAATTTGCGGCAGAGGGTCGCCGTATTTTTTCTTAGCCCTCTCCCAGGTGATAGAAACCAGCTGCTCCTCGGCCCCCTCAATAAAGGGCGGGAAATTCCCCATGGGGACAGGGCGGATGTAATCAATTTGATTGGCGATTTTGTTGGGGTTTGTCACCACAACCTCAAAGGCCTTATCTTTTCCCAAATAGGCAAACTCTTGAAGCATTTCTCCGGTTGTGCGCATGTAGAGAGGAGCCTGCTGGTCCGCATCATCAAAGCCGCGGCCACCCATAATAACCCGGCGGAAATCCGCATCCTTTGGATCTTTAAAATGAACGTCGCAGGTTGCAACCACGGGCTTTCCCAATTTTTCGCCAATTTTCACAATGGTGCGGTTATACTCCCGCAGCCCCTCCACGTCTGTTTCACCATTGCGCACCATAAACATATTGTTCCCAAGCGGCTGAATTTCCAAGTAGTCGTAGTAGGAGGCAATTTTGCACAGATTGTCGAAAGACTCTCCCTTCACAACAGCTCGGAACAATTCCCCTGCCTCGCAGGCGCTGCCCACCAGCAACCCCTCCCTATATTTGTTGAGAAGGCTTTTGGGTGTGCGGGGATTGCGGTAGAAATAGTGCAGATGTCCCTCCGAAATAAGCCGGTACAGGTTTTTCAGGCCCGTATGGTTCTTCACAAGCAGGATCATGTGATAGGGGCGCAGCTTTTTCGGGTCACTGCCTGCCAAGGCCCCGTTGATTTCGTTCACTCGCTCAATATGGTGGTCGTTCTTCAGCCGTTCTAGGAAATTGAGGAAAATGTCGCCCAACACCGCAGCATCGTCCTCCGCCCGGTGATGGTGGAAGGGTTTGAGTTTCAGATAGTTGGCAACGGAGTCCAAGGTGGCCTTTTTCAAATCCGGCAGCAGAGAGCGCGCCATGGTCACGGTGTCAATATAGGTGTTCTCAAAGGGCTTGCCCTGGCGCTGGAGAGCGGCCCGTACGAAACTGGCGTCGAAGGAGGCGTTATGAGCAACCAGAACCGCGTTCTCTCCGCAAAAATCAAAAAATTGCTGCAAAGCCTCTGCCTCTTTGGGAGCCCCCTGCACCATTTCGTTAGTGATGGAGGTAAGCTGGGTGATCTTCTCCGGGATGGGACGTTCCGGATCTACAAAAATATCGAAACGCTCGGTGATCTCCCCGTTATGCAGACGCACCGCGCCAATCTCTGTAATATGATCGTTTTGCGCGCTGAGACCGGTGGTTTCCAGGTCAAAGCAGATAAAATCCCCTTCCAGAGACTGCCCGCTTTCTCCCGACACGGCGGGCACCAGGTCGTTGACAAAATATGCCTCTGTGCCGTAAAGAACTTTAAAATCCGGATCTTCTTTGCGAATTGCTTCCGCTGTATTCATCGCTTCTGGAAAAGCCTGGGCCACACCGTGATCGGTAATTGCCACAGCCTTTTGCCCCCATTTGTGCGCCTGCTTGATCAGATCCGCAGGAGCGGTCATCCCGTCCATATCGGACATGCTGGTATGTAAATGGAGTTCCACCCGTTTTTCCAAGGCATCATCCACCACTTTTACCTGATCCACCGTGGCAATTGCCCTTGGCCGCAGCACGTTTTCCCGGTCATACTTGTCGTATTCCAAAGCGCCCCGTACCAGCAGGGACATGCCAGCTTTCAGTGTATCCAAAGCCTGGCAGTCCTGGGCGTCCTGAATTACTTTCAGAGTGATGGAACCTGTATAGTCCGTAATATCGATGGAATAGATTTTGCGAGACTTATCTCTGGTTTCTTTGCTCTCCAAGGAAAAAATCTCGCCCCACACCACTAGGTTGCCCATATCCAGGGAGGCTTCCCGCAAGGGCACAATTTTCCCCCTTGGCACAGACCCCACCACCGGCTTCGCCGTTTCTGGAATAATGGAGGGCAAAAGATGCTCCTCGTCACGCACACTGATTTGCCGGCGGCTGGCCTGTTCCTTTAAAGCTTCTTCGTATTCTTCCAGTTCCCGCACATCCGCTTCCCGCTGACGCCGGATTTGCTCAGTTTTGGCTTTTTCCAGCAAACCGGCTTCTCCTGCTTTTACTGTCAGCCGGCCCGCAAACTCCACAGAGCAGGTCACATCAAACCAATCCTGGATCAGCCGCTGCAGCTTTTCATCTGTGTGCCGGGCAGCTAACAGGTCATATCCCCCATGGGCCAGATGGACACAAAGCTTTCCCTCTTTGTAAACGGCTTCCGCTTGGTTGAAGGTGCCGTTTATGGTGGCATCTTTCTCTTTAAGAGCCGCCGCCAAAGATGGCACACAAGCCTCAGAAAAGGCCTCTGCGGGAAAATGAGGCTCTAACAAAACACGGTTCAGCCCAAAAGCAGGGCCCTCCAAAGCCTGTGCCGCCTCTTTAATCTCGCGGTATTCTACAAACGCGGGAAACCGGGCGGCAATCCGCATGGAGCGGTCCTCCCGGTTCAGTAGAATTCCATCTAGTTCCCCCTGCAGCAAATTTGCAGAGAAACTATGGCCGTTCAGTTCCTTTTGAAAAAAATCGCCTAACGTTTTCAATAGCCCCTACTCCTCATTCTGTGGTCCGCAGGAACAGGGCGGCACCTTCCCTACGCCTGTACCTCGTATAGCAAACGATGGGTTAGCCCCGTCTCATCCGCGCACCTGTTTCGAACCCAGTTGGCATAAAAAGTCCTTTTTCCAAGAGAAAAGGAAAAGAATCGTCCGGCTTTTTTACAGCTTGTCCACTTCTTCCAGCAGGGCCGCTAAAAGCTGATCCTCTGGAACCTTCTTTACGATTTTCCCTTTTTTGAAAACCAGGCCTTCGCCCTCGCCGCCTGCAATGCCCACATCAGCCTCTCGCGCTTCACCGGGGCCGTTAACGGCACAGCCCATCACCGCCACAGTAATGTCCTTGGTACAATCTTGCAGCGCCTGTTCCACCTGGTTCGCCAGGCCAATCAGGTCAATTCGCGTGCGCCCGCAGGTGGGGCACGAAACAAAACGCACGCCCTTTTTCAAATCCAAGGCGCGCAGAATATCCGCCCCTGCTTGGATTTCTTCCACAGGGTCTGCCGTGAGGCTGACACGGATTGTGTCTCCAATCCCTCGCTGCAACAAGCTGCCAATTCCCACAGCGGATTTCACCAATCCCATACGGGCGGTTCCCGCCTCTGTCACACCCAGGTGCAGTGGATAGGCGCACTGCTGCGCCATCCGTTCATAGGCGCGCACAGTCAGATCGACCGATGAGGCCTTTAGAGAAATGACAATATCCGTAAAATCAAACTTCTCCAGCAGCTTCACGTGATACAAGGCGCTTTCCACCAAGGCTTCCGGCGTGGGCGCGCCATATTTTGCCAACACATGTTTCTCCAGAGACCCAGAATTGACGCCAATGCGAATGGGAATGCCCCTCTGCCGGCAAGCGTCAGCTACGGCCTTGATGCGGGATTCCTCCCCAATGTTGCCGGGGTTGATACGAATCTTGTCAATCCCTGCGGCAATGGACTCCAGAGCCAGACGATAATCAAAATGAATGTCCGCTACTAGGGGAATGGAGACTTTTTCTTTGATAGCGGGAATAAGCGCCACCGCCTCCCGATTGGGAATGGCCGCCCGCAGGATCTGGCAGCCCGCCTGTTCCAAACGCACCGCCTGGGCCACACTTCCGGGGATATCGTTAGAAGGCGTGTTCAGCATAGACTGGATGGTTATAGGCGCCCCTCCCCCAATGGGCACTTTTCCCGCCATAACTTGCTGGGACTTCCTTCGTTCTGTCATATTCCTACGCCTCCTTGTCACAATCCTGGAACCGTTGTTTTCCTATCCCTGCACAATGCGAAACACGTCGTTAAAAGCAATCACAACCATCAAACCAATAAGCAGCACAAAGCCCGCCGCATGCACGTACCCTTCGTACTTCGCAGGGACCGGATGGCGCGTTACTCCCTCCCAAATAAGGAAGAGCAAGCGTCCCCCATCCAGAGCCGGCAGAGGGAGAAGGTTGACTACGCCTAAGTTTACGGTGATCAACACGATCATCACCAGAATATTGAGGACAGCCTGCCCGAAACTCTGGGATAAACCGGCACTGGCCGCCTGGGTAATAGCCTGCGCAGTGCCAATAGGGCCTGCTACGTCGTTTAGGCCAAACCGGCCTGTGACCATACCCTTTAATGTCTCAATCGCCATGCGCACCATGGAGAAAGTGTCTGTAGCAGAACGTCTGACCAGACCTAAAAATGTAGGAGCTTCCGGCTCCACATAAAAATCCAAGGAAACCATTTCGCTGCCATCCTCTAGGGTTTCAGAATGCAGCGCAAATGTGCCCAAATCCACACGCTCCCCATCCCGGCGCACCACCATAGAGATTTGGGTGGGATCCGCCAGAGCAAGAGCAAATGTCAGGTCCCGATCCGTATAGATCGCATAACCGTCAATTTCCACAATCTCGTCGCCGACCTGCGCCCCTGCCGCTTCCAGTGCAGAATCTTCGGTAAATTCTGCAATCTGTGTGGTGGCAAACACATCTTCCTGGCCTAAAACAATCATCATAAGGAAGAAGCCGAGAACAATGTTAAAGATTCCTCCTGCAGCCACCACAAGAAATCGTTTCCACACAGGCTTGTTGCCAAAAGCATGCGCATCGTCGCTCTCTTCATCTTCCCCCTCCATGGCACAGTAACCGCCAATGGGGAGCAACCGCAGGGAATACTGGGTCTCACCCTTTTGAAAGCCAAACAGTTTTGGCCCCATACCTAAAGCAAACTCGTTGACACGCACACCGGAGGCTTTTGCCAAAAGGAAATGCCCTAACTCATGGAAGAAAATGACAAATCCAAAGAGCAACACGCCAATGACGATCAGCAGTGCCACAAATACGATTTGCAAAGGATCCTCTCCTTTCCAAGAGAAAAAATCTGGTCCATGGGAGGACCTTTAGGAAATCACAAAGCTGACCGCACAAAAGCCCGGGCGTCCAGGTCCGCAGCCAAAACCCCCTCCAGGGTTACAGGCTCCTTGCAAGCTTGCCGTTCCATCGCTGCCTCCACAAGAGCGGGAATTTGCAGAAAACCAATCTTCCCCTCCAGGAACAGCGCAACAGCCTGTTCGTTGGCCCCATTCACCGCAGCGGGAACCAGCCCTCCTCTCCGCAATGCCTCCCGGCAAAGCTCTAGGCAGGGAAATGTTTTCGGATCCGGCGGGAAAAATGTAAGGCTTTGCAGTTCCCACAACCGCAGTTCTTTGGCAGGGGAAGGGAGACGCCGCGGGTAGGTCAGTGCATACTGGATGGGCACCGCCATATCTGGAACCCCCAGCTGGGCCAAAACCGCATGGTCCGCATATTGCACCATGGAATGGATAATGCTCTCCCGATGGACCACAACCTGAATGCGATCTTCCGGCATGCCAAAAAGCCAAGAAGCTTCCATAATCTCCAGCCCCTTGTTCATCATGGTGGCGGAGTCCACAGAAATTTTAGCGCCCATACTCCAATTGGGGTGACGCAGTGCCTCCTCTCGTGTAACCGATGCCAACTCTTCCCGGGTGCGTCCAAAAAATGGACCTCCCGATGCGGTGAGGATCAATTGATCCACGGCGCCTTTCCCGGGACATCCCTGGAGGCACTGGAAAATCGCAGAGTGTTCACTGTCCACAGGAAGGATAGCGGCTCCCCTGGTTTGAGCAGTTTCCATCACCAGACTGCCGCCGGCAACCAAAGTTTCCTTATTTGCCAAAGCCACATCTTTCCCCGCACGGAGAGCAGCCAGCGTGGGTTCCAATCCCACCATACCTACAACCGCATTTAATACAATATCTGCCGACTCCCAAGCCGCCGCCTGGCAAAGCCCTTCCTTGCCGGAAAGAACTGCAATGTCTGTATCTCGCAGGCTGTTTCGGAGAGAATGGGCCGCAGCCTCATCATAGACGGCCACCGCTTTGGGGGAAAATTGGCGGGCCTGCGCTTCCAACAGCGCCACATTAGAATGGGCTGCCAAAACCTCCACCTGAATTTTCTCCCCCTGGGCCAAGAGGTTCTGCACCACATCTAAAGTCTGGGTGCCAATAGATCCGGTAGATCCAAGCAGAGAAAGCCTTCTCATGATACTCTCCTTCCATCATTATGCGCCAACCAAGGGAAGTAATCCCACCAAAAGGTAAACAAAAGGCGCTGTAAAAATCACGCTGTCAAACCGATCTAAAATTCCGCCGTGGCCCGGAATGACCTGACCAAAATCTTTAATGTGACAGCTGCGTTTAATCAGGGAGAAGCTGAGATCTCCCAGCATGGAAAGAATGGCACCAAAGAACCCAATGAGAAACAGGACAAAATAGTTGGCCTGCACTTCTCCGTGGTAATAGACCCGAGAGAAAAGAACACCACACAGGAGCATGACAACCACATCCACAACAATGCCGCCAATGGCACCCTCCACGGTTTTTTTCGGGCTAATGCTGGGGCACAGTTTATGTTTGCCGAAAAACGTCCCTGCAAAATAAGCTCCCGCATCGGCTACCCAGGCGGAAAGCACTGCCAACAGCACATAAATCATGGTGTGGCGGCTGTCCAAAGAGCGCAAGGCAACCAGCGTCTGCAAAGCACTGGGAATCATTACCACCATGCTGTACAAGACTCCCACCTCTTTAAAGGTGGTCTCTTTGTGGTAGACAATCATAGCGGAAAAAACCACTAGGGTAAATAAGCAGTACACCACAAATTCAAAATCATTGTTGCAGAACGGAACTGCAGCAGCAGTCAGAAGCGACGGGCCACACAAGAACCATTTGCGGGACAGGCCCAAAGCTTTTACCAGCTCGAACACGGAAGTGGCAGAAATA